>Ga0126342_10002413_pt1 | contig 29091 bp, 21 predicted proteins | sample Cyp1metagenome_FD_92528 | JGI IMG/M metagenome (GOLD analysis project Ga0126342, IMG submission 92528) | Coral microbial communities from Lord Howe Island, Old Settlement Bay, Australia - Cyphastrea 1 metagenome | ecosystem: Host-associated > Invertebrates > Cnidaria > Coral ... | reverse complement strand
GCCAACTTTATACATAAGTTAACATAGTTATAACTTATGTTGCCCCCACTTATAACTTGAGTTACCCCATGTTATAACTTAACTTATAACTAGGGGGCCCCACATTGTATATATATATATATAGATATTCCTGGTTTGTGGTTTGGAACAGTTTTTTTTCCATATATTGGGAATAATCATCCCAACTGACGTTCACTTCATTTTTCAGAGGAGTAGGTCGAAAAAACCACCAACAGATGCGCACGTAGTTCTGGGATGTCCCAGCCATGTTTGATGACACCGGATGCTAGTCCATTTTTAATAAATAAATACCGTGCAAATTCAAAGAATTATGTACATCAATGTTACCTCAATAATTATATCCTCTACATGTGTATATATATATATAGACATTACCTGACCTCCATGTTCATGTTCCCTGACAAAAAATCCCATGAGTTTCCACATGTGGATGCGAAAGAAGCCGTGCTTGTCCCGGGTTGAATCGAAGTCCAACGGAGGCGCCTGGCGTGAAACTCATCATTCGAGGTCAGGGTTCAGTAACTTGGCCGGTGAACATGGGCTGTGACTTGACGCCTGGAAAATCATCTGTACCCGGCCTGGTAAACAGACAAAAAACGATGATAAAACCATGGAAAAACCATGGGAAAATGATGATTTATATGGAAAATCACCATGTTTTATGGGTAAATCAATCATTTCTATGGTCATTTTCAATAGCTATGTTAAATTACCAAAGGGTATAGATGGTTATTTATTGGATATATATATATATATATATGGGTTTGCCCATCAACAATAGATATTTCATGGGAATTCATTTTTTTGTTTGATGATATAGAGGTTTGGTAAAGTAGTGGTACCCGATGGTGCCCACAAATCATCCAAGTCATTGGACCATGACTTAGTATTGAAACCCAACTTAAGAAACCCCATATACAGCACCAGGAGTTGCTGAATATCTTTGTTTTAATCTTCTCAATGGGAAATCCACTACTTGGGTTTTACTTATCTTTTAGGAGGGGGGCGTGGTTCTTTTCTAGCAAATCCAATTAAATTAATTGTACAAGGGGTTTGTTTGGTCGGTGATTTTGGTTCTTGTCCAATGGGACATATTTCATGCCAAAAAAGGGGAATCCATAGGGGAAGTGTTTTGTTTTTGTTGGTGGCCTTAAGGAAATCCAAGTATATGTTGCTGATCAATGGGGGTCCCATAAACACCCATAAACACCTATCAATCAGCTGTATAGCTAGGTTTTAAAATAGTTGTAACTTATAACATCTTATGACATGTTATAACGAGAGTTAGACGGGTTTTAAAAACAACCTATAGCTGCCGCGACACCACCTTAGGACCTTGTCCAAAAATGAGGTATACCCGGTAGTTTTTCTAGCTAGGAAATGATGATAAACACTGGGATGTGGTGTACCTGTTTTCAAACAAACCAATGGTTATCTACTATACAGTATATATGAGTATAGGTGTACTGTGTACAAGCAAGCCTACAATTACATTATATAATATAGATATCAATGTGTGGCCAAAAGCATACACAGTATTCAAATACACAAGTAAAGCAACAAACAATAAACAAATATAATATAATACTTTAATATTATATATATCCAGATATAACGATACTGCAATAGAAAAAATCACTTTTTTTTTGCAAAGAACTCTCTGGGGTGTCCTTTGATGGAGTGATCACTGAGGTATTCTGCGGTCCAAAGCGATAGCATTTTTTTTGTATCCAATCGAAGATACATGGAAAATCATGGAAAATCCATTATTAACGGTGATTTAATGGTGATTTAATGGGATCTAGTGGAATTTAAGAATCAACAATGGGGATAATCAGGATATATCTGGGTAAATTATAACGACTTCACGTCGCGACCACACTGGAATGATGGTTAGGATTCGGGGAATTATCCCAATATGGTCTTAATTCAGGTTGGTGAAATATTATAATTTACCCAGATGTATGCATATGTAGCATATCACTGTGGGTATAGTACTTTGCTGTGCATATCATATAATATATATATATATATATCATATATATATATATATATATTATCATATCATCGGGTTACGAAACAGCACTTGGTGTTCTGATATGAGCCCATAGATATCATTTGCCAAGCAAAATTTGCATCTCGGGACAACCAGAAGCCTGCAGATGAGCCATGTAAACTCATGAATCTGCACCGCAAACATACTATTACCCTCTGGTTATGACGAACATAGCCATGGTATAGATGGCCCATTTATAGATGGTTTACCTATTCAAAATGGTGATTTTCCATGGCTATGTTAGTCATAACCAGATGGTAACAATGCCCCAGGCAACATTACGTTTCTTGATTTAAACCCCGCAAAACTGACGGATTCCCCTTTTTTTTGACCAGGTACAAAAAGTGGTATTCCCCAGTTGCAAGTTGAATTATAGAGCCATCATGACCCATCTGTCTAACTAGTCAAGCTACTGAAATATTTACCAACTTAGCTAAGGATTGCGGGCACCCAACGTTTTATGTTTACGGATTTAAAAATAGATCTTAAAATACATGTTTCTTCGCCATGTAAAATGGCGTTTTCAAAACGCATGACGCTGATTTTTTTCTGCAGGAGATTATGGCGGTGGATTCGCAAGATCCCGAGATCATTGCCTCGCTGGATCGAGACGTTCCGAGACGGCGACGTCACCAGTGAGTGATTTTAAATGAAATTATACCCTCTGGTTATGACTAACATAGCCATGGTATAGATGGCCCATTTGTAGATGGTTTACCTATTCAAAATGGTGATTTTCCATGGCTATGTTAAATGACCAGATGGTAACTATCCCAACAAATGTTACTCAACAAAGGTCAGTGAATTATAACTTACCCAGACATATGTTTTTGATAGATGTTTTCTAATATTGTTTTCTAAAAGGTGCCCCAGTTTGTTAGTTTTAGTAGTTTAAATGTTGGCTCAAAGTCATACGGTTGCAACTAAACCAACTTTTCACCAGGGGTCCCACCTTCGCAAAAATGTGAAACAGCAAAACATTAGTAATTAAGATTGTGTATCTGGTTGGTGGTTTGGAACATTTTTTATTTTTCCATATACTGGGAATAATGATCCCAACTGACGAACTCATATTGTTCAGAGGGTTGAAACCACGAACCAGCATCTCTTGTACTGAGCTGGAACTTGGGGGGTAGCAATTTCCCAGCGTAGATGACGTATGTAAATTTGCCTACGAGGTGATATGGGTTTAGTTGCACCGGAGGTTTCCTACAATACAATGTGGGGCCCTCCAGTTATAAGTTGGTTTCTAAAGCCCATAACTATAGTTATAGGTATCATAAACCATAGTTAGTTATTGAAGTTAGTTTGGGGGCCCACATTGTAACATGGGGCTACCCCAAGCCATCATGGCTTTACTAGGTAGGTCATGGTGATCCATGACTTGGATGATTTTGGGCCCGAAGATGAAGGACACCGCCCGCGATCTAACTGGTTCAATGAAGGACACTACCGGCCTAGTTGACCCATGAACACTAGATCACTAGTGCAATATACCCTCTGGTAGACTAGCATAGCGAACTGGAAAATCACCATCTTTAGGTTCGGTAAATCAACTATTTCTATGGGCCATTTTCAATGACTATGTTAAATTACCAGAGGGTATCTCGCATAAAATCCAATAAACCATGGTAATCCATGGTAAACGCAATAACCAAAACTGGTTGGTGGTTTGGAACATGTTTTTCCATATATTGGGAATAATCATCATTTGACTAATATCTTTCTGAGGGGTTGAAACCACCAACCAGTTTTTCATATACCTTTTTCACCAATTCAGCAGTATGAATTCTGAAGTGTTTGTTCCTATTATTTTCTATGATTGGCTACTATCATTATCGTTATTATCATTGTCATTATTGATCCTCTCTCCCTATTACTGAAACGCCCCCCCAAATTGTAAACACGGCGATCTATTTTTATTATTAGGTGCTTGTTTTTTTAATTAGGGTGGCTCTAATATTCCAATGAAAAACCCTAATAATAAACATAAAAAAATCAGTTTCAAATTTGATTAAACCCCTTATTAAAATCTATTTAAGATATTGCCAAAAACCGGATTTCGAAGCTTTCCCTAAGAACCTGCTGGTGGCAATCTATTTTTATTAATAGGGGGTTGAACCCATTGTTTCCCCATCCTGTTGTTCTCATTGATTCTCAACTACCACAATTAAAATCCATTTGTGCCCAACCAAAAACCGGAAGTCCCACACCAATCATATTTTGTTCTTATTTGGGGGAGTTTTAGTTAGGAAGAAGGGATTATTAGATAGGGTTATCCTATGACAATGATAATCATAATATGACAATAACAATGGTAATAATAATAATGATAATCAGAATAAAGGAATAATATCATCAATATCATATATCAATATTACTATGATTGGCATAGTATTATCCTGTACTATGCTATTTGTGGCTGGCCGAGTGTTGCATCCCTGAGGCCGTGGTGAAACTTTGGAATGGCAGAACTGCTGAGTGCGTTGCCCAGCTGTGGCATGGCGAAGAAAGGGGAAACTTCAGCTACTGCAGATGGTTGCGAAATCCACCAGTTGGTAGGTGATTTGTTCCATTACAATTTCATTATTTACAATGAATATCAATGAATCATAGTTACCCTCTGGTATATAATTTAACATAGCTATTGAAAATTGCCATTTATAGTTGATTTACCCATGAAAAGGGATGATGTTCCACAGCTATGTTAGTTTACGAGAGGGTACCAATCGTTACCAACTGCTGCAAGATCTCGTGCATCCACAGCAAGTTGGTGCAAATTACCAGCATAGCTAGGATTCATGGTAGATATGTCTTTGCACAGTGCTAGTAAAGTAACAATAAACCGCCCATGTTTTGATGGTTTATGTAAACCACCCATCCTTTTTACTAACATTACAATGAATGCGGGATATAAACCAACTTATAACCGGTGTGCACCAGATTGTACAATGAATAACTGTGCAATAGTAGCCCTGGATTAACGAACTCCCCCGCTGACTAATGTGGGGTACCATGACGGTGGTTATTTCATGAGGTTTCACAAAACGTCTTTCCCAACCACCTACACCATTTTTTGTGCTTCTGGAGCATATAAATCAATGTACAGTACACACATGAATATGAATTGGGCATTAGACTAGGTCATTCTATTGACCTTTGGACTACTAGTCACCCACCTACACACATGACAACATGTTCATCATCATCATCATCATCATCATCATCATCATCATAATCATCATCATCATCATCATCGTCATTAGCATCAGCATCAGCACCAACATCAGCATCATCATCATCATCATCATGATCATCATCACCATCACCATCATCATCATCATCATCATCCTCATCAGCATCAGCAGCATCATCATCTGCATCATCATCATCATCATGAGCAGCATCATCATCATCATCATCATCATCTGCAGCAGTTCCAGCATCATCATCATCATCATCATCATCATCTGCAGCAGTTCCAGCATCATCATCATCATCATCATCATCATCATCATCATCATCATCATGATGCTCATCATGCGGCTGGCAGAGAAACATCCCGAAAGGACATACCCTCTGGTAATTAAGCGTGGCAATTGGAAATCCACTAGAAATGAGGGTTTCAATAAGAACTTCACTTCACCTTTAAATAGTGTATATTCCATTGCCATGATTGATTACTGGAGGGTAACAGGACATGATTGGCTGACCTAAATTTCAACGACACCTGTGAAATCATGCGAATTATTGGTCGACCTGAAAACTCCTTTTTTGAAGGGCTAGCCGCGGCTAGCCTTTAGACTCCAACGTCAAACGCGATGGACGGACCCATCAATCCAGTGAAACCTATTAAAATTGGGATTATATGATTAATGTTGGGGAATATATCATTTAATTGATGATTAATTCATGTTGTGTTTCCCAGTTTCCAAGGAAAGTACCTGATGCTCACTATCACATGGGCTATCCGTACTACCTCTGTGCTCCTTGGAGACTCATGGTGATGGTGAGGATTCGTGTTATAGTTACCCTCTGGTAAACATACAAAAAACTATGGAACATCACCATGTTTAATGGGAAAACTCACTATTTCTATGGCCATTTTCAATAGCTATTTTGACATAACCAGAGGGTAGTGAGGTCGATTCAAGAGTATGAATATTCCTCAAGTGGGATGATATACATTCAATGGGAATTTCAGGATCCTAAAATGGACGTGCGTAAACGTACCATATCTGGTTGGTGGTTTCAAACATGTTTTATGTTCTATATGGGATAATCCTTCCCATTGACTCATATTTTTCAGAGGGGTTGAAACCACCAACCAGATATTTTTGGCCATATTTTGTGGGGATATTCCCTGAAATTTAGGCCTTATATAGGCCTTGTATATGGTAGGTACCTTCAATTTAGTTTCCTGAAATGGCCATTGATACATTTCTGATTGCTGTGATTACTCCTCCCATGTCCCACATCCGCATTCCAAGGAATTCAATCCAATCAGATCTTTAGATGGTATTCGATCTCTTTATTCTGAGGGCTCCCTTCTGGAATTCTAGTTTTACCAATACGGGGGTTTGATTAATATGGGTTATTACCATTAATCAGATATTTTTTTGTTGTTATCAACTATGATTACTATTACTTTCACATACTTCTATTATAGTTTTTTGTTTTTACCATGTTTTTTGCTCCAAAACAAAAAAGTACACCATTATTTTCCTCGGAGCACCCGGCATACCGTAGTGTCCACGTTGGGATTGATGTCCCTTTTTGGTAAAACAAAAACACATCACCTGACAAATTGTATCGGCTTCGGTTGGGATTCCACGAAGATACCGAGAATATGATGAAATATGTATTGGGTTTTCTTTGCTACAAGATTCCATTGCCGCATCCCATTGCTGTGTTGTTTAGTCTATCCTGGTAAGTTCGTAAGTTGGATAGTTTAATCAGCTAGTGGATATGAAATAGATAGTTCTTTTTGGATAGTTTCATCAGATAATGGATATGAAATAATTTGAAACAATTTGAAACTATCAAATGTTTGATAATATGTTTTAATATATATTGTTGGGTAATTGTCATGTGTTTGATCACCACTCAATGTTTGGTCCAAGCTGTTTATTGTCCCAAAATTGCCATGGTATCCATGGTGAATTTTTCGTTTTCAAACAAACACTGTGTTTGGTGTTTCATCAAAAACGATAGTTAATTTGGTGTATAACATGTTATAACTAGATGAATTCTATGGTTTATGGTAGATCTAACTATATTATTATATATTATTATATATTATTATATATTATTATATATTATTATATATTATTCATAGCTCATAAGGTCAATTGGAATTTCAGGATGCTAAAATGGAGGTACCTACCATATATAAGGCCTATGTAAAGGCTAAATGTCAGGGAATATCCCCGCAAAGTATGGCCTTATATGGTACTAACGACGTACCTCCATTTTAGGATCCTGGAATTCCCATTGAATATGTTTTGTTTGTCAAAAAAACATAAATACATGAAAAACGTTGTTGTAATCACAATTATCCATTGGGATTCCAAATACCATTGAATTGCATAAAAATCAACAAAATTATCAACAAATCCCATGTCGCAATTCTAACAAATTCCAATGTCATAACAACATTGGAATCCCGATTATCTAACAATCATACAATGTGAGGCCCCCGTTCGATAGCTAAGTTGGTGCACGTAACTCCAATTTAACTATGATTTATGGTACTTATAACTACGTATAGTTACTGAGGCTTATAAACCAACTTATAACTGGGGGGGCCAACATTGTACTCTATCTCCATATTCTTGATGGTTAAAACCTTCATGACCTTCATGATTTGATGATACTCATCAATCAACTAGGGGTAGATCGCAGCCACTGCTCATAGCAATCACATGGCTGGCTGACAGCGAGGTCAGCGGGCATCGCCTCCTTCTGTCGGCCGACGAAGGCGTCTTCTTGGCCGAGTTGGATGATGCCCCAGCCGTGCCCTAGGCGGTACAGGTAGCCGTGGCGAAGCCATGAATTCAACATCGATACCGGTAAAGGGGTACCCTCTGGTTATTCAACAGTCCGCCATGGAAAATCACCATTTTTAATAGGTAAACCATCTATATACCATCTATAAATGGAACATGTTCCATGGCTATGTTAAATAACCAGAGGGTGCCCTCTACTTTGGAAGTGACACCGTTTTTGCATATGTTTGATGCGATTTGCTGCAGCTGATTGATCTGATTGATCTGATTCTTTACTTCCTAGCTTTAACATCTTTGTCCACCATTGTCCACCAATATTTAAAAAAAAACTAGGACGGCAACATCCAAGCTACTGGACTGCTACATCCAAGCCCCTGCGGATGTTGGCGAAAATGCTACTGAATGGTCAAGCTGCTGTTGTTCTCAGTATTACTGAGATTTACCATGAAACAACCAGTATACTTAAATAAATACCATGATATTGGTATGATACTCAGATTACTATATAATGGTCAAGTACTGAAAAAGTATCTTTTAGTGACCATACCAGCTATTTTTTAAGCTACTGTAGTTTGTGAACTGGCTGATCCCATTGAAAAGTGGAAGCCGCGTTCACCTGGGATGCGCCACAATATGAATGAGTTTGGTAACGTATTCATCAAGCAGAATGTTGCTTCTGAGTCACAATGATGGGCCTGTTGAATTTGCCACTTTAGATACATATAGATACTGTAATTCGTATCCGCATTGAAGTATGGTCCTGGGCCTATTGATGACATGGTAGTTGTAATTCACTCTATACATTCACGCGGCGTATCACTACAGTTCAAGCCACTTCTATCCCAACCAAAAATGGTGTTACAACGACCCAAGCTGTGCTTAGCTGTGATTATGACACAGCTATTTGCTCTTGCAGAGCCAATGATTGCAATGATTGCTTGGGAGGTGCAGTTGGGCGAACAAAAATCATGGGTATAACGGTAAAACCATAGGATTTTGACACCCCTAAGTTCCTAAGTCGGGAATAGTTGGGATGGCCCAGAACACTATGCTTGTAGATTTATAACTGAAACTCCACCCCAAGTGGTATCTCCAAAATTGGTTTCTTTCTCAAGACATTGACCAAGTTAAGTGTTTTTGCAGCACATTTCGAGCGAATCTATTTATCACGAGCTGTTTCAATGTGGCCGGGCGCCAAATGGCAGCTTTGTTGCGGCGGTAGGACCCCGTTCGGGGCAGTACTCATGGAAGCGAAAAAGATGACATGCTGAAGCTATGCCAACCCCACGAACAACAACCATAAAGATTAGTCAGTTCATCACTAACAAACATGTTAAGGGTTTGTGGATGTTGTTTTTTAAATGTATGTTTATGGAAGATAATTGCATTGAACCAGTTCATGGCGATGGCTTTTGGTTGGTTTTGATGGGAAAAAACACCGACATTTACAGAATCTTTTGGGAAAACATAGTGAAAACCCAAATGATAGTGACCTCACAAAGATCTCTTTCGGTGTACGTAGTGTGTGAATCTCCACCAGCGCCGTGTGAAGCTTTTCCCGGGGGTTTCCACCGCCACGGATAGCCGCGGTGACGAAAACATGGTCAGCCGCGGACATTTTTGTGAAAAAGGGAAAAAAGGAGGGTTGGTTGGTGGTTTGGAACATGAATTTTATTTTGCCACATATTGGGAATGTCATCATCCCAACTGACGAACTCATATTTTTCAGAGGGGTAAGGTGAAACCACCAACCAGAGGGTTGCTTGAGGCCACTTACCCAGTTTGTACTCGATTGATGGTTGATTTCAGCGGGATGCAACTGATGCAAGCCCTATGATTTTTGTATCCTATAACGGTCACCATAATATGCACCCTTGAGTGGAACTGCACCCCTATAGTTGTGACAGGTTGTGACCCAATTAAAAAAAAAGATCCCCAGCAGGTGGGGGACTAGGGGACTAGGGTTTCTTGCCACTGACTTTGCAGTGGATAGTGGATGCAAGTCCGGGAGGCGTACACAGGGGTCTACAAAGCGGGAGCCTACTTGTAAGTTGGTTCATAAACCTATGTGTATCATGAGATATCGACCATAAACTCTTGTTGTGCTGGCCTATAGATACAAACTAACCTTATACATTATGATTTTGGTATTACCCACCAGTAAAATTAACATAGACCCTGCCAGTTGTCGGGGTTGGAAGATTAGTTTCCACTCAAAAATTGTTGTTTTCAGGGTCTACTTACTGGTGCTTAGCAGGTAATTTTCGGCAATGATCCACTGGCTAACTATCAATTATAATCCCAGCAACCGTTTCCCATCCATTCCCTACGTTTAGCACCAGTAAGTCGAACTGTTTATTTACCAGAGGCTCAAACTTTTCCAGAAATCTTGCGCTGTGCACAGGAGACCTTCAAAGAGCTGCCCGAGTGGGTCCAGGTGCCGAAAAAAACAATTTTTCCGGAGAGCGCTTAGATTGGCGAAGTCTAAGTTGGTTTATACACCGTATCAATGGGAATGACTCAGGATCCAATACATGGAGGTACGTAAACGTACCAAATAAGGCCATATTATGTGGTGATATGCATTTACATGGTACCTCCATTTTAGGATCCTGAAATCCCATTGACCTTATGAACTATGAATAATATAGTTAGATCTACCATAAACCATAGAATTCACCTAGTTCTAACATGTTATAAAGCAAATTAGCTATCGTTTTGGGGGGGGGCAATATTGTATTGTATATTTTGTCGGAAGAGACGGAAGAGACATGAAATTACTTTACGCCAAGTGATCCCCATCCTGACACACTGTTCTGACATAGTTTCTGGTATACCATCTGGAAGTATATATGGCATATATTCTGACATTCTTTCTGGCATTCATTCTGGCATTCTATTTGGCATCTATTCTGACATTCTATCTGGCATCTTTTCAGCCTTTCATTCTGGCATACTATTTGGCATCTATTTTGACATTCATTCTGGCATTCTATTTTGACATTTTTTTCTGACATTTATTCTGGCATCCTATCTGAGATATGTTTTGGCATGTTTTGGCATTCTTTCTGACATTCTTTCAAGCATTATATTAAATCTGACACATGTTTTGACATTCTGTTTGGCATTCTATCCAGCATCCTGCCTGGCATTCTATTTGACATTCTCTCTGGCATGAGTTCAGGTCCAGGCGTGGCCCACAGCATCGGTGTTCGGGTCCATGCGTGCCCAGCTGCGGAGCTGGCAGAGGAGATCAACAAAGATGCGGAGGAGGAGAACAAGGAGAAGAAGGAGAAGAAGGAGAAGGAGTTGAACCTTTGTGAAAATCTAGAGACACTCAGGAGGGGAAAGGTGATGAACAAGGGGAGATTTCAGGGGTGTGTGTTTGCTGTTTCTTGAAGGGTTTTTGGCCTATAGAAGTTAACATGTACAAAAGCTATCCGGGACAACAATGACGTGAAAGCATGTCAGAGGACGTGTTCTATCTAGATATCATGCAAAAGCTTTCTTTTTACAACATGGACTTGAAAAGCGATCTATCCTGGATAGCAGGTAACATATATAGCACTTGGCATGCAGCACATCCTTGAGCCCCCAGTTTCAAGTGGTGTTGGGAAGGTTGATTTCACACTGTGCATTTCTTTCTATGGACATGTGTAAAATCACAATTTTGGATGGCTGAATTTGCATTTTGGTATTTCCCTAGCCGCAGATTCATTGGTCGTGTTTATCGTCTTTGGAGGGCTGCCAGTGACTGAGAATATTGTCCACGAGGATTGTTGCCGCCACAATCTAGGGACAAAAAATGACACTTAACCGGAAATCGGGAAACAGACATCCAGACAGAGATCATGTTTGTTGCCCTCTGGCAAAAAAAATCACAAATATTCAAAGTATTTGAAATGCACTGGTTTCCCTAAGACCTGGGAAACGTGTTATATAATTATATATGCCTACTGAATCCAAAACCCCAAAACATGTGGATAGAAACAAAATGACGTGGTTTTCCCGAGTCATTCAAAACACATTTTTAAAAAATAAAGTGTGTTTTATGATGGTTTTTGATGTTTTATGATTGGTTTAAAGTATCTTAATAACATCATGAATGATTCCACTGAGGCATTGTGGTGCTTCATGAAGTTGATTCCGCTAGCATTTGTGACCCATGGAAGTAAACAAAGCAACTGATCAATGAACATACAAATCATAAGCAAACACTCTTTGATATCACCCAAAGATAGCAACTTTTACAATATTAATAATATACAGATGGTGGGTTTTACAAATCTATGTTGATGGGGTCTATATGAATGGTAGATCCTGCTCGGCCAAGCAAGATCGATCTAGGAGTGGAATGTGTTTCGCTGACATGTAACTGTAACAGTACTTCATGACTGCCTGGAACATGTTCAAAACATTTCAAAACACTGAACAGTGAAGAAAACATGTGGTGTCATGAGCCAAACTGGTTGACATATGGGATGGTTTGAACTATAGTTGTATATATAGTTTTATTTTTTGTTTTTATTTTATTTAGTTATACATATATATATATACATATAATGTCAACCCTGGATTAATAAACCCCTAGGCTGTTTAATTGTATCAAATTATGATTATTGGAGGAGTACCCCCTAATTAATAAACCATGTAAACCATGGTTTACTCTCATCCGGGGTTGACATTATATATTATATTTACATTTCATTACATACAGCACACCCCCACAGAGAAAAAAACATATTTCACTGCAGGTGGACTATCGAGGCAAAATTGTGTGGGATCCAAGCGGAATCTCCGTTGTGGCCATGGCGACATGGCCATGGCTATTCGTTATCGTTGGTTATGGCACTTTGGGATTATACATTCCAACAAAAATGTGTTTATAAGATGTTTTCTAGTATTTATAACTGGTAAAATTGATGTTAGTTGATTTGGAACATTTCCCTCTGGTAGTTTAACATAGCTATTGAACATGCTCATTTACAGTTGATTTACCTACTAAAAATTGTGTTTGTTTGTTCCATGGCAAACTGTTAGGTTGCCAGAGTGCAACATTCCAGTTGCCTTATACAAAGTGTGCTTGCCTAGGAAATTCCTTCTATACGTATTTTAGTTCGATTATCGGATGGATTTGGGGGGGCTACCCAATAGCTGGATAGTTTTTCTTGTGGAAAATCCCAATCTAAAATGGATGATAACTGGGAGTAGCACTATTTTAGGAAACCCCCAAATGGGAGTTCTTTATGGCATTGCGGCATTGGCTCTCTCACAGTACTTTTTCTTCCATCCTGTACTATGTATGGGATGTTTTATTCAATAATATGTACTTTAAAAAAAGACCCTAGGTAGCTATTTTGGTGATCATCTAGGGTATCATTCGATAAATGTGATTCAAAAAAAAAACAAAAAATACAAACTGAACTGGTGGCCAGAACTGTACTGCCAGAACTGGCCAGTTGGCCATGCATTTAAGGTTGGGCCATCAGGAGCCCAGTTAACAGCATAACAACACAAACAGGGTGGTGCCCCAGTTCTGCATCGCGATTGGTTGGTGCAAATAAGTCCAATTTCACTATGGTTTTTGTTGGTGATATATCGAACTAGTTAATGGGATTATAATAACCCATTTATAACTGGGGGGGCACCACCTTGAAGTGGCAAGTAATTTTCAGGAGGAGTTGATGGTATCGATGCAACATTGTCCATGTCGCATGTCATTTAACTCGTTGTGTCTAGGTCTCCTCGGCCAAAATCCATTCAAACCGGCTTCATTAATCCAGCGGTTCGGAGTGAACACCTTTTTGTAGAAGGCTTTCCCGTAGAGCTTCACTACTGTCACTAGTGGGGTCGATGTGGTCTGTGCAACTCATTTTGCAGCCTAAGTTATTGGACTCACAGTTTCTGATTTAAATTTAAACTTAAACAAAGAATCTGATTCGGAAAATTGGGTTCTCAGAGGGACCCCATTGACTTGATACTTTTTTTTTGACGGACATGTTGATGACGAAATCTCAATTGTCGCTGTTCAAATTCCTAGTTCTTTGACTCATGACCCAAAACGAATTGGAATGATCCATTTGCAAATAGAAAATCTCTCACGACCAAGGAAATGAAGGGCAAGGGTGAGGCCGGAACTCGAAAAAACGTGCCGAGTTTCTCAGCACTCAGCTGAAAGGGACCAGGGTGAAGGGGAACGTAAACGCTGCGATTTGAGCATTTTAAAGTTGTCAAAGTCGGCCTTTTTATGGGGATATTCATGGGGTATCATTTTTCATGATATTTCATATGAATCGAATGAATTTGGGCCAGGTTATCTGGCCGGGTGTTTCGGAATGGGGGAATTTGCTCGCACACGGCCAGATCCAGATTCAACAGTGGATGTAAGGCTATCCTATTTTCAGACAAACCAACATCTTTTGTGATGTTTATGCGGGTGTGAAATGAGGTAATTACCCCCCAAATTACCATCAAATAGGTGACAAGGGGAGGTTCAGAACCTCTGAATTTTGAAGGCACACATTTATTGTATATATAAATTAATAATAATAAAATCAAATGAATAACAATTAATAATAGTTTTCACAATAACAATAACAACAACAATGATGATATAATTAACAATAATAATGATCATAATTAATATGATTCCCAATATAATCTGATTAACAATAATAATTAACTATCCCAACTATCATTATTATTATATTTAAATATACACATATCATATATTGGGATAGTTGATGGCAAGCAACTATCTCTGTGTTGCAGGCGACATCCCCAATCATACCCAACGCGGATCTTGTGGATCAAACACACATTTAGAACCAGCAACATGGGTGTGTCTGGAAATAGGCTACACCCACAATTATAGCACTATTTATAGCCATTTACCCTCTGGTCATGTCAACATAGCTATTGAAAATGACCATTTATAGTGGATTTTCCCATTGATCATGGTGATTTTCTATAGTTATGTTAGTTTACCAGAGGGTACTCAGGAACATGATGATTAGCCATTGGGCTTTGGTGTACACTATTCTCAGACAAACCCACATATGAAAATATGGGATGAAGATGGTGAAATCTGACTATCCGACTATGCGCGTTCTCCATGTTACCCTCTGGTGACTCTGGTAAACGTTTACATAACTATGGAAAATCACCATGCTATTCATCGGTATATCCACTATTTCTATGGCCATTTTCAATAGCATTTTGTACGTTTACCAGAGAGTATATCCATCAATATCCCAGTATTATCCCATTATTATCCCAGTTTTTCCCCGGGTTGTTCACCTTTCGCCATGCACAGTGGTTTCATGCCGGAGGTGGATTGTTGGCTCTTCAAGCCACCGGATCGGACGGAAGCAAGGTCCGTGCAGTTCGACAGGCACAATTCGTCGGGCTGGTCCTGGATAGAGCGACAGGTGAATGTGGTAAACCATGGTAAACCATGGTAAACACCATGGTAAATACCATGGTAAATACCATGGTAAACCCATAAACCAGCCATAAAATCACCTTCAATGGCGATTCGAGGCCGAATGGGAGTTGTTTATGGGTTTTCAAGGCATTGGGGTTAGCGCCTATACAATCTGATATGTAGAATATCATAGAATTGTATTAACAAGAATTGGATTTTGGGGCGCAATATCGAACGAACGGAATTCCTGAGCCAGTAACTGAAGCTATTGCCAGGTTTGATGAGGTTTCCATTTTATGGGGGTAGCCCTAAATCATGCATGTTTATAGGATTTTCAATGAAATAAACCATCCAGCTATTGGGGTACCCAGATTTATGGAAACCCCTAAGTGATGTTGGAAGGGTTTATGTTTAATCTTAAAAATATATACAAAGACGATTATAGACGATTTCATCCTTCACACGGGAACATCATGTATTTTTAAATTGGAACACGTGCTGCGCTTGAACCATTTATAGATGATTTGGCCGCCAAACGTTGGAAGTCTCCGTTGCCATGTTTGATTACCGGAAGCTATTCAGTTGTCCCAATCTGGTTGGTGGTTTGGAACATGAATTTTATGACTTGCCATATATCGGGAATTTCATCATCCCAACTGACTTATCCATATTTTTTCAGAGGGGTAGGTTGAAACCACCAACCAGCAATTGTGATGCACCATTTGCGGCATTTCAAGTAATTACAGCTGTTGGTCAAAACGGCGTTGGCCCTTTGGCCTTGAAGGGCCAATCCCTAGGCCTGTGATAGCCGCAGTTGGTTGAATCCCTACAATGTGAGGCCCCCAAGATAGCTAAGTTGGTTTATAGCTCCAAAAACTATGGTTTATGGTATTTATAACGAACTAGTTACTGGGGCTTATAAACCAACTTATAACTGGGGGGTGGGGCCACATTGTAGTTATGTTTGTTGGTTTATAAACCCCATGAGCACGATAGGCATAGGTATCATAAACCATAGTTATTGAAGTTATTAAACCCCATGAATACTATAGACTATAGTTATATCTACCATAGGCGTCCATAAAGCATAGTTCAATCCCCATATTTGAATCTCCATCGAAATCCGCTTGAAATCCCCTTGCCAGGTTCAATGCTGAAGACACTAGGCGATGTAGAGTGGAAATTTGGGAAATTTACCCTGAACAATGGGGTTTAATGGCGATTTAATGGTGATTTGATGGGATCTAGTGGTGCTACAATAGGATTTGATAATGATTTAATGGGATGTAGTGGTTGATATAATAGGACTTAATGGTGATCAAACGGGGATTCAACTAGGACACGTGCTGATTTAATGGGGATAATCATTATAGTCTTTTTAAGATATTATGTGATCCGTGGTTTATTGGAACATTTTTTATTTTTCCATATATTGGGAAGAAGAATCCCAACTGACGAACTCATATTTTTCAGAGGGGTAGGTATACCACCAACCAGTTATATTTGCATATGTTTGAACTTGGGGTCTACCACAAAATGGCATTTCCAGAAGGAACATGAATGATTATATACTGTACAATGATAAGCCAGTGTAGAAATTCGGGAATCCAACAGATTTCAGAGCCTTCAGGGTCCACAGGTACGGATAATGTTTCAACACTCAGATATGTTCTGTGGTATAATTAGGATTCTGTTTGCTTGTTTTGAGTCAATCAGAACTTCCCATTGGTAACCTTTTATTTCTACGCTGAAAACTGATAAGAACTGGTTGTTTTCCTGCCATATACCCCACGAGCTTAATCAAATCATGATTTTGCAGGTGAAATCCCTGTAGTTGTATGGTTCAAGTGCTTGGGAAGTCGCCCATAAAATAATTAAAGTTGCCATCAAATAGTCTGCTCCCGGGACATCATGGGATATACCCCAGCTGCAAATCATTCACCCATGATCATCCGCCTAGCAGCTAGCATTTTTCCATGTGAGATCTCTCATGGAATGTTGGGTGACAGGACGGCAGTAGAAACATCCCTAATTGAAGAGATTAACTGCAGGATGAGTGCAACCAGCAAAGGGTACTACATCCAATCCCTGACCTCGGGCAAATTCATGCGGTCTACTGTGGTGGTGAATCCTCCAGAACTTCCTCCGGTGCCGGAACTCCCACAACCTGATGGAGATGAATATTCCCCATCCTACATGCCTGGCGGTGAAGAAGAGGATCAACTCAGAAAACCTGGTGCCAGATCCTAGCCGGAGGCACCATGGCCTCTTCAACCGCGCAGTCGTCGCCAACCACATACCATCTCCCACAACCCATCACACGCCCACCCCCCATCACACGCCCACCCCCCATCACCATCGGGGTCGAGCGAAAGAGAAAGGCCGAAGAAGAAGGGAATGTGCCCATGGGAGTTGAAGCCGCATCCAGCTCTTCCGGTGCCACTTACACGGCTCCTTGACCTTGGACAAGGACCCAGGCAGACCCATCTTGTAAGGTGTGTTTCAGAAGCTGTCGCCATTCCGTCCCAATAGTAAACACCATTGCAAAAGAAATCCAAGTTTAGTATTGGATCTATTCCCTGATGTTTTCTGGTTTGCCACCAGTGCTGTATGTATCTTGATCCCTAACTTATACATACATGTGTACGTAAATATATTATTATATTGTATCTAATGTAATACAATAAATAAAAATAATGATAACTTTAATAAAAATGGTAATTATAATGATGATAATGATAATAATATAAATGAATAATAATATTAATAATACAAATGCGAATAATAATAGTCATAATAATAATATTAGCCATCATAATAGTAGTAACACGAATAATAATTCTTAATAATAATAATAGCAACACTAATAATAATAGTAACACTAATAATAATAACAATAATAATAACAATAATAATAATAGTAACATTAATAATAATAATAGTAACACTAATCGAAGGAAGTTTAGAAGTCAAACTTCCGACAATATGGACAGATGAAAAGCAGAGCAGAGCAGAGGCAGAGAGAAGAGAAAGATTAGAAGAGAGAAGATCAGAGAAGAGAAAGAGGCAGAAGAAAGAAGATGCAGATGAGCGAAAAGGTAGGAAAGTCGCGAAACACTGTGTTTTTCCAATGTTTTGTGGCTCCGGATGGTCGAAAAGTAGGCTCGCTAAAGCGGCGGGTGCGGAGCCAGCTGGCAAGATGAGAGATGAACAACTGCATGCCGTTGTGGCGCGCAGCACATGTCGAAGTCAAAATGCACAAAACACACCATGGTCGGAGCACTTTTGGAAGTTGAGATGCCGAAAAAGTGCACGCCGTTGTGGCGCGAAGCACATTTCGAAGTCAAAATGTACAAAGCACACCATGCTCGGACCACTTTTGGAAGTTGTGATATCGAACAAGTGCACGCCGTTGTGGGGCGAAGCACATTTCGAAGCCAAAATGTTAAAAACACCAGGGGTCCGGACCACTTTTGGAGGTTCAGATGTCGCTTCGCTTCGCTTCACTACACGACATTACACTACACTCCACTACACTACACTACATTACACTACACCACACTCCACTACACTACACTACACTACATTACACTACACTACACTCCACAACACTACAACTACAACTACACAACTACACTCCACCACACTCCACTACACTAAATTACATTACACTACACTACGCTCCGACTCCACTACACTACATTACACTACACCACACTACACTACCTTCCACTACACTTCACTACATTACATTACACTCCACTACACTACAACTACAACTACGACTACACAACTACACTCCACTACACTCCACTTCACTAAATTACACTACACTACAGTACATTATACTACACTACACTACATTCCACTACACTCCACTACACTACATTACACTACACTACATTACACTGAATGACACTGCACCACAGATAGACAGGTAGACAGATAGACAGCTAGATAGACAGATAGATAGACAGATAGACAGGTAGACAGCTAGACAGATGAAAGAGAGAGGGAGAGATAGATAGATAAATAGATAGATAGGTAGATAGATAGATAGATAGGTAATTAGATGAAAGAGAGAGAGAGAGATAGATAGATAGATAGATCTATAGATAGATAGATACATAGAAGATAGATAGGTAGGTAGATAGTCAGAGAAAGAAAGAGAGAGAAAGAGAGGAGACCTCAAGCACCTTTCGGTCCATCAGTGTATTCGCTCTGCCATCCCTGATTCACAACAACCAATCTCTCCTATAGGTTTCCTATTTTTGAAACTTCCGCCCCCCCGTGTGCGGAACTACTGGTAAAAAATAATAAAAATATCTAATAATCATAAAAACAAAAGTAATAATACACACACACATATATATATATACATATCTGATGGTTATATCATGTTATATCGATATTTTTCATTTTCTGCTTGCAAACCATGTGGCAAATTGATAAGACCCAGTCGCTCTGAGCGCCATCGCTGCCAGTCCCAGTCCCAGTCCCAGCCGTCCGACGTCAGGGTTCCGCGCGTCCGGGCGCCAAGATGGATGCCAGCTACGGAGATGGGCCCCGTACCCTCTGGTAAACATACAAAAAGCGATGGACAATCACCATTCTTAATGGGTAAATCAGCTATTGTAAATGGCAATTTTCAATAGTTATGTTAAATTACCGGGATGTAACGTGGATTTAAAAGGATTTCTGGCAATTTGATGGGAGTGAATGGTGATTTAATGAGATGTAATGGTGATGTAATGGGGATTTCAGTGGTGATGAAATGATGGATGCGACCAAAATTATAATTTTGAGAGGGGAAATGATGATTTATTTAGAAGCGGGTCAGAACCCTAGTGAAACCTGTTTATCGTGGCGAACAGTGCGAGACAAATCAATAGGTATTCTATCCCTACGTAAACTGTGTATATTTTCTATATTGTTCACTGCCATGTTTGAACACCCGGAAAGATTTTCACCTACAACGAAGAGTTTTAACATGCTTTAACCAATCTACAGTAGACAAGTAAAAAACAAGTAAAACCCTCAGAGCCTCAGACACACCAAAAGCCAGAAGTGAACTCATTGTAGCCCCAAAAAGTGATAGGCCGTGATCTCAAACGTTGGTTGCTCAATGGAAAAAAACATGAAAAGCCGACAGGCAGACAGACATGTTCAGTTCGACTTCCAAACAGCTGAAACGGTGATTTAGAAGATTGGAGGTTTAAAGGCCAAACTCTCGAAACGAAAGATTGGGGAGTGGAACAGATCATCATTTTTATGTTTGGACTGAGGGGCAGTGGTTTTGGTACGTCTTGTTTCCTTGAAGTATTTGGTAACTTCGTGTAACCTCAGAACAGCGGCCCCAAAATTGGAAGAAATTGATAGAGTTTGCACAGCTGGATTCGTTCCGATCACCAGGGATCACTTCATTGGATACTGCTAGCCAGCTCTGCTGGAATCAATCGGAATCATAGTAATTGCCATGGTTTCCAATGTCGAGGGTTGTGTTATGGTGTCATAATTGTCAACCATTTCATTTGGATGTTTCAAAACTCTTCAGAGGCTCAACCTTGGTTGGGCAAATTAGTTGTTTGTTGATGATTTGTTTGTTGCCATAAAATGTCGGAGCCAGCTAAAACCGATTGTTTTGCAGGGTGTCTAAGATTTTGTGGGTTGAATGTTTCAAAATGTTGACCCATCCCCCTCTAGCAGTAGTCCATCATCTAGTAGAATTCTTATCAGCCCCCCCAAAAAAATTGGAGTGGGGTTATACTACACCGCAATACCAAACAATACCAAATATGTCTGGCAAAATGCGGTCTGGTCTATGTTTCTGATTTCACCTCAATAGTCATCATTGTGGGCCCATTTCTGTTTCTTACTGCATTGTAACTATTTCATTATGTCTTTATCATTCATTCGCTAAACTCCCCAGTTTTGTGGCTATACGAATCCTTCATGAATCTCAAACCAGATTATGACTATTGGAGAAGTACCACCCTCATTAATTCTTACTGGCGCTAAACGCAGGGAATTTTCGGGAATGATCCATTTCATCACTAGTAATGTCATCATCCCAGCAACCCCCAGCAACCCATCCATTCCCTACGTAAAACGCACCAATAAGTAATTCATAAATCTTTGTTTTGTGGGGGAATATCCCATGTTTTATGGTAATTAATGGGTTATATATATATAATAATAATTTACTGGTTGGTGGTTTGGAACATTTTTTATTTGGCGGTTTTGATTTTTTTCCATATATTGGAACTAATAATCCCAACTGACGAATATTTTTCGGAGGGGTTGAAACCACCAACCAGTTTAATATTGGGGGAAGTACCTCCCTCATTAAAGCCACTATGGTTGTGATTCATTCGGGCTTGATAGACTCGGCACTGGAGTGATGCTTAGGAATGATCAAACTATCCCCAAATGCCAAACTGTTCAGGTTGGTGAACTATGATTACTATAAGTTATTACTATAAGTTATCCAGATGTTTGCTTTAGTTTTTTTTTGCAAAAAAAGTGTTTAGTTTGTTTCGAATAATGTTCAGGAATGATTAATGATCTATTAGGTAGGCTTAGTAGTGCTACTGTGGATGGAGGAAATCCTGCACCAGTTAGTAGATGGTTCATCCCATTCTAATCCCATTATGTGCAGTGTTTGATAGTTCCCAATAGTTGCCAACTGGTGCAGGATTTCGCAACCATCCACAGTATCACATGCTATCACAGCATCTCCAGAATGTTTGGGCTCATCCTGACCCTACCAGGTCAATCTTGAGGGCTGGCAGTGCCATGACGAGGTGGGGGCAGGGGTTGAGAACCAATGGAGGCTTGAACCCAGCGGAAATGATGGATTTAGCCAGGAAAATGCGGGAAATTTCACTTCAAAGATATGATGTATAGGGTTTTGCCATCAAAGATATGGGGATATAACTGATAAATAATGGTTGATCTGGCTGGTGGTGACTGGAACCATGGATTTTTTTGACTTTCCATTCAGTTGGGAATGTCATCATCCCAACTGACGAACTCATATTTTTCAGAGGGGTAGGTATACCACCAACCAGTTACGGTGATTGGGAACCTTTGATGAGATTCAGATGTTAGTTGGTGGATAGCCAAGAAAAAATGCGGGAAATGACGCGTTGTTGATATGGGGTAAATGGATGTAAATGGAATCTGCCGAGAAAATGGTGAGATTTGGCAATCAGGACATATTTGGCAAATGGAATGAGTATTACTGTAAAGCAGCAAGAACTGGCCATTTTCATGGAGATTGGGTGACCCAACGCCCGGGCCCATCTGAGACTGACAACGAGACGATCTTGCAGAAGAGGCGGAACTTTTCCTCCGCCCAATAGGGAAGATTATAAACAAGGCAACCGGTTGACTCGGCGCCCTTGTAAGGGTGACGAATTTGAAATTCTGATTTTTGAGGGCAAGAGACAAAATGCTGGTATTTGCAGGAGTCGTCAAAAAAGTTTGCAACATGGACATTCATTTCGATTGGCAGGCGTGTGACTCAAGAGTGAAAATGTGCGTTTTGCCTGTGCAGTGACTCGATTTTTCTCTTCAAGGGTCAAAAAAAACATTAGAAATCTTTGATTTTCAACCATCCGAATCATATCAGGGCGGCATTCACTCTTCCAGTTTTTTCCTCTTCTCGACGCTAGCGGTGCCAGAGCACTTGTGGCTACGCAGAAGCCACAGTCTGCAACAAGGCAGCGTTGTGACGCCATGTCCAGCTGTAGGCCCAAGTGGACCTTTTCTTGTACACCTTTTGTTTTTTTTGTGGAGCATCGACAGAGGTCGCCATTTTCTCAAGTGTTTCCATGTTCCATCCATGTGTTGAGTACCAGCAACAATGCTTCTATAGGATTTACCCCACAAACGACCTCGAAAATGATAAGTCTTAGTAAAGATATTTTGTCAGTCTTGCAATGATTTACCCCCCTGATGATCATACGAGCTCGTCAAGAACGTTAATACACCCCCCCACCCCCCACTCCCACCCCTCCCCCTGATGATCATACGGAAGCATGTGCAACATGTTAAAAACTCCAAAAAATCAAATCCTATCATCCACATTTGCGCAAACATCATTTTTGACATTTGCAACCCTTCCAAGGGATCGTAAATGGCACATCTCCAAATTGGCAACACTTCCAAGGGCGCCGTATCAGCCGCATGCCATAAACAACCATTAGATTTCACTGGATAGCTTATTTTCAGACAAACCTATTTGAATTTCTGGGAGTGCAACCTGAAACTCACAACTCCTCTCATTCACTGCAAAGCAGATCCTAAGTAATGTTCAGCATTTGAAGCGCCAAAATAATCCTACTTCACGACAAAATCACAGGCTGGCGTGCGTATCGTGTTGTGTTTTTTTTTTCGAAATATGGACTGATTGATATGTTTCCACCTTTTCAGAGAAAATGATCGTATAGTTCACTCAATCTTAAGGATCCACAAGAATCAATCAACCCTAACAATCAACCAGAACAGAGGCGACCATCCCAAGTCTTCCTTATCGCAGCGATATCGCGTCAAATTTGTGCTGAAGTGACTGGTAAGTCACCCATTTGTGGTTGGTTAAAACATGTTAAGTCACCCGTTTCCTGGTTGTGTTACTGAGAAAGACTGGAGCTAAAGCACTGGGGCGCCACCCTGCAGTATAGGTTGAATTCATCAGATGTACCTACGTTCAGTGATGCCCCCCAGTTTTGTTGGTTTAGGAGCCCATCGAGCTATAGAATGCTATCAAAACTGTACCCTAACGAGCTGGGGCACGACCTTGCAGATATATATATATATATGTATTATATTGTTATTGTTTTTTAATCATTATTATTATCTATACCTTGCAGGTGTATATATATATACTATGTACATAGATTTTATGGACTTACATTGTATTATATGTAAGTCTTAAGACATTTTCAAAAAGTACCGTTCAAAAACAGCCCATGTTTTCCGAGTGGACGGGTTCTTCAGTCCACGCCAGGACATTCTCTCGATCCGCCACTCAAACGTCGGAGGCGAACGCGGTACATCTGTAGAGCCATGGGCAGATAGATTGTATGGTTAATAGTGGTTAATGATGGTTAATAGTGGTTAATAGTGGTTAATGATGGTTAATAGTGGTTAATAGCGGTGAATGATGGTTAATAGTGGTTAATAGCGGTGAATGATGGTTAATAGTTGTAAATGGCGGTGGATGATGGTTAATAGTGGTAAATAGTGGTGAATGATGGTTAATAGTGGTAAATAGTGGTGAATGATGGTTAATAGTGGTAAATGGTGGTTACCTGGTGGATGTGAATCAATCCATTAGAGTTTCACCGTTTCACCATTGTTTTGGCATTCCCTGTGCATAGACTGGATGACCAGAAGTACTTTAGTAACCCATGCAACTTGCCCCTTTCACATAAAAAGTGAATATATATCCACCATAAACCCTAGTTGACCTATTGAAATAAGCCAACGAACTAGTTTGATACCTTTGCCGTAAAGCCAACAGCTAAGCTACTGAAATAAGCCAACTTAGCCAAGCAAGGGATATTGTTGGTGACATGATATCCTTATTATATCCCTATTGGAGCACTTCTTGGGGAGTGAAAAACATGTCCCAGGTGATCAACATATCAAAGGTGGATCGTACGCTTGGTGGGGAAAAACGTGCTGACAAAATCGCAAAGTTGGTTCAAACAACTACAGTGTGGTTTATAACTTCGATAGCTACGGTTTATAATATACATAATATTAATATATATATATATATATATGTAATTATAGTCAATGGGGTTTATAAACCAACTTAAAACTGGGGGGCCCCACAGTGTAGGTGAATGCTATGGTTTATTGATGGTAGATTATAGGTTTGACTATAGTACTCATGTGTAGAACAAAAACACGTGTAGCCAGGAGGGGCCACATTGAAACCCTGGTTTGTAAGTTCCTGATTCGTGGGTTGTCGCTTTCACAACTGGATGCTATCCGCCCTTGATAAACAGGTTTGTTTATGGGATGAACCAAGTAGGAACACTTACCAACCAAGCAGTATCATGGGATAATAGGAACCCCCTGTTGGTTTGTGGGATGGTGGAAATGTAGCATACTACGACTCCATGAAGACTGTCTTGACAACGGAGGAATTCGCATCCTGTTTTCCAGCAACGCCATCTGCAGAGCACTTCGGAGACATGTTCGAATTTTGGCTTGGGATGTTGGACTTAGCAGTACAATTCCCCACCATGTTCTCTGGTTGGGGCAACAGGACAACTGCTTGGCAGGACTGGAAGAATCCTTCTGGCTATTCCCAAGCTCATGCAGACACTTAGAGACAGTGAATACCAAGAAGAAGAGATCGAGAAAAGTAATTGTCCCACAAATCGAGCACATGCTGGTGAGCAGAGTCCTACGGGATGGATGTTTATGGTGATTTAAGCATCAAAAATATAGGGACTTGAAGCATCAAACACATGAGCTCGAAAATTCATCAAATGTGATAAATGATGGTTGGTGATTTTAGGGAGTTATACCATGTTATGCCGTTTTTTGTGAACTTAATTATAATTGCCCAAATATTTTGGGGACCATCATCCACTATAAATCCCTAGATTTTTTTTTCCGAACAGCTGTTGTTTTTTCCCCAAATCCGATAAAGTCCAGACAAACAAAGCCGGATAAATTGAGGAGATTTAGCTAGATAGAGTCATTCCATGAATATATATATATATATGTATGTTATATGGACATAGTTATATTAAAACATAGTTATTCCAGGAGATTTCGCTTCTTCATTTTCAAAAGTCATTCCATGTAGAGATTTCAATAAGAATTTCCGAGCTGGGCATGGCCAAAATTAGTGCTCCTCCATGTTGGAATGCCAAATAGTGCTAATATCACTGGTTTGGTTCAAGCGACAAACTGTTGCAAACTTCAGATTTGCGGGGAAGACAATGGGTTCCTGTAAATGTTACCTTAAAACATCCCAATGTTAAAGTGCAATCTATTGACCTAGTGGTTCAATTGGTACCCAAATTTCGAGCCATACAATATGCCAATGCAATTTAATTGTGATCTCATGAGGAGACTCCAAACAAGTGATGATTGGTGGTGAATCATCTCAAAAAATACCCACTGGTGAACAGAGGGAACGATGAGTTGAGCTATGTTTTTTTTTTTCCTGGGGAGCCGTTTGGAGCTACGTTTCGAGTTTCACATACCAGCTGGATGTGCATGAAGCATATTGTTTGGGCGTTATCGCTAGGCAGATTTTTGAATTCATAGATATGATTTGCACTTGTTGTTTCAAGTTATGTGTGCATTAGCAAGAAAGATGCGTTTATATAAATATAATTTAATATAATATAATATATAGTTTTTATTATTTAATATATAATATATAATATATAATATATAATATATAATATATATATATAATATTTAATATTTAATATTTAAGATATAAATATATATATATATATGTGTTTAATTCAATATAATATAATACAATAATATAATGTAATATAATATATAATTTTAATGTAATATAACATATTTTATAATATATAATTTTCAATTTATAATAATATAATATAATATAATATAGTATAATATAATATAATATAATGTATGTATGCTATATATTTTTATATACATACATGACTTCAGATAAGTGGTCATGACCAGGTTATACCAGACCTTTTTGGCTTATATTTCAAATTATGAAAAGTGACTTCACTGCAACTTCACCACCACCGATGATCTATAGTGCATCCAACCTGCAAAAAGTACGCATCACATCGATCTCTTTCTCTCTCAAAAATATATATATATATATACATATGTGTGTACGAGTGTATATACAGTATACATTTTTATATATATATATATATAGCCATATGTATATATATATACATGAACATACGTATATATATACGTATTATTGTAAACATAACTTACAGGTCCACGTACATTTTTATATTTTATATACGTTTGCATCAGCTATCTATGCATGTGGAGCCACGGCTGCGCCAATAGGATGCCACCCCACATATGCGTCGTGGGAGAGCCGAGTTTTCACTGGGAACTTGGGGCATCCTAGGGCCCCCAACACAGAAAAACCATAGGAAAAATATAGGAAAATTGGGATTTCATGGGATTTATATGGCTGATTTATGATAGCTAAGTTGGTGCACATTCACTTGGTGAATTGAGAGGTTTATGGTGGATACAATGTTACAACAAACTCGTATTCATGGGCTGAATCAAAACCAACAAACATAACTATGGGGGCACCACATTGTATGTTATCTAAGATCAGCACTATGAAGATTGGAATAGGGGAATTTTCAATCCATCCTGTCCATCTTGCGCACCTGCGCACCAGCAGGGGGGAAGTTGGGTCATCTAAAGAGGTCAGTATGGTAAAAGTACCCTCTGGTAAATTAACAATTCGACCCTGAAAATTACCAATTTATAGTGGAAACTAGTCTTCCAACCCCGACAACTGGCAGGGTCGAACTGTTAATTTACTGGAGGGTAAACCAATTTTCCCCCATTGTTGCTGGTATTCTATCCACGTAAGGTTGGAGCAGCCCTTTAACTTTGCAAAGAGGCCAAGCAGATATGGGAATGGATCAAACACCCTGGCAGCCTAGTGTCAAAACTGGCAGATGGATGCGCAAATTTATGATGTTGAAGTTCGTTATTATATATCTATATGTATACACATACACATCAGGATTGGGCTCACACTATGTTACCCTCTGGTAAACATACGAAAAACTATGGAACATCACCATTTTTAAGTTCGGTAGATCAACTATTTCGACTGGTCCATGTTTCAATAGCAAAGTGTTAAATTACCAGAGGGTATATCCATCAATATCCCAGTATTATCCCATGATTATCCCATGATCATCCCGAAAAAGAACTTATGAAAAACCATAGTAAACCCATTAAACCATAGTAAACCCATATTAAACCATAGTAAACCCATATTAAACCCATTAAATCCCTCTGTATATTAATGTTTTTTTTTGCCAACAGAATTTCTGAAGGCTTTTTCTAGTGCTTTGATCCATCACGGCGCGTTTTTCCAGGGAATACCGTGGGGCAAAACGTGCTGATGCGCGATGGGCATGCGGCGCACGTGCTGCAGGCCGGGCTGATGCTAACGGTGGGACATGTTTGAAACGATGGATCCACCGGGGTTTCAAAGTTGGTTACATCTGAAATCAGAACATATTCAAGTCCTTTAACTTTAAGTATTATTCTGGCCAATTAGTCACTAATTAGTTGCTAATTAGTCTTGTGGCTTTGTTCTTGAAACAATCCAAATGCCCAGTGGGCACTGCCGGACCTCAACCGCGAGCTCCAGATCCCAGTAGGCACTGCCGGACCTCAACGGCCAGATAGAATGCCAGAAGATATGCCAGATAGAATGCCCGAAGATATGTCAGATAGAATGCCAGAAGATATGCCAGATAGAATGCCAGAAGATTTGCCAGAAGATATGCCAGAACATATGCCAGAAGATATGCCAGATAGAATGCCAGATAGAATGC
>Ga0126342_10002412_pt1 | contig 29094 bp, 31 predicted proteins | sample Cyp1metagenome_FD_92528 | JGI IMG/M metagenome (GOLD analysis project Ga0126342, IMG submission 92528) | Coral microbial communities from Lord Howe Island, Old Settlement Bay, Australia - Cyphastrea 1 metagenome | ecosystem: Host-associated > Invertebrates > Cnidaria > Coral ... | reverse complement strand
TCCATAGATAGATAGATAGATAGATAGATAGATAGCTAGATAGCTAGATAGCTAGATAGCTAGATAGCTAGATAGATAGATAGATACATACATAGATAGATAGATAGATAGATAGATCCATAGATAGATAGATAGATAGATAGATAGATAGATACATAGATAGATAGATAGATAGGTAGATAGATAGATAGATGGATGGATGGATGGATAGATAGAAAGATAGACAGTTTAATAGATAGGTGAATAAATAGATTGACAGATAGATAGATGGAGAGACAGGTAGATAGGTAGATAGGTAGATAGCTAGAAAGGTAGGCCAGTAGATAGATGGCGAAAGAGAGACACACAGAGAGAGAGAGAGAAAGGGAGAAACACTCAACCACCTTTGAATCCATCAACAGATTCGCTCTGCCATTGGTGCGTCACACCAACTCACTTCTCCTATAGTTTGCCATCTCTGAAACTTCCGCCACCGCCTTGTGCGGTACTACTGGTATCACCATAGAAAATTTCAGTATTGAAACACTGAAACCGAAACCAATGATTTTTGGGTCAATCATTTTAAGAAAGCCCTATTTTCATGTTGAAGTTCTGGATCGTCTACTTGCCGTGCTTTTTTAGCCAAGGGCTGCGGGCGTCAACCGCTGTTCCTCAACTGATGCAGGATGGCATTGTATTCATTGCGGCATGGAAGGATCAGATGTTGTCAACTCGGGGTGCCCCTCCTTGATAAGTGGTGCTCATTAGACACGACCGAAGGTTTAAACAGAAGAGCGAAACACATCAACACTGTAGCGGGATGTTCCTGGAAGTTTGGGATGCTCTGGTCTACTTCGGTGCAGCCATCATAAACAGAGAATACTGGAATAAGATGGAATGAAATCGTTTAAATAGTCGCAGTCATTCATGAGAGTTGCGAAGAAACCGCACGTCCACCTATGTCAACGTCAATCAACCAGGTTCGGGGCCATCCGTGCGATTTGGAACCCTGCCTCTCTTCTGTCTCTTCCTGTTCCTGTTCCTTCTCGGCCTCGCGACAATAGGCGTCGCCCAAAAGTGTGGATCGGATTGGATCGCTAAGTCATCCCACCGTTAAAGGCCCTGGGCCCATCCCGTCTGGGAAAGTTGGCGGCCATTGTGACACCACCACCTCAAGGATAAAGGTACTGCACAAACGAACTGAGGCTCTCACGGTTCTTGGCTGCAGCCTGTAAGATCTGATCTGAGCTCTGGACGCTGAAGCGAGTACACAACGCTGAAACAGCCTCGTCCGATCTCCTCGACGAGCTGGCCCAGCAGGGTAGAAGGTGGTACCACCTCGCCGCAGAACAGAAAGTCAATGGCGCGCTATGACAATGACGAGGTTCCAAATTCCAAGTCCTCCGTCTTCTCCTCCATGGAGCCCTTCTCGTCCTTGCCATCAGCCTTGTCCTTCCCTGTGTTAACCTTTGGATTTGATGGGGATGATGATTTCATCTTCGTCAACTGTTTCTTGACCTTCTTGATGAGGTTGGGCTTTGAGTCATCATCCATTTCTTTGGGTACCCTGAGTCGCTGTCAACAAAAAAACCTTTTATTGGAAACCAGGTCAAGTAAAAATGGATCTAAAAAAATGGGTATAGTCAAAGAACCATAAAAGGGTAACTGTTGAACATTGTCTGGGAACGGGGATGCAATTGGACGCGGAGAGATTTTCTCATCCTCAGACTCAGAGTCCGAAAATCCCAACCTCAATGTCTTACGCCCCGGGGATCTGCGCTGCTGACCACCGGCGCCAGAGGTCGCAAAGCACTGCGCTTTGGCAGCAGAACTGCAGAGCCGTAATAGCGTCCAGCATCAGCAACGGAAAGCGAGTAACAAAAGCTAGGCACCAAAGTTGAAGCCCACAGCTGCGCAATATCAAAGTCAACTTTGGAGCAAGAGACAGCCAGGAGACTTTGAAGAGATTGATACTTGCGCATCACGGGACATTGTACAAGGCAAAATGGTGGCATGCCATGCAAAATGGCGACATGCCGCTCATGTTTGTACACATGTGCACCTGTATCATATCAACAAATGCCCAGCATGGCCCTGCAGGTTTCAACCATTTTCGACCCGTTGCCTGTTAATTCATGATCAGTCTACGTGCAGCTTGAAGACACATCACACCCAACATCCATCACCCTCATTCGCCTCATGGCCAAGTTGTTCGAAGGAGGCGCCAGGAGGAGAAAACGCCTGGCACAATCAAAGACACACGCCGCATTGACATGGACGCACTTTGTCCCCATCCCCATGCTTCATGTTGAAGGCTTGCCATCCAGGATTTGGACCAACTTACCTGGCAAGGCGTCAGTTCTCGACCCAAAAAGTTCGTAGAATACCTTGCCTAAGGAATAGATGTCCCAGGCCCGCGATACATTTTCGTCGGGGGGGCGGTAAGAGTTGCACATCATTGGCGGTACATCCCCCTCTCGCGACACTGAGCCAAAATCAATTACAAACACAGTGCCCTCAGCATCAACGAGGAAATTGTCGGGCTTGATGCCGCAATGCACAAGACTCAAATAGTGCAAGTGCAAAATTGCCAACGCCATACCAGTGGCAAGATCCTTTTGTTGAACAAAAGTCAACCCCTGCTCCCAATACCCACGCGCTGTGAATGGGAGGCAGGCCGAAATCAAACGCGGAGCTCTTTCAATGGTGGTTGCAAACCCCAAATAAGGACTGGAGGGAATGAGCAGACCGACAGCAACTTCTTTGAATAGCTCCTCATCCTCACTATCCAGGTACGTCTCCTTGGTAACAATGTTAACGTCAGGGTGCTCTTCCAATGGCAAACAGCGCCCCCGAAGCCTGAAGCAATTCTTTCAGTTTCCGTCACCGTTCCCAGATAGGCTTTGTCAAAAGCCTCGGACCAATCCCAGGTGATCAGCCTCCTGCTTCTCTCTCGTAGTGGTGTCCAGCTTCCCATTCCTGGCGCCCCTGGAGTTTGCAAATACGATGGACAAGAAAAACCTCCCGGCAAAACCCCTTCATCGAGGGAAGCATGTGCGTAAAGGATCTCTGGGCACTCTCTCTCTCTGCCGCCATCTCCAAGAGTTTTCTCTGGGCACTGCGTGCTTGCATTTTCACCTGAGTTCGAGATCTCTCTCGGTCCGATCTCGGTCACAGGCCACAGTGGTCAAAGGCCCCAAACTGCCATGGCAGAACGCAGCAAGTAGCAGGACAGCGAGCGATAGCACCATTAGCAGCACAGCTGAAGCATCCCAAATGCTTCGAGGAACTGGCAGCTCGAAATGGATCGCGATGGTTCTTGGAGGGCTGTTGGAGAGGTGCAGCTTGACAAAGGTCAGCTGGGTGGCGAGGCACAAGCCAAACACCACAAAGCCAAGCATTGCAAGTTTTCGCCTCATAGTGGTCATGAGTGTTGCAGTTTTCGGGTGCTTTTTGAGCCTGAACGGCGGCCGCAGTGATGAGGGATCATCATTGGAAATCACTGACCAATTGCTGTTTGGATCTTCTTTTTCCTCCATGATGCATCTAGCAGCCTTACACAGCCCTGTCGCACCGCAATCCACTTGTCACTCAGCATCTTGGGCCCGCAACCTTTCCGTTTTTATGTGGGGTTAGTTTGGGGCAAAGGGTCGTCTAACCGCTTCAAGCAGCGAAGGACATGCAGCAGTCATGATGATCAGCCAAGGCTCCATTCCAAATCACCCTTGCCACACCGCACATGGAGACGCGCGGACTCCGCGGAGGCCTGACAATAATTAGATGAGAGGCGGGCCTGTGGCGTTGGAAAGGTGATTGAAGTGGACCTCCACAGCCAACAAGTTGGAAAAGGTCATGCAGACTAAATGACATAGGCTTTCATCGACTGCATGGTCAGATTTCACGCACCACCCCTAAAACAGAACACAACTCTGCTCAACATATTTCATCAGAGAGCCGCTGGTAAAGCATGATGCACTGGGACCAGATTCCTCCCGATGTATAGCTAGGCTCGGTGATAGGTATGGGTTTTTGGCCATGTTCAGATAACTGCTCCTCGCTGATGACAAGACCGGTCGCTAAACCGAACCACTACATATACAGCGGCGGTTCAAACTTGGACACAATTGAAATGATACTCAAATGGTCGCTACTCTTTTAATACAATTGGTCATAAAAATACCAGTAGTACCGCACAAAGCGGTGGCGGAAGTTTCAAAGATTGGAAACCTATAGGAGAGGTCGGTTGTTGCGATGCATGGATGGCAGAGCGAACATGCTGATGAATCGACCAGTGGTTGGAGGCAGGGCAGTGTAGTTGTAGTCTAGTTGCAGTGTAGTTGTAGTGTAGCCGTGGCTGTGGTTGCAATTGTAGTTGTAGTTGTACTTGTAGTGGTAGTGGTTGCACTTGTAGTTGTAATGTAGTTGTAGTTGTAATGTAATTGTAAAACAGTGTAGTGTAGTCTAATGTAGTTGTAGTGGTAGTGGTAGTGGTTGTAGCTGCAGTTGTAGTGGCAGTGGGAGTGGTAGTTGTAGTTGTAGTGGTAGTAGCTGTAGTTGTAGTGGCAGTGGTAGTTGTAGCTGTCGTCTAGTGTAGTGTAGTGTAGGGTAGTGTGTTGATGTTCCGAAACGAAGCAATTCTGCGAGACTTCTTCCATTTTCCAAGTTGACAACTTCAAAAACGAAGCAATTCTGCGAGACCTCCATCAAAATGGAAAGTCCACTGCAGAGCTGACGTCCTCGTACCAATGCGTTTTGCGATTTGTCCACTCCATCTCTCTCAAGTACTGTGCCTGCCACGAAAAAATGACTCCGGGTCATACGAAGTGCTGCACCTGTCACGCAACATCACTTCAACAAACCTGAAGATCTGATGCTCCAAAATGCAAACCATCTCAGGAAATCACCGCCTGACATCTGAACATATCTGATCGATATGTCTCTTGTAATCCGCCTGCTACGCGAAATGCATCTGTGCAGATCCTCTTCAAATGTCCCAGGCCTGCCATCGTTTTGAGAAATGCCACAACACCCACACGTTTGGCTCACTTTTGACAAGGTGCAGAATCCCTTGCGCCTGCCACGCAAAACGCCAAAAGTGCTCCGAACCCCTCAGTTTTTAACACTTTTGACTTCAAAATGTGCTTCGTGCCACGGCGGCGTCACTTTTTCGACATTGCAACTTCATGCAACTTCCAAAAGCGCTCCGAACCCGTCAGTTTTTAACATTTTTGACTTCCAAATGTGCTTCGCGCCACAACGCCGTGCACTTTTTCGACATTGCAACTTCCAAAAGCGCTCCGAACCCGTCAGTTTTTGCCGACTCAATCAATACCCTGAGTGATATGACTGTTTGGTGTTGTTTTTCAATGAAGCCATTCACATTCGGCAAAGAATGATCCAAAACAAAATTGTTTTCATGTACTGTACATGTCGAATCGTGTCGATCAGTATGCTGTAAATAGTTTACAATCGCTCCCAAACATCTTCCAGGTGGAGCCTACGTTGGTGGAGATGTTCAAGAAGGGCCAGATCGATGCAACTATACAGCTATGCAGATGTTGGCCGTCGCACGAAATGGTGGTCGATCGTCAAAAACTGCGGTAAAATTGCGATTTTGCTGCGTCCGCGCGGGCTGCGTCGCCGCGATTAGCTGCGAAATGCGAGTTGTGTGATGTTACGTCCATTGCTCAATGTCACTATGTGACTTTGCGTTTGCGTCCGCGATGGCTGTCCATCGCGTTTCGCAAGCAAAATGGGACGTTGTCATGTGATGTTTTTGGGAATTTTGTCGCGTAATGTCACAATTTAGTTGCGAAATGTGACTTGCCCTCTGTGTCCGCGTGGGCCGTGAAGCCGCGATTAGCTGCGAAATGCAAGTTGTTGCGTGATGTTACGTCTATTATTGCTAAATGTTACTATGTAGTTCCGAAACGCGACTGCGTGCCTGGATCCGCGCGCACCGCCTATCGCATTTCGCAAGCAAAATAGGACGTTTTCATGTGTGATGCTGTTGTGTGTACTGTCGCGCTCTGTGTGTAAAGGCGTCTGTGTGTCAAAGCGGCTGTGTGTAAAGGCGACTGTGTGTAAAAGCGTCTGCGTGTAAAGTGTAAAGGTGTCAGTGTGTAGAAGCGTCTGTGTGTAAAGACATCTGTGCGTAAAAGCGTCTGTGTGTAAAGACATCTGTGTGTAAAAGCGTCTGTGTGTAAAGACATCCGCGTGGAAAAGCGTCTGTGTGTAAAGACATCTGTGTGTAAAAGCGTCTGTGTGTAAAAGCGTGTGGAAAAGGGTCTGTGCATAAAGACTTCTGTGTGTAAGAGGGTTTGTGTGGACAAGGATCTGTGTGTAAAAGCGTTTGTGTATAAAAGCGCCTGTGTGTAAAGGTGTCTGTGTGTAAATGTGTTCGTGTGTAACAGCGTCTGTGTATAAAAGCGTTTGTGTGTAAAAGCGTCTGTGTGTAGAAATGCCTGCGTGTAAAAGTGTAAAAGCGTTTGTGTGTGTGTGTAAAAGCGTCTGTGTGTAAAAGCGTTTGTGTAAAAGCGTCTGTGTGTAAAGACATCTGTGTGCAAAAGTGTCAGTGTGTAAATGTGTTTGTGTGTAAAAGGGTTTCTGTGTAAAAGCGTTAGTGTGTAAATGTGTTTGTGTGTAAAAGGGTCTTTGCGTAAAAGCGTTGGTGTGTAAAAGCGTTGTGCGTAAAAGGGTCTTTGTGTAAAAATGGTTGTGTGTAAAGGCGTGTGTCTGTAAAAACTTGTGCCTGTGACCTCTTGCAAGGCTGCCTGCAAATTCGCGGGTGATGCGTCTTTGAGCAGCTGACTCACCCAGTGCATTGGAGGTCTTTGCTCCACCACCTCAACGTGAACATGCACGAAGACCAAGGACCAAAGGAACAACCCGCAGCCGAAGAAATTCACACGACGAGCGGGGTTGTTCATGGTGTGGAGTCGCTGCCTCGGCTCAAGGCCGTGCTGGTTGCACACGCTGCACCAATTCCAAAGGCGATCTGCTGGGGCCCTCATTGAACCACTGAAACCAAACCAATGAGCTTCAAATCGCTTAACAGCTGGTGAGGATCCATAAAGCCCATAATGCTTCAGAGTTGCAAGCGCTGGAAAAGCGTCTGTGTGTAAAAGCGCGTGCGGGCAAAAAGGGTCTGCGTGTAAATGTGGCAGTATGTAAAAGCGTCTGTGTGTGTAAAGACATCTGTGTGTAAAAGCGTCTGTGTGTAAAAGCGCTTGTGTGTCAAAGGGTCTGTGCATAAAGACTTCTGTGTGTAAGAGGGTTTGTGTGGACCAGGATCTGTGTGTAAAAGCGTCTGTGTGCAAAAGCGCCTGTGTAAAGGTGTCTTTGTAAATGTGTGTGTGTAACAGCGCCTGTTTGTAAAAGCGTTTGTAAATGTATTGGCTGCAGTGTCCCTCGGAAGACCTCATAGTGTCCAGAGTAGATGCGGCTGCGCAGGTGGAAGCTGCTGTGTCGGCAACTGTGGCACCACGCAATGACTGCGGTCGTCTTCGATAGGCACACTTTGTTTCATTGCTTCAATGGAAGCAATCGTAGCTGTGCCGCGCTGCGCGCGTGGCTGATTGTTGCATGGAACTACTCCGCAGGGGCCACGATCGAGTTGCTGCTGGTGCAAAGAAAAGCGCAGAGACTGTGGAAGCTCGAGGGCTACATGCTGGATGCACACCGTCGACATGGAACGCAAGCAGTGGCACCAGAGCTTCGCGGCTGCCGGTCCCACGGCTGGTCTGGCAGCGGGCTGTCCTGAGTCCATCCCGGCTGGTCTGCCCGCGGGTCCAAGCTTTGGCTAGTCCGAAGAGAGTTTGCCATGTGAAGACGCCTTGTGAAGCTTCGGACGTGTCCGTGGCGTCGTCCTGCCCTGAATTCTTAGATTAGACCGCTGGCAGCATCGTTTGGCCGTGTCCGTGATGTCTTCTCCTTTAATGCACCTGTGTCTCGCAATGAAAATGTTTCGCGGCTCCTGGGTCTGTTATGCATGGTGGTTTCTCCCATGGACAATGTCTTCACTGTGTGTCACACGCTAATCTTGGATTTTTGGACGGGATGTTCAAAGGATATGTCGGTGATATCTGTTTGCATGTGCCTCAGAACCATCACGAACCGCAAAACTGGCAAGAGCGCGTCGGCTGCGTGCCTCTTTGGTGCAAAGCAACTCCGATGTCTTCTGGACACGTCCGTGACATCTCTTTGCTTGCATTTTCACAAAGAGGTTAACCTTAGCTGTTCGACAGCTACCACAGCTGCTCTGAGGTCGCGATGCGCTGAGTCGCCACTCGAAGCAGTGCCGAATGTGACAGCAAAAAAAGAAGTTCGTCGCGTGCCAGCACTGTTCTCTCCGCGGCTGCCCTCATTGCTTGTCGGCACTGCACTACTTTAGACGCACTACTTTACCTCACAGGAAAGTTTGACATGCATCTGGCGCTGCATTTGCTTCGGTTCTCCTTTGCCTCGGCCCTTAACATCACGGTGTGCGACGGATGTGTCCGGGACACCGTGATTAAAACCGCCCGTGTGCAAAAAAAAGGATGTGTGTGAAAAGGATTGTGTGTAAAAACGACAGTGCGCAAATCGCTTTATTTGTAAAGTGTTTTACGCGTAAAGGCAAATTTTCTGTAACAGCGTGCGTGTGTAAAAGTGTCTGTGTGTCAAACAGCGTCTGTGTGTGACAGCCTCTGCGTGTAAAGTTGTATGTTTGTATCGCCTTCTCTGTGGAAGAGCTTCTGTGTGTTCTGTGTCCGCGTTTCTTTCATTAAAGTTAAACAGCATCTGTCTTCACTTCTCAGACCTGCTCCTCTCGCAGCTTCTGCTGTCACATCTTCATTCACGTCTTGCACATGCCCCTCTCGCACATTCATTCCTCGCATCTTCCTTTCATGCACCTTCACCTCCAGATACATCACCTTCGCACATCCTGGCTCTTATCATCATCTTCTCTTCATATCTCCCTTCTGCTTCCCTCACATCTCTACATCTTCACGTCTATTCACTCCACCTCCCTTTGTCTCTCTCTCTCTCTCTCTCTCCCCCTCTCCCTCTCTCTCTCTCTCTCTCTCTCTCTCTCTCTCTCTCCCTCCCTCCCCCCCTCTCTTCCATCTACCAACCATATGCCTGTTATACTTGTATGCCTTTACCTGGCTCCTCTGCGCTATTCGTCGGCATCTTCACCTCTTAATGTTCTCCTCTTACATCTTCTCTTCCATTATTTACTCACATCTTCACATCTGCACATAGTCACAGCTGCACATCTACACATCTTACATCTGCACATCTTCTCTTCTTACATCGTCTATTCTTGCATGTTACGTCTTCAATCTTCTCTTCTTCCATCTTCTAGTCTTACATCTTCTCATCTTCTTTTCTTACCTCTTCTCATCTTTCATTCTCTCTTCTTACGTTGTCTCCATAAAACTTTCGCTTGCATCTGATTGACTGTGCTCCTCTTCGCTCTCGGGCCATCCGTCGTCTAGTTCCAAAACAGGTTCCAATCGATCGCTACAACTGGTGAAGTCTAATGAAATCCCCATGAAATATCATGAACATGACCATAATGACCATTGATTCCATGTGAAATCCTAGTAAATTCCCCAAGTTGAACGGCTCAAACGTGGTGACATCCACCGCGCCACGGAGTTCGGCACCCAGGCCCTGCAAGGGGCCCTGTGGGTCGCTGCTGAGGGCGATGAGCTGCAGGATGCGGCCCAAAGGGTCGTGGGACTCAGAGACGGCCATGAATTTCCTGGCGGGGATGCATCATCCCTAGTAAGAATGAATATTTATTTATATACTATATATATATATATATGTAATAATAATGATAATACTATATAATAATATTTATACGATAATAATATATAATAATATTTATATGATAATAATATATAATAATATTTATATGATAATAATATATAATAATATTTATATGATATCTATATGTTATGCTAATGTATCACTAGTTAGTACAAGTAAGAATTACCATAGTCATATATATATATGTGTGTGTTTGTGTTTATTGTGATAATGTATCACTAGTATAATCAGCGTTAGCACTGTCATGATAATTTTGTAATGATATAGTGATATTGGTGATTGCTATTGGAATACTACCCCTATTGGGATAATTACTATAATGATATATAATCCCTAAGAGTATTTTGTTCAATAAAAAATCATAGTAATAATAATTGTATGATATATAATCATCTGTAGAGGTGTGTATATATATATACACGTGCAGAATATATATATATATATATATATATTAGTACATAATTATAGTAATATTATGTAATATTCACGATGATGGTAATGTTATGGTCCTTATGATAATTACAAAATGTTGGTGATGCATAATCTGTACACTGCAGATATCATTAACAATAGTGATATAAATGGGGTTATAAATACACCATCTACATGTTTGGGTGTGTATGCTTCCAACAAAAAGGGCAGTATCTAAGATTTGTTTTAGTCGAGTTTCATCAACCCAAAAAGGATGCATGTAAAACAACGGGCACCCTCCACATTTTTTTTGGATGATTGGGGGTTGGCATGGTTCAAGCAGGATACGGCCAACAAGAACAATGGAAAAATGGAACCGGCAAAAATGGTGGTGCTTAACAAGGACAACCATGATGGGAATGTACTGTAATGGGATATATAGTATGTGTCTCACACATGTACAAATTATATGTATCACATATATAACTTGGCGAAAAAACATTTTTGTGGATGGTACAGTGGGGGTACTCATAATAATCAACATTCCAGTTGCATCCATGGCTGCATCCATTTAAGCCGGTATTCTTTATAGCGGGAGACCAGGAGTTTTTCGAACATCATCCAAGGTCGATGTCGCCCAGGTCGACTGGCAATGGTCCCAAAAAGGGATTGAAAAATCTGGAGAAACTCCACTGGTTGAAATATAGCCATGGTGGTACCAAAAAATAGCTGGATGGTGATGGATGGTGTATTTCAGAGAAAATCCTATTTTTCAATGGATGACTGGGGGTAACACCCCAGCCATCAGGTTTCACCTCCTTAACTTCCGAGGTTCTGCGACTTGACATCCTCCACACTGCGAATCCGTTGGGTGTACAGCACCGCAGCCACCTGTCCATCCAGCTCCAGTAGAAAGTTGCCCTCGCGGGACGTTTCCAGGCGCTGACGTAACACCTGGCGCTGAAGATGTTTTCGGTGTCTGAAAATGATGAGAAACCTTTGGGTTTAGTGGGATTCCATTGGGATTTCATGGGGAAGTCATCATAGGGTGACTCTATGGGGGATTTTTTAATGGAACTTCTGGAAGTTTAACCCCAACATCCAACATCCAACCAACATCCCAAAACATAGTTTCCGATACATTTTCCCTCAAACATCCTAATGCCGAATGCCTATTCAAACATGTACACCTTCCATAAGATCAAGTCATAACTCTCAAATCTCGCCCATTTTTCCCAGGCCCAAGCCCCATCCCACCAGCACCTCCTCCGACGCAGCCAGCTGTTGCCAGGCCTTCTTTTCCAGCTCCAGCAGCGATGGCAGATCTGACCGCTCTGCGAGGCGGAGGCGGAAGGCTTTGCGCACCAGGTGTTGGTTCATCATGCGACAGTAACCTGCAGAAAACCCTGAGGAGATTGATATAGATTGATGTTTATTTGGGGAAAAAAAATGGGAAAATATATGAACAAATCATGGGAAAACGATCATTGATCCCAGTATGGTGGGGAAAGTATGCAAAAATAAATGATATAGACTACAGTAATGGATAAACATGGGGATTAACCTCCAGAAAATTTGGGCGAACCACCAAGCTTTTGTGCAGATTCACCAAGTACATGGGCAGCACAGAAATATGGGGGGATTCATTTTTATTGGGAAAAGATTCGGAAAAGATGAGAAACTGCGAATACTGATCCCAAAAAATATCTGATGAACAAATTTGGAGAATTGCTGGGATTTTGGGGGGTAACAAATATTTTCAACCCAGGCAGCTGGGGAAATTTCACCAAGATAGGTTGAAAACTATACGAATCATTGCGATTGCATGATCGGAATAAATATGTCAATGGATTCAATGGATAAAATGTTGGTTCCGAAAACAAAATGGGTTTGGGAAAATGTGTTGGACTGAAAAACAAAAAGTGTTCACAATCTCTACCATAAATATCCATAAATGTGCAACGGATGCATAAACCATAATGAAATGCGGTGGATGAGCGGAGCGTTGGTTTCACTCGCACGGATTGAGCAAAGGGTGAGCGGGATGGTATCCAGGATGGGGTTGTGACCCTACCAAAATCACCCGGAACTGCTTGCCCTACCACTGTCTCGTTGCAGGATGTTGGGTCCCTTGTTTAGTTGATGTCAACCCACCACAGCTTGGGCAACCAAATCGAAGACATGCCACCTCCAGTCTCGGGATAGGTTTGAACTGATCTGCAATCGGTTGGAAAAAGACCAGCCATTGCACAGCTCATTGCAAAAGACACGGCTGAAACCATGTATTGCCTGGCGCACACTTGTGTGGGCCAACGCTTCAAGCACCTCCCAGTTGCATGATCGTGATGATGGTCATTTTGGTGATTATGCTGGTGATGGTCATGATGGTGAGACTTTCCAGGACTTTCATTCATGACAAAACTTTGTCCGTCAACAGGACACCTCACCTCTGACAGATCGACCAACATTCCTTCGTGATCCAACGGACAGTTCCCCAGCACGGCTAAAAGCAGCTCTGCCTGGAGAGACTTTGCACGATGTCAAAATGGAACGACACACCTTGGAGGCACCAGCACTAAGCTTGGAACCAGAACTGGGGGTTTGCCTGGTTAATTGGGAATATGGGAATATGGGGCCCCATCATAGCGAATCGGGGGAGACACAAGTCCCACGTGTTTTTGGTCTTGGGCGGGTCAAAAAGGGCCACACCCTTATCATTTGTGTATGGCCCCAAAAAATAGTAACCCCTAAAATTGCAGGGTTTGAGATGGTTTGAGACTTTCAAGATCTTTCAACCAAATATATCCAAATATGACCAGCCTTTTGCATGTCTGTCCCCCAAATTTTGTTTCGCAAGCCATGGCCGTTTTCGCATCCCCAGGCACAGTCGTTCATGAATCGCCTGGTGCTGGGAAGATCCAACTGCATCACCTCCGCAGGTGTTGATGGTGACCTGCCTGGAAAATATGACGTCATTGGGGATCATCATCCCACGGGACTGGTGAAACCAGCAGTGATGGGTCGAGCTCCGAATCAGCTCACGTATCTCAATAGTTTTCAACCAAATCTATGAATGTCAAGCTGCTTTGACCTGACTTCCCACCTGGGCTGGTTCCTAGCCAAAGCATCATCAATCGTCAGGTCGGCCAGTCTTAAAACATGCTACCCCATCAAAATCCATGAAATTGTTGATTCATCGTATTTTCCTTTGATCAGAGTGGCCATTTTTTGCCAGTTTCCCTCTGGTAAACTAACGTAACTATGGAAAATCACCGTTTTTCATGGGAAAATCCACTATAAATGGGCCATTTTCAATAGCTATTTTGACATAACCAGAGGGTTATGGGTTCCAAAAGGGTCTCCCCGCAGTCCCATCTGCCTCCAACATACAGAGCCCAAAGGAGTCCCCCAAGGCGTCGGCCCAACGGGCCATGTGTTCCACCAGGGAGGCGAAGAGCTCCAGGGCTCCGATGGCCGTCCCCTCCTGGAATCTATGGAGAAAGTCACTGGTTAGTCACCATAGTTTTTTTAAAAAAAACGCCATTTATAAATGGGATAATTAATAATGGGATATACAAGTATATGTATATATATAAAGAAAAGGTGTATAATATGGGATAATAATGGGATAATATGGGATAATGATGGGTATAATATGGGATAATAATGGGATAAGCCCACGAATATTCGGGCACCTCAAAAAAAAAGGCTGGCAGCCAAACCACTTTCCGATTGGGATGATCCTCCAAGTTTTTCGAACGCCCCGCACGGCAGGGGTGCGGAGGATCCAAGAGATCCTAGAGATCCCAGTGTTCAACTGGTTGTTGCCAAATTCCTGACTGGTTCTAAGTTGATTAATTACACCGTAGAAAATGGCAAAGATTAAGAAAACAAAAAAAAAATAAACGAAAAACAAGAAGTTCTGTGTGATGAAAGAAACTATCGAATCACATATTGACATATTGACCATGTCCTTCGTCTCAATCCCAAGCTCTCTGCCTTTTCTGCCTTGTGTCATCCTTCAAAGATTCGAGTGACAAACTGCAGCGGGTTATCTGAAAATAGGATACCAAACAAAAAATGATGGTTTATCATTAATCACCATTTTCCCGGGCTCAAATGGCCATCTTTTTTTGGGGGTAAATCCCCCATTACTTGCGGTACCAAACCCACCGCATCCGCAGTTCCTTGTCCAAGTGCACAAAATCTGCCAGCTGACTTCGAACAAAGGCAGCCAGGGAGGAATCTGAAGGGATAGGCGTCTTGGCCGGAATATAGGGCCGGTCGTGGTCCAGAAACGATCCTTGCGTGCACCCAGGACCCAGGAAGCAGGCGTTTTGCAAGACAGCTTTATTCATGTCTAGATTCTAGACGCTGTTGCAAGACATGTCATCCCCCAAAGTTTTCTATTCAATATCATGCCAAATAGAAACGATTGATTTTCAGCGTATACTTGTTTGACCTTCAATCCCAGTGTTCATCGCTGCGGGTCAAGACTTACCCAGAAGACCACAGATTTTGGCATTCTTTGAGTCTTCAAGCATTGCAAGTTTGGATAACTTGACCATTGCAAAATATGGTTGTTGATAGTTTTCAAAAAAAAAAGGCCTTGCGCAACAAAACCATTCTCGAGGCAACATCCTGCAACCCAATCTTTGATCATGTTTACGCAGGAAATAAACATAAAATATGTATATATTATATGATTATATATTATATACAATTATATATTATATACATATATAAACAACATAGAGTGCCATTTCAAACAGCCATCTGTCACTGCTTGATACTTTTCTTTGGGTTCCCGCCGCTGATAAAGCAGGCTTTATCGGCTGGGTTGACACAGATGTTCTCCCTAGCTCCATCATCATCATCACCATCACCATCACCATCACCATCATTACCATTTTCTTCAATACATCTTCCATATCTATTATCTACATTTATCTACTCCATATCATTTACCAATCCAATGACTAGCTGACTAGCTTTTGACTGTGTTCTTCTCCAAGTTTCGCACGTGCAACGCCTTCTTGGTATTCACCTGGCAGTCAAAAGCCTGGTTGGAAAGGTACGGGTACCCTACGCAAAAATAGCTGGTTGACTGTCTGACCCATGGACATCATAGGTTTTGACCCATCCCCACCTTCTTCCTCTTCAGCATGGCCATGAGAGCACTGGGCTTCCCAATGTCGCCGCTCACCACGCGGTGGGGCACCTCATGGGCGTCCAAGTTACAAGCCGTGGCGATGCGCGCCTTCTCGTTGAAGTCCACACCCACCATGGTGAGGGGATGGGAATCTAAGACCTGGATATGCTTGGTGAGAAAAAGTGATAAAAAGCTTGGTGAGGCGCCCAAAGAAATAGCTCAATTGCTTATGACTTGGTGAGTTCTAGGGTTTATGAAGGATGTAACTATAAAGTTAATGGGTTTATAAACCAACTTCGAACTGGGCCGGCTCGCCTTGTGACATGGAGGAATGACTAGAACTACAACTCCCATGAAGAGATTTGAAAGGTCTTTGTCCATAGCGGCTCATCATCCCAGGATACACCAGGTGTAACGGATGGCACATTTTAATACATTTGATTTGAACCATTTTGAAGCCACCATCATACAGCTGCGGTCACTGCCTTGGGACACTGAAAATTTGAGTTTCCCCAGGATCTCCCCTTTTCAGATGGAAATTTGGGGCTGTGACCTGGGGCAAAAACAGGACTGAAATTATGGCGATGGTCTTGTTGAATCGGTGATATAGGTGTACAGAAATGTACAGGCCTGATGAGGAAAACATCTGAGGCCTGGGGTGTCCAGGTGAACTCCTGGGAAGCACCAATTCTGGGAACGAAGAGATACGCATCAGTGAATCAGAGAACGGATGACTGGTTGGTGGTGCAATGTGCCCATCTTGAAAAATGATGGAGTTCGTCAATGGGAAGGATGACATCCCATAGATTATGGAAAATAAAAAATGTTTGAAACCACCAACCAGATGATGATACACGCGACAGGGGTATTGGAATGCTCCACTGAAACATCACTCAACCATACCAGAGCGCCAAACATGAAAAAGTGCCAGCTTAGCTAGGGAAACCATCTGAGTGCTTGGGTCCACCCATTGTCCCCCATTCTTCGGTGGACCTTGCCGCGCGGGGTGTGGTTCTTCACGTGTTCATAGATGCACTGAAGCAAATGACCATCACCACAACCCGTATCAATCACAAACTGCGGCTGCTCGTCGAACTTGTCGTTGGCAAAAACTTGATGGACGTGCTGTAGCAAATCCTGGGAGCCGAAGGATAGCATCTGATTCTGGCAATGGAGCAGATTTGCCATCCCTTATTTACTCATCAAAGAAGTGGATTTTCCATGAGGCCCAGGCGGGGTTCATTTTTTCCTAGCCTGGAGGCTACTCTGGATTTGCTCCCAATATCACCCTCAAAATATCTCAAAATTAAATCCCTTGAAGAAGGGTCCGGGGCTACTCCAGTACTTGTGACCTCCGAAAACACCTTGGCATCTTCCCAGTCACAGATCTTCCATCCCACCCGGCCCTTGGATGAAAATTATGGAAACCCTGGTCCTTGAACAACGTGCTATGTTGCGCCCCGCTTCCCACCACGTTCAGTGTTCGGTGCACGTGAATCTCATCATCTTCATCCTCCACATCTCCATTAAAGCCCCAGGAGGCGTCATCGAACAAGACATGGTGGAAGTGTGACAGCAGCGGCGCATAGGAGGTGGGCACGTAGTAGGAGTAGACCCTTTGTAAGCCCAAATATCCTTGGGGCCAAACCTCCACCCGACCATTGGAATCAACTTGGCCAATGCCCAGAGCTTGAAAGATGTCGCCTGGGTAGTTCAGCCAAGTTTCGAAAATATGGGGGTCGATTCCAGGGATCACATGGATCACTAAGATTTGGGTGGATTTGGGATATCTCGGCCACCAGTTCTGAATGGGGAAAAAAGTCAGAAAAGGTCTGAAACCACCAGCCAGTCACCCATGGTCTTTAAGGCAGAAACATCTAAGCTGCTGAAATCAAAAGTGCTGAAGGCCTTGTCACGACCCAAGTCCAAGCCTTCCTCATTCCACCTGGCGACATTCGAGGTCGCGGCCAAGTCTCTGTGCAATCACAGTAAAACTGAAAGCTACCCTCTGGTTATGTCAAAATAGCTATTGAAAATGGCCATTTATAGTGCATTTACCCATTAAAAATTGTGATTTTCCATAGTTATGTTAGTTTACTAGAGGGTACCAGATATTGATCATGATTAATCTCATATGACTCATATGTAATATATGGGTGTGTCTGTGTCTAATATGGCTGTTTAATTTAGGGAACATATGGGAACATAGTAATTGACCAGTTGATTTAGGAGTACCCGATGCTCCGACAAAGCCATACAGGTCCTAGCCTGGTAGCCTAGTTGGCCTCCAATATCTTAAGATATCTTTAGCCAGGTGGGAAAAATTGGTCACAGACAAAATCCGCAGGTAAATCATATACTTCTGGGATCGAGAAAAGAAACACGCGCTTAAAAGCTTCCAGTGGCTTCCAGGCTTATCTGGGGCGAAAATGCTTCAGCACCCTTATCTACGAGCAACTGTGGGATCCCAACTACGGCAGACTGAAGTAGAAATCAGCTACTTGCACATCTACAACCAGAGATGACCACCTAACAGCTAACACCAAACCCATTCATCCCTTCTTGGCTAGATCCATTTCCATATTGTGTGTTTTATTCTGCATCAATCCCGCATTTTTGTTGCTTAGATTCCGCATAATCCGGGATCGTTGGTTTTTGAATCAACTTGATCAACTTTTCACTATCCTAAAATTCTGAGCACAATTTCTGACAATCTCTGATAGGTAGATCCACAATGTTCGTTGCTTTCCTACTTGTTGAAGGTCCTATGTTCGCTTATTTTTTTCACGATCCCGACTGTGGTTTTATCATCTTTTATCCCGGCTATCCCCCAAAAAAATCTCCATTAACACCCAACAAAAATGCCATTCAAACCAGCCCTAATATCGCTAAAGCACCTGGCATTGTATGTCATGGACGTCAACAGCGGCGCCAGTGCCACCCCTTGCAGCAGGCTGCTGCGCCCTGCGAGGCGTCGCCAAAGGTCTAAGCAAAGCTGAGAGGCCTCGGAAAGGGGGAGCCTGGGGTTGTTTCATCATCAGATTTTTGGAGATACTAGTACTTTGGATATTAATGTATATTATCTTGTATCTTATAGACATAGATAATTTAGATAATTGTGTGCGCACACAAAAAAAAAACGAAATAAATCATCGGAATTGTTAGGATTTCACAGTCCAAGATTTGGAGTATCTAATCATCTGATTGTTTGGTAAATTTTTTGGAACAGGACACTGGTGATGAATGGGTTAGTTGGAATATTTAGAATACCAGTACTTGGAATTCACCATCTAGTGTTTGACCATCATACTTGTGGGGATTTCAAAGTTCAATCATTGGAGCATCTAATCTTCAAAGTTCAATACTTGGAAAAATTAACTTTCGCCGTCAGGTTTGAGCATCAGTCAAGATGCTGCTTGATTACCAGGACGGAGCAAATTCAATCATTGAAAATGCTGGTCCGATAATAATAGAACTTGGCGGAGTTGATTCATCAATATCTCAACCAGAATAACCGGTGGACTTGACCAGTGAGCCAGGTAATGTCGGCATCACTAAGTTGATCCACACATCATCAATCCAGCCAAAAAGAAACACAGAATATCCGATAATCACCAGAGTGCATCTCTCAGCTTGTGTAGGATTCGATTTCTGACCCCATCTCTGATTTCATTGATTTTCTGGTGCTGGGGCCCCATACCTCTGAAGGAATTTTGAAGGGTGGCTGTGCTTTGCTGTAGATCTCCAGGATCTTCTCCTTTCGAAGACGGCAAAGCTAACTGGGAAGACTGGTCTTGTACGGTAGGAGATTTAAAAATTATCCAAATAGTTCAGAATCATTATAAGATCAGATAATGACTTCAAAAGCTGATTCAAAGCCATGTTTGATGGATTCCTGCAAACACGTGCCATCATTTTGGTTAGCATTACAATATTGGCTCGAATAGTCAACTCCTTTCCAATGATGAAAAATTGATATTATTTGATAGGATTTCTGCAGAAAGGGTATCTCAGAACCGAACATTGCAACATGGTTCTGCGCAGTTGGGTAAATGGCGTGATACATCTTTTTCAGACATACCGAAGCTGACAGGCGCGCCAAATTCAATCAAGACCAGGGCGCATTGAATGCACCACGAGCTCGTTCGAGCCAGCAATCCAGATGTTTTTTGTAGGCTGATTTCCGCATTCATAATTGAGAGGTTCTTAAAAGGGGGATCCCCAAGTTACCATGGGTTTCAATAGTTTCAATAACCAAAATGCTCTAATAACTTGGATGATCTGGGGTTACCCCGCCATGGAAACCTCCAATTGTCCTCCCAGTTCAACCCGCCATTTCTTCCAACCCCCCATGGCTGCGGTTTCCCATGTGTTTCCCAGCTACCGCTCTCCTTTTCCGCCTGTAACACATCGGCCAGGTCTTTCCAGTTGCTCTCCGCGTCCAGTGCGTACGCAACGTCCGCCTCAATGGTACCTGGAGAACATGTTCAATGGCACTTGGGCTACACAGAATCATCCCAATGTTTGGGGGGTTAGAAAACCATAGTTCAAACCAAACGACTGAGTTACCTGGTTTCTCTCCCCAATTTCATGGTGCCAAGTTACATCGTTTATTTCCACAGTTCGCACTTAAGCCATTCAGTATCTCCGTTGTTCCCTTTCTTAAATTTCTTTGAATGCATCTTTGAACTCCACCAACAATATTTATCAACAGTTTATCAGGTTCCTAAATAATTTCTAGGAATCCACCAACAAATTAAAAGTCCTAAAACCCAGTCATCCACCCGCTAAAATCCGTGCCAAAAAAGGTGCCAACCATTCATTAATCTCATCTTTCTCTCAGTCTTTGGGTTTTTGTTATTTTTTGTTCATGTTCAACCCCCATCTCTCCAAGTTGCCAGGTTCCAGCTTCAAAACTCCCAAGGCGCCCCAGCTCCTCAACGCCACCTGCAACGGCCCCGTCCTGGCCCCGCTGCCCTCTGCCAGCTGCGCCGCAGTGCAGCGAGCGTCGCTGCTGAGCTGCGACAGCAACGGAAGGGTCTCCAGCAGCAGAGGCGTCACCGTCCAGCCGTGGATCAACAGAAAGGCGTTCTGGTTCCTGGGGCCCCCCCTGGGGGTGTTTAGGTGGTCAGTGATACCCTCTGGTTATGTCAAACATAGCTATTGAGAATGGTAGAAATAGTGAGTTTTCCCATTAATAGCATGGTGATTTTCCATAGTTATGTGGCTGTTTACCAGAGGGTATATGTTGTGAATGTTGTGAAATCATCGTGGTCTTGCTATTGATTTAAAGTGGGCTCCCTGGACTTCCTAATGGTGTCCCAAAACAAGATCTTGGCGCCGCTTTTTGAGTCTCTTCGGAGTCTTGGCGGACATATGGGGTCAGATGTTACCAAGAAAGGTGTCGGTGACATCTTGCCGGCATACAAGCTGGGATATGATATAGAACATAGAACTGATCGAACCCAATTTCAGAAGGTTGCCCCTTTCAGCAATTTCAGCAGCAATTCAGCAGCATTTCACCAACAGAAATGGAGCTTTGCCATGAATCCAACGGTCCGAAAGTATATCCTGGTGAAACAATCAAAGCCCAATCAGAGCGGATGGAGCCAATCAGAAAACAGGTGTAATCCTAGTACAAACTACCTAATAAAAGTGGGTCGAGATAACATGGTTTGGTTGTAACATTGTTATCTAGCTTAGGCCTTCTTAGAAAATTGCGTCAATTATGGATCTTCTTCCACATCAGGAATGATAAACAAATGCATGAAGCCAGCAACCAGCGAAGGTCTCTCTGCCATTGTTGGCCCTAAATACCCAGAAAGAGCTCCCAAAAGGACCCAAAAGATAAGAAATTACAGAAGATCTTTGTGGGAGCTCTGACTTTCGGACCCTCAAAATCTCTACCAGAACTGTGGAAATCCCTACATAATTTATATAGCCTATAACCATCTATAACCTACTACACAACTGTGATCTGATCATATCTGATCCCTGTAATCCCATCATCTGTCGCCAAAGATCAAATCAACCTTCGTTTCCGCAGACGCTTCCAGCGCGAGGAATGACATCTTGGCAGAGTCAAGCTGCTAGTGGCAAGTCAGGGACTGCATGCCAGAAGTCCTACGCACTTTGGAACTGGAGCCTAGATGTAGCTGGAGCAAAACACAGCATATTTCCGCACACATCTCTGCCAAGAAGACAAGAACCGATCAACGTGAGCAACAAAAACTCCACAGAAAGTGCCTCTCATCCCTGATGTCTGCATCCAACACAACCAGCCTTTGCTCGGAAGATCCCATGAACGCAGTTCTTGAAGATTCATACCAGTGGCAAAGAATCATCCTGCTTAGGCAAGTGCCCTACTTTGGGGGCATAGCACGGCAACACCTTCGAGTTGAGTTGCTATAGTCACAAACCACTTCCATCCAGCAGCTCTGGGTCAAAACTACTCCCAAAAATGACCATTTTTCTGTCGGCCATTTTTTGTCCTCTCCAGTTACCATATTTTTCTGTTACCATAGCTGCTATTAAAGCCATGGCCCATAGCTATCTGGAGCCAATGGGATGACTTTTCCGCCGGACTCGGCCTCGTCCTGAAGGGGGGCGATTTTTAAGACGCCATAAGATGTTGAGATTTTCTGAGATCAACAGGAGGGGTTGGATATGACCCAAGAAATTCAGTTAAGCCAACAAAATCAACAAAGATGAGGATATCGGATAACTGAAAAGAATGTGACGCTTTCGTGACGAAAAATAGGGGGCTTGACCTGCAACACCATGGAGTTTCATCGTAATCAACCAAAAATTTAGGATGTGTGTGTGTGTGAATCTTAAAATGTGAATTTGAAGCAACAAAGATGGGAAATGTCACTGGTAAAAGTGGTGCTCTGAGTCTTGATCAACTAAGAGTTTGACTTTGATAGATAAAAATGGAGGAAGTTTCAACATGTGTCAACCTCCCTGAACAATATGTTCGTCTATTGGGATCATCATCCCATTTGCTGGATGGAACATGACAGATAAACCCACCAATCAGAAATGTCATCCCAAATCGCACCAAGTCATCCAAACTTCCCTTCAAAAACTCCAGAAACAAGGACAAGTTGAATCTTGGATCGACCATCACTAAAATCACTTCATTTTTTCCAGTTTATAAAGGATAGTAGATAGACGTAGATAGGCGCTCCTGGGAAATCCCGACAATTCTTGATGTTTGGGAAGGCCCTTTTGTGTCTTTTCCATCCAATGTCGACAACAGGGTTACCCCCAGGTCCAGGGTTTTCTTAAGGGGGGTCCCTAAAATAATTCACCTATTCCAATGATAAATGCCTGCCATATGAACAAACCAGGGCACAAAATCCTGGGTCGACATTCCATCTGTCTGAAAGGAGGGTATCCCCAAAAGCAACTGGTTTATAATCATTTTCCCTACGTGAATATGTTAAATATTGTTAAATGGCCATAGCTTGGGCACAATAAATCCATTTGGGGACCACTCCTACAAAGCCAACAACTTCCATGGGTCGATATATGACGTGGTTTTCCGTTCTGATTCCACAACATCTTTCGATGTGATTTTTCGGGAGAACGGCACAGCATGGCACAGCATGGCACAGCCTGGCCGTCCTGAACCAAAAACAGAGGTGATGGGACTATGGATTATACTAGTTTCCAAATGTATGGGACAGTACAATGACAGTAGAGTAACTAGTGTATCCCCTAAAAATCACTAACAGGGGTATCTTGAACGGTTTGATATATATGTTTTCTCATGCCGGATGGTTCACTGGGTCACCACTTGTGCCACCACTGCACCTTGAGAAGACCCAGAAATCTATAAACGTATAGACTGGATTCTAATAATGACTGGTTGGTGGTTTCAACCCCTCCGAAAAATATTATATAGCCAGTTGGGATGATTCTTCCCAAGATATGGAAAAATAAAAAATGTTCCACACCACCAACCAGATGAGGTAAAAAATAAAAAATAACAAGGTAAATCAAACTGCTTGAAGGATTTCCCTCGATAGCTAGGCAGTTTTGCAACCCGGCCAGCCGCAATCTACCCATGGAACTTTGTAGCAGTGTCTCTTGTGGATGACGCTTGTTTCGTCTTGTTTCGAAGCCACATTGCCACAGCAACGTTCAGTGAGAAATGAATGCAAAAAGTTGCCAACATCTCAAAAACTAATCGTGCCTCGCTAAGTTGCTATATAAATGAAATCAAATCTTGGACTTGAGAGCTGTCACCACCATAATCTGGGTTGCCCCATGTCACAACCGAACCGTCTGACAAAATTGCGGCAAATGCAGACCATGTGGACTGAACCTGCTGCACATTCCGGAGCTGCTCTTGGACGTGAGAGCTGTCGCCGCCATAATCTGGCTCGCCCCATGTCACAATGGAGCCATCCGTTGAAATTGCGGCAAATGCACGATACGTGGACTGAATCTGTTGCACGTTCTGGAGCTGCTCTTGGACGTGAGAGCAGTCACCGCCATAATCTGGATAACCCCATGCCACAACTGAGCCGTCCAACAGAATTGCGGCAAATGCAGAACCTGTGGACTGAACCTGCTGCACATTCCGGAGCTGCTCTTGGACTTGAGAGCTGTCACTGCCACAATCTGGCCTGCCCCATGTCACAACCGATCCGTCTGACAGAATTGCGGCAAATGCAGCACGTGTTGACTGAACCTGCTGCACATTCTGGAGCTGCTCTTGGACATGCAAACTGTCACCGCCACAATCTGGCCTGCCCCATGTCACAACCGATCTGTCTGACAGAATTGCGGCAAATGCACCCCTTGTGGACTGAACCTGCTGCACATTCTGGAGCTGCTCTTGGACATGCAAACTGTCACCACCACCATCTGGCTTGCCCCATGTCACAATGGAGCCATCTGATCGAATTGCGGCAAATGCAGCATCCGTGGACTGAACCTGCTGCACATTCCGGAGCTGCCCTTGAACATGAAAACTGTCACCGCCATAATCTGGGTAGCCCCATGCCACAACCAAGCCGTCTGAGAGAATCGCGGCAAATGCACGATATGTGGACTGAATCTGTTGCACATTCCGGAGCTGCTCTTGGACTTGAGAGCTGTCACCGCCATAATCTAGCCTGCCCCATGTCACAACGGAGCCATCCGACACAATTGCGGCAAATGCACGATCCGTGGACTGAACCTGCTGCACATTCTGGAGCTGCTCTTGGACGTGAGAGCTGTCACCGCCATAAGCTGGGTTGCCCCATGTCACAACCGATCCGTCCGCCAGAATTGCGACAAATGCAGACTCTGTGGCTTGGACGTGCCGCACATTTCGGAGCTGCTCTTGGACTCGACTGCTGTCACCGCCAGAATCTGGATTGCCCCATGTGGCGACTCTGTTTCCTTCGTTGCACCAAAAAGCAAAGGCTTCGTCAGTCACAGCTATCTTTGCCGTTTGCACAATGGCCGTGAGAGTGTCTCCATCCTGAATCCCTGCAGCTTGCACAGATTCCTGAGGATCAAGAAGGACACCCTGTGCATTGACAAGCCTGAGGAATCCTCGCCCGAAAGATTTCTGGGCAAGAACTTTCAAATAGCCTACATTGGAAGAATCTGGAATTTCAAAGTGTTTTCTTTTTCCACTCGGCAAAGCCACATTCACTTGCATCTATTCATTCTATTCAAACTTTGGGTCCATCACGGACCATGCATTTGCTCGGGCGTCTGATCCAAAGCTGCAGATCTACGGTGGCGGCTTCAAGTCATCCCAAAATCCCCAAAAATATCGAAGTTGAAATTGAGTTGGGACATGTTGGGACCATCATCCCAAATAGGATTGAGAACAAGAAAAATTGGAAAAGGAAACACCAATCAGGCCAGCTCAAACATCTCTTTCTGCAAAAAATAGAAAATATCGTGTAATGATGCGATGTGCAGCTCCATTGACTTCGCAAGACATGTCGTGCCGTGGACCGGGCCTTCAAGTTTGACCCATTAATCGCCCTACATTGCTTATCCCACTACATTCCAATACATCACATTCCATTGTGTATATATACGTATATAATCGTATATACGTATAATGTACATATCTATGTTGTGTGTGTATCATCACATCCCCACAATGTCCCCGTTCTGTGCACATTGAAAGAAGCATAGTACAGTATCTCCATGTATCTCCCAAGTGAATATCCGCATGCTCTTTTGTCTTGTAAACCCATCTTTGTTGGTCAGTATCAGTATCAGTATCGGATATCCTCCCAACCCCAAACTGCTGCACCGTGCCTCCCCTTGCAGCTTGAACTTTCCCACTCCCTGGCAGCGGAGAAACTGTCATGTGTAAATACCATGAAGGTATCGGATCTGAAGGTTTCTTTTGAGGGCCAAGTTCAAGATGTTCAAGGCAACCCTCTCCTTGCCTGTTGTGAACTGACCTTCTTCCACACCAGGAATTGATGCAGAAAGAACAACCCACACCCGATGCAACAAGTTGCCAGACAAACGCCTAACACCACGATGTTCCGTTCAGACTCTGAGAGTCCTTTGGACCACCAGAAATCCGCACCCGGTTGGCAACTGGAGCCAGATGTCGCCGTGGCTGGAGCAAGGCCAGGCAAGGCAAAGCAGATGACCACACATATGACGTCAAGATGTCACCAATCAACAGAAAGACCATGAAAGGCCCATATGATGCCATCAGTCGTCACTCCACAGTGTCTCTGATCCCGTCCAAGTAAGATCAAGCCCGTGCCCAAAGATCACACGAAAGCACAGGAAGTGGTCAGTCATTTTCAGACCATGGGGGGTTCACACAGGAAGAATCTGTTTGAATTGGGTTGTTACCAGGGTCCCAAGCCACTTCACAAGTGCCTCTGGGTCAAACTTCCCGCCCAAATTGGGCCAACTGGTCGCTAAGGTACTGTAGGTACTGATCCTTCAAGTGAGCCAGAAGTTAAGCGATTCCCGCAGCCCATCATATTCGCTGGTAAAATAGGTATATCCCTCCTATGGCTTATAATCTTCAACAAACAAATTTAGCATAAATATGAATATGCTATATTCAACCCACTATATTGGTCCCCACCACTTGTATTGCTTGAGAAATAGGTATTGTGAAAACATCCCCAATAAATCAGTTTAGCATAAATCTTCCATATCAACCCATCAACAAGTGTTAAATCCAGGTAAATCAACATAGTTTAACATAATTTAACATATTTATGAACCCATCAATCATCATCAACCCTTCAGTTCTGAGTATGTTTAAAGAGATTTGTCAATGGCTCAAGTGGCTCAAGTGCAAACACCGCAGGTGGCCCACACCGCTTTTTTCCCGCAGGGCGCGGAGATTTTCGCATCGCGATCCTCAAAAGATGAGGTCATCATCCTGCCATAGATTGCCATAGATTGAGACCGGTTGAGAGATAGGGAGATTTATCTGATATGTTTAAAAGAAATATGGGATATATGATATATTTAAAAAAATCGGAGATATAAGATATTAATGTACTTTTGTTGATAGCTGTTGATCTGTTGATCTCATATATCTGATTTATCTATATTTATCTGATATCAACAGACATTTCTGAGATCAATTAACAGACATTAAGGATATGAACCAACAAAATATGAGATGAACCAAAGTGCCAAAGATTTTTTGACTTTCCTCAGAAAGATGGGGAGAGTCTCGGAGAATCAACCAACCAGGACCGGATATATAAACCAACAAAATGCACGTTGAAGCAGCAAAGACAGGGATCGGGAATATGAAACACCCTTCAGTAAGAAAGAACGGAATGTTCACTGGTACAGTTCAAGTGGTGGACTCAATCTTATTCAGCAAAGATGTTGACATTGATCAATTGCATCAATACAATGCTGGCTTTGATCAACCAATTTGAAATCATACTGTTTGTCAATTCATGGTAGGAATGTTCGATCATCGGTCTCCCAATATGGCCATCAAGAAATAGCAGGATCATCAACACGGCACCATCAGTTTATGGCATAGTTTATGGTAGCTACCGATCATCCCCAGATCTGTTGGTTGATATGTCCAGGATTGTTCATTAGATTCATTAGATTCCTGAATTAGCCAACCACCGTCCCAGCCAGGTGAAGTTTGTTGATTCCTGCCACCACTTCAATTTGCTCGAGTCTGACCGTCAATATCTCCCGAGCGCAAAGGAACCATTCTCAATGACTTTGCTGGTTGTCTCCCACAACAAACCACCATCATCCAGCGGGTCCAGCGGACTATATGCTGCTACGTCCATATCAGTGGGGTAAATTCCCCAAATTTGATTGGTAACATGAGGGAACCCATCTGTGGACTTCTTGGTTTATATCCCAAGTTTTCCTAAGTCCCTGGAGTTTCACAGTTTCACAATGGTGGAAAGGATGTGGGTCAACCTTGTGTATCCGGCTGGTCCCCCACCTGTTCTTGGTGACCAAATCCCGGCTGAATCAATGGAATGAATCCCCAACTGATTCTCGAAATTCTTAGGTGTCTATTCCCATGTTTGATTGAGAAAATCCCCTTTTTGTTTGATTGGTTATTTTTCATAGAAAATCCTCTGGTAAATCATGGTAAATCCCCATAGTTTGGTGATTCCCATTTTCTGGTGACAACTCGCCTGTCCCGGGCCTTCTTTGAGGTCAACATGCTGGGCGCATCGATGGCAGCCTGAAAAAAAATAGATAACTGGTGGATGGATGTGGATGGCAGGCCCCATTTAAACCATTGATTTTTGTTGGAATATTGCAAAAAAAACAACATGTTGTGAAGTATGTCATGTATTTTGAACTTTGGTTCTACAGTCCAAAAAAGAATGGAAACGGGGAAACGCCTTCAAATATGGTTGATGACGGTTGATGGTCATGAATTCACCATTTTCATTGTGAGGTCTCCGTTTTTCCGATCAACGGTCTGATCGGTCTGGTGAAAAAACCTGAAATGATGATCGTCGTCCACTAGAATCAGAAACATCATGAAGCCACTCAGACATGTCCCAAGGTTGCCCCAAGTCGTCCGATTTTCTCCAAACAAACCAGGACAAAATGACAAAACAATTCATCAACATTTGGGGACTTACTGGATCTACCCACATCCCTTCTCCAATTTTCCCGCTCCTCGGCTTTGACGCCAGCCTTGGAAACGCCCAACGGATCCAGGGAACCCTTTTGATGGGGGATCGTCTCCCTATTGAACAATCATTCCAAGGGACGGTCCACCTGGCAATGGAACAAAATCACGGTTTTCAATAGGTATCGCGGTTACCTACGCCTGTCTATTCGACGATGATGACGTGGTTTTCCACTGCTATTCCACATGTTTCGAGTTGTTTGTTCGGGGCCTCTCACCGCGCCCCTGAGGACGGCACCTTGGCCATTTCATCCTGGTTTAGGGGGACGAGAACAAGAGGTGCTTGGACCATCGGCTTCCCATTCCATCGAAAATTGGTTGGTGAATAGGATGAATAGGTACTTCTTTGGATATTATTATTGCATATTATTGCATCAGCATCATAAATCCCCAATATGTTGGAGAGTAAAATATCCGGAACGAAGACAAATACCCTGTGACGTGCCTGAGAACCTTGGGCCTTGGGGTCACCAGGTCACCAGCTTTGGTTCAAGAAGACCAGCAATGATCAACATTTGTGCTCTGTAACCAGCACCAGCTAATTTCTATCATCTATACATATACAAACACATATAATATATATATATAT
>Ga0126342_10002411_pt1 | contig 29097 bp, 20 predicted proteins | sample Cyp1metagenome_FD_92528 | JGI IMG/M metagenome (GOLD analysis project Ga0126342, IMG submission 92528) | Coral microbial communities from Lord Howe Island, Old Settlement Bay, Australia - Cyphastrea 1 metagenome | ecosystem: Host-associated > Invertebrates > Cnidaria > Coral ... | reverse complement strand
TGTTATAACAACTAATCAATAATGAAATATTTCATGGAAATATATTGGGGTTAAAATATGTTATAACAACTAATCAATACTGAGATATTTCATGGAAATATATTGGGGTTATAAGATGTTTTAAGATGTTATAGCCACTAATCAATACTGAGATATTTCATGGGAATATATTGGGGTTAAAACATGTTATAACAACTAATCAATACTGAGATATTTCATGGGAATATATTGGGGTTATAAGATGTTATAAGATGTTATAACAACTAATCAATACTGATATACTTCATGGGAATATATTGGGGTTATAAGATGTTATAAGATGTTATAGCAACTAATCAATACTGAGATATTTCATGGGCATATATTGGGGTTAAAAGAATCCAGTAAAATATTATAACAACTAATCAATACTGAGATATTTCATGTGCATATATTGGGGTTATAAGATGTTATAAGATGTTATAACAACTAATCAATACTGAGATATTTCATGGAAATATTTTGGGGTTATAAGATGTTATAAGATGTTATAGCCACTAATCAATACTGCGATTTTTCATGGGAATATATTTGGGTTATACGATGTTATAAGATGTTATAGCAACTAATCAATACTGAGATATTTTATGGGAATATATTGGGGTTATACGATGTTATAAGATGTTATAGCAACTAGTCAATACTGAGATCTTTTCATGGGCATATTTTGGGGTTATAAGAATCCAACAAAATGTTATAAGATGTTATAAGATGTTATAAGATATTATGGCAACTAATCAATACTGAGATATTTCATGGGCATATATTGGGGTTATAAGAATCCAACAAGATGTTATAACAACTAATCAATACTGAGATATTTCATGGGCATATATTGGGGTTATAAGATGTTATAAGATGTTATAGCAACTAATTAATACTGATATATTTCATGGGAATAGATTGGGGTTATAAGATGTTGTAACAATTAATCAACGATATATGGGTTGCTGCGAAGTAATGTTCGGCTAGTGGGGATAATTGCATTTAATGCGGATTTAGCATGGCGGAATGCTGGACGATGGGATACATCATCGGAGAGTTATGGGACGCAAACGAGTTGTTTTTGAATCAACGGTTATTGAAGATGCCCTTATCAATGGATTGGTTTAAGGGAAAATTTACAGGAAACCATGGATTTTCCCATTAAATATGGGGCTTTCCTGTAGATTTTCCCTTAATCCAATCCATTGCCCTATTTTCAACCCTTGGTTGCTGATGTCATTTCTGCAGTTCTGCAGTTCCTTACACGTCCTGCTGGTTGATGCGGATGTTTCTTGTCGGTGATTGTACTGGTGGTAACCCAATGGTTAATGATCATTATCCCTATTAAATGGCTATTTGTTTGGGAATATACCCTATTTTCAGATAAACCCATATCACTGTAATGATTGATCTTTGAATTATCTGCTAACATGATGTCATGATGTGGTTTTCTGTCTTAAGAGGGTTGACTTATTTCACCCACAAGATGCCATGGGCGAGTTTTTTTTTTAATACATAATTTTACCATTCCCATTGTTTTTGGTGAACTGAACGAACAAATATATTTCATTTCAGTAAGGTGTTTCTCGTTCTTTCCCAGCGGCTCCTAGTTTTCAACCGTTGCTTCCAACGGTTGTTCATGGCGCCGTTTTTCCTCCAGGAATTTCCTGATGCGAAGAAGTCTACTGATGAACAACTCTCAAGACTTTGCCATGGGCATTTGTGTGGGGGGTGCCTTCCTCGAGTCTGGGAAGAATGGAATTCCCATGATGGACTAGTGTGGATGGTGACGCGATGTCTCCTGATTTTAAAGGGCAGTCTGTGGAGATCCCATGATTTGTAGATTTTTTTAGATTTTTAACCTAGGATTTCAACCTTATAAACATCCCATTATTAATAGGTAGACTTATATCCCATAGTGGTTTCAACATGTTTCAACCTTCCAAGGTGCACGATTTCGCGTCACCATCCGCTGTAGTTTGCTCATGGATCAGGGCTTTTTTCTTGGTGAAAGGGAGAGTTGTCTTGCACGTATGGCTTTGTCTCAAGCTGAATATTATATTAACATAAATTAAATTAAATGTATAATATAAATGTATAATATACTATATATATAATATTATACACCATAGAATCATGTCTATGGTCAGTTAGTTGTTTCTTAAAATTGGGTTGGTTGCCCCCAACACCATTGGATTGCAAATGTTGGGGATTTTTTGGTCCCCCATCTTCAGTCACGCCCTAGCATCAGATTGTCGGCTTTATTCCATCGCATCCCAAATTTTCTGCAGAAAATGGTTGATTTGTACCACCCAGTTTTGTTGCTTAAATATCATTTTTTCCATTTGTCGATTCATGTAACCATGGAATGGATATTTAGATTTCAAACAACCATTTCGAGTGCCACTTTACATTTGACCAAACCAGATGATATCTGTCCATCTATTTTCCTGTAGATTTTCCCATGTTTCTCCATGTTCCATACATAAAACTTGCACCAGAACACCCCCAACATCGGTATCCAAACATGGTCGATGGGGTCGATGGGCCATCCGAGGAGACCAAGGAGTTAGCACGCAGAATCGCTCCAATACTCAACGTTCCTCGTGGGAAAATGCTGGATTTCATAGGGCGAAACAAGATGCAGCCCACGAACCCGAATGCTCACACGTATGTTAATGGTACAGATGTCAAAACACATGGATATGCAGTCCCGCACTATACCTTTCTGCAATAGTTTATTTGAACAGTCTTGTACATGTTTCCCTTGTTTGTGCTGCGCCTGCCACGCAAAATGACGATGGACACGTCCAAAGTGCTGCGCCTGCCACGAAAACTGCCACGCATCTTCGGAAAACGTCGCAAAAGTATTGCGCTTGCCACACAAAACGATTTTCGACGCGTTACAAAACACGTCTGAATGTCACAAAGGGCCACGCCTACCACGCGAAACGAAGCAACGAAACGTTGGAAAACTCCAAAAATGACCCCCTCCTGCAGAACTTACCATAGGCACGGCCATACGGGGATCGCGCGGACGGTTGCGGAGGGTTGCGGACGGTTGCGGAGGGTTGCGGAGGGTTGCGACCGTGAACGCAACGTCGAGCGAACAAACCCTCAACCCCCAGACCCCCAGAGTGAAACGGGAACCCGTGCTACGCATTCGGGAAAAACCTGCACAATGCTGCCAAAGCGAGATAAAAATGGAGGTTGAAACAATGGGAAAATTTTTAGTGGATCTAAATTGGGACTTACCTCTGGTATGTGACAGTGTGCTCTGGGAAATCACCATCGAAAAGACATATACGGTAAATCTTGGAACGAAATGAGTGAGTATGGGTGGGTTTCAATATCTATGTTGAACTATCAGAGGGTATAGTACCCAGTTACAGTATGTGATTTGTAGGGTTTAGCCAACAGTTGATTGACCAGATATAAAGTAGATAAATGATGTAAACATCAAATATATGGTAATTCCAACCCCATTAGCTTCAAACTGAATCGGCGATGGTTTACATCGGCCATTTCTGGGACATTGGGGATGATTTTTGATTGGGTCAAACAATGTTTCCCACATTTGTAGAGTCAATGGAACCGGGTTTCTGAACCGAAAGGAAGGTAGCTGCCAAGTACTGTAATCTGACCAACGTGGCGATTGAACAATGAACACACATAGAGATTTGAGCTTATTTGAGCATCAAACTATGCGATATTTCAGCAGTCATAAAGACACAGGTCCAAGGCGATCAGATGCCTTCTTAGTTTAGATGATTGTTGATGTTCGATGTTGCTCTGTTGTGGGCCTCAACGAAGACATTTTTTTCGAAGATTTAAGACTTGAAATATCCATTTTGGGATAGCTAAAGGAATCCATCCATACATGTCAATATATATATATATGTGATACATATATTAGAATCAAATATACAGTATATACGTATAGTATAGCATGTGAACTCATATGCACAGAAGATCCTGGGAATCCTGAATCTCCAAGGACGATTGCTCTCCTCTGTGGGCGTTGCCCATTGGACGGATGAATTTCATCTATGCGCTGCAGAGTCATTGGCCGACGTTCCTTCAGTTACAACTGCTGAGCGAGCGAATCAGTCGGGAATACAGGCGGAATTTGGAGCCCATGGCTTGGACGCCAAATGCAGGGCCTCATCATGCCCAGAAATTCAGCAGGTATGGAACATGGTCCCTTTATAGAGGATTTACCGTACCTCTTAAGCATATTGATCCATGGCAAAGTGTAACAAATTACCAGAGGCTACTCCCAACACGTGTCATAAAATGGGTTCCAGCACATTTCAGCCACCCAGCGGCAGGTTTAGACGTCCGAAATTTCCAGCGGCTGGTTGGTAGAGGTAAATGGTGGAATAATGGCGGTAAATCAATATACCCCCTATAGTAATCAAACAGTTAATGGACAATTCCTCATTTATAGGAGATCTTCCCATGATATAAAACCTTTATTTTTTAATGTGTTTTTTATGGATTTCTCTTTGCCACATTTGCTTAGCGGATGGTAAATTATGGTATAGTCAATCAATGCGATTTGATGCAGTTGAATATGAATGATGAAGGTAAAAGGTATATAGTAGATAGAAAACGACGGCAATGGTATGCCCAACCAGGCCCCATATTTTGTCCGCTTCAGAACTCTATTTCAATTGTCATTGTTTGCGGGAAATTGGTGGCTTGGTGCCCGTTTCCTGTTGCTGTAATATCCCCTCAAACCACTTCACCTTATGGCAATACTCCCACGCTTCGATAGTGAAATCACATTTTGATAGGTCAAATTCCAGGTCAATTCGGAGGTGAATCCCAATTTTTGATATTCAACTTCCGATATTTTGGGGGTTAAGCCTCGATTTTTGACGGTTTCATCATCTTCTTGAATATTCAGGGTTGAGTTCCTATCTTGGATGTTTAGTTCATGATTTTAGCAGATGACTTTGGAAAAATGTTTGGGAAACTCTGTGAATATAGCAGGTCTATCCCAATTTTGGACAACATCACCCCATTTTTGCAGATCGGCAGGTACTATGGTAATCTCTGCGATTTGTTGAATGCCGAGTTGCCCTTCGCTGCAGAGTTTTTCCACAATGTCCGACCCAAGGAGCTTGAGGGGCAGGTGACGGTGATGTGATGGGCAGGTGTCATTTGAAATGGGCTATCTTTGAACTTGTCATCACATTTGGGTAGTGGTTTTCTGTTCTTTGAATTGGTGCATTTGGGATGATGATGGATGATGATCGTCAATGATTAATACCCCCTTTCACCCCCTTTTCCGGAATTCTGGGGAACAAAAAAATCTGGATCTCCTAAGATCAACGGGAGCTGTGTCACAGCATTTTGCAGATCTCAAAGGGAATATGTTACCAAAAACAGGATGCACGGGCTGAGGATAGGATTTATGTGGTCACCAAAATTACATGGCCATACTTCACTGGATTGCTGATTGGGATAGTACTCCAGATGTCCAAGGGTTTTGTTGATGGTTTCCCACGCCATTTAGAGCTTGTGGTGACCATCGCGTGGCGAATTCTGGGATGATGATCGTCAGTGACGAAATCCCAAGAATTACTACCCCTTGTGTAGGGCGCAGTCAAATTTTTGACTCCATTACTGAAGAAAGAAAGAAATAACATACCTGCTGTGTGAATCAGTTTCAGACAAATATATATATATATATATACACAGTATACACACATTAGTTCACACATGTCCTTTGCAGCTCACCCAACCATTTTGAGAGCAGAAAGGAGCGCTGTGAGCCCGTGTGTTATTGGGGTGTTTGTAAGCTACATATATCCGCAACAGAGATGGCTTGAAGATATGTTTAGCATTGTTTACCGCTGAGTATTTTTTACAACGACAAACCCCAGGTCTTCTAGTGTGGTCTACTGTCAGGTAGGAACCCCCATCTTTGTGGTGATAGGTGGATGGCTGCGTCTGCAAATAGGGGATGGGCCCCATACAATCGCAGTTTTGATGGGACCCATGATCTATTGAAAAATCTGTGGGATTTGGGGTTGCCATATTTTCAGACAACCCAGATGTATAGTTATATTATACATTTATATATATAATATTATTATTATATTTATATACATTATAGTATCCCCCTTTTGTTGGTGAAAGCTCCGTTTCCTTGGGGATTTTTCTACACCATATGAGGTTCTGTACCTCATAATTCCTCGGACTTTTGCTGGCTAAACCGCAGCAATTTTGAGAGGACAAACTATGATAAAGAACATCACTATGAATATGAAATCTTGTATTCCCGTTCTAAAGTAGATATTTCTGGGGCCTAAGATGAATACTTCAATACATGATGTCGTTTGCCATGTGAATATTGATCCGATAGCCGATAGCCCATGGTACCACCCCATTTAGGTGAGGATGTGTGGCGGCTTGCGCATAGTCCTCCGCTACCTGGACCGTGCAGTGAAAACGACACGACTGTCGGCGGACTGGTTAGGGGATATCACCGCGGCGGAAAGACTCTTGAAGATGCTGGCGTGGCTAGGCATGAACTGGATATAGGCATTTGTGTGTGTGCGCGTGTGTCTTCTAAGTTTTCTTGATCCTTTGCATGTGTACACAAATTATGATATTGAAGATACAAATCTTACTGTATCTTACTGTAAATATAATATATATATATACACATTGTTTCAAGATACATACAGTACAATTGCTTTTAAACTCCATCCAATTTGATTCCATTTATGTCTGAGGCATGGCTCGAGCCTGGCGGAGTTGTTGTCGGCCATTGGTCAACTGCCAGAGGAACGAAGTCCATGGGTCTTGTTGAATCGCATGCAGAAGCGATGGTGGTGACGCTGACATAGCTGACATTAGCTGACATAACTGGCGAAAAAAGCTGGAGGTTTTTATGGTGTCCAACTTGGCGAGATGATGATTCGTGGCAAATTGGCAAATTGTGTGCCTGGTCGTTTTTTGCGCTTCATCGCTAGAAGAGCTGGGATAAGCTGGTGAGAGAGGTGGATGCTTCTCCAACCCGGGAACGGCGCAATGAATGTCCTAAAGCGGACCACTCTCATGAAAATTGAGACCCAGTTGAAGATTGGCACAAAGCCAATGAAGATGCTGCTAAGATGTCCCAAAATACCAAAGGGATGTCGGATGTCATTTTCACGTTTGGGGATGGCAATCTATTTTACATTAACTGTGGTTCTGAACACACCACTCATTGAATCAATGGGGATGCTAAGCTGAACTATGGCCGCTATGGCCATTTCACGGGAAAAATATGACCATCAGATGGTACTTGGGTGGGACCCATAGAAACAACAGCAACACCCGGTCCGGTCGGACACCTCCGAGCGGAACCCGTGGCCTCGTTCTGCAAATGCAGATGCAGCAGATGCATCTGCTTTGAGGTGAGATCATCACAGCCCCAAATACATATTAACACAATTGCACAACTGTATATATTATAATATATAAATAATTGTTTCTTATTTATTGATCTAAAATAACATAAACAATCTATATATATATATTATATATATATATATATATATATTAAACATATATATATACACAGAAGTATATCTACATGTAGGCCATATGTTTGAATTTTCCAATGTCAGGGTAGATTTACATCCCGACGAGATGGCCTTGCTGGTTTTTGTCCCTGCCACGAAAGGCATGTCGAAGTGCCCCGGTCTTTTCGGATGCCCTGGCTTGTATCGATATGAATGTATAGATAATTAATACCAAATGATTATCAATACAATTATCAATACAATATATATTGGTATTGGTACTATATATATTAATATGGTATTTCATATATGGGTATGGAAATTATATGCCGTGATCAGCCCTCCAAATTGGATGGTCATGATGGTGGGATACTTCCATGGGTGCCCCAATTTTGAACCATGGCTGCACTATGATAACGATGTGCAACTTGACCCACTATATACAAGCAAAACTCCAATTGCACAGTCAGAATCAAAGTTTATCGCAGAGTTCTCTGCCCACTTGACCCCGTTGCAGCTGAGGATGCTTTCATTTGGAAGATGGGTGACTTGTCGACAAATCCGGCCATGATAGATCCAGATTGATTTTGTAACATTGTGAGAATGACAACAGTTTGTCACAAATGGAGCATTTCATGTTGCAACGCGGCTGGAAGAATTCTTGAAACTCGTTCTGATCTGATCATTCAGTTGCTGCATGTTGTAACGCGAGGTCCCCAAAATCCGGGGCTCAAAGACGCCATCCTTGCTATGGGCAAGGAAGATTGGAAGCGTGTCTTGGGACGTTTGGGGATTCTGGGTGAGGGTATATCCGTTAATTAGTGGATGTGGTTACTAGTGCGTGTGTGTGTTTACCAAGCACGGGGGATATATGTGCAACTCGAAAGAAACAAAAACAACATAAAACGACAACTTTGTTGTCGGGCATCTAAGACTAGCCATCAAAAGGCAATCTATCTTTGAAGGAGGAATCGGGACCCCTTGAATCACGAAAATTGAGATGGGTACTCTATGTCTACAAGGTAGTTGGAGAAACTACACCAGACTGGTCAAAGGGTACCTATGGATTCCCGTACTTTGTTCAGACACTGTACAACTGTACAACGAAGAAAGCAGGGGATATACTGTACCAAAATGGTGGGATAGATCGACGTTTATATACTCATTTGATTTCATTTGTAACTGACCGATACATGGGAATCACACCAACAATTTGGATCACGAGAAGAATCCTCACCCCTGACTGGGAGTGCAGACGTACCAAGTACACAAGTTTGGGGTGCTGATGTTACAACCTCACCACTCATTCCAACAGCGAGGGGAGCAATGATTGGTGCGCTTGCAGTCTAAAGTACTGTATAAAATCGATCCCTTTTAAACACAGGCTAGGTTTAAACGGGGGTATTTTGCACATCCAATGCAAGCTGACAGCACGTTTTAAGGTCGCAATGTCAGACAATGTGTCTTTCTCTCTGGTCATCTACTATACCAGTGGTTTTCAACCACAACTATAACCTTTTCATAATCTCGTTGCATCTACGGATGGCAGGTTGGTTTACAAAAGGCTCATCTCAGAGACTCGCCCAGTCGCCGAGTTTCCCTAGGGGGCCGCTGGACACTCTGAGGCCACAAAAGTCGCTGAGTTAAAAAAGTTCGCCACAAAAGTTGCTGCCAGCTGGGTCGTGATGTGCAGATATTTCCATGAATTATCATGAATTTCTGGCATTTTTGTTTGCCCTCCATCAAACGTGGCTAGCTGGGTTTTGTACCTGCCCTTTTTGAGGTTTTAGTGGGAAAAATCATCGACAAACATAGGGGGATTTTCCGTGTTTGATTGCTGGGAGAATCAGGAACTTTGACCAAAAAACAGAATCTGTGATGCATAGATTGTTAAACATTTGCACCTAGGTTGTTTGATTTTGCCTGTATATCTATATCTTTTCTATGCATATATATATAATACACATAATATTTATATATACATATCTATATGTATATATATATGGACGTATACACAAATAAGAGAGCTATTGGTGCAGTACCTAGAGTGCCATCATGATCTTGATATTTTCTTTCTCACATGTTCTGTCGTCAAAAGTAGCTCGCTGGGACTCAGGCTGAACTGCAGTTGCATTATTCCGGACAACAGCTCTGGGCTCCTTGGCGATGATCGGCGGCCGGTCCCCTGCTCAATGAGCTGCTCAAAAGCTGAGAACACCAAGCCCCTTTTTGTTTCGCTATACCGAGATATAGCAACCAAAAAGAAGAGATGAGAAAGGTAAGATACAGCACCAAACAGAATGGTAGTAAAATCCTTTTCTATTTCTTTGGGGAGAGTACAAAGAATAGCGACCAACACTGCGGTGACCCAATTATTACTTCAATAGTTGTTTAGGATATTTTACTATTGTTGTGACGTCTTGATTTGCTATTGTCTACTATGATTTGCTATTGTTGTTTTGCTATTAACTACACCCTTTCATGGGTCTTTTTAAAACAAGTCCTCACTAACCGAAGGGAAGCCGCTGGTGTTTAGGTGCCAACCAGAGGCAACCATCGCTTGGACGTTTGGGAACCCGGCTGGAGAGTCAATGGGCGGGCTGTAATTTACCTAACAGTATTTACTGGGTAATAAGAATACTGGACGAATACTGTTGCTTTGTTGCTGAGCCATATTTTCTTCACGAATGTTATGGAATTCAATTGCAAATATATATATATATACATGTATATACACATACATTATAACAGCTTATAACATATATATATATATATGTTATACCACTGTTATATGCCAATATTACATCCCCATATTGAACTACAATGTTAGACAATCATTTACATATAGTATAGAACTATTATATAACATTGGGGTGTAATATTATGTAATTAATGATCAGCCAGTTGATGGAACAAGATCAGCCTTGTAGAGGGAACCTGGGAGGGTTACATCTCCATTGGAAGCATCGTTTTCATGGTTCAAAATTACTATTATATTTCAATGGTGGAGAAAAACCATATTGATGATGGAAGCACCATTCTACATCAATGATACCATAGTAATTGTACATTGCGGTTGCTCATGTGCCATGTAAATTGCTGTTTCCATCAAAACTCAGCCAAGGCGATGTTCATCCCGTGCCAACGTGGGCACAGGCTACCAGACGCGGAGGTTCGTTGGAGGGATCGATGGGGAAAAAAATGCCGTGATGAGTGAAGGGTAGCCATTGGTTAACCCCATTGCTGAATTCCCAATGATGGGATGAAAACATAGCCTACAGACTTTGCCAATTTGGGGATTGGTCACAAATCGTTGCAATCAACAATTCTGGTTCAGTAGTCTGGTAGTTTATCAAGCAATAAATGAAGATATTACCAATCAGCTTGTGGGTTTCAATGCTCATCTGCTGGTAAAAAAAGAGGATTTCCTCTGAGGATCCAACTTAGGAGGATGATCCAGTAGACTAAAATGGGTACGAAAGGGTACATAAGTGGATGGTGTGTGGGATATGGTTTTAACTTGCGAGGGACTAGATAGCTTGGCCATTTTTAGTCCTTGGCACGAAGCACTAAGGCGAGCAAGGCGAGTAATCTAGAATCATTTGGAAGGCATCCTGCGTACAGAGTCTCAAATTTCGAAATTCCAAATTCCACATACCTTCAAGTGTCAGCAAACAGGGCTAGCCGGGAAATCCACGAATTGAGCTAAATCAGCATTTTAAGTGGAAATATCATAGAACTCTTCGAACTCAATGGTGATTTTTTGAGCAAACCATGTTTGATTGCCGAACTTAAGTGCTTGTCAGATGAAACCCACGCAGCCCTGTGGTTGTTACCTGAAGAGATCCGACTTGAAAACAACGTGCCGCCCTTTACTATGGTTGAGAGGAATTCCTTACATTGATGAACATGTATGATGTACTAGAAATATATACAGTATACATATACAATCAAGCAAGTTTCAAGGGGCTTTTGCCAGGTGGCATCCAAAGACGAGGCCCCACTTCTGGAGGCCCCACTTCGGTGTCAGTGGGATGATCGTAAATATTCTCGTGGGGACTCACCAACATTGGGGATATGGGGATCAGCCAAGTAGCATGGTTTTCATATGTTTTCATATTGGTGTCCGACTGGAGTCCAGTCCTGATTTTATCATATTTTATCATATTTTATCTACGGGACATTGACCTTTAGATGCACGACCGTCGTGCTCTTTCCCTTGTCCCAAGACTAGAATTCTGAGTAGAATCCCTGAAGAGTAGGATGAGAGATGAGAGGTTCATTTGTTTATTGGATAATGGTCCGAGTCCAATTCAAATGATTATCCATCCATAAACCATTAAATGTTCATATATTTTGATATCATTTGATCTCCCAACTAACCATTAAAACCCTTTGTTAGATATAGAACCGTTCTATAGGACTATGAATCGACCAGGGGCCTGGTGCTCCAATTTGATGGCGAAGTCCAGTGCGAGATATCCAAAAACATGTTCTGGTCCGTGGCTTTCTATCTTTGATTTTGATTCATATCTTATGTATATATATATAATACAACTTAATATGTCTTATTTCACAAGTATGTTACTCAAATTGTCGTCACCGAGTTTTTCGAGGGGCTACCCCGCTACCGCCGCACCCCATGAGCTCCCAGCTCCCCCAGCCGATGGCAGGAGAGTCCTACGCTGATCTGGTACTTGACTCAGCGCGGCTGTGCCACAATGGATGTTTGGCTTCAGCTATGGGTCCCGGGCATTTGGAAATGGGGTGTAAATACCATCTGGTTATTTAACATACCCATGGAAAGATCCACCATTTTATAGCTAGGTAAACCATCTATTTCTATGGGCCATGGCTTCCATGGCTATGTTAAATAACCAGAGGTTACATCCTGGAAATGGAATGGATCACATCACATCAACAATTCTTTGTGTGGACCCGAACAAGACCTGCTCTACATGCTGAATGTTCATCTCATGTTGCTTCAAGATTGTATATAGTACCCTACCTGACCCGAGACAATGAGGGAAGTATCAAACCCTTTTAATGGGATTTCTTGTCATCAAAATCTATATCATCAAATATATTCAAATTATCACCGAATATCAATAAATTTCATTAAATATCATCAACTATCATCAAGTTCATCATTTTCCTTCAAATTTCATCACCTATCAAAAATCAGCAACTCATCTTCCTTCAGATATCATCTTCCTTCAAGCCACTTCGAGCGCAGCTGGACTGGAGGTGTAACCCCAATGCAGCGTACTATGAGGCGATGGTCTATCAGGTGGGCTTCCATCAACAATGATTGCTGGACTCGAATGGAGGGTTAATGAATGTGTGTTTCATGATGGTTACCCTCTGGTAATTTAACATAGCTATGGAAAATCACAATTTTTAATGGGAAAATCCACTATAAATGGCCATTTTCAATAGCTATGTTAGTTTACCAGAGGGTATACCAATTATACCATATTTTTTGGGGGCCATGTTTTTTTTCCACCATTCCTTGGGTCACCAGAGGGGTGAAAAAAACGATGATCCCTTGAAGAATCCCATCGCCCGGCCGCCAGCCCGGAATCCTCAAATTCTGGCTGAACAGAGGTGCCTGCAGCATGGGTTTTTGTGATGTGAACGTTGGTTTTGACAAACACTAAACACTATGTAGGTAAAAACTATGGTTTATGGTAGACGTGTCATAGATCTAGAATTATATAATCTTAATTGATTTGACTAAGATCAACTATAGATATATCTAGCATAAACAATAGTGAACCTACTTCTAAAGAAACTTGGCCAAGTAATTAGGGGGCACCGCCTTGAAGACAAGTTGTTTCTTTGAAATGGACTTGCCATGTTTTCTTCTGTGGATATGGTGGATGATGTGGATGTTGAAACGCAACTATTTCCTCGACATTCATCGTTCCATCTCTCTTGGGCACGTATCCGTCAAACGGCCAGAAGCCCCCAAAATGAGGAGACTCAACGAAGTTCAACAATCCCTGCTCTAGCCGTTTTAAGAGGATCTGAAGCATGAGTAATTTGCATGTAATTATTCCAGGAATCGTCAGAATTGGAGTCCCTGGAGCGTCAAAATGCATTGCTTTTGAGGTCCAAACTTTGCCAGGGCCAGCAGGAAGCCCCACAGGGATGATTTGCTTGGTTGGTTTCAACTTTTTTAATCTGCCCTATTTGGGATGACGAGCCCCTGTGGCCTTTTTTGTGCTTTGGGGCTTAGAACCGCCACGAATTCAGTAGCCACTGTGATGTTCCTAGAGTTTTTCACGGAGCTTCTAGAAGCCAAAGAAAATCGAAGTTGGATAAACATCAGGACACTCATCATATGTCATCTAAATTGTCAAATTTTCACCATATTTTGGCAAAAGTCATCCTGAGAGCTTGCCAGGCTGCAATCTTTTTCTCTTCAACTATGCTGGCTACGGGCGCTCCAGTGGCAAACCATCGCCTTCTAGAGTCTCTCAGGCGTCGTGGCTAACCGGTGCACCGAAACAGTCGCGGTCGTTTAACAGATGATCATGTGCGGTGTCACGAAATACACAATATAATAATGCAATCCTATAATAATCTAATATAGTAATACACTGATATGATATGATATATAGTATAACATTTAAGTTTATATATAATACAATATGATAAAACATTGTATGTTGATACCTGCAAAATGATAGAATGTACTGTACAATAAAATTTGGAGTATGATATCGTAGATAGTATCATAGATAATATAATATTATATAATGTAATATATACAATATAATCTAATAAATACAGTGTTGTTATATTATATATATATATATCCTTTTATATAATAACTATATATATATATATATAGGTAGTTAAGATCAATATTTTTTAGTGTATATATAATATTATTTCCATAATATGATATAATATACTATACTATAGTTACTTTGGTACAAAATGATAGAACATACTGTAATATAACATGATACACATACTATTCTACAATTAAGGTTTGCATGTTCAATGTAATATATTATAATTCAATATTGTATAATACAATACAACAACATGATTTAATCTAATATGTTGTATTAGATTATATGAAGCATGATACAAACATGATACACTACTATACAATACAACATAATAATATATAATTCAGTGTAATGCACTGTGCTGTGATTTTATATATTATAGTGAAACATGATTCAACAGAATAGAATGCAATATAACGTGATATGACATAATAGAATAGAATAGAAACCAATCTAACCCAATCCTTGAGACATATATAATGCATTATCATATATTTATATATACATACATCATTGGCATATGAAATAACATAATATATATTAAGATAATTTGATACAATCCAACTGCACATAATTTGATATAATGTAATATGATATGATATCATATTATGTAATATCAAAATAATACAACAATATGATATCAAACAATATGATATGATATCATATCATGTAATATCAAATAATACAACACTATAATGTGAAATACTGTTACCATTATATTATCATGTAATTCAATATCAAACAATGTAATGTCAAACAATATAATATCAACTATATTTGTTTCAAATATAATATTCGACTTTACATGTTTAACATGTATTTTTACATCATATATATATATATGTATATGTATATATTCACCTGAGACCATATACACACACATTTGATTCTGTATGTAACAAATTATATTTATATTCTATTTACCATATTATGTATGTATATATATATATGAATATTCTACATAAATGACTTGGTTAAAATCAGCATGAACATTCATTCGCATATAAACATATCAGTTTATTAAGCTCACATTTTTTACACGCATGTTTTTCATGGTACCTGTATTTCTCACAACAGGTCCTGTATCTAAAGTTCGTTCTGCGAGCTCAGATTATACAGTAGATTTCCATGAATTTCCACGATCTGATTGCAGGCTTTCTTCCACTCAAAAGCAGAAAAAAAACCATAGATAGCTAGACAGAGGTTGAAAATTAGACATAGCTGCATAGACGTTTCTTGTGAATGGACAGCCAAAATCAATGAAATTCTCACGCAACTGGAGTTCCCGAGTTGGCCAATCGCCACAAGAGGATCACCGTGTCTCCAGGATGGTAGGTCAATGAAATTTCGGCTGACCTTGAATTTTTTCTATACCATCTATATCTATACTGTCCAGCACAAACTATAGATCTGGGGTATGGGATAGAATCAAACGTATCTATAGTATACAGTATACCATAGTATACCTATTTTGGTGGTGCTATAAATCCCAGTGGGGTCGCTGGCATCTGCAGGATGGTGAGGCTGTGGTTCGATTCCTCAGAAGCTGGGGACCACAACGCGACCAGACACCAGACACCGATCACCATAGCATGCTGATCCACCAAAAAAGAATAGAAGCGGTCAAACTTACATGTTTTTTTGCTGGGATTTTACTTTTCTATTTTTTGTTGACATTGCTATAATTACACATTTTGTATCAGAGAACCCCGAATCAGACACCAAAGGGCCGAATCGCCCGAATCAGCGACCATGATTGTGCTTAAGAACCGGAACTGGAATGTGTAGTGGTAGAGATTTTTCAATTTGCTTACATTGAGTATGGTTTCCATGCCGAGGTGTTTGTGGGTGGATGAGGGGGGCGGCTATTAACGTTCCGCGGTTCCGGATCCCTTTTCTTTGGTTCCCGACTCAGTGTTCTTGGTTCCAATTCAAAGTTCTTGGTTCCCGATTCTGTTCTCGATTTGTTTGTGTTGGTTCCCGATATACTTGTGATACACAGATTCATATACAATTGATGTCTCCTGATAATCAGGAATAAATCTGAAGGACTTGATCCTGTAACTTGCGGTGAAATAACTTGTTTGATGATCTTCCCTGTAGTCTTAACAGGTAGGGGTGTGACCAACCTTGGCATCTATGGAAGGCGCGGCTTTGCGCGACTTGGGTGGTGGGTGGAAATACTCTGTGTGTGTGTCTACAAAGGACTATTCATAATTACACGGGAACATGATGGGGATATCATTCCATGATATAGACAGACACCATTTTTCTTGGATACGTTGGGATGTTACCAACAAATTAAGTAACTAAGATATGTGATATGTGGAGACTTGGCTAATTATTGCCGACATATTGCCGTTGAATTCGTGGTCATCCAGAATTTGTTGAGCCTTGGGAGTTTGAAATCACCCCGGATTTGGGGGGCCACATCTCAATCCAAAGCACCCAAACAATGGCTTCTCAAGATTTTTTAAACATATAGAACAATAACATTAAGTTGTGGTTGTGGCACTCATTTGTTTGATCTAGAATGTTTAAGTGAGTTTGTGGTTAGACAATCTTAATATAGTAATTAGACAGGACATGTGATATAAAAGATTGTTATTGGGGCTGCTCCCACATGAAACACTCCACTAGAATCCCATTAACATCAATGGGACAATATTTTTTTGGTAGAGCCTTGACATCTTTGGGGGTGTCCCTGATACAGGGAAGGAGTATCATTATTTAAAATCCCATGAAAATGGTTGGTTTATGGTTGATCATCTGTGAAATATTCCATTACCCGTTGGTAATCAAACATGACTTGCTGGAAAATCACCATGTTTCGATTTTCCCAGCCATAAACCTCCATGGCTAGTTCGGGGATTTCTCAGCTAGCCTTGTTTGATGACCGAAGGCTATCCCACTAGATATTTCATTAGTACCATGAAATATACCATTGGATATATAGAATTACGTATACCATCAACCCATTACCCCATTCATCACCAAACGGTTACCAAAAACTATGGCTGTTTGCTCGTTGAGCCACCCCTGCAGGTCCATTGGGGGCGTTGCAGCTTGCTATGTGGCCCGGCGTTTTCCTGAGGCACGGATTTGAAGGGTTTGTTATGGGGGTATCCCAATAGCTGGATGGTTTACTTCGTGGAAAATCCGAAAATAAAATGGATGATATGGGGTTACCGGGTTACCCCTAGTTTAGGACACCCCCATTTGATTATCATACTGTCGTTATTCTGTTTAATCAAGGCTCAGGATGCTTGTATTATCATAATTAGGTTTAGATTCGATTTTTGTCTTCTTATTGGAGTTATAGAAATAAATGCTATAAATATATATATATATATATTTATATATTTATATATATGTAAATATATAAATAAATAAATATATATATATATAAATATATATATAAATAAATATATATATAAATATATATATACAATGCATACAGTTCCGCGAAAGAACCATGGAACGATAAGGATCTAAAATATCCATGATTTAGGGATACCAAATGGACGGGTCAAGGCCGATATCAGATGAATCGCTGGGTACCAAGACATGGGAAGTGGAATATCAAAGACCAGGAGTCGGGAAAACATCATAACAATATACCCTCTGGATCCCTCTGGCAATTCAAAATGTAGCTATTGCAAATCACAGATTTTACAAGCTGTATCAGCTATTAATTGCCATTGTCCATGGGTATGTCAACTTACAAGAAGGTACTTGTTTGAGATGATTGCGTAAGTTCGCATCTTGCTATCCAGCAATTCAAACTTTGGAGACGTCCTAACTGCTGGACTGCAGTGGAGATATACCAGGAGGATTCGCAAATGTGAGCAGCCATAGTTGATAGCCCAACTGAGCGAAGATGAACGTGATGCTACTCTCCATTCTAGTTATAGTTTTCATGGCAACAAATTGATCACAGAAGAAACCAGCCTGAACTACCTTGCATTGCATCTAGTTGTGATTTTGGCATTTCCATAAGGTGCGAAAGGTGTAGAATATATTAGAATATTAGTTGGCAGAGGGTCAACACATTTTCTGCTCATTGGAATTTGGTTGCTCAAAGTATTGCCCAAAAAAAGAGAAAAAAATAATTAACTCAGTTGGTGGGGTAGAAGTAGTGCTTCATTCTGATATATTCGGCGGCAGTTCAACATTGGACATATTAAGACCGTGTAAATCGCAGATGTCGGCTAGTTAGTGGTTTTAAACATCTTGTTTTTACTTTTTGCAAGGTAACAGATAGATTCGCAGGTTTGAATTGTGAGATGGATGGTCCACGCACAAACGAGTACCTTCAACCATACTAACGTTCCTATAGTGACGTGCCTATACCAGTGGCATTGGACTTTGGACTAATTTAGATACAGATATCAACTCCAATCACCAGTTCTTTATGGCTTGAAATACCTTCAATGGGGTGTCCAGGGGCCCCATATCCCAACCTACCAGGAGTTAGGGCGGGCTGCCACGTTGCCAGGTGAAGATTCTCATCACTGACAGGAGGGACCTGGCAAAATGAGCCGGATGCGGAAGCCTCTTGAATTTCTATATCTTTGTGTATTCATACATAGATACATAGATAGACAACTACATAGATAGACAACTACATAGATAAATAGATAGATAGATAGATAGATAGACTATAATGATAGACTATAATAGATAGATAGACTATAATAGATAGATAGACTATAATAGATAGATAGACTATAATAGATAGATAGATAGACTATAATAGATAGATAGATAGACTATAATAGATAGATAGACTAAAATAGATAGATAGACTATAATAGATAGATAGACTATAATAGATAGATAGACTATATTAGATAGATAGACTATACTAGATAGATAGACTATAATAGATAGATAGACTATAATAGATAGATAGACTATAATAGATAGATAGATAGATAGATAGAGAGATAGATAGATAGAGACATACAGACATAGAGACATAGAGACAGACATAGAAACGTAGAGACAATGAGACAATGACACAAGGAGACATGGAAACATAGAGATAAAGATACATAGAGACATACATACATGCATGCATGCATACAGACATACAGACATACAGACATACAGGCACACACACACATACACAGACATTAATTACATTACATTGCGTACATTGCACTACATTGCATTGCATGGCATTACATTACATTACATTACATCACAATAACATACATAAGTGAGTACTATGCACATATATATATAGATAGATACATAGATGTGGGCACGGGTCCAAATCTAAGACCCTTTGGCCGGTGGCACAGTGTTAGCTCAGACCATGTCACCCCTTGGTGAAGGGATGGTCATCGGAATCCTATCGCAACCACCAAGAAATGCGCAGGACAATGTCCACCTTAGAAGGTGCAGCCAGATACATGTCCGTGGCCTAGCGGCTGTCTGGGAGGATTCATGTAGATCAGGTTTCATGATGGTTGTTCATGATCATGAAACATCCCCATGATATCCCATGAAATACCAATGATGTGTTATTGCTGATTTGGCTGTACATCTGCGGTACAGCTGAAGAGCTGCTACGGAAGTAACATGATATTTACCCTGAGGCAATCAAAGCTGACACTTCCATGACTGGGTATGGTTGAGATTCTCGTTCTATGACTAGCATTAAAGGTGGATGCTGGAGATGGTACCCTATGGCTTGACACATATCCCAGAAAAACCCCCTTGCTGATGATTAAAAACAACATATTTCCATATATTTGCATATTTTTCCATGTACTTTGTATATGTTCATAGATTTCCATGAATATGTCCACAAAAATGTCCATATATGTCCATCTATAGTATATACATCTATATACTGTATAAATCTGTATAACATATATTAAATGATTCAACATGGATGGAACACTCATGGGATTGCCCTTTATGGTCCGTCGAATCCCCAAGTTCCGTTTCATGGCTCCCGAGGTATGGCGGTTGGGCTGCCAAGGGCCTAAGGGCCACGTGCTCCCTCACACGCTTGGGCGATGGCATATTTACCTTAGCCCAATGGGAAATCATAGATTAAGCAATGACCCAAACTTTATGGGAAATCCATGGAAAACCATGGATTTAGCCCAAAGAATGACCCAAAAGTAGGTAAATCATTTCTTAAATGCAGAATAAATCAAGGAACATTGGGATGTGTTGAACATCCCCAGGATGGAGGTAACAGCGGCTGATCAACTACGGACCTGGGTTGTGATCTGGGTTCTTCGATTTGTCCTGGGCGTTTGGCTGAGATGCTGGCAGGGTTGATGGTTAATCAATGTTAATCGTCATATCTATTCCTTATTGTTAGCCATCAACTATCAATTGTTATATCTTTACATTGCATGTCAACACCAAGTATCAAGATATGTGCTAACCATCTCAGTTGATTGCAATATGTGGTTCTTTTGTTAACCATCAACTATCAATAGTGACTATTAATAGTTGATGCTTATTTATTTTGCAATCAATATTTTGATAGTTGCAAGATGTGGTTGATATATTTGGATGGTTATTAATATTTGATGGTGGATTAATATGTTTATTACCCTCTGGTAAACAAACATAGCAAGGGAAAATCATTACTTGAATAGGTAAATCACCTATAAATGGTCCATTTTCCATAGCTATGTGAGTGTACCAGAGGGTACATCCTCAATTTGATCCACCTGGGCGCCAAGAAGCTGCGAGCCTTCCCGCCGCCCGCCGTCGTGTTCGAGACTGGACCGACCCAATGCTGCACGATGCGGCGGCCAGTCAAGCCAGTCAACCCTGAAACCATGGTTGGAAGGGGATGAAACCATCTGAAACCACATATCTGGGACCATAGAATGGGAGTCTTTGATATTGGGATGAGATAAATTCCTTGACAAAGTAGGCTGAAGCATTTCTGCAATGTCATTATGGATAGCATCCGACATCAACAGACAGCCATTCCCAGCTGTCGGGTCAACATCCCCTAGGCCCTATCCCAATATCCCAAACATGGCGTTCCAGTTTACAGGGGACCAACCCAAAGTCCTATTTTATGGGGCCAAAAATTGATCTCCGAATCGCAGCAATTGTGCCATGGCATGGGGGCCTCCCAGCTACCAGAGGGTACACGATGTGAGCTTGAGCCACGCGCTGGGATGGGATGGAGGGAGCCAAGGAGCTATGGCTATTTGAGATGGGTGGCATCAGCAGCTTAAGATGGTTAAGATATCAGACAATGGTGGAAATATGTGGAAATGCTATAGACTTGGAGATGGGACCATATCTAGTCACTCTAATCACCTTTTTTTTGACGGTCATGTAGTCAAAGAGCATGATGAAGAGTCAACGATCTCACAGGTGTTCTCCATGTTTTCTCATTGGAAGCTGCTATGTCTTTTGCAATTCTTCCCATGCTGCTGGGTCTTGCTGTCAAATCCAACAGCTCTGAAAAGAGGCCATGTTGCAGAATCCCTCCAGAATTGGAGATCTTGAGAAGCAGCTGTCGAAACAGCTGGAGGTTTCTCCATCCCTACACTTGTGATTTTCGTGATACCCCCAGCTGGTCAACGTTCTGTGTGTGTGTCCACGTTGGTTTTATATGTACCCGTTTTATGACTTCGTTGGTGAAACCACCAGGAACATTGCCATAGATATTTGTTAGTGTTGATAACACATTGTATCACATGATCATATCATATCATGTCAGAAAATATCTGCCAGCAGATATATATCTATATATTTTTTGCAGATTATTCTTCAACATTAAAAACCAAGTTGAAAGTTGAACAGCTTTTTTTTATGGTGAATAGGTCACCATAGGTCACCCTGCCATTTGGGTCACCTATTGGGTCACCCATTGGGGATCATCGGTTGGGACCTGAGGCAATGAGAATCTGGAAGCCTTGCTGAAACGCTGTAGCCTAGATCCTGCGATTCTTCAGGCGGAAATATCAGGGGAATGGATGGAATGGGAAGTCGCATGAAAAATGGGTTTTTGTAGGTTTTTGTTGCGGATACTGCTGGTTGCTGGTTGCTGGTTGCTGGTTGCTGTTCCTTTTTGGATGTTTCAACATCTGTCGTATTTCCAAACCTTGTCGGGTGGTTCTTCGCCGGGTGCTTGCAGATCTATGTGCGCACCTTGCAGCAAATGTTCATGTCAGACCTGTCAGAGTATGCCTGATGTCAGAGTACACCAGATGTTAGATGTTGTCAGACCTACGCCCCAGGTAAAATGTCAGAATGTCAGACGTACGAATATGCGTCAGACTGACTAACATGTCAGACTATGTGTCAGAGTATGTGTCAGGGACAACTTCAGAATATGTGTCAGAACTTAAGGCAGAAGAAATTTTGGGTCATCATGTTCTTCAAATTGTTTTTTTTGCGGTGGAGATGACACAAAGTAAAATATAAGTAATATATGTTCCACTCTTCGCCACAAGCTGGTGCTTGGAATTCTCCACCCCCCCCGAGAAAACAAAAATGCAGAACCCCCAAAATGGGTTTTGAGCATGATCTTTCTGTCGAAAGTTTACAAAGGATGGCCACTCTTGAGGTCCATGTCGCAGCCTTCGGTACAACTCACAGCTGAAAAAACTGAAGGTGGCTAAAAAATTGAAACTAAATTGCCTCGCTTCTGCCTCGGGCTGCAGTTAGGAGAAACCCAGCAAAAAGCTGCTGTACTACGTCCACCGACAATTCTTCTTGGTCTCGTGGCTATTGCTGCAAGTGGAGATTGCAACAGATGTCTTTCCATTTCTTTCTGGATAGATTGACTGTTCCCTCCAAACACCATGCACTTTTTATGGTTGTTTGCTTGACTGACCACCGAACATTTCAAATCATTTGTGTCCTGACTTAAAGGCCGTAGTAAACCGTCCGACAAGGCGGTTCGAAACATGATATCCATGGGATGATGATCCAAATTGTCTCACATTCTGAGGTGGGCCAAATGGCCACCAACTAACTATATGTTTGAACGCCTACGCCAATAATTATCCAAATCCAAAACACATCCAAAGTTGAAAAAAAACCTGAGATTTCGCTCATTTTTTGTGGTGATCTACCATCCCTAGGAGTTGCCCTTCGAAAACCTCAGTGTCTTGCGCGAGAATTGGATTTCCTTGGCCACTGGGGCTGACGATGGGCCGATCGGGACCCGGAACCGGTTTCGGCTCTTTCCATGGGAAATCATGGTACCATGGTTCACCACATTGGGATGGATACATATCACTTATCAAACAATAGAAGATGTGGAAACATATTTGACCAGTGAGGACTGTCCTAGAAGATTGCTATGGTGGTGCTATGGTAGACGTGTCATTTGAAAATTCATTTTCGAGCCAATTGAATGATGAGGCGAAAAATGACGATATTTTGTGGTGAAACCACCAGAACCAGATTTTCCCTGGACCCAAAGACGATGACTTCAATGAAGTTGCCAGCGAAAATTGGGAACAATCCAAGAGACACCGGGATGCTACCCGTATGGCTATTCTCCACCACTGGGCTTCCAAAAATAGCCAACAACTGTTTTCTGAAAGAAATATTTTGAGGGACTCAATATATTAGAGATGTATGAAGATCTATTTTTTACAGACTACCAAACAGTAAATGCAATGCTGTGGTTAATGAATGAAGTGAGACTCAAACGATTTGTTGCACCGCGTGTTAAGATCAGCTTCCGATTGCCAGACATCTTTCGCTGAATCCCAAGGATGTCAATGACATCATCAACAAGATCTGTGGTCCTCCGAGGCAGATGGGCTGTGGCAGCCCCAGGCTGTCATCGAATTTGACCACAGAAACTGGGGGATTTTGGTGAGGGAGAAACTCTCCACTGGGAAATCCATGGAAATCCATGGAAATCCCCGAACGGAATGGAGGATGTTCCAGTTCGCTGGGAAGATCATCTGGAGGATGTGACAGATCTGCGATGGACTTGATTACCAGAGGGTAGACTCAAAAACACGACGTCATGGCATGTCATGGCAAGATCATGAAAACAAAAATCCACGTTTTGGATATGTTTGGTGCTACTTAGGCTTAGATTTCATGACTGACTCGGTGTCGCTATGACTCCCTTCTGATCATTTCGACAGGCGGGGGGGATACTGCTTCGAACTGCTCCTCGGCATAGGCTCCCCGATAGTATGGGTTTGTTTGAAAACTTCAGGAATGTAGCAGAATCCATGCAGTGGGTACAACTTCATGCTTCCCATGAATTGAATAATATATGTGTTGATGAGTTTTTACAATTTTTTTAGACAAACAAACCCATATTGAATCCCCCAAAATGTGGAGGTGATACAAAAATAAATGGGCATGCTTACCAGGAATCATTTCGTTGGTGGTTGAACCACCCCCTGAGCCACAAAACAAGTTGGTCAGGGATGGTCAGGGTGGATGTTGAATCATCTTGAACCCTAAAACCGTTGGATACCACTGGGTACTACCATAACCTAAAGAGTGTATACTATATATACTGCAAGAGAATGCAACCATCATGCAGATACAATGAAGAATAGGTAAAAAGAGGCGAGAACCTCTAAACGGCGAGAACCGGAGGCGAATCTCCGCAAGTGGAGTTGGAGGGAATCAATTGAACAATGGCGGGACTAGCTACTGAGTGATCTGAGTGCTGAATTTTGATTACCTGAATGATTTTGAATGCCTGGTATATATCTGAAACATTCTGAAACTGAGACCAAAGACTCTTAATCCAATCCAAAACACCAGTTCAACCAGTTCTTGCAAAGACTCGCTGTCGCAGTGACGCAAAAACTCGTTGTGCTAACCTGCAGCCGAGGAACAAACTCCTTGCATCCATCCTGCAGCACTTGGGTTTCCATGTGCAGCCTTTGGCTTCCCGGGTCTTCCAGGATGATGGGCAAACACCCAGGAGAGCGTTGGGTTGGGGGGTTGGGATATGGTGGGATGTGACCTCTCCCATAAATTGATTTGGCATTTCCATGTGGCATTTCCCAGGCTATGACTGTGACCATTGGATTTTTCCAGACTATCAGCCCAGGCTTCCCACACCACCGGTCCAGACGCACATGTGCCTGAGACTCAGTGAAAGTGGTCTTTCCGAAAAGCCAGTGGACCCCAGTATTTCTTTGGATTCTTGGCTTTACTGGTCAATTAATGGATGATGATGGATGGATAATGGCTGTTTCTGAAATTCACAAAAAATGTTCACTGTCAATTGTTCTGTCCCTGAGGGTCCAAATACTTGCTACTGAAGCCCTAAACATACTCCCGAAAATACTCAGAAGATACAGCTGGAGTTTTTGGGTATGTCAAACAATCCCATGATATCCCATCATAATCCCATCAAAAACCCACCATTTTTCTTGGTGAAATAGGTTACACACATGTTGGCTCAACGACTGGTTCCACCTGGCACCTGACACCTACCGAGGTTTGCTGGTCGCCCCAGAGTTGGGTGGTGAGACCTTTCTTTGCGACGTGGCCTTTGGGAAAGTTGGCTTGTGACTGGACGAAAAGTGCTAGGAACCCTCGGGCAGTCGGGTATGTTTGTGTATGAGTCGTTGATCAGTATGATGATGTATATATATATACACACACACATATATATATATATATAATATATATATATACGTGTGTGTTTTGAAGCATATTTGACGTCTATGATATGTACATATATATATGGTATGATATAGTATGATTTATGATATTTTCCGGATTGATTGATTAGGTTGGTGAAGTGTCCACAAGCTTGGTCTTGTGTCAGGGTGATGAATTATTTGTATTCCATCCTTTATGAAATGGTATGCCAAGCATGCTATGACTGCTTTCCAAGGGGACATGATTAGTTGGGGCATGCAGCATGCATCGAACAGAATTCATTTGGTCAAACTTGAACGGATAGTTCAATATTCTAATTGTATATTATATATATTATATATATTATATATATATTATATATTATATATATATATTATATATTATATATATTAAATATATTATATATATAATATATTATATATATATATATTATATATAATATATATTATATATATTATATATATTATATATTATATATATATTATATATTATATATATTATATATATTATATATATTATTATATATATAATATAATATATATTATATATTATATATATACAATATCAATACTAGACTGATATGATTCTATAGATCATTAATATAACTTATATACGCCTTCGTCAGCCGGAGATATCTCCCGGTATGCATATCCACCATGGCAGGTTGGAGCCATTGAGCCTGAATATGCTGAACAAAGGAGCGGCACCTAACCGTGGTAGCTGGGGATTATTTCTGGCAAACTGCTGGCTGATTAGGTTTTTTCAAGAAATGACGATATTTTTTCAAAGAAACATCTGCTGGCCATGTCTGGAATTGGCCTCTTTACTTTTTTTTTTTGCCTTTTATGAAGGGTTATATCGTACAAGTATTGTGGGTGTCGCCCATAGCATATGCCATGAGTTTTTCACTGGGTGGTGTGTTACCCCATGGATCACAGCCAGACCATGTCGACAGTCAAGGGACAAGGCACGGTATCCCATGGCACGGCATGCAACAGGAGCTGTAAAGAATGGACACGCGAGTGGCTCAACTGCATGGAATTTCCCACGAAAGTTGGTCATAGAAAACGCGACCAACTTTTGCAGAAGGATTCTATGACACTGAAGGAAGAGTTATGTGAGGCCAAGATAAGCAAGGTTGCATCATAATTGTGGTTTGTTTGTATGTTGTATATTCATTGAAGGCTATCCTATTGTTATAGCTGCAAACGGACCAAGGAATGAAGTTGATAAGCTCCACTCGCCGGCAGATGTCAGGTGGCTGCTGGGAGATTTTTGCAACTTATGGAATATATATATATATATTAGATGTATATACATAATATATATATATGTATATATATAGATATACATTGCGGGAGATATCCTCTGATAAATTGACAAACATGGACCTTGAAAATCATTCATGTTTAGTGAAAACTAATCTTCCAAGCCCTATTTGGCAGGATCTATGTTGATTTACTGGAGGGTAGTTGGATATGAATGGGATACAGTGATATTAAACACCGTTTATAACAAGGAGATGGGATGGGATATTATTGGGTTGATATGATTATAATGCATATATATATAATATGGAACAATAATTGCTAATACCGGTGACGATTATGTGAGTTCTGTGATAACCATGATAAACCATCCCAATAGAGGCCCCCAAACAATCGGTTGGTGGAGGTTTAAACAATGAAGCAGCTTGTTGCAGACCTCAAACGTATAAGGCCAGGTTTTTTTTTTGGGTTGGGCGGGATACAGCTTCACATCTAGGGAGTGTACTCCCAAGGTCCTCATTTTGAGTAAGCGGTGAACATCTAGTGTCGGGCTTTAATTCTTCCCTAACATCAGCGTGACATCCACATCGAATTGAAATCAAATGGCCATATATATATATACACATACATATATACATATATATATATACATATATATATACATACATACATATATATATACATATATATATATACATATATATACATACATATATACATATATGGGTATGGGTCAAAACTCTGGTACCAATGTTTTCACAGCAAAGTTTAGTTAGCAATTCACTGAATGCAGAGGCATCGGCTTGGACACCCATTGCTCATCATCGAATATGTTGTTTTCGATATCCCCCGAAATGAGCCCTTTCTGCCCATTCTTCCTTTAGAGAGACCCTGAAAATCATTCCTCAAAAAATAGGGATTACTTTAGATATCTCCCTGTATCTTCATATGATTTTTGGGTTTACCACACAATGATTGCTACTTATTTTCCAATGGTTGACATATTTAAGTTGGTGGACTCTGGATGTTATCCCCCGTCAGAGAAACTATCTGGTTCTTGGTTTCAGATATTCTTTTTCAACCATAGGAATGAGGAGGTTAAACCAGCAACATCCTGTGGTTTCCTGCAGTGTCCCAGTAGGCATCGACTACGAGATTTACACCCTGTGGTACACCAGCACCGACACCGAGACCGACTGGATACGGGGATACGCGTGGCTTGACAAAGGTTTTTTTTTCCCGGGACTGTACCTTCACCATGATGACATGATATTACATGATTCATAAATTCATTAGCAGATATCATCATCAGCCTGTACCCGCATTAATGTGGTAAACCCGTTGAGTTTACAACTTTGTTTTGGCTTAGGATTATATTAGGTTAATGGTATGTCTAATCTAATGATAATATTAATCGAAGGAAGTTTAGAAGTCAAACTTCCGACAATATGGACAGATGAAAAGCAGAGATGGGAAGAGTCAGAGAAGAGAAGAGAAGAAGAAAGAAGATCAATTACTTTACTTCGTGCGATCCCCACCATGACATTTATAGATTTTCTTACTGGCAAATCTTCTGGCATTCTATCTGACATATCTTCTGGCATATCTTCTGGCATTCTATCTGGCAAATCTTCTGGCATTCTATCTGGCATATCTTCTGGCATATTATCTTGCAAATCTTCTGGGATTCTATCTGGCATATCGTGTGGCAGTCTATCTGATATTTTTTCTGGCATTCTATGTGGCATACCTTCTGGCATTCTATTTGGCAAATCTTCTGGCATTCTATCTGGTATATCTTCTGGCATTCTATCTGGCATATCTTCTGGCATTCTATTTGGCATATCTCATGGCATTTTCTCTGGCATATCTCAT
>Ga0126342_10002410_pt1 | contig 29099 bp, 23 predicted proteins | sample Cyp1metagenome_FD_92528 | JGI IMG/M metagenome (GOLD analysis project Ga0126342, IMG submission 92528) | Coral microbial communities from Lord Howe Island, Old Settlement Bay, Australia - Cyphastrea 1 metagenome | ecosystem: Host-associated > Invertebrates > Cnidaria > Coral ... | reverse complement strand
CATACATGACATACATGACATACATGACATACATGACATACATGACATACATGACATACATGACATACATGACATACATGACATACATGACATACATGACATACATGACATACATACATACATACATTACATTGCATTGCATTACATTACATTACATTACATTACACTACATTACATTACATTACATTACAATACATACATACATACATACATTACATACATTACATACATACATACATACATTTGACATACATACATATATATATATATATATATGCGCGCACAATATGTAATTTGTATTTATTGAATGTGACGAATATCATTTTCATCATTTTATCATTTTGCGCATCTCTCTGGCATCAATTTTGGCAGCTGTTCCAACGTTTTTTTCTGACAAACGTATCTTGACATATCTTCTGAATTCCTTCTGCATGGCAAATATTTTGGCATATCTTCTGACACTCTTGACATTTCAACCATATTTTCTGACAATTTTTATGGCACATCTCCGGGGAGCTTCTTTGACATACAGTATATATTCTGTCAATTTCCCTGACATTTAGCCTACATATGCCTACATACAAACGGAGCCAAGTTTAGACAAACCCATACGTGCAAACCTTGAGCCATATTTGTTCAATGTTCTTTTGCATGCTGATAATTTCGACCTACCCCATAGGTGTCGCCATAGTAGGTGACATTCAAAGATACATGCGCTACAGCGAGGTTTGGTTGTGGCCAAATATCGGGTTTTTCTTATGGCCATCATGCACACAACGAACCAAGAAACCTCCTGTGGCTCCACCACGCCCTATTTGATGCCCCATCCTGCTAGGCAGTCAGGCCCACGATGTTTTTTGGATGTGCCTGAACAATGATATAAATCTTGTAAGGGCACAATGTGCTCAATGCGCAGCAGGAAGCAAACATTGGAAACAAGCAATCCAACATCTGCTGGCCCGACTGCAAAGAAAATCAAAGAAACTTCAGCACAGAGCCACCAAAACAGAAGAATTGGTCAATTCACATGGGAACTGTGTGTGTGTGCGTCCCGGTTGGATTGCAAAAGCGCACAGTGCTTCAGCACAAGACTCCAATCCACCAGGTTGTCGAGGATTACATCTTAATGGCCGCCATACACAAACTTCTGCAGGTTCAAGGAATATTGCCCTTGAATCGTGGCAACGAAAGGCGTCCGGAACAACGATTTGACAAAGGACGTCTTGGCCGCTTGCGATGGCGCTTGCAAGGTGCAAAGGAGGTACCGTCCTTCGCCCACTTGAACTGCTGCGAAAGTTGCCAAGTGCGGAAACATCCTGGCGCAAGCAGGCAAGGAGCTGTCAAGATCTCACATGTCACGGCGGATTTTACAGGGCTCGACAAAGCATCCACAAAACTGGGATGGCTTGTATGGAGTTGATGGCAATGTATGGGCCCACAAAACTGGGCGACTTTGATCTCCATGTTTTCTGGGATTTCTTGACATGGCTATGGCTCAAATCAAATCATGTTCGATCACGTTGAGCCAGGCACTTCAGGTTACAGGCGTTGTACCTGGGCTTCGCCCTCCTCAGCGTCCTGGTCGTCCGCCATGGACGCAGCGGGTGGTACTGAATCGGCCTTCCCCGCCCTCCACTCAGCAACGAGACCTTGCTTCAAATGATTCTTGACGGGCCAGATACTACAAGACTGCCTGTGTACGTGCGTTTGTCCAGCAACCTGTTTCTACATGCCACCGTGGAAAATGAAACAATACAACCTCAACCTTAATTCTAAAGAAAAAATTGTTCAAAATGGAAAGCAAAGGGAAGAGGAAAGAACCACCATCACTGACCCCCGGATGAGATGACATGCCTTTTCTAAAGCAATGTATCACAGGGATCCTAATTTCATCATTTATGCCGTCTGCAAGACCGCGCGCTACACGGACATACTTTCAGACAGCCGCAAAAAAAGCAGGAGCACAGGGCTTTCCCACGCGGGTAAAACTCCATCAGTCTCCCCCACATGCGGGGGCTTCTGAACCTGGCAATAAGACTTGGGATCATGATGTTTGAAGTAGGCCACAAGAAAATACAGGAAAATCATCTGATGGCGAGAGTGAATTCCAAGTGCTGCGGGATGAACAACCTTTTTAAGGTTCACTTTGAAAACAAATCCCTTGACTCACAAAGTTGTTGACGTCATTCCTAATGTTATTTTCCATCCCCAATACAAGCGATTATCCCAAGTAATTACTTTCCATTAGACACTGAAAATGCAGCATTCCATGAGAAGGTTGCAAAAACTATATGCTGAAAACAAAGCCCAAATTGTGCCCCGCTTAACCATCAAAGTTGGCTGATTTTTGGCATTGCTCAAGCATGTCTCAAACCGTTGGCCTCAACCACACGCGGTCGCGGAAACATACGCGCCTTCAACGTGAGTCATGCCTTGCTGCACACACACACACCAAAAAAGAAGAGCCTTGAAGTTCGGGCCACGCGGTGCCTACATCTTGTCAAAAGCCATGTGGGGCTCCCAAAAATAGAGGAAAGTCCCTCAAATATGGCTGTACGGTACAATACTTCCTTTAAATATACTTTTTTCAACTCTAGATATATCCCTAACTAAATATATATTTCTTTCTCTCTCTCTCTCTCTCTCTCTCCCTCATCTCACTAAAGATATATCGTATCCAGTTGCAGATACATCCACCAAAAACATCAAAAACCCTAGATGGTGTAGTTATAAACCATCTTAACATATCGTACCTATCGTGTTTCGGGCCCTAGACATCCGAAGCTACCTGCCGTCTACCACCTTCTCATTTGGACAAATGTGTGGGGCCCCTGCCGCAGCATGTCGAGTCATGTCGGATGAATTTGACAAGCCCCATCTTTGCAGGAGGTAAACTCAAGGTAGTGTCTTGTTGAAATAAATCTTCTTGAAGTTGAACTGGTGGCCAGAGTATGGGTGTGTCTAAAATGTGGTACTCCCAAATCCAATGGTCTATCATCCTCCTCCCTAAAATCACCTTTTGAAGCGATACCCCATTTTTGAAGAAACCCATATCTCAACATGGCCAAGTTTGCGGGTCGCCACGGCGATGATTCCACTGACAAAACTTGTGACATGCATCCGAATCCCGACATATATTCTGACATTTTTCTGGCAAATTCTCTGGCATATCTTCGGAGAACTTGTCTGATATATCTTCATACGGAGGAGGTCCGGGATGACCCAGAGACTCCGCGAGGTAGGTCGAGGAGCCAGGGAACTGGTGAGGCGATCAGGAGCCGGTCCGCTGACACAAAATCGATCAAAACATCTAGAGACCCTCACACCTGGGAATCCTGGGAAATGCAAACTCTCGCAGATCAGGTTCTATGTAGCCTGAAAGTTTGGCTGCTTGCCCCAGAGCTTGGTTCTGTTTGACCTAGATCTAAGTTGAGAACATCTCAGTGATTCATCCCCTGAATCTGCCCTGCCTCTGCCATAAACAGCATGCGAGAGCTGAACATACCTTGGAGGCATCGGCTCAGATTTGTTTTAAAGGTAAAAATAAAACATATTATCAGGTCTGGTTGGTGTTTGAGTTGCTCATTCCTGCATTCCTCAAAAAAACATCTAGCGATTGGGGTCAATGAATTCGGCCGCCGAGCTGCCAGTAACGTGGAATGCTTCGCCCATCTTACCGCCATAGCATTGATGCATGGGGAGCATCATTGCAATCGCATAAAATCCCGAGGCTCTGCTCTGCTGGTAGCTGCGAGGAAAATCAGAATGGATTGGCACATTGGCACTCTCTCTGTGAGGTGGTTCTTGCCCACGTGTAGTGTGTATAAATAAATACATACATACATATATATATATACAACCTTGACCAGGGCAAAATTGGCAGCCATGTGGTAGCGCGTTTGATAGCTGAATCAAGAACAAGAGGCTGTGAGCAGTTCGAGCCGACAGCAAGGGAAAAAATAACATCAATTAACATCAATTAACTAACACAATGTTTATCCAAACGAACTGCGCTGCACATAACTTCTCCACAAGACGATAATATAGTTATTATAATGGAAAACCATGGAAAGCCCAACGAAAGCTGCTTGTGACACCCGCCTGCGCCATGGCCTTGGGCCATCACACCGTGCGCACAGCAGTCTCAGACGGGTCTTGTGGATTTCTTTGGAGTAAAGTCATTGCAATCCTATATGGCGATGTCTTAATTAATTGGATTTAATTGGCATCCAGGTGGTTAAATTTTCTCCGATTCTCTGGGGCTTTCCCAAGAAAAACGTAGCAGTTGGAGCTATGGCAACATGTGTGACATGTCACGGACATGGCATTCTGAACTGTCCAAAATCATGCTGCCTTTCTGAGCAAGAGAAACCAAATAGAACACCATCCAGTCCAGACAACACACTAAGTCAACCCAGGATCTAGTACTAATTTATTTCTATTCTGGGAGTAACCCTTTGAATTTATAGTCAAGGAATGTCAGAGATTATCAATCCTGCGTTTTATATTACTAGTACCCCAAAACTTGTCGGCCCGAAAATATCTCGAAATCGAACACCTGAGAGGGAGGAAACGAAAGCCAGCGAGGGTTTAACATGCATTCAAACACCAGTGTCAAAGCATCCTCCAACTGCTATCCCAGGAAGGGAAGTAAGATCCGCATGTGCATGTCTAGTCTTTGATGTTCCCGATACTGAAAACATGTAAATACTACCGCCAACCTGTTGCAAAAAACATGCGTAGGTCAATGTACCTCGCATGCAGCAAGCAACTCGGGTTGGTCTCTCACCCCCTCGCATCTGCATCGCTACACCTTAAACCTTACTGGACCGCATGTGGTTTAGCCATCTTCAGTGCCAAAGAAAAAAGGAAACAAAAATGATAAAGCATCTTCAACGCGAAGCCCACGGGACCAGATCAGCCGTTGAGGTTCAGCATGGCTCTTCCCCTCACGCCATATCCACTGCAGCCCTTCATCCGTGAAAAGCTTCACCCAAATCCGACAAAAATGTTCAAGCATCTTCAATGCGAAGCCCGCCGGATGAGATCGCCCGTTGAGGTTCAGCATGGCTCTTCCCGTCAGGCCTTCAATGAAGCCCACCGGACCAGATCAGCCGTTGAGGTTCAACATGGGTCTTCACGCTTCCCCTTCCCCTCAGGCCATATCACCCGCAGCGCTTCGTCCATCAGAAGCTTCACCCATTTCCCACAGAATGTTCAAGCATCTTCAATGCGAAGCCCACCGGACCATCTCCGCCGCTGACGTTCAGCATGGTTCATCTCATACTCTTGCCCAGCCCCATGATTTGCCCGTCGGGGGGAATCGAAGCCCTACTGTCACTAAATTGCCACCTGGTACATGACCGGAAAAAAAACCTTCTATGGTCAGCAGATTTCCCACTTGTATAATCAAATTGAAAATCGACCTCCCCCTAATACTCACTACGTTCGCAAACAACAGCTCAGCCTTGCCTGTTGGCTGGCTTTCGTAATATTTCAGCAAGTGTTTCACTCTGACAGTGGGCCTGCAATGGTTCTTATCAACAACACATGCTGAATAAAGAGCCACCTGATTTTCTCTCCCCAACTCAGCAGATCGGTATCCTCTGAAGGGATGAAGTGAGACTTCCAACGCGTAACGCTGCTCAGGTGAAAGGTTACATCCTCTCATAATATTAAGTACAAATATGGAAGAAAAAACATGTGCAACTGTGCCAATGGTTTCCCTGTGCCAATATTTTGGGGTTGTCTGAAAATGTGGTATATCCAGTATATCCATGTATATCACCAAATAGCAATTTCAAGGGTGATAATGGGTATAATGTAGTGTTAGCTAATGGATTTACAGGTATGAGTACCATATCTTCAAACAAACCCATTAAAAAAAAAACGTGTCTTCGAATCTTCAAAACTCCATTTTCTGGAAGTACCCTCTGGTAAACAGCCACATAGCTATGGAAAATCACCATTTTTAATGGGAAAATCCACTATAAATGACCATTGCTGGCTGCCTCAACGCACAACTTGCAGGTTGCAACACGACGCTTCGCACGGGGAGGCCGGCGCACGCCTTCACGGGAAACAAGGGGCGAAAGGGCAACAGCCAGGTGAGGCGTTCGCTACATAGCTTAACTATTTTTGTAACCCTGGAATCCCTCTAGGATGCCAAATTCAGGAAATATGTGTTTTACATTGTTTTACGATTTTATATTTTAATATGGTTTTTAATACGATTGGAAGATATGAATTTGATACGCTTTGAATTTGGGGTTATGATTTCGATGTGGTTTTGTTATGTTTATGATATGGTGTGGGTTTTGGTTTGGATATGGTTTTGGAATGTTTTGGATGTGAATTTAATATGGTTTGGGAACGGGGCGCCTTTTTCAGGCTTCCCGACGGGTTGGCTTCAAGAAAGTAAACAGAAACAGCCCGGGAAAGCCTTTTGGTCGATTTCTCGAGGGTTTTTGTGGTTTTGATATGATTTTGATATGGTTTTGATACGATTCTGGGGATATCTGGGGATATAACGTGGTATGGTGGTGGAATGTCGTAGAATAAAATCGTACTTCATGGAATATACCCTTCGATGACCAAATGCGGCAATTGAAAACCACCCGTGTAGTTCGATGAACTATCCCATATTTTCACATTAGAAGCTCAGATTTTCTGTTGATATTAATTATGTTAGAATCATCAGAGGGTAAAAGTCAAGGTGTTGCCGCCACTAATCAACACCAGCGGAACTGCAGCCTGTTGTTAGCTTTGCTACTGAACGTACGTCTGAATGGCAACTGCATGGCTGCAGGATTGAATTACTAAATCGCTGTTTGTGTCTTTTGGGCTGAAAGGAACATGTGCTCCGCAGTCTGTCCTCCGAATGTTGCACCAAACTGAAACCGCATACGACCCCCAAGGTCTCGAAAAATTAAATTCTGTCAGTCTGGAAGTAGGGCACCCCAAATCCCATATCATCATTTTTCCCACAATCGCATGGCCATAAACTGGGTCATCCACCATTTCTAGACACACCCAAGTGGTTGCCCAGCTACGGTGGCATGTGACCATACAAGGCTGTCATGTACTGCGGCGACCCTGGAGGCTCTGCTAAGCTCTGACAGGGCGCGAAGGGAGGCACCTGGGAAGTCGACGGGAAGCCCACGAAACCCGCATCAAACAGGAGGCACACGGCCACACCACAGAAAACCATAAGAAAACCATAGGTAAACCCTACCATCATCATCAGCAGCATCTGCAACAGCGGCAATTGCCATGGCACGGTTGAGTAGTTGATGATGAGGTGCGCCACACTGAAATTCCGTTGTTTACTGCAAAGAGCTACCTGCAAAGAGAGGGTGGGAACGTGCAGGTCCATCAACCACCAGCTGTGGGGATGACAGGGTGGAGAATTTTTTGCCTGCAAAATTCAGCCAAAACAAACATGCCATAGATTGTCCCACCGCCATGAATGGATTGTATAACTCTGGCGGAAATGGGACTAGCATAAGAACCCCAAAGAGTATGGGAAGCCTATGGAAAGGGAGTTCCCATCATCGCGGGTCCCTACAAAATCCATCAAAATTCCACAAAGATCTGGCTGAACCCCATAAAATCCTATAAAATCATTCTAAAATATCCTATAAAGTCAATGGGAATTTCAGGATCCTAAATTGGAGGTACCTACCATATATAAGGCCTATATAAGGCCTATGTAAGGGAATATCCCAACAAAATATGGTCTTATATGGTACAGTACCTCCATTTTAGGATCCTGAAATTCCCCTAGATAAAATCCCTTTACAGTAACCTTTTTGAAACATGGTCGAAACTCTCGGACCCCCACTATGGAATCATCTCCCGCCGTCAGGTCAGGTGGCTTTCAAGGGACTTCGCTCTTTGGCTCCGTTGATCATACAGCGCACCTGTGGCATCGACGCATGAGGACACCCACTTACATAGACCTTGGATGAATCATGTTGAATACATTTATGGTATCTTATGGTTTTATACTTGAAAGATCTTGAAGGGTGAACATCATGTGAACGTCATGTTTCCGAAACATTTTCCTATGATGTAGGATGGATGGTCTGATGGGCGCATTTAGCCCATCATGGCCCATCTGATGCGCCTGTTTCAGCATCGTCCATGTGGCTTTGAGTTCGGCTTCCGTCATTTTGACCTTGGCTCATTCAGAACGCGTTTGTTCACAGTGACTCCACATATTCTTCGCTTGAGGCCACAGCCTATTATATAGATCTATTAGTTCGTAAGTGGGTCACATTTCATTCAAAAATATCTTATAACCCAGTAACAGTCAGTAACCCAGTTATGATGTCTGGAACATCCCCAGTTATATCACTGGATAGTGCTATACCTGTCAATGCCTTGCCGCACATGCATTTCTGAACCCTTCTGCGACCGAGTCAGTCTAATGATCTAGCCAGCTTACTAGCTTAGTGCCATGCAACATCATCATGTCCCATCATTTCTCCATCCATTTTTACGCATCTTTACGAATCTTTGCACATCTTTACACTTTGGTAAACTAACATAGCTATTAACTATTGAAAATCACCCATGAAAAATGGAGTAGGTTTCGAGCTGCAAAAACTCTTCGAACTTTTTTTAGCCTGGGAATTTTGCATATATATATATATATATATATACATTATATACATATATATATATATATATGTTTATATAAAGAAAAACAGAGGGGTATCCACCGTTTTGACGCCTGGCCACACCTTCATTGGCCTGCATGAAGGAAGCCATGGCCTGCTTTCGGCAACTGTCATAGGCGGAGCAGTCCACACCCATCCGCGTCTGCAAGGCGCACACTGTGCTGTCCACCATCAGCTGCTTCTCGTCGCAGGCCTCCAGGGTTACCCAGACTCAGTCAGGGAAGGGTTTTTATAGCGCTTTGACCTCTGAAAATGTAGCTATTGCATGATTTACCTGTTGAAAATGATGATGATGATTTTCCATCGCACATTGTTAAATTGCAAAAGGCTAAAAATGCTAGGATTTATAGAGGATTTATCAAGAATCACTGGATAGGTTCATATACGGAAAAAATTATGGAACATTTGGATTTAACAATGATTTGACCAACAAAAATGGTGATTTGCCGTAGTTAGACGTGCAAAATGGGGATTTGACCAACCAAAATGGATTGTTGATGGGAAATACCAACAACCCAAGGCAAAGGGGTGGAAGTTTTGATTGAGTTAATAAACCGAAGTGTGAATGCAACCACAATGGTGTATTTAAGCAACCAAAAGGATTAGTTTATGGGAGGAAAAACATGCAGACCCACACGTAGTCCAATAAAATGTAAGTTTTCCCTTGATCCTATTCCAGCAAACGAGTCAGGGTAACGGACGAAAAATGAGGGGGGACCAGAAGCTGGAGAATTCGTTGCGCACAAGAAACTGAACAAACCTGGGCATGCGAACAAGAATCCAACCATCGGGCCTTGTGTCCATTGGCCAAGTCCTGCCGTGCCTTCTCACATCGTTCAGATTGCATCTGTGCTTGAACTTTGGCCTACCATTGGGAAACTGAGGGATCAGGATGGATTAGGCAAGCTGACATCTGGTGTAAGTGGGGTAAAATCATGTAAAATCATGATCTTCCAGAACATCCATCATCCAATTAATTTAACCTTGATCAACCTGGTGTTTATTGGAAGCGCATGGAAGCGCTTCAGCGTCCAAGGTCAACCTCCCAAGGGCCTCCTCACAGTCTCTCCTCCGTGTTAGCAGTTGTGCAAGGCTATCTTCCAACTCCTAGCAGTCAAAACAGGCTCAAGACTTTGAAAATGGAGTTGCCCACCTGCAATTCATGATGCTGTTGTGGCAAATTATGGCTGGTGGAGTCTCAGTCATTTCGACCAATTTATGAACGGCATCATCACTGCCGGGCACCATCTGTCCACCTACACCATACATCACTGCGGCGTAAAGACTGCCAAAAAAACATCCAAAAACATCATTCACTCGCCAGAAGACCTACTGTTGCGTAAGAACCAACGACTACAGATCGACCCAAAAAAAGATGCCGAAAAAGTGTTGAAACCAGGATGGTAACTCGATGATATTTACCTCAGATGTTCATGTATTTCCCAACTTTTCGGCATCTATGACTTGGGGTTGCTATACAGTAGGCCATTCAAGCGCCCCGTGGTATACCACATTGTATCTCAACGTACAATATGTAAGTATCTCATGACATCATAGCAATCCAAACAATAACTATGTATTAGGGATTCATATACAGTAATAGCTTCAAATACAATATATAATGTGGGTAAAGCATGGTAAAATAATAATAAACCATCCCCAATTCCACTATTTTTATAAGTGGTATAAACCATGCCCAAATGGTTGTTTTACCTCCATCCCCCATTGCCAGCACCCTGCAAAAAAAAATAAATCTTAGCTGGTTAGTAGATAATCCCGATACCAAAAGACTAAAGGATTAAAGTACCCATCTAAGATTGACATAGTTACAAATAAAACATTCCCCAACTAATCATCAAAGGGTAAAGGGTAGTAGAATCCCCCAACTAATCATCTACTCATCTAGTTACAAATCAAACAGGGAAATCATCTACTAATCATCTATAATGATTCCCCAACTAATCATCTACTAATCTACAAATAAAACTGGTATGTGGCAACAAATCCCCTAATCATCATACTTACAAATCCCCCAACTAATCATCTAGTTACTATCCCAACTAATGTCAACCCTGGATTAATAACCCCCTAGATTGTTTAATTGGGAGGGTACCATTTAAGTATTAGATTATGACTATTGGAGGAGTACCCCCCTAATTTTTCAAAACCATGGTTTAGCAAAATCCGGGCTTGACATTAATCTAGTTATATCTAGTTATATCTAGTTACTATCCCAACTAATCACTCATCTTGGGATAGGCCCTGGCATCACTCGCATCGCTCGCATCGCTCGCATCGCTCGCATCGCTCCTTGATCTTTCGCTCGTGATACGCCTCAGGAGCTTCATGCGCCTGCGCCTGGCACACGACGCTCGCCTCCGGCACCGTCCTTGGCGTAACACCGCAGATCTTTGGAGTCAAGGAAGTGCTTTCCATGTTATAATGTATATAATACATATTATATTATATTACTATATTATGTTAGATTACTATATTATATTACTATATTATGTTAGATTACTATATTATATTACTATATTATATATATACTGTATGATGCATCAAACTGTAAATGCAGATTGTGGATATGTGTGTGTGTCTATTTCAATAATTTTCATTATATAATATGTGTAAAAACGAACAACATCTATATAATTGAGCGTGTGTGTGCGTGTGTGTGTGTGTGCGTGCAGAAAATGTAATCTAAATTGAGGCTTCCTAAGTCATGGGGGTACCCCCAAATCATCCAGTCGTCATGGATGACCATGACTTGGCATTAAAACAACCATGGTGACGACTGGGGATCCACCAGCCACAAACTTCAAGGCGATGCCTTTTGTACAGGAATTGAAAGCATAGAGATGCACAGGAACGCAGCAAGTTCATAGATTTTATTTTACTAAAACATACTATAACAATTTAGAACCAATCATCTATATATAACTTTATATCCATAATTTATAGATGCTCGCTGCGGGGAAAAACTCATTGCTACTAAATTTGCAACTGTGTGTCTCTTGAGTCAATATCTTGTTGTTTGGATGGCACGAGATTCACTGATCAATCTCACATCGGCATCCATCCACAACAATCTGTAACAGCAGCACTACCATTCTGTTATGAAACTCTTCGTAGCCCACTTGTTCTCACCATTTCAGAAGAAATATATGGCTTCCCATGGCTCCTTAGCAGTCCTTCGCACGCTCCCCCTCCATCAACCGAACCAGAGCAACGGCTCTAGCCAAGTCTCCGGGAACGTTCATATAATGCACATTTGGCATCCTCAACCGTCTTGGCTGCTTGCAGCAGCGTAGTGCAGGACCTGAACGGTTACATTTCCACTTTTTGCCAGATGTGAACTGCAAGTACTGTCAATCCCGGCTGAGGCTAAACCCGGGTTGATGAATTTTGTCACAGTGTCACCACCAAATGGTGATAAGTTGCTTTCCACATTGAATTACCGGATCAATGAACTGTGTTCCTTTGAATCCTCGGTCAACATCAGAGGCACCAGCCCCCTAGTAGTCCCCTGTGTGACATGCCATCGGTTTCAAGGACCATGCCTGTGAATCTGGGCAAATAATCATGAACGACTCCCCCCACGTTCAACAAAGATGTCACTTTCTGAATCGTTGCTTCCAAGGGGGATCTCCGCAACATCTTCGTTCAGCTTGGTGATTTTGTTTGGGATTCACTTAGCCACATCGGCCACAGGCGCCATGATCCCAAGCTCCACCCAGCGACAAATTCGCATCTAGCAGGAGCACTTGATGCTGACCTGGGATTCTCACGCATCAATGGACCAGCTTTTGGATTTGTTTTTTCAACTGCTTCTTTTCGCCACCTACCCTCTGGTAAACTAACATAGCTATGGAAAATCACCATTTTTAATGGGAAAATCCACTATAAATGGCCATTTTCAATAGCTATGTTAGTCATTACCAGAGGGTACATCCGGTAACATAGATTGTGACACCACCATCCCCAACGACACCCCCGGCACGCCGGGAAAAGGCTGCAGGAAAGCTGCGACATATGAGGTGCTCTTCAGCAAAGTGCACGATTTTTTTCTGATCCAACACCTCAGTCGGCAAAGGATTGGTTGGAAAACCTGGAATAGCTATCCGGAAGCATGTCATAGATGTTGATATTGACATTGACATTGATATATGAATAAGAAGACAAGTACCTGTAGGTATATTATATAGGAATATATATTATTATTTAGAACTTAGGTATCTAAAACCTCATAGAAATACGATGAAATGTGTAATATGTATAACTTTCAAATGTAATATGATAATTCAAAACCATTCGAAACGCGTTGCCGCGTTGCCATGAATGGAACAGCACGCCAAGTCACAGAGTGGTTGAAGGCTGAAAGCTGATCCTCTTCACCTCGTTGGATTACGAAATCCGAAGCCCTTTGGGATCAATGATCTGACAACTTTGGAAGATTAAAGAGCACAGGGTGCCCTTTTGTGGTGCCAGCTGACCTGCAATACTAGTGGATGTAGACTTGACATGACTTGACAGATTTTGATTTCGGAAAGAATTGCTCAACTCAAAGTTCTAAAGTTTACAAGATCCGAGCCGGTCAAGTTTCTGAAAAAAAGTCTTGGGGCTGATGAGGATTCTGGAGTTGTTTGTGGCAAATAACAGCAGGCAGCAGGCTTATCATTTCCAAAATCTTAGAGCTGGCTGTGTGCGACAGAGATCCGATCGACAGGTGATTGTTCTGCACTGGCGCGTGAAGCCCCTGTTCTAGGAAGTGAAGCTAAAAGATGGATACGCCCGACTATTGCCCCTCGTATTACGGCCTGGTCATGGACTTCACCAAGAGCACCATCTAACAAATTGTAGGAGGTAGGGACTTGTCCCTCGTCTCACTGGATTGGTTGAACCATGTTGAACCCAAAGATAGAGGTTTCCTGTAAATTGTCCTTAAGCAACCCCATGATATCCCATGATGGTCGGGCTTGGCCAAGCTGCACTTGAGGAAAAGCTCATGGAAACCAGAAATCTCATCTTGCGCCACGCTGAAGTCCTTGGGACCCATGCTATGAATAATCTCCTTCACTATCCATACCATATGAAAACATAGACACATAAATTGGTTTAATTCATTGAAAGTGAATCTAGACTCATCAATAAATACACACATATATATATATCACATTAATTATATATCATAGAAAGGATAAAAACTGATAAATCAAATCGGAGAAATGTGAACGAATGAATATGACTAAATCAAAATGAATAAACCAGTGTGAAGAAATCAATACGAAAAAACAGGACCAATATGAATAGATCAATATACAAAGCCCTCCGCTAATTTACAGTAACTCACGCTACCTGGATGGTACTCCTAAAACCAAACCATAATAACATTGAACACAACTAAAGTGAAATAAACGTGTGATAATTTTTCGGGCACACAAAAAAATGGCTGGTCTGATACTGTGGATGGTTGAGAAATCCTGCACCAGTTGGTAGATGGTTTAACTATCCCAGTTTATGATCCCACCCAATAATCCTCTTAATGTTAAACACCCCCTTAATGGTCCCAATTATGTGGAAATTGCCTACTAAACCATGGCTTCGTGGTGGTAATTTTTATTAGCAAGAAGGGATTAGTTACTGCAGGGTTTTGAGCCAAGGTTCCCTCTCCACGGCAGGCTCCAGCGTCTCATTCACGATCTCATCCACGCCATGCAGGACGTTGTCGGCCGTGCTGTTGGTCGCATTACTGGCGGCCACTGCCATCAAAACCTGCACACGAGGTCGTCAGGCTGTCATGGCCATAGCTGGAGAATCTCCGAAGTCAATGGAAGTTTTCAGATGTTTTAATACGTTTTAAATGTTCTAAGATGTTCTAAGTTTGATATCTTTAATGGAAGTTCGGAACACTTTCCGTACTGCAGTGCAGTTTAATGTCGTATGATGTCGTTCAACGTCGAGTTCCAAGAAGTCGAGAAACATGATGAGATTTGGTAAGTGTCGCAAGTAGCTGGAAACCTTTGGACATCAGACATCTAATTTATTTGATTTGTCTGAGCGAACATATCATCAGCATTCCTCCCATCGACATTGCCATGAATTGGGGACTGGTTTACCCTCCGGCAATCTAACAGTTTGCTATTGAAAATGGCCCGTTTATGGTTGATTTACCTATGAAACGTGGTGATTTTCCATAGTTATGTTAGTTTACCAAAGGGTAAGGGAAACCATGTTCTTTCTCCATGGAATATTGAGAGTTCAGTTCAACCACGATTTTTCCCTTGAACCAGTCAGCCCCAGGCGTTCCGGTTGCCTTCTGAATGGCTGACAGGTTTCGATTGGCAAGGCTGATGCCTAGCTGCTGAACATCCTGCAAAACACCTCAAAAGCAGGTCAATGATGGTCAATGGCCATTTCAGGTAGCGATTTATTGGAGTACCATATGCAGTATGAGGTCTATGTAAGGCCTATGTAAGGGAATATCCCACTAAACATGGCCCAAAATATGGTACAGTCTGGTACAGTACATCAATTTTAGGGACCTGAATGGTCAATTGGCAGGTCAAGCATGGTCCCGATCCCCAAGCGGAGACCTGGGAAATGGAGATATTTTGCAGCCATCCACTCATCCACCAGTTAATAGTTATATATATATAAGTATGGATATATGTGTTTTAGCTGTAGTATTATTAGCGGACCAGTTCAGAGGCGGCACATACATCAACCATGACTCTCGAAAACAAAGCTGCGCGAACTTGCGAAGGATATCCTGATGCGTTTTTAAACATGTATAATATTTATTGTTATATATATATGTGTGTATATATATATATATTTATTTATTATTATTTGTTTAGGAAATTTATTTAATATACCAGTAATACCGCACAAGGTGGTGGCGGAAGTTTCAAGGGTAGGACACTATAGGAGAGGTGGGTTGTTGTGATGCATGGATGGCAGAGCGAATCCACTGATGGACCGAAAGGTGGTTGGAGCTGTGCTTTCTGGAGTGGTTGCAAAGGTTGCAGTGGTCACCTCGCTCACAATTCCTGGATGTAGTGTGGTGTAGTGCAGTAGTTGTAGTAGTCATTGTAGTTGTTGTTGTAGTTATAGTGGGGTTGATGTTATGGAAGTTGTAATGTTGTAGCTGTAGTTGTGGTTGTAGTCGTAGTTGTAGCGTAGCTGAGTCGTAGTTGGAATTGCAATTGCCTTAATCTTAATTGTAGTAACTGTAGTAGTTGGACTAGTTGTAGGAGTTGTAGTTGTAGTTGTAGTTGTAGTGTCGTGGTAATTGTTGTAGTAGTAGTGTAGTTGAAGTTGTAGTTGAAGTGTAGCTGTAGCGTAGCAAAAGTTGTAGTTGCAGTTCTAGTTGCAGCTGTCGTTGTAGTTGCGTAGTTGTAGTAGTTGTTGCAGTTGTAACTGTAGTTGTAGTCGTAGTGGCACTTGCAATTGTAGCTGTAGCTGTATCCTAGTTGAGGTTGTAGTTGTAGTATGTTGCAGTTGAATGTAGTTGAAGTTGTAGTTGTGGTTGCAGCTGTAGTTCTTGTAGTTGAAGTGGAGTTGAAGTGAAGTTGAAGCGTAGTCGAAGTTGTAGTTGTAGTGGTAGCGTAGTTGAAGTTGTAGCTGTAGTGTGGCGTAGCGCAGTTGCAGCTGTCTATCTATCTGTCTATGTATATATATATATATCTGTTTATATATGTGTCTTTCTGTTTATCCATCTATCTCTCTATCTGTCTATCTGCAAGCTTGAAAACGAAGCAATTCTGCGAGACTTCCTCAACTTTTGAACTTGACAACATTAAAAACGAAGCTATTATGCGAGACTTCCTCAATTTTGGAAGTTGTAATATACATATGTATTTTCATGGTTCAATAACCATCATGAAACGTCATGAAACCTGCCATTGATCTGAGTCGATCTGGGAATCGCTACCCGCCATTTCCTCCGGCGACTGGATGGTCGGAGATGCCGCACTTGCCAGCAGCCATAGCAACGGGAAAATCATCCGCGCTGCGGCCGATCTCGCTACATTGAAAGTTGCACCTGGGGGCTGAACAGCCCCACTGAAGTGAGCCTACGGCAGGGGTAGTGGCAATCAATCGCAATCATGTCACAAGACCCACCAAACGCTTCGCAAAGTGCTGTGCAACCATCAAAGTCATGGAAGGCGTTCAGAATGACACCGACTTTTTCGCAGCTTGTCCGCAGCGCAGGCCCAAACAGTTTACTGATGCCTGCGTGCTCAGGCGCATCCACTTGATCGGGAAATGGCAGTGTTACGTGACCTTGCCACAACAAACCCAGAGTGGTGGCCCATTTCCTGAGCCAAGGATATTGCATGACGAACCCGGATCCTGTGAGGTCTTGTAAGTTACTGTAAGTTCCATGTGATGTTTATGTTTATTGTTATTGCTATTATATATGTATATATATGTGTGATTATATATATATTTATGTGAATGTGTATATAAATAAACAAATGCTACTTGTGCTACTAGTATTACTTTTACTCTCCATACGACTCTCCTATGTCACCCTGACTCAGGCCAGCTCTCGGAATGATGCACTTTGACTCGCCAATTTGGGCAGTGCTTCCAAGCGCGCCACGGGCACAAGAACTGAGGGTTTCCATAAATGGGGTACCCAATAGCTGGATGGTTTATAAGGGAAAATCCTACTAAAATGGCTGATTTTGGGGTACCCCTATTTTAGGAAACCCCCACACCACTCAGCCAGCGCCTACTTGCACCATCCCGGAATATCCTGAAAAGGTCCTGAATCCTCACACCTTGAGATGGACCACAGCTGCCCAAAAACATCAAGATATGGTTTAGATGCTGCGATAAATCATGAAGCCTCATGAAATTATATATATATAAACATATATATATAATTATATATATTAATATTGTGTGTGTGCGCGCGTGAAATAAAAAAGTTACACTACTTACGGTACTGTAAGTAAAATATAATGATTCGATCAAATCATCATATATATCCAGGACATTCCAGGATGATCACTTTGCACTATTGAATCATGAAACTTGGCGACTCGCCCAAGGGCCCCCTTCATCTTCGCCGCATCCACCCAAGTTGATCCTGCGCGCATGGCTGGGATTGAAACATATTGAAACCATCCCCAAATGGTAGGTTCGCCACCCGAATTACCATATTCTTGATCGGAACAAATCACTCTTAGCAGAAATAAGCAATGGCACCGTTTCATCCAACATCCCATCATGTGGGGTTCCAATCTAGGTGAATGAATCAGGGACTTCTCATTTCGATGCTTGACAATGTTCCAGCAAACCCTGCACTTCGGATTTACGGATGCAACATGCAACAATACCTGGATCTCAAGCCATGTTGTCGGTTGAGGCCGCTGAAAACTTCAGCCTTGATCATCCTTTGCCCGGTTAAAATTGCAATATTTGGGGTACCCTGCAGTATTCAATCATGGCAAAGCTGGAAAATCCCCGATCTCAATGGAGGTTTTCATGGGAAATTCATCTATACGTGGGGGGATTGTCACTCCCATCGCCTTCTCAAAGAGTTCAGCAAACCATGTTTGATTACCGGAGGCTATCCCCTATTTTCGGGCCCACCCATTTTGATCTCACGCTCAGTCCGACGCTTAGCCACAGGCACAGAAGGGGAACCTTGGAGCGGCGAAGGAGGTAAAAACTTTTTATACTATGGTCACGCAACTGCAAGGTGATATCCTACACATCCTACATATGATAATGCGGTAAACATCGGTAAACCGTTTACCTGGTAAACCCAATAACAAGGTGGCGGCACCTGTGGACAATAACATACGTCCAAATTTGGAGAATTTATATATATACCACGTTGTCCTATATTATATAATGATATCCTACCAAATTCAAACGGGTCTTTCAACGTTGCTGCGCTATGTTTCCAGTGCTCATGCATGTCAAAATGCTGAGCCATGCCTGCTGGGTATACATTCAACGAACCTGGAATTTGGCGCAAATAAATTCGAACCATAGACCAAACAAATGGCTGTGCCTAAAAATGTCAAAAACCGGGTGCCCTATTCCATCCCATGGTTTCAAAATGTTTCAAAACGTTCCATTGTCAAGTTTGGGGTAATTAACACACAATTCATTGTGTGGCGGGCCCCAAAAAAAATACGGTATTTCTACGGATATGTTCATTTTCGTGCTGGCACTCCGTATGTTCATAAACTAAGTAGGTGTTTATCCGTATTACATAATCCTATTGAAGTTTCATCCATTCATCCTATGTTTTCATCTATATTTTTGGACATCTAGAAATGGTACCCCATATGGCTATCGGTCAAAACCTTGGTGCCTTTCTGTCCGCGTCAAACTAGCTGGAATTTATGAATTTGAACATCCCCCAAATATGGTATAGGTTTTGATCCATACCCATATTAAAATATTACCTTCCCGTTTGGGGGTCATACCCATTGATCATTCCTATACTTGGCAGCCTATAAAAAAGGTCTGGAATAAATATACATACATACAGTATCATCTGTATATGGTGTAGTGTATATTGCATACTTAAATAAATAAATATATATATATAGCGCATTATGAGTATTGTTCTTTCTATTATCATTATTTTGTTGTTGTTATTGTTGTTATTGCTATTATTGTTATTATTGCTATTATTGTTATGATTGTTATTATTGTTATTATTGTTATTCCTGCTATTACTGTTATTATTGTTATTATTGTTATTTTTGCTCTTATTGTTATTATTGCTATTATTGCGACTATTGTTGCCTTTGTTATTAGCAATTGCTATTATTGCCAATATTGTCATTAATGCTGTTGTTGTGAAAATTATTAGTATTGTTATTGTTATTATTGCTATTGTTATTATTGTTGTTATTGTTAATATGGTTGATATTTTTAATTATTATTGTTATTGTGGTTTTTACTGTTATTATTATTACTATTATTTACTGTCATTATTGCTATGGTTGTCATAAAATCATATTGCATAGTCTTTAAAATGTAGTGTCTATATATATACATACATATATAGGTACATGATATTAATATATGTGTAAATCATATCAAGGCGCCAAGGTGTCGAAGTTGTCCCTGGCTTCGCTGAAGCCAGGTCCTCGTCCTCTGCCTTCGAAACTTTCTCGACGCGGTTTAGGCTGTCTTCGAAGACAGGGACGCCGCACCTGCGAGGGAGCGGATGGATGTGGTTGGTGGTTGAATCCTAAATCATTACAAGCTATATTTATATTTATATATGTACGTATATACCAAATCTTGGTGGTTAAATCCCCAAAAATGACCAAGCAAAGTATTTGGAGGTTTCCTAGTCATGGGGGTTCCCCAAATCATCCAAGTCATGGATGCCACTCTAGTATTGAAAGCCATGGTGACTTGGGGATGCCCCATTCTAAGAAACACCCAAACGATTCAGATACATTTAGGAATGATTGGACAATGAATTAGACGGTGATTCATGATGGTTGATTTAACTTGTAAACTTGGATGAATGATGAAATGGAATGCTCGAAGAAGATGATGGTTTGATGATGGGCATATGTGGGTGGCACCAAAAGAACAAATGCCTGAAAACCCCAAACCATCTCAAACCTTCCCTCCCCATCCACCAATCAACAACACATGCAGCGGGTGGAGTCTGAAAGGCGTCCTTTTTGGATGTATGGTCCGAAGGGCAGCTGCTTGACTGCGCAAGGATTGTAGCGTTACAAGCTGAGATCCCTGCAAATGGGCAACCAAAAGGATGCAGGTGACTCCCACATAAGAGTCCTGATAATCAAGACATGAGATGATGACGATGGCGATGAAGATGACGGTTATGACGACGAGGATGATGATGATGATGATGATGGCGACGAAAATGGTGATGGTGATGGTGATGGTGATGGTGATGGTGCTGGTGATGGTGTTGATGGTGATGATGATGATGATGATGCTGGTGGTGGTAGTGATGATGATGGTGATGGCGATGATGGCGATGGTGATGATGGCGATGATGGTGATGATGGCGATGATGGCGATGATGAAGATGATGAAGATGATGAAGATGACGATGACGATGGCGATGGATGGTGATGATGATGATGATGGTGATGGTGATGGTGATGGTGATGGTGATGGTGATGATTATGATGATGATGATGATGATCATGATGATGGTGGTGGTGGTGGTGATGGTGATGATGGTGGTGGTGGTGATGGTGATGGTGGTGATGATGATGACGACGATGACTATGATGATGATGATGATGATGATGATGATGGTGATGGTGGTGATGGTGGTGGTGGTGGTGCTGGTGCTGGTGCTGGTGCTGGTGATGGTGATGGTGATGATGATGATGATGATGATCGTGATGGTGATGATGATTATTATGAAGACTATTATTGTGATTATTATTATGATGATGATGGTGGTGGTGATGGAAATGATGATGATTATAATTATGATGATGATGATGATGATGACGATGGTGATGATGATGATGATGATGGTGATGATGGTTATTATGAAGACTATTATTGTGATTATTATTATGATGATGATGATGGTGGTGGTGATGGTGATGATGATGATTATTATTAAGATGATGATGATGATGATGATGATGACGATGGTGATGATGATGATGGTGATGATGATGATGATGATGATGGCGACGAAAATGGTGATGGTGATGGTGATGGTGATGGTGATGGTGTTGATGGTGATGATGATGATGATGCTGGTGGTGGTAGTGATGATGATGGTGATGGCGATGATGGCGATGGTGATGATGGCGATGATGGTGATGATGGCGATGATGGCGATCATTTGCGGCGAATCGGGATGCCTGCACAATATTGATGAAATCACCACAAAATGTACACTGTGGTTTGGCAAATTTTGGCAAAATGTGACATAGTCATTGAATGCCACCCTTAGATGCCAATGAAATTCATACATTTTGACGTTATCCGACTATTCGGTCCATAGACGGCCACGATTCTGGAAACAAGGTACCCTTGCTAGACACAAAATACGCGAAAGGCCTATGTTCTGATGAAGTTTTTGGTCAGTCGCAAGGGAAACTCCGCCGCCCCTTCGTGGCAACTTTGGCTGAAAGAGACAGAAATCGATAACTTGCAGTCTGCTGGGGGCAAGTCTTCCATGTCCGTCTGTGATGCGTAAACCAACAGCGGCAGCTGTTTGCAATGGAGCTAGTGGACCACAGCTGGGTCACATGCATCTCTGGATTTGACGTCTTGGATAAAACCTAATTTGAATGTATTTAAATATATGAGAATATATGTGATATTATGTGATATTATGTGATAATATATGTGAACCACATCTTTCAAACATGCCCCTTCTGGTCTGGCAATGCCAGCGTATATCTCTACCGCTGGCGACGATGGCGACTCACACTCTGCTGCCACCAGAACCTTGGGTGCAAAAATTGCGAGGGGGTGCGGCCTGAACCGCCCACGAATCGCATCGTTTTTGTGCTGAAAATATCTGAACATTGGAATCAATCCATCCAAGTTTGGGGAATACGAAATTGACTTCGAAGAATCTATCCATCCGTTTGACACTCTGACACTTCACTCAAGATTCAAGATATATACTAGAAATTCGGACGGAAGAAGATATCATAAGCAAGACAACTGTCCAGGCATCTTCTGCAAACACGGGCCCTTTGCAACATTGTAGATTGTCCATGATCGTCCACGGGTGAGTGGATGGGCCACCCATCACCAAAGTATGAAAATCCACTAAAATAGAGAAATCCAAGGATGGAAAATGCAGGGTCAGAACGCAGGTTTGAAACCACCAGCCACCAGCCATGTATCTTGCAGAAACCATCCCATATATGTACATTTTGTGCCATCAAACAATATCTCATCACACCGCCATCATACCACCATAATGTCATGATATGCCATGATCCTCCTCCTCCTCTCATCATCAACATGTCATAAATACATACCTTCATTCATATCTAAACATAGTCTAAACATAATAAGCACACATATACGTATGGTTAATTAATCATGATCATACATACACAATCAGCTAATTATACTAGGCTACTTCTTCAAAGTTGGGCTGCCCCTTTTCCATGCTGCCACCGAGCGTTTCATCACTGCACGACCGAGCTGCTCCGGCCGATCATCTCCGCCATGCTGCTGAAACTCCTCTTGGTGGCAACCCAATCCCGAACCAAGATGAAGCTCATGATGGACTCAGCGTCCGCGGCGAAAAACCGAGAAATTGAAGGGCGAAAGACACTTTTTGTGGCGAGGACATATTGAGATATTGGAAAGATCATGGGGATACATATAGATGTGTATCATTATATATTGATATATGCATTTAGATACACACACACACATATATATATATATAATCATCATCATCATCATCATAATTATTTAAAACAATGAATAAAAATAATAATGAGAGTAGATGATAGTAGTAATAATGACAATACGACAATAGTGCGAGTAACAATGATATTCGCGGATTGCAGTATTCATATTCAATGGTGATATCATGCGATGTAGCCAAGGATGTGGGCTGAGGGTTTGTGCTGAAATAGCGCACATCCCAACAAGTGAATTGGCGGCCCCGTGCATGGAGAAAGCGAACATGACTTGACTGAAAACAAGATGTTCAACCATAAGATGGAGTGCCTTCCAGTACCCCATGATACCCTATGTTCATAGAAACTCATGATGAAAAGGTGGAAAGAGGAAACAAAAAAAAACATCACAGAAAGTGCGTACGTTACAGTATCTTTTCTGCAGCTAGCATTGTGTGAACGGGATGCTGTGGGCACAGCATAAGAGCTCGAAGTCGTGGATCAATCATGGGGGGTCTGGAGCAATCTGAGCAGCCCTGCGAACATCAGCAAAAGAGTGGCAATGATTGGCACCGCGATGTAGAACTGCAGCACAACAGTGGCGTTTCTCACGCTGGGAAGCACATGGAATTGTGATGAAGATTTCCTACTATAAATATCCTCGGTTGAATTTCACCTATGGGGTCGGGACCCGTCATTTTGTAGGCATTGCATTTGTTCCTAACCTCAGCCATTATAAAATGATGGTGCTCCACCTACTGAGGGTTTCGGAAAATAACAACATGATACTGCTACAAAATGAAGATTGGTTTTTATCATCAGGATGCTTGAAGGGGATACTCCACCACTACAAAAGGAAGATTTGTTTTTGCAATCAGGCTACTTGAAGTGGATCCTCCACTACAAACCGAGGATTGGAAAGGATTGGATTTTTATCTTAGCTTTTACATGTCAAGCATGCAACTGAGATTAGGTTTTAACATGTTGCTTTCCGAAGGGCAACTTCCCTTGCTACAAAATGACTTTTGATTTTTTAAAGGTGTTTCAGCCATCCAAGCACTGAAATCTTATAAAATGTAATTCCCAACCCGTTTCTACAAAATGCAGGGCCCAGCACCATTTTGGATGTTTTCTTAAGAAAACACCTTTTATACGTGGCACAAGGCCTCCCATTCTGTGCTGGAAATTGGATGAATAGGGTTTCCAAACAAATTGGAGACCCCCATGTTTTTCATCGTGCTTTCCGCACCTGAGTTTCAACAAAGGAGCGAGGGCAATATCCTCCCATATAGCCATCGAGTGACCATACAAAACACATCTGGGCATCCAAAGCTGTTATTCTTTGCCTGGATCCCACAGGCAAATGTATCAGGTCTGATTTGGGGTTATGTTTTGGCGTAATGAGCCAGCTAGGCGTGCACATGTACACATAGATATAGATGTTCGAAAAACGTACTTTCATAAAACACCATGAAACTACTTCTATACAATTACCAATTGCATAGATATATGTTTTTCGCAAGCATGCTCAACGTTGATAAACCACCTTCCATTTGGCCCCATGCTTCGTTCGACCTCGCCCGCGAAGAAGCGATTTCGCGCTGCGTGGCGACCTATCTTCAGCGGACCAGCCATGACCAACCCCACCCCCCAAGGTCTGTCAAACTGCCGCGACTTGAATCTAACAGACCTAAAATGATCTAAAATGATCTGCCTCTCACATCCCTAGGACTTGGATGCAAGATTTACAGGAAACCTCCAATGGCCGCGGCTGTGGCCCCGCGCCCAGGTAGAAATCGAAATGATTGGGCTCTCCATCCTTCCGGGGCCACAGCAATGGGTTGGTTTTTACCATGAAAACAGGGGGGGTCAGAATGTTAAACACACACAAAATGGTCCCAAATATGTGTAAATCCATGTAAATCCCTACTAAACGATGGTTTCTGGGGACTGTTTTTGTTTTTCCCTCGCAGGGGGGTTGGGATTAGTGTTCCCAGCGAGTCCAATTTTATCGAACATGGCCTGAAATGTAGTCGCTATTGGCCACTTAGTCACTAAATCTTAACCCTACTTGACTGTTCTTCGATTGAACTTCAAGATTGACTGTGATGTGTTTGCCCTCTCAGTGGCCACATGCCAAGCCAGCCCACCAGGTCAGTTGTCATGCAATACCCTATCAAGCCTGGATCAATCAACCCAGAGTACTTAATAGAGGTTCGGTTCCCTCGAAAGTGATCAAGTACTACCGGAAACGGCAAGGCCAAATCCAAGCAACTGGAACTTTCTTGATCCTGGGTTGGCATTTCCTATAGACTCTTAGACCCACTGTTCACACTTTTCAGACACATATCGTCCTTTCTATCCTCCCATCATGTCCTCAAAGGAGTTCTTTACCACCTGGTGACTTCTCAAGGGCTGCAGTGGACGATTGTTACCTGGCTCCAGCTGCTCCAGCTGCTCCAGCTGCCAGGGAAGTGTGGGAACATATTTGGGGGTTCCATAAATGGGGTAGCCCACTAGCTGGATGCTTGATAGTAGAAAATCCTTTTAAAAATAGATGATTTGGGCAATTTGGGCCCCCCCCATTTACAGTATAGAAACCCCCATGTTGAGACCATCATACATCCTGAGGTCGTTAAAACATCAAAAAGCTAAGAACATCATTAAATGAGCTGGCTCTTGTTGATGTTCGGACGTTCGGACCCCAAACAAAATCATCAATGTCCGAATGGTTTTGGACCCATCGCACCTTCAAATCTGAAACCCCAGATTTTGAGCATGTAAAAGCATAACTTCAATATATTCATGGTTCAACTTAGTGGAGATATGTGGATATATATATATATATATACAGTATACAGTATATATTTGCGGAATGTTGCCACAATATACATATATATATATATATATATATTCATATATATATATAAGTGTGTATGTCCAAGACATATTATATATATATATATCACAATGGTGGTATTGTTCATATATATATATACATACCAAATATACACAGCAATGGTGGCATGACCATCTCCTAGTGTGGATACGAATAAAACCCCGCTATCTCCGATCAAAAAAACTGTTCCAAGGGGCCAGGGCTGGGGAACATCGCTTTGAAGGTGGCGAACTGGTCCATGGACATACTGAAGGCCTCGTTTGTGGGATTAAACATCTGGGTAGATAATATATTGTGTATATTATATATGATATATATATATACGTGTATATATATATATGTGTGTGTAAGATTATGTAAGGCTATTCACAAACCTGAATTAAGGCTATTTTACATTATTTTATGATATTTTTGGAGAGTTACCCCCTACTAAACATGAAAGAAGAACACACCAGTGGTCGGCACTGAGGGATGGACGTGGTCGAAGATGAACCTCGCAAAATCCAGCTGTTCTCAGTGGCTTACAAGCGATTCCGAGTCAAGACAGCTGGAAAATGTGATTCATATACGGTGTATATGTACAACTATGCCTATTGATGATGTTGATGTAATGGCTACAAGATGCTACAAGTATGTTCTTTCCGAAAGGCGTGATTTTACGGTGGGTTTTTCAGCGTTTCCGCTTTTCCGAAAGCTCGGTCCCAGAAGCCATTTGTTCATCTCATGACAGTCCGGCGCGGTCGAGCTCCCATAGTAGTAGTAGAAATCGCCTGCCCAGCGACATTTATGGAGATACCTACCATTTGTTTAAGGCTGAGGGGAAGATCCCTAAAGATATGGGACAGTAGCTTGTGGTCCTGAAATTTCCAGTGAATAGTTGATATCTCATGAGATTCTGGGGAACATCTATGGAATCTATGGGATAATACGGGATATGTTACTATAAATGAAACATCTATGAGATAATCACCAATGTGGTGCCACCAACATAGCTAAGTTGGTGAACATAACTTCAATGGGGCAGACATTTTGACTCAACACCGAAGCCGAGATTTTCCCCACGGAGTTGAGTGAAGAATTGCACAATTCGAACCCTGACAGATCCTAACAGCAATCGAATGCCAACCCATTCAACCCCCATAGTAAAACTAGCCAAACATTGATTTATTGGATCTCCCTCTGAGAGATGGCTACAGGCACCACAGGCGCAACTGGATACAGTACGATTTTTCAAAATCTTGCAGCATGTCGCTGGCCTTCCCAGTGGTGAGACTTGGAGCGCTGGGACCGTCTCAGGTCTGCTGAAATTTCAGCCGTGCATTGTTTCCGTCCCGAATTTGGCGGTGAGATCAGCCCAAAAACGTTGGACACCGTAGATACGTAGTGTGGATTAGATAACGCAGGATAGCGGTGACAAGACATCATCTGCTGATGTACGATATATCCAGGCGCCCCTTGTTGGACGGCTGGGCCCCAAAGAATTTGAGCAAACTCATCAAAGAAAGTTTAGTCAGCAAACCTCCGAGCTACAGACAAATGTCAATGTGTAGCTTTTCAGCTCACCACTTCAACCACACAGCTAGCATCAGTAGTTGGGAAGTTGATGCGGGTAGTGGAAGCATTAGGTCACGGTATAACATCAGGAGAAAATCAAGCTGTTGGAAGAGTCGGCTACCTGAAGAAGCAGCTCAGAGAAGATTTTGGCTCAGAGAAGAGGTAGGGCTCAGAGAGGGCTTGGCTCAGGGAAGAGGTAGCTCAGAAGAAATAGTTCAGGGAAGAAGTAGCTGAGAAGAGGTCGCTCAAAGAAGAAATAGATCAGAGAACATGTAGCTGACAGAAGACTTGGTGCAGAGAAGACGTATGTAACTCAGAGCTAAGAGAAGAGGTGGTTCGGAGAACAAACATCTCATTCATTCATTTCACTTCACCTGATTTCATTCATTCAAGCGTGTGGTGAGTTCAGAATAGGCAGCTTAGAGAAGAAGTTGCTGAGAGAAGTAGGCCGTCAGACCAGAGTTGGATCAGAGAAGTAGCTCAGTGAAGGGGTCGCTCAAGACGTAGCTCCGAGAAATATGTAGCTGAGAGAAGACGTGGCACCCACAGAACAGGCAACTCAGTTGTTCATTCAGTGATTAACCTACGGCTATGGTATTCATTTTGTCACCAATTCATTCATTCCTGTAGTCATGAAATCATTTATTTCGTTTCGTGTGATTTGATTCATTCAAACCATGCGGTGGCGAGTTCAATGAAGCACTTGTGCACGTGCCATTCAAAAGAGCAGCTTCCTATCCCCCAAATTCTCCACCATGGTACATCATCACAGCATCGTCGCGGGCCATAATCATGTGCCGCAGTCAGTGAACAATCTTCAACAATAGGTACATATAGGTACTGTTGCAGCATAGGACGGAGATCATGCACAAAGTGCTATATACTTGGATTCTACTTGGCTCTCCTTGGGAGAACTCTTGCAACCTCTGGTCTGCTGAGGCGCCGCGGTAAAGATCAACTGTCAGCTGGATGTTGAACGGTTGAAACACCCAGAAACATGAAATTACAATCATATATAATACATGCATGTGTGCATGCAAATGCGTGTATATCAGGTATGAAAAGGCAACGTAGCGTGGTGTATGTAAATGTATGCATGCGCATGTGCCCATGTGTGTGGTTTTGATGTATGTAAATATGTGTAAATTGCATATTGATGTGTGTGTGTGCGTGTGATGTCTGTCTGTCTGTCTGCCTGCGTGCCTGCCTGCCTGCCTGCTTGCCTGCCTGCCTGCCTGTCTGTCTGTCTGTCGGTACGTACGTACGTACATACGTACGTACGTACGTACGTACGTGGGTACGTGTGTATGTGTGTAGGTCTGTAGGTCTGTAGGTCTGTAGGTCTGTAGGTCTGTAGGTCTGGAGGTCTGTAGGTCTGTAGGTCTGTAGGTCTGTAGGTATGTAGGTAGGTATGTAGGTAGGTAGGTATGTAGGTAGGTAGGTAGGTAGGTATGTAGGTATGTAGGTATGTAGGTGGGTAGGTAGGTATGTAGGTATGTAGGTATGTAGGTAGGTAGGTAGGTAGGTAGGTATGTAGGTATGTAGGTATGTAGGTATGTAGGTATGGAGGTATGGAGGTATGCAGGTATGCAT
>Ga0126342_10002409_pt1 | contig 29100 bp, 28 predicted proteins | sample Cyp1metagenome_FD_92528 | JGI IMG/M metagenome (GOLD analysis project Ga0126342, IMG submission 92528) | Coral microbial communities from Lord Howe Island, Old Settlement Bay, Australia - Cyphastrea 1 metagenome | ecosystem: Host-associated > Invertebrates > Cnidaria > Coral ... | reverse complement strand
TTCATATTTGATTCATATTTGGTCCATATTTGGTCCATAGGTCCACATTTGGTCCATATTTGGTTCATATTTGATTCATATTTGGTCCATATTTGGTCCATAGGTCCACATTTGGTTCATATTTGGTTCATATTTGATTCATATTTGGTCCATATTTGATTCAAGAGGTGAACATGTTGCGCCAGGCTGCGGACGTTGGACCTTGGGCACAACTCCTTAAGCGGTCGAGTGGCTGATGATCTTCCCACCAGCTTGGAGCGGTTGGACCTGAGCCACAACCGTTGCCTGTTTTCTGTGGTTCTGGATATGTAAGGAGGTTGGATGAGGTTGGGGAGTTGCGGGAGCTGGGGATATCCAATTTTTGTGTCTCAGAAGTAATTTGGTTTGAAACTGACTTAAATCTGACATATTTCGATTTGTGGACTAGGTCTTTGCGGTCAGAGGCGGATTGGCAACCTATTTAGAATTGCACCTAGATAGACAATAATTTCAAATTTTGTGTGGCGGCAACACGTTGAAGTCCATGTGAAGTCTAAAGTGCCTTCCAGTTCAATGAGGTTTTGCCAAAATCTACTTGTATATTTCAAACCTACCAAAATTGGTTGTTGGAATCCGGAACTTGTATTTCGGCTCAGCAAATCTTATAATTATATATAGGTTGTCAGGTGTGCATATTTGGAGCCTTGTTGGCTGGATGTTTTCGTCTTGCAAGGGAACGTGACAAAGAGAACCAAGGCACATGTTGACAGGCGGAACATGAGGCACATTCTTACAGCGACAATTGTTGCAACGTGTTGCAACATTGTGCTCCCTGCCTATCTCTGGTGTCTAGTCCGCGGTACTGCAAGTTGACCAAATGCAAGTCAGATGCCTCAGCTGCCTCTGCCACCTCCAAGGCTTCACAGGCCATTTAGCTGAAATCGTCAAGCGCTTGTGCAACGCGAGCCCAATGGGAGGTTCATTGCGAGAGCTCCGTCTCAGCCACAATCGCTTCACAGGTGCAATGGCGAAGTGGCAGGGAGTTACCGCCCCGTGACCACTTCAGGGTGAGGTGTCCCTGTTTTTGCTCAATCAAGGTGCTAGCTCAAGGTGCTAGAGTCTGCTAGAGTGTTGCTGTGACACTTTGCGTGGCCCGGTTCAAAGGTGACCGCCAAACTCGTGCAATTGCTTGGACTTTCATGGACTTTCCAGGGTTTCAGGGTTCAAACCAGGTATACAGACCGGTGATTGGAAGCGGATGATGTTGACTAATTATTTCGTTCTGTGCTTACAGGATTTAGTGGCAACACGGACTTCCTATTTGGGTTTATTTTTAGCACAGCGGTTGATTTCTTCAGTTGGAACCTCGGGTAATGCGCAACGCCTGCAGGTGAGATGCCCGAGTGTTTGCTGAACTTTAGCAGTTTGAAGCACCTCTCACTGAACAACAACGCTCTACAGGGTACCGTCCCAGCCCTTCCGGCTGAGAGCAAACTGGTCGTGTTGGCACTGCATCGGAATGGTTTCACGGGTGCACTCTCAACTTCCTGGCACGTACAACACCTTGCCGTGCTCACCTTGCATGACTCTTGGCGTTTTTTGTCAAGGCAGTTACGACATGTTACAACACACAACACATTGTACACATTGTACACATTGTACACATCATATGAACCATATAATATGCATACACATGCCACAGTGCCCATTTCTTGGGGTCAGCTTTTGAGATTGCATGAGACTTATTCGCAGCAGAAGTTCAAACGCGGAGGCAACGATTGTCTCCACACGGAAACCATTGCAATTTCCTTCACTTTGTATGGCGCAATTGAATGCAATTGACCGGTAGATCGTGGTTGTTTGGTTTTGGTATCAAATCTGAATCATACGCCCTTTAGGCAGCTCGAGTGTGGCTTGAGAACTAATGGATTTCTTTTGGCTGACGTGGCTGACGATTGGAGTATGATTTAGTGTCTCCAAATTTCTTTCCCAGCATCGTGGCGCACACCACGATGCACCACGATGCACCACGACAGGAAAATTCTTTCGACGGAACTATTTCAGAGTTGAACCTCACCTCCCCATGCCTGGACAATCCGGAGTTCATCATCCGTGGCAACTCAGCGTATTCCCTGTGGTCAAAAACAAAATCAGGGACCCTGCGAATCCGCACAGTTGCCTCATGTTTCAGTGTTTTCAAGTTTGGAGGAAAACATCAGGTTGCATGGAGAGCCGCTTTTCCCTAGGGGTTGCATGGGGTTCCATTTTGCCTCATTCTGCTTCATTTTTTCCCAATAATTTTGGGAAACATGGGCACTTGCTAAGCAGGAAACATCAGGATCGACAAACAAACAGGTCCAGGTAGGTTGAAGATTTGCTCACTATTGCACTTAGTGTCTTGCCTCGTTCCTGGAGTTCCAAATAATTCCCTTTTCAGGTTGTGATACCCTTTCGCAATTTCCCCAAGTTGGATGGGATACCGCCAACTTTCAAGGCTTATGCAAAGTGAACACCCACTGCTTCTTAGAATCCCTACAGACCAAACAAACATCTGCAATGGCTTACCTGAACTCACCTGAGCTCACCCCAGGAAGCAACTGCAACGTGATCCGCAACACTCTGGAGGGCAGCCCTTGTGAACGCTTGCACTATTCTTTGGGTTTGGAGGAAGTCGAAGCCATCCTGCAGAACTGCCCCGACCTGTGCCACATGGCGATTTTTAGCCATTCATCCCTGACAATCTAATAATATAATAATACAGAATCATACATCACATCATCAATTTTCTTTGATTTTCAGGGTGGAACCCATAATTTTTTTTGTTTGTAAGCAGGTTCCTTTGCTGTGTGTGTATATTGGTTTGGACCACGGAGCATGGACCAGGGCAGCATCTCAGTTGCGATTGATCAACACGGCATGGTGGGTCTGCACCGAGGTGGCACTTGTGTGCGACAGTCTTCCAGGGCCACCTTTCATCACAACCGTTGCTTGACGGGTCCAGTCACGACATGACATCTCCAAACATCGGGTGATTTGGCTTGCAGGATCCTAAGTTCCGGGAATTTCGAAGTATCATCGTTTGAACATTTTCTTTTTGCACTGGTCCTCACATGAATCACCAGCCACATGCCTCACTAGGCAAGCCATTGGGTTTGAAGGTGAGCCGCTGTAGGCTGTAGGCGGTAGGCCCGGTGGCATGGTAGGCATTAGAATGTCCAAAACCACGAAAACCATGACAACCCCTAAAGTTCCTAAAGGTTGAGTTCGCCGAGGTTTTTCCTGTGGAGTCCCAAAGAGCATCAGCGCGGTTGACACCAAAGCCACGGCCGTGATGGGTAACATGCTGGGCCACGGCCAAGCATTGAATGCCCCATGGATTGCTGCAGAGGAAAACCAGGCCGGAGATATCCGGAGATACCATGACTGCCATGACCCAGGGAACTTCCCAGGGAGACTGATACACTGACTGTCTAAATGGATCTAAATCTGCATGACTTGGGAATTTGATGGAATTTGGATGCTTTTAAGGGACGTGCCCAAATGCTGCTAACTTGGACTTTCACGGGCTTGGAGCCGGAATTGCGAAAGAACACCTTAGGAGTACTTAGGACCCTAGATTCCTGCAGGAAAGTTTTGATTGAGTCAATTCCACCTGACTGACTCAGATTGGCTCAGATTGGCTCAGATGGGTATCAATTGGCTGTGAATTGGGCTATCGATTGATCGATAGTGGGCACTGGTCTCAAGGCCTTCCTATATTATTCACCGAAGATTTGGAGCGCCAACCTTTTGATCCTGGGCACCATCTCCGTCCTGGTCTCTTGGTGACCGCCAAATGAGCAGAAAATAAGCATTGTTTTGGAGGGTTTATTGAAGTTTATTGACGTTTATTGACGTTTATTGTGTGGATTCTCAAATCCTCAACCGTCAGACTTTGAGAAATCATTGGAAGTAGATTTTGAAGCCCTTATTGAAATGGCAGATTTGGACCGCTTGGGAAGGTTTCTAGATGGCCGTCAGTATTTCTTCAAGTCGGTGCAAGGAAGCTGATCTCCATTTCTTAGTTAATGTGACCAAGCCCTTTAAGATCCTTTAAGGACTTCTTCATTGTCAATTGTGCCGATGTGTCGGAAAGCAATAGAGCACTCTTAGCGGACCATTTGGCGCAGTCTATTTTGATGGGAAAGCCGACAGCCTTGGGATTTCATATGTGTCCTCCGCTGATGTCAACCTGGCGACGCCCCTCAATGATGGAATATCATACGAGTCGCCTCCCACGGACCATGCTGCAAGGGGGCTGAGCTATGCAGGCATGTGTTTTTCCACCACCAAAATCCGGGTTCCAGCCGCCGGATAATTCTGACAGCCATGCTGTTGCCATGCTATTGCCATGCTATCCTTGCCATATTCTACATATTCTAATCATATTCTAATATTACTAATATTCCGTTCAAGAGCCAAAATGGCCCCTGCCTAAACTGGTTGAGTTCAGCGGCTCGAGGTTTTGGCGGCTTTGATCCTCCACCAACCGCTGCATCGCCGACTGCGCGAGGCCTCCCGCAGCATGGCTGCTGCGGCCGACGCCTCTAAAGTGGCAGCCGCAAACTTGGCACTGCTAAAGATCGCCGCGGGCACGACGCTACTGGCAGGCTGGAGCCAGTTGGTGCGAATAGATGGAAAAAAAAATGAATGTATATAGATGGGGAAAAGGTGATTGTACTCGGAAAACACAGCTTGGAAGATTTGTTGGATGAAGCGGAATATGAACGTTCGCCAAAGTGCAGCCGTTGAATTTTCGAACCAATCATCTGGCGAGCTATTGCGAAGGCTCAACATGTTTCATCGGATGTGCTATGGAACAAGCGTAGTGTAGAATGCAGTGAACCATATTCAGACTCAGAAACGTACCATCCATGGTCCATCCGGTTGCTTCTATTCTGTTTACGCCATCACTTTTCCAGCTCTCTTGAACGCCATATTGGTAGGTTTGCCATATTGGTAGGGTTGCCATCCAAGGCCATCCAAGGCCCATAAGTTCCTCACAACCTGACCTTGGATCATTTTGGATCTGGATTCGAGGTCCTCTGCTGATCTTCTTCGTAGTGGGCACAGGCTATTACACTTGCAGCCCGCCGTTGTCCCAGATGACCATGGCCAACCTTCAGGAAGTTCACTGGACACAGTGTGGAGTCGTTCTGGTAGCTGGGCGAAACGATCTGAACTCGGGTGGTCAAAATGAGTATGGTTCAAATTGCTTCAAATTGCTTCAACTGACGTCGGTGGATGACCAGGAACTTCATCACTCAACAGAGATGATTCAGATCCATTTCACTCGTGATAAAACATAATCCGCAGAATTCCACAGATATCTCAAATCATGATACAAAGTCAATCAAAGTCATCATCAACACTTTCTTCTGCGATGGCACTCAGATGGCACTCAGTTTGTTCAACGTCCAGAACGTCCAAGGCTTGGTGCCTCATGACGCTGCTCTTTCGTAGCGTCCTTCCCAGCATGCCGAAGAACACCAGCAGCTCATCTGAGATCTCCCCCAAAAAACAGTTGTAACAATGATAACATGAACATTTCGCAACATTTTCATTTTTTGAAATGTTATTCCAGCAATTCGAAAGGATGACTCTGAATTGTTCTTGTAGCTCCTGAGCCCATAGACTGACTGGATCTTTTGGCTGAAATTTGTAACTACAATTTCACGATTCATGCACAGAGCATAGACAATCACGGGTAATCTATGAGGGCCGTTGTAGAGATCAAGACCCACAACTTGATAACTTTCTAGACGCAGTTTGGCGTTAGAAAATAAATGGGGCTCGAAGTTGAAACACAGCAAACCCTGAAGGTGAGAATGCTAAAAATGTGTCATCCTATTCTCATTTTTTGTTTGGGGGGCAGGGCATTAGATGCTTATCGCAGCTTTGTACTTTCGTTTTTTGCCAAACTATTTTTTGGGGATATGATTACAAAACCTACTGCGCTGCCAACCATTCTTTCTTCCAGCATCTGGGGTGGCCACGTAAGGTACTGACAGGAATGGTGGCAGTCTGAAGGAGACCAATCTGTGGCTAGGTGAATCTGTAGCAATAACACCAAAGATAACTATGCAGCACCGTAGTCACAAGTCGCAAACTGTATCTAATGGACTGTCGTGGGCGGGGGATAGCAAGGCATGCCAGTCTTGTTTTTTTTGTTACTCCCAGATTAATATATGTATGTACAGTATGTTCTGTAAAGGACTCCCAAGTGTTGTGCGAGCGTTTCCGGGATCGGCATGTGCAGCTTGACCCGGCAGGAGCAGTTGAGGAAGATCCTTGTGTGGCTTTGTTGGTGCTTCATGGTGGCAACTCTGTCTCTCCCATCAATTCTCTTTGCTGTGGCACAGGCGAGCGATGGGTGCACAAAATTTGGTGAATGACTTGCCGTGTTTGAAATGAGCCAGGCATTGCCGGCTAAGAATACTTCCGGTCTTAGCCAGAAGGTGCTGAGTTTCATCCATCGCATGGCTCCATTCCTGATGGTGCTCATCGACACTGGTCTGCATAGGGGAATTGCATGGAATTGCGCACAATCTGACTATGGATTCGGATGGATCTCCCATATTTATCCATATTTCCACAAATAGACACAGTTTAATCTTCGGGCGAGACACTTACTCACTTACCAATTGGCTGGCTTTACTCTTTGGATTTGTTTGTTGGATTATGCTGATGTTGGCATTAACCGTCCGTGGACTGTGGTGGCCTGTTTCCTGATACTTTTGTCTCTATCGAATCAGGCGAAAATGGTTTCTGCAAGTACTCCAAGATATGCAGGTTTCTATTTATTGGTGGCTGGTTCGATTCCAGCATGCATCACATGAAATGCTTCAGTGCCGAACTGATCTTGTAGGAAGAATGCCTCGTTGTGCAAAAATACGCCTGCTCCTCTGCAAAAGCTCTGCGCAAGAAATGAAAACCGCTGTCAAATGCTTCACGCTGCAGATCTGGATTACTCTTCCAAGGATTCCAAGGTCAGTTGCAAATCAGAAATCTTCGACCTTGAGATATCGGAGATTTATGCCCCAGCCCTTGACAAAGTCGACCAGCCAGCGCTCCTGGTCCCTATCCACCTTATCTAGGCGTTTTGAGGAAGCTTTCATGATGTGGATATGACGTGTCTGATTATTTTTCTCTGAACGCTTAGCTGAAGCTCAGAACCCAAGCTGTGTTATGCGTTTAACAGTATGGCCCGTGCATTTGAACATTTTGAACTTAATCGATTGAAGGTTGTCGCTGCTGTCGCTCGTTGTTGAACTGACGCCTCTGACGCCTCTGTGTTGGACCCGGTGTAGCGGGTGTAGCGCTGAGGATATGGTGCTGACAGGTCCACTCTGCACAAAATACGCTGGCAGAAGTGGTATCAAGGTGGGTCGCTCAGGTTCTGCGTGAACTTTGCTGGATACGGTATACAATAGTATACATCTGGATACCAATGAACATCATCCAAGGACTCTTGAGTTTGTAAGATTTTGATTTCGGTGATTCATCTCAGCTTCTTTGAGCTCGGCATCGGTACTCATTCGTCAGGCGGGATTAGGATCAAACCACTTCTCAAGTGGAGAGACTGAGAGTAGTTTGAGTATGTTTGAGCGCATACAGTATGTTCTATACACAGTAGCATCCTATGGTCAATTGCTTATTAGGATCGGAAGAAAAACCTTAGCCAATGTAGAACTGCACTGCCAGCTTTTGCACAGCCCGAGCTGATGCAAATTCTTTGTTTTCTTTGTCCAACAGCTCGGACGCCAAGGCTGACCGCTTGCTGATGACTTTTCGTCTGGCTTCAGCATGGCTGCTTTCCCTATTGACCACCATCTTCTTGCATGAGAAGCTTAGCCAAGAAGTGATGAACACTTTGCAACACAGACATGTGACATGTCAAGAAACCTTGCCAACGGACAAGACCCAGACGAAAGATTGAAAGACCCGGAAGAGGAGGAGAGAGAACATTCACATTATCACATCAATCAGAGTGCCTGAACTAACCAAGAACCCAAAGGACTCGCAGAAAAGATGTATAATATAGATTAATATAGAATAAGAGTAATGAGAGGGAATGGCAGAAGATGTAAGGATGGGAGATTTGCCTCTGCTGCGATGACACTCTGATGCTAGTTGTCATCGCATCAGGTTGGCGAACCAAAGCATTGAGACTCAACAAAGCATAGTTGCGCCGACCATGATGGTCAACACCTTTTTTGGAATCACATAGGATATGTAGTACAGTAGACCTGATGAAACAATCTGAAAAAATAGCTGTCATCAAGCGGAAACATCGAATGTATCTCCAGTGTGATATAAAAAATGAAATCAGCATTATGGTTCCATGCAAAACAAACTTAGCAACCGATTTCAATTTTTGAGGAAGACCCCTTTGTAATTTGTCTGAAGGATTTTACGCCAACAGACTAGTTCAGTTTCAGGTATAGCCTCTTATGTCTCTTACATTCTTAATTGTAAAGTGAACATTTTTTAGTCCCCAAATGATCAGAATTAGTACTTATCAACTTCATTTAACATATCGTTTTAAAGTTCATTCAAAGCATATTGGATGTTGTTGCCAAGACTCCAAACCTACTCTGTATACACGGAGAAAATGCTCAATGCGAGACAAATAAGAGTAGGATTTTGAACATGAAGATATCATCACCGACTTTGGGAATGACACAGTAGATAGTGAGGATGAACCAGATTGAAAGAGGCTGAAGAGATAAGAGAGTGATGGCCAGTATTATGTGTATATATATATATCCAATGCAGCCAATGAACCCACCATGCAAAAACCATTTGCGGATTGAAAAATAAACTATCGTTGAGATGGATTATGGTCAGCAGGAATGCTATGATCCCAAATCCAATCCTCTTATTATCAGCGATGGATAAACTAAACAACTCCGCTTCTACCATTTCTTTCACCCAGGAACTGCTTGGGCGGTTGGAAGTATTTCTGGATCGTATGCAAAGAAGGTGCGCCAGAACATCAAAACTTCAATTGGCAAATCTGGGGCGAAGAGATTTTGAACACCAAAAGAGATGCTCGGCAAACTTAGGCAAACTGGATTTTTACCAACTGTGGCAACCAGCGACTTGTGATTTGACAAGAGATTTGATTAGTCCAATGAATAGTTCGACCTATTTCAACCTTATTACTGGCGTTTTGTTTCCTGAAAATAGCAATCGCTGAACATCTTTAATTGGAGATGGGTCAAAAGTCAAAACCTCATTCTACCATGTTTGGAAGAATAACCATCCATTAACTAACTATTTTAGGGTACCTAGGGTACCAGGGTTTTGACCCACAGCCAATTCATTTTTTGTGCCGAAGGCAGGGGAGCTTTCCAACATGTTCCATGTCCACTGGAAGTGGATCGATGTTTGGCATCAGGACATGTGCAACTTCAGTGACAACTGGTGGATGGACGGACGTTGCAGCCGTGCCATTGTGGACGGTTTGGCACCGCTCCTTCTGAAGAAGTTGTTGCTGCGGAGTACTTTGCAGCCCTTAGTCTTGCTCCTGGGCATTGATGCCAACTGATGCCAACTGATGTCAATTGACTTTCGGTGGATTTTCTGGCTTTTTGGATAAAACGTAACCAGAAGGGTTTAGTTCGAACAGAAAACCATTGGGTGCAACAAGTTTTTACATTTGAAGTCTTTGCGTTTTACTGGTCTTTCACATGCAGTGCATATGACTACGGTTTTGGTTTTCCTGTGCTCCCACGAACATTGAGGATATCAGGTACCCTGAGGTATTCGCTGTACTTTGGATTCGGATAGGGCTGTGATCAGCCGTTCTGAGTGGCTCAGGCTGTTGGTTTGGCGATTCGGTAAACCGGAATCAACTGACCCTGCGAGTGAAGAAGGGCGGCATTTGAAGCTTTGGGGCCGCGGGCCCAAGATCACAGGCGGCAGCCACTAGAGTGGTCCACATTTCATCAGAAAGGTCAGAATGCTACAATTAGGAACATTTGGACAGGATGTCTCATTATATGAATACTTACTTCCTCGCTCTTTCTCTGGTACGCACACATTTTCGGGGGTTGACGTTTGCCCACCTGGCCCATTGATTGATGAAGGCACAGCCCAGCCATTGCGCTGTTTGTTCCCAATGAAGGAGCCACCCCTCTTGTCCTCTGGTGTGGAGAAACTCACCATTTAAATCCTGGGGACGTTTTCACGAAAGAGCAGCTCTCGACTCAAAACCTGCAAGCTGTTTGTCAGGTTCCTTGGTGCCGTTGCAGCAAATGGCCTTGCTGACAACCTACCTGGAGACTTTATTCTTCTGGAGTCCACTCATCCCCTTGCTGAGTTTGGTCATCCTCGGGACTGTGGCTGTCACTAGGAATAACAAGATGTGGCTGTCACTGCGAACCACGCAAATTTTGGACCATTGGCTCTTGGGACCGCATGCCGGTGCCCATTTTTAGGAAACCTGCAATCTCTGCGGAGCCACACCATAAAGTGAAGGTTCAAGCCAGTTGGATAATCAGTTGGACAATCAGATGAACTAGATTATTCTGCTAGTTCTTGGGGCAATCAAATCAGAAAGGCGAATCTCTTCCTCTTCGATGTGGGTGTCTGGAACTTCAACGTTCGAGTTCCGTCGGATGCCATGAACCACAGCGCAGCATTATCCAGGTCTGGACTTGTGCTTAAGGTTGCGAAGGTTGAATTTAAAGCACTTTAAAGCTGCTTTTCAAAGCGTTTGGTTGCAGAGCTTCAATGAAGGAAACGCAGTGACATGTACCATATTCTGATATATTCTGACTCTATGGGGAAATGTTGAATACCTTGGGCATTGGTTCAGTCGATCATGAGTTAAGAGCTCAAAGCGACTGAAAAAACACATGATGCCATTTAATTTGGGAAGGCTTTCCTTTCATCCATTGTGCTACAAATCCTGGCAGGTCATATTTGAAGTTGGCACTTGGAGCCAGCTGTTGCTTTCAGTCGCCCAGATGCAGATATCAGCACAGCTTGCTGTCGCGGTTTTGCGGCTAAGAATGCCAACAATCTGCCATCTGAATTTGAAATGGTAGGCTTAACTGGCTTAACATATTTTTCCTGGTCTGAATTGCAATTTAGTGGCTGTATTAGCTGTCCGCGTTTTTGAACACTCTTACAGATTCTTACAATGGACACATGTGCACACATATGGAATCCGGTCAAGAATCCCTATTGAGGAAAAGTAATTCATAGTAGATTTTTTGTCTTCGTTATGTAGCGGGCCTCCAACTAAACACGGCACTTCTGCAGCTCGGTACTAGGTTCGCGTTAGCAGTGCGCTAGCATTTTTTGGTTTTAACATTCCTAGGAAGTAGTTCACTTGTACGTTTGGCTTCGCATTGGAAGGAAGTTTCTTCGTAGTATTGTGTGGAATTGGCATGGTATTGAGATGATGTGATAGTATGGTGTTTGCCGACAGTATCCGGAATGCTTTGCATTGGTGTGGGCGTTTTGAGTTTGCAAAGTTCAGTCATTGCATTTTTCCTGGGACCCAAAGTACTTGTCACACATATTTCCACAAGTAGTGCAGTCATCCGCGCTAGCCTGGCGCTAGCGCCGCGCTAGCGAGCATGTGGCAATACCAGCCGTGGCCCATCAAACATTTGTTGTGGCACTTCTTTAGGCTCGAAACATTCGCGGGGTTGAGACTGCATCCACTGCATAGACTGCACAAGGCTATGGCATGCCTTCAGCACGAAGATGTTTGGACGCTACGTGCTCCTGGCAGTCTATGTGACTCTGCTCAGCCCATGGGCTTCGCGAATCCTGCCCTTGGCCAGGGCAAGGCAGTTCTGGCTGCACTGCGGGTGTTGACTTATGGCCGACCCATGGATCAGCTGATTGGCTAATGATGAGCTGGTGGACGTTAATGGAATACCCTCCTCTGTCTTAACATTGGTTGATTCTCCATGATTTTCCAGGGTGTCAGGTGTGTTCTCACGGTGATTGCAAAGCCGTTCTGAAGGAAACATGATTGTTTCAAGATGTTTCAAGATGAAAGATTCTGTTTTTGGGTTTGAAGGTATAAATCAATTGTACCTTGTCTATCCTTGTCTTATGTCTAGGATTCACTGTGAAGACATCGGACCCGGAGCAACTCTGGTATGAGAACCATGGAGTATGATAGGTATTGATGGGTCAAGAGTTAGTATTGACATTGTAATTGCAGCCCTCGTTGAGGTTTGAATGGGTCAATAGCCTTGAAGCAGCCGGACTTTCTAATTTTTGAAACTGGTCCCTGTCAGATCTTTCTATATTTTTCTATGTCTTGTCTGCAAAAATCCCGTGTTGGGATACCATTGCAGGCGCTGGTTTTGGAGCGATTTGGATCGTGCCAGCAACTTGGATGCCTAGCGGCCTAGCAGCTGTGATAAAATTTGGGATTTGTTGGTCCCGTTGGTCTGTTTGAATTCTCTGGGAGCATTTGGTCTTGGGGTTTTCGAAATCGAGACTCTGTCGTTACATTGGGAGTCCAAAGCTTGAACCCCTGCTCTTGTCTGCTGTCATTGTGCCAGGTGAGAATGAGTTCATCCAGATGGCCATCGAGTTGGAACTCATGGGTTGAGCTCGGCATCAAAAGGTGCAGTGCGGCCTCAAACCCGTTGATTTACACCTCATTTACACCTTTTTGGCCTTTTTGATTGTCCTGCGGATGTGACTATGTGACTAGTTTGTGCTACAAAAAATGTTGATTTTTAAGGTTTGGAAGCCCTGTTGACATGAAACCGTTAACCGTCAATCCTGAATTTGGAATCCCCATCCTGCCTTCACATGCGGAAACCGTGCAGAATGGTCAGGTCATGGTTTTGGAGATTACCAGCCTGACAAGGTGTAACCAAAGTCTATCAAAGTCAGAACTGTGGGAACTCAAGGGCCCATTCTTTTGGGAGTTTGCACACTCCTCTTGCCTCAATTCACCTCAACCTTGAACACATCATGATTTGGATGACTCTTTGGCCCAAAGAGATATGTGATATGTGTAATATCTGTGTGATAATCACACGAAGTCAAACTTGACAGCGTGGGACTGAAGTGCTTGCAATGTTTGGCCGGCATATTCATCATGTACCGACAAAGACCAGCTTTTGAAATCATTCATTAGCCAGCGTCACCTATCGGTCACCTACAAGTCAACGTAGTCACAACGTAGTTATGACATGTTATGACCTAGTTTACTGGTTCAATCCACCTCTCCCCAAACCTTGAAGGAGAATTCTGCTTTGCACCACATCTGCAAGCCATGAATTCCAAGTTTCTACACCCACAGCCAAGTGGGCCAAGTTGATCTACAAACAGCATCACCTGCCATCAACTGCATGACCAATGGAGACATCCTCCACGCCCAGCGTTAGCAGCTCTGATGAGAGCGAGGAGTGTTTTCCGGTGAAGGTACCAATCCTATGGCGATCTCAAAAAACTTATGGTCCCCAGGCTTGGAAGGTACCCTCTCATAGAAAAAAATGGTCTACACAGTGATAAGGTACTTAGCTTCTCATATTATCCCATATTATCCCATGCTTCGCAAGTTAAGTTTCTCATTTCTTTTCCATTGCTGATACTCACATGATCTACTTACCACACTTACTACGGAGTTGGATGTATACATTAGCCTTTTTGTTGTCAGTACGAATCTGGTAGCAGTCCAGTTCCCTTGTAAGCATGATGGACACGTTACAGTACTAGCTACCATGTGTCGTTTAATTGTCGTTTAGTGCTCTGCATTTCCGCGTTTGGGGTAGCATGTATATTGATTTTAGGCTTGTTACCTAATCTGACCCAATTTTGATTAAGCTGGATGGACATACTACTAGTTCGTTTTGCATCCGTTTTGGGGCTGATGATGCAGATGGGCATAGCAGTGGGTGTACTGTTGCGTCACTACAGATGGAAATCTTGAAGCGAACATAGATGAAGCACAAGTGATACACGGCGTACTTCTACACACAACGGAAACGAACATGCGGTTATGGGTCCAAACTGGAGCAATCCTCAAGATTCTACCAGGCGAGTTGCTAGTCATGTGGTTTACACTTGAAGGATCTTGAAGGTATTTGTTGTATTGGTCGTATTGGCCATATTGGTCGTACTGGTGATATCAGGAAACACTGTGGTCACCGTGGGGATGGGAATTTGTCGGTACGAGACGCCGCAGGATGATGGCAAGCCCCGGAAGGTGCCATGCGAGTCGCTGCGCATCACCTACGAGGTGCTGGAAGCACAAAAACAACAGGGAAACATTGACCACATGATCTCAAATGATCTCAAATGATCTCAAATGATCTCAAATGATCTCATTTCAGTCTCATTGATTTACCAGTTGCATTCAGGCTTGAACCTGAAGTAAACCTCGTTACTCGTCCTTTCCTTGACCACGTATTTGCTCATTTTATTGGTTCCTTGTTGAAGCAATAGGAGTGCAATGATAGTAAATGGGTGAAGAACTGCATTGTCATCAGTGTCGCTCATGAAGCAACACCCAACAGTTTTGACTGGATAGGTGCCGATAGATTATCCATGTGGTATCTGCTGCTATTCCTTTCAGCTCCACCCCTCAGTGGTCATGGTGCCTTAAAACTGCCCCATCCCTGTAGAGGTTGGTTATCACCTCATTTGTGTCATAGACGTGTCTACGCACATCTACATATGAATGTACTTGAATATATGATAATATAATTATATATGTATATGCAGAGATATTGCATTAAGAGCACATTCATGACGAGAAACCCTGTTCAACCATGGGGTGACCCTGTCTTCAGTAAAGACTGACAAAAAAAGCACATAGACCCTGCAGTCAGGGGATTCGCAGGGAACACTGTTTCGTTGCATCATCAGGACCCGTTGACCCATGTGCATCGGGCAGAGGCGGGAACTGGTGTTGAGTTGACTGGCAGGGGTGTCGAGCTGCTGTGATTCATGAGGGTAGGAGAGTGTTTGATGACAGATCCTCAATTTGAACGTTCTTCCTCCAATGCCAAACAGGACTTCAGTAAATTGCTGACACGTGACAGAGGTTTCTGCACCCGCAACCCAAGGAAGGCGACAGATTCTCTGGAGATTCAGCTGTCCCCAGGAAGTGTTTCTGGACCCTCGTGACCTCTGGTCCCGTGGCCAAAGTTTACTTCTGGTGAGTCTGGCACCCAGGATAGCGGTGGGTTGGGAGGTGAACCATGCTGAAGCCGTGTTGAACTTTTAAAATCTTTGAGGCACCATGTGGTTGGATAACATGGATGAATGGTGCTGCTTAGTTGGTGGATTTCCGGCAATGGCCTAATGCATAGTGGATGTTCACTGGCAGGCCTGCTTTGCGAACAGGTCCACAACATGTTTTGTACAGTCAGAGCATCATAGAATACGCAGTTCCATTGACGAATGGCCATGTTTCAACACTTCGGCCGGTTGGCCTCCGAGCGGTCAAAATTCTCTCGCTCGGTCCGCTTGATCTTCTGTCGCTTCGTGCGGATTAAGCGCATTTGCTGTGAATAGAAAAGACACAGAACGTCATTCCCAAAAGACATGAGAAAAGATGACAGCGATGTTGTTGGCTGATGAAGTGTGTAGAATGCCCCTTCCTGTCCCCACCCCTTGTACTCCTTCCCCCACCCCTTCATGTTTGTGTGTTTGTCTGGCATTCTCCCGTGTGTCTGCACTAACTGACGGGATTTTGTCTGCACTAAGTAGATCGTTGACCCCTTGGCCCTATGAGACGGAAGATTCTCGTAATGTTTCATCCCGCCTGAGCTACATCTTTGTTGTTATCTTGCAGCAGTTCCTATGCTGATGCACCCAGACCCCACTCGCAATTCAACTGGTTTTTCTTGAAAGTTCTCTAGGTATGACCTTAGTTAGCAACCATATTTATGTTCTTTCCGTTCTTCTAATAATGTCTAATTATATCTAATAATGACTGGGATGATAGTCAGATGATACAATCGTTTTTTGCATCAGATCAACCCTCCCCCGGGTCGTCTCCGGCCCAGATGGAGCCTCATTGGTGGCCTTGCAAGCCAAGTCTGACAAGGACAGCACTGACCAGTGCAATGGGCCAGGTAAATCCAGTCTCAGCACATTTCAGTATGTTTTCAGCCCAATCGTTGGGTCTGATAATAAATTTATTAACATATTAAAATTAAACTTTTTATATAGCTATTTCAAGATTTTCAAGCAATGATGATGCGGAATGGTCAGCAAGTCTTCAGTGAAGTGGTACCAGCTGACCGAGGAGCAATCCTTTGCACTGAGCTCCCAAAGCGCCACAGAGCGGTGTCGTAGGCTCCTGATGACATCCGTTTGATGGAACATGGCGGGTCATGGCGGGTCGCTCAAACTTATGGAGCCCTGCTCCAACCCGACACGCTGCAGTTATGGTCCCTTTTCTACATAATTCTCAGCACTCCAAAATGATCGTCCAAAATGCAAAACTTAACTATCAGCGGCTATGTCATAATGTGGTTGGGAGAGGTTGGGCGAGGAGCCCGATGTTTGAGGTTTCAAACTCACAGTGTTTCGCAGCTGCCAACAAAAACTGCAACTGGCGGCCAATTTTTCAGTCGAAAGTACACAGCTAGAGATTCAGTTCAATTCAATTCCTAACAGTTACTCCAACAGTAACTGTAACAGTTACTCGAATTGATTTCTAAACAATTCAAATCAATTAAAATCAATTAAGCAACTTAATGATAATGAAAGAGTTAGTTCATACTTCAAGCCTTCAGTCTCCTTCAGCACCGTGGTCACTGGGGTCCAGGGACTACCTTCGGGAGCAACGACTACTCCTGGACGAGCTGGCGAGACTGTTGGAGTCGCACGCCTAGTAACTTTACGCCAGCTTTATGTTACTTTATGATCTTTATGTGACTTTCGTGTTGGACTTTTGTTGCTACTTTAGAATCTCTAGATACTTTAGATCTCCCACCACAACATAAGTGATTTCTGTGAATAGTTTTTAATTGATTTTGAATGCTTTGAATGTTTTCAAGTTGAAAGTACATGAAAGTACCCAGAACGACCAAAGGCCGACTCTTGCAGTGGCTATTTGAGTGAGCTAACGCGGACATCGACATTTGAAGCAATTTGTGTGTTGATGTCGGTTTAAAGTCCAAACATCAGAAATACATTCTGTTTCAATATGTTTGAATATTCAGGAATACGTTTGAAGTGGCCACGTGAACGACCTGGCCGGCGCCATTGGGCCATGGGGCAAGGAACCGAGGGCCCTGACATCCTGAGGTTGGACTTGAACATTCCCAGGGCCATGCAGGAGGAAGCCATAGAAGTCATCGAGAAGGTGGGATGATACAAAATGAATCAAAATGATACAAAGGTGATAGATATGGTGATAGACATGCGCGATTCTCATCTCTGGATCCGGAAATGTCTGAAATATCTGAAGCATCTGAAATATCTGAAATATATATACCCTCTACCACGAAGTGTCTTAGATCCCCCCTGGGGATAAATCCCAGGGTTCTAGAATGGGGATCGCGCGCAATTCTAGACTCAAGACCTTTGACCCTCCCCCATTGTAGGCCTTTGGAGGTTTTGATTCCTGGAATTGTTTTTTTTTTTATGTTGTAATTTGCTACTTCCGCCCACCTCGGATATTTATGGATCATGTGGAAGATACCTGGAAGCCTGGTGCCCATTGTTTTGGGAACTGTCCAAAGTGCCCGGAATTTTGGTTATTGGAAAGTGTACCATCTTTGGAGTAGGATTTCTACGTGTATTTATGGCACTCTGCGGGTATTTACGGCACTTTTAAGTCTTGCCGAACATGGTGCGCCAAAATACGTTAAAAACCGTTCGAGGGCGCCAAAAGATGTAGTGCCGTTTTTATGTGTAAGAAGGTTTATGTTCACATGGGCCATGGACCATGGATATGAAATTATCGCTTTGGCGGCGCAACTTCCTGAACCAAAACATGCAAAGTGCATAAACGCGGATCAAAAAAAAACAGGATGCCAGGTACCATTCACCAATGCAACAAGAGGTCCTGAAATGATATCAGCCAACTCATTCTGTGGCTTTATCTTCACAAGGGCCATAGATGTGGACTTAGACCCCCAATCCTGCAAAATCCCTGAACAAAAACGGAGAAAAACACTTTGATTCATCAACCGAAAGGTGTTGGGTGCCAGAAAGTTCTTTTTAAAACAGATTAAGACATAGTTAAGATTATTTGAAATATTGCCAAAAATTGTCTTACGACGCTTTCCCTTGATAACTGCATCGAAACCTTAAGTACTAATCAAAAAATGAAATGATCGTCAGGGACGCGAATAATAAACAGCCCCAGCCAATCAGTTTTTAGTATTAAGATGAACCCTCAAATGGGGATCTTGACCCTTAAAGTTGTTTTCTAAAGGCAATTAATTAAAGATAAAATTCACCAACCTGAAATTTCCCGAAAATGACAATCTGGATCTTTTTTGATTTAATAGAACCCTCTCAAAACGAGCTGCCAAAGGTCTAAAAGCAATTCGTTGATCGCCAGGCCCCCCCTGGGAAAATCATTTCAAACACCTTTTGGGGGGTCTAAAGTCTTCCTCAAGGGTCCCTGCCCGGGTATGGAAATATCTGAAATATTCTGAAATGCTGACTTGCAAATGATTCGCAATGGACATCCCAAGTTTTACCGTGTTCTTAGCATTTGTTTTTTTACATTTCCACAGCCACATTTTTTTCAGGCCATGGAGGTGGCTGAACAAGGGCCAGACGAGTCCCAAATGGTGCCGAAGCAAAACTGGGAGATGGGATGCGATTTTGATCGATTTTGATCGATTTTGATCGATTTTGATCGATTTTGATCGATTTCAATGGTGGTTTGATGTTGTTTGATGTTGTTTGTGGTTGGGAATGTTGGGGATTATGAGGCATCCTGTGACTTGTAGCCTTGTCATTCGTAGGTGATTGCAAATCCAGGGTGTACTTCAGGGATCTTCAGGGTATATTGGATTTGGTCAATATCCGGTGACAGTCCCGAAATTCCCATCATATGAGCCTTTAACAACTGATGGTCCACTGCTTAGCTGCACATGGGGATGAACAACCTGAGGATATAGCATGGTGCCAATCTCCGCGGAGCTTCGTTGCTCTTAAGTTTTCTCAAACTTTTATGTATTTTACATAGAATACAAAGTTCTATAATATTTTCCATCTCATGTTCCATCTCATTTTGCATCATATTGCGATTTCTCCGGTGGCACCTGCGACCTATCGGCCAAGGTCTTTTCCGAGGTGGACCAAAGGCGCGGATACCCTTGGGGCGGCCATTCACCGACTCGCCAATCAATTCAACTAACTAACCATTCTTCAATTGTAACATGTAACATGTTGAAAGGTTAACTTAAGGTTAAAATTGTAACATATTGCCTTTGCACTGAACTCGTGAATCAACTTATTTCGCGTTCCCATGAAGCCTCTATTACGAAACATTGACCCGAAAATATGATAGCTCATCCCTGTCCATATTCTGGAAGCGAAAGGGCGCGAGAGGTTCGCAAGGGCAATTTTGGGGATCCACAATTTTGAACAAACCCGAGCTGACTAATCAACATATTACTTTTCCAATAAACTCAGGAATTAACCCACTGCACCAATCAACCCACAAATCAATGCACTGGCTCATTATCAACTGTATCTCTCTGGCATTGCCTGCGCAGTGGCGGTGTGTTTCACAATCCAAGGTTGAAACTGCTGCAAATGCTGTGCTTCCCACCCGTCCATTTGTCCGTCCGTCCATCCGCCCGTCCGTCAATCACACCACCTTTTCCTGCAGGCTTTGAATTTGCCCAAAGCTCACATCCGACCCGGATGTTTCTGGAATGCCACATGACCCATTGTCATGTGTTTGGTTGGTACCATCCATATTTTTCCTTGAAAAGACCAGCTGCCCTTTCTAATTTTTCTCATTCCATAAGATAAGACAGTCCATTTGTTGATGGGTGCAAGAGTCCAAGCCTTGCTATATTTCCTATGCTTAGCTCAAGATCGCTCAAGATCAGAACATAAGCGGAGCTTTGCACTGTCATGGGTGATGAAGTTATCCAGCTTATGGCACAATAGCAGCACGAAAGGTTGGCAGTCGAGTACTATGTGAGGAGCTGAGTGAATTGGTCCGGCACTGTGTCTTTGTCCCAGTTCTGAGACAAGATGCCCAACGCCCTGGCATTTCTTGACTTTTTTTGGACTGACAAATCCACCTCCTCATCCAAGTCTCTAAGTCCCCTGATCGAATCATCCCAACATATCAAAACATATCAGAACATGTCAAACCTATTCAAACCTCTAGGACACTGCCACTGGAGCAACTGATCTTTCAATTGCCTCAGGTGCCACCCAACGATGCCGACGAGGAGATTTTGAAGAATCTCCAGAAGGTGCAGAAACAGAGCCCCTCGCTGGATCGAACTGAACCATGACATCCATGACATCAATTCTATTGCTATATTGCAGCTATATTGCAGCTATATGCAGTTATAGCATGCTGTAGCTTCCCAAGATTTTCCCAGTTGCTTGAGTTGTTTGCATCAAGGACGTTAGGACGTTAGGATGTCCTGCAGGCCGAAGTAGAGTTGGGCGATGAGGTTTGCACCCGGCTCTTAGTGCAGAAAGTGCGAAGTGCCAGGGAAGCCTGGAGGGATCACAAGTAGGGACCACAAGGGACCACGAGGAACATGGGAGAGAGTGGGGAGTTCGCGATCCAACGCTTTCAGAGACTTTCCACAACATGTCGTACCTTTGCAACATATTGCAACATGTAAAAACACTATCGAAGTGGATGACACCAGCCTGTCACACCAATGAATCAGCAGAACATAACAGCATCGATTTTAACTGACGTTGACACATTTCATTTCTGACATCCTTTTCCCAGATATGTCCACCAAGAAAAGGAAAAAGGATGAAAAAGGCAGATTTCCAAGTGCTCGGCTTAGATCAATGCTGAGCACCTCAAAAAACGAGCCGGAAGCTCAGTTGATGACTCTTGATGACTCAGTTGATGTGCGATGCTTCTGGTCTTGGCATGGCAATGGATCCGTGGAAAACTCATGATGTCATGGGCCTCATGGGTACAGTTGGCTTTAATGATTTTAATGCACGGGCTCTTGGTGGCGAATACAAATAATACAATCACCAGACATTTCTTGAGGCCTCATGATCTATAAATATCTAGAACATCAGAAACATTTTAGAACAGGATCTGGTGTTCAGCAGTTTCAACATGTTTCAACCTGTTTCAACCGAGTTTCAAGCTGTTTCCACCAAAATTCCAAGCAGGTCCAAGCACTTCTGTACTTCCATAGGAACAGATGCGGGAAATGCTGGATGAACTCGCTGGCAGCCCGGTGGCCCATCGTGCCTGTAGCCACCTGTAGCCAGCTTGGCAAGCTTGGCATGTTCCAACGACGGAGCTAAGCAGCAAACTGCAGGAAATTGTGTTTTTTTTCCATTCTTTGAGGAAAAAAGTGCCATGTCTTTGAACTGTTTTGTTGTGCACTTCCTGGGTGTTATATGAGTTGTTCTGATTCTTGGGAGGGATCCGTGCGTGAGGTGATTTTGCCTCTGATAGTGGCCCACGCGACATGGAAGGTGCTGGTGACCGCTGGTGGGAAAATCATTGAAAATCCACTGGGGCCGACATGGAATCACAGAAACCAGGTTTGGAAGATCTTTTGCCCCATTTATAGGGCATCTTTGGGTCGACTCTTGACTTCATATCGGAGTAACTGTCTGATCCTCTACATACAATGACCTGAGCACTCTCATAAGACTTTCACTCTACTCTACATACATGATCTAGGTGTTCACATGTGTTCACTTGACCCGATTTCCTCAGAGTTTTCCATTGCTTCTTCCTGCCAGGCAAGATCAAATTGATTCACGGCATGATCATTCAGGCCTAGCTGTGAGGATGTTTGGTAAAATGGTTGTGACTTGTATGAAAAGCATCTCAAGGATTCTCAAGGATTCTCAAGGATCAATGCAAAGATTAGGCCTCCAAAATCAGTTTTTCTTACAAAGCACTCCTTGGGATTTGATCCCATTTCTTGGCCCGGATTGTGGCTCCACACATGATTACTATATATATTATATATATATATATTATATATTATATATTATATATTATATATATATACTCCTATACTATACTATCTATACTTGTTGGATCTTGTTGGTGTTTCACCAGATTCAAATGCCATGCAGACTTGACCTTTCAGTGGCCATCTCTCTTCATTTTCCTTTGGCAAGGGCTAGGGCGGCTAGGAGTACGGTGTACTGAGAATGAGTAGGTGTCCGGGTAGGCTTCGACAAAGTTGACAGGCCCAAAACCAAGGAGCGTCGTGGACAGTCCCTCCCTCAGTGCATCCCCAGCTGAGTCGGTGCCATCCGCGGGTCGCCCGCGCCAGGTGAAACATCCGTTTCTCACAACCTATGTCATTATTTGTATTGATAATATGTCCAATGAGTTCCAAGAGTGCCAAGAGTTCCATGTACATGCATTTATTCTATGGTATAACTTTACTGACCTCAACATTGATTCAATAGCCAAGCAGTCAGACTTTTGATGCGTGTTCGTCGCTATTGAGTGAACACCAACTGAATATCTATGCTTAGTGGATCTTAGTGGTTGGTTTTCACATACAGATATATTTCTGATCCATCTTGACCTTGAACACGATCCTACTGCAATAATTTCCAAACAAAACGGCCTAATGCTGCTACAAAATACAGAAAGATCAGAACTGGTCTTTCTCCCTGCTCCCATATACAGTATACAAAACCCCTGCTATTCCATAATGGAGACTTTGTCAATGAAGGCATGCCTGGTTTCAATATGGATATGGATGATTTCGCCTATCCTTTGCAACGGTTCAACTGATGCCTTCACATTGAGAACACAGACCGTTCTATCCATTGGGCTTGCCAACTTGGCCGATCCTTTCGGGTAGGAAATTGGGATGACCGTCATGGACTGCGTCTGCGGCTTAGATGGCGTCAAGATAGACTGAGTCAGAAACTTCTGTGGCAGACTTGGGTGACAAAGGAATCTGCAGAATCCTTTCCATCCCTTTCTCACTTTGGTCTCGGTGTGAAGCAGCAACAGTTCCCGCAGGATTGTTCTGAGATCGCTCTTGAAATTCTGCGCCATGCTGCGCCATGCTGTGCCGCTGCGCCAAGGCTGCAAAGAAGTGGGCGCAACTGGTCGATGAGGCCCAGGGATGAGCCGGGATCAAAATCACTCGCTGGCCACCTGGGTTTATGGACGGAAGATATGGAAGGACACCAACTATGCTGCGATATGCTGCGATCACGTTGATCAGGAATCCTTCATTGTTTTTTTTCCAATCCGCTTCACCAAAGCAAATAGTGTTGAAGTCGCATGCAACTTTTTTGATCAGCAAAGTCCCGTTGCTTTGGAAGGGATCCACCGACAAAAATGTCCTCCAAGAGACAGAGGTGCGGTCCCAAGATGGATCCACCGGGTTTATCACGAGGCACTGAACTGGGGTCCCAAACTCGGCATATGAGACATGGCCATGTAACCATCGGTGTAACATCATGTAACCATCTTTGGTGCATGAAAATCATGAAAATCATGAAAATCATGAAACTCATGACACATCATGAAGTGCCTTGGGCCATTCGAGGATGTCATGACGGACCATCTCCGGGAGCAATACCAGACCATGGTCCACAAACAGAAGGTCCGGGCGGGCCCGCTGCCAGCCTGAAGGTTCTGAGAGACAGCATGGGTTTTGGGGTCGTGCCTAGAAACAAATCAGTCTTGACTTTAACGACAGCTATACGACAGCTATACGACAGCTATGAAGTATTGTGATGTATATGATGTATCATGTATAATCTGGCTGCAACAATTTGATAAACATTCATAAACTTGGAGCTGCTGAGTTTGCTGAGTCACTGTGCTTCGTGGATGTACTGAAACGAGACGACCATGTCCCTCCGTGGCCCTCCGTGGCCCTCCGTGGCCCTGGCAGGACTACTCTGTCAAGTTGCAGCACTTCTATTCCCTGCTGGCGCAGCAGGACGCCTTCGGACACACCACCCCTTGGGATCGTCCGAATACTGCCCTGAAGCATCCTGAAGCATCCTGAAGCATCCTGAAGTAGTTAAATTGAAGTGATATTTTCATATGTCATATATTTTCATCCTGGTTATCCCTTCCGTACTTAAATCCATCTTCACACTGCTTTATTGTCGTGGAACTGAATATAAGCAATTCTGATTCACAGTTGGACTGACATAAAAAAAATCCGATAAACACCGATTGTACAATAAGTATTTCAAGTGGTACCAGGACTCGTACCAGCAGCCTCAGGATTGGCCTGTCAAAGCAAGAGCATCTCAACATTGTGCGGATCAAAGTTGGAGATCAAAGTTTACGTCGTTTACGTTAACTTCGAATCCACACTAAAGTTGGAAACCACAATTTCAAATTCGAATGTAAATATCACCAGTCACTGAGTTTTTAGCCGGCGAAGAACGCCTAAGTTTGATCCATTTATAGAATCTCACTTGTTGGAACAGGAGGAGCACGCCGCGATGCTGATGGATCTGAAATCCAAGGCTGTGGTCACACCGTTTTCACATTGCCTCAGACTCAACCAACACAGGAGTTGTAGCACCACGTAGCACCTGTGTTGATCTGTTTGATGTAGATGCAGTTGTTCAAACAGTTGTTCCAACATGTTGACTGCCGGACATTTTAGCGGTTCTCATTCGCTTTTGGCCGGCGATTCATGGTACCGATTGACAGTGATGGGCTTGAAGCCCTGCGCGGATTCTCCAATCGGATGCCTCCGCCAGGCCGAAGGTGCTGAGGGGAAAGCAGAAATCAAGGAGGCGAGAGGACGGCAGAACCACGGAAGAGACTTCGAAATCGGATGAAATTGGCTATTCAACTTTCATAGCCACAGTGTTGATAAGTTTAGCACCATTTCATGCGTTTTATTCTATTTGCGCATTCGCTAGCCAGTGCGACAGTACGACAGTACGACAGTACGACAGTACGATGACGATGGTGACGATGACGATGACGACGACGACGAGGATGATGATGGTGATGATGATGATGGTGATGATGATGATGATTATTATTATTATTGATTATTATTATTATTAGTGTTCTTGTTCTTGTTCTTTATATTATAATTATGACGTGCTGGAACGGTCATGTACGGGCCGAGACAGCAAGCACACCCGAAAGCTTTCACAGAAGATTTCGACATGTTTCTGGTCCCACCAGTCCCGAAAATCTCACGGCAGCTCGTCGACCTGAGAGGCTGAGCACCGACGCCTCATGGCCGGCTACCAGCAACGGCATGCAGCACGACAGGCGCAGGGACCTGCCATGGTGTACCGATGGATACCGATGGTCAAACTCAAACTATTGTCATAAATACGTCGTAAATGAGGCATGAAGGTTTGGGTTTGGAACGTCAAACGAACCTCAAACTCAGAATCGCTAGAGCCAAAGAGATGAGATTCAAAAGCTGAACCCATGGGTGGCTCTAGTGGTGCGGTTTCACAGGTATTTTGTCAACCCCTGTCATTGAGATTGATTGACGCCCAAGAATGTGATCCCATTGAAAGGAATCCAAGTGAGTGGTAGTAACCTGGTAGTAGTTGATGATTGTCACAAAATGCATTTGTTATGACCATAGCGCATGCGGACTCTAAGGTGGCACCTGCAAACCTGGGTTGTGTTCGCATTGGAATCGTTCAACACTGACCTTTGCCTGTAAGAACCATCCGAAGATTCTAATTCTTAGAGCATTTTTTTCCTGAAGTCCTGGTTGAAAAATATCCGCGCTTCTGAAGTGATGTAATTTCAACGACGCATGAGAAAAGCGGCATCCACTTGAACCACAAACAACTGGGTATGCGGTAAAAGGATGTTTTGATGGAACCCACGGACCAAGGGTTTTTAATCCGGAAACATTTTCTGACCAAAATCGAATCGAGTGAATCCGACAGGCCAAACGTGAAAAAGTGCAGGCTGGGATTGGCAGGGACTCAGGTGAACAAAGTACTTGCCGCTTACTTGTTGCTCTGGGGCCCCTCTGGCAAGTCGAACAAACTAATTCAGGACTGGGAATCCACTACTTTCGATCATAGGAAAACCATGTAAACAATTCCCTAACAGCTCAAATTGGCTCAAATCTTATTGCTAACATTCATATGTGGTTTGCCAGGGGGCATCAAAGTTTCTTCAACGTTTCAAGTCTTCATAGATATTACAATTCCAGGCATGCATCATATCACATGCAGGATACATGCAGGATCCTAAGGAATGAATCAATTTTTCAGGAAGCAGAATTGGGCAGAGATTGAATTTGTGCATTTTTGGCTATAAGGTGCTATAGCCTGTTGTAGCAAGCCTGGATGCACCCTTTGCATCCTTCTTTGTCTGGCCAGAAGCCTTCCCGGTCGAAGTTCCGGCTGTTCACAGGCCGAAAGAAAGGAGAAGAAGAAAGAAGCCCAAGAGGAGGATCGAGATGGATCGAGTGATGTCGCTGTTTCATGCTGTTTCTGTGGTGCCTGATTAAAACCCTCAAGAACAGGTCCAGGAGAGCTAAATACTTCAAACCAACCCAAAAAAAATATCCCACATCCCAAAGCAATCTCCAAGAGCACTGTTGGAAAACGGAAGGGTGTAACTGGCGCAACTCTGAAGCTTCGCTTCCCCTCATGGTAAGGCGCGTCGAAAATATGTTACTCTAAAAAGACAGCTGCAGCAAGCAGCTGCTGCTGCAGAAGAGGAACAGGACGGGGTTGAAATTTCGGATGCAACTGTGGGCTGGACTTGAATGGCAATCCCCATGACGAATCACTTGCAATGGTTTCAAGAATGTTTGCAATGTTTGTAGCCAGTCATGCGGGAGTTACCACACAAATTGTTTTCCTTTTCGAATTGTTTGGGCCTCCAAGAGTCTCCACCAGGGGGAGGCCGTTTCATTGGATACCAGTGGATGTTTAGGTTCAACAGTGTTTACTTATCTTCACTTATTCCCTAGAGATTGGATTGGGACTGGTGGTTTTCTAAGAGAGAGGTTGTTCAGGGCAGTGTTCCAGTGTTGGCGGCTTTTTCGGTATGGCTGCAGTTCTCTGAAACCTGATAATCAGAAGCAGTGTCTAAAACAATCCAAAACAATCCCAAACAATCCAAAACACATATTTTTCCACACCAAACTCATCTCAGTGAGTCTCATTTTCGGATGCTTCGTTTCCAACTAAGCTTTGCCGTTCCTCCAGGCTGCTGTGGAGGGCGAGACTGGGGATGAAGTGGTGGTGAAGCAAATGACCAAAGAGGAGAAGGTGCTATCCGCCAAACGCGCGGACAGCCAAGGATGGCCAACGCCTTGAAATGTCGAAGAAAAACAATGAACATGTGAGTCATTTGGTCATGATACTTCTTACATATCAGGCTTTTCAGCCTGACACTCTTTTTTTATCAGACTTTATCTTAAGCAAGTCCTTCTCAGAAAGACACCACAGTCATCGGTCCAGTCGTGTATTCCAATTATTGACGTGAATCCCCTTTCTCGAAGATATGCTCAGCCCTGATATGAGGAAGTTTTTTTTTTTAATGTTTTTTCCCTACTCTTGAATGAATCTTAGCCCTGCCGTGAACAAATGTGAACAATATAGATGGCGACATGCCAAGAAACCACGCAGTTCTTAGATGTTCTGCTTCGAATCAAGGTTTGAGTCGGCTGTATGGTGCCCCTTGTCCGGTGAAGCCTTGGTGTCCAACTCTTCACCTTTTGTGACCTCCAGGCCAGACTTCAGAAGCTGGAGCAAGCGGTGTCAGCGTTCACAGAAAAATCCACCACCATCCAGAAGAAGATTCAGACACTGACCACCCAGGTACGCAATAGCTGTGCGATTGTAACCCACAGGGCGGAAGTTGTTGAGGTTGCCGGGCCGTCCCAGCACCCAGCAAACCTGACTAAGGTTGCTTCACGCAGCTCCCTGTGCAAGATGGCAATCGAGTCCGTACTTGATGCACAAATAGCTTTGGGTCATAACGTCCACAACTTTGATGAAGAACCAAAAGCTATTCGTATTTTGCTCGTGGTGGGTTTGGTCGTTTCTGGATGTTTCTGGATACTTAGGAACGATAGTAACGTTCCATTTGTTCTATTTTTTTGGAACCTCTGGTTCCAAGATGTTCCAAGCTTCAGAAAATCTGCTGGTGCAGGCGGAAGAGGCAAAGGACCTCAAGGAGAAGACCGAAGAACGGGTTTGGGTCCCTGGTTTCGTCGGCTGTGATGCCTTTGATCAGATCGCCTTCAGATGCCTGGGGTGTGATCTCCAGGACGCTCAAACCGGGCCAGTTGGGCGGCTATCCAGACCACTATCCGGTGATCATGGTTTCACCATGTTTCAGTATGTTTCAGTGATGCAGGTGGCCAAAGCAAAAAAGATGCTGGAGCAAAAGAAGAAGGAGGCCATGGATTGTTTGAAGAGCGTGCGGCAAAGTAATCCGGACACCGTAACAGCCCTATTCAAAAGAAAATGGCTTCCTTGATGATTTTATGTTTATTAAGGTCTATCCGGTCCGGCTTATTTGGATCCAAGCACTTCATAGCACATGTGTGAGGGTTCCATTTCAATGGCTTCAGGACGGTACTTTTTTCCACTGTCCCTGTCCCACCAGCCTTACCACTACTCTTTGAAACTCAGGATTTTGGATGGACAATCGCTTTCAGGAAGTCCTCGCCAGTTGAAGCATTTGACAGCCCGGACCGCCCAGCCCGGACCGCTTGGGAGGCGGAGCAGGTCACCAAAGAAGTGGCGCAAGTTGAGGAGAAGAAGAAACACGTGGTGACGAAGGTGGGGCGCCACAGTGCTCTTTCTTTGGGCGGCGCCGCTGTAGTGACTGTAGTTGAAAGCTGTTGAAATGGGATTATTTAAGGGCTGCCGCCCCTGCCGCCGACCCCGGAAGACCTGAAAGAATTCCTAAAGCAAACCCTGCATGAAATTCGACAGAAACCTTAAAGAAACTCGAAAGAAAACTTTTAAGAGATG
>Ga0126342_10002408_pt1 | contig 29105 bp, 16 predicted proteins | sample Cyp1metagenome_FD_92528 | JGI IMG/M metagenome (GOLD analysis project Ga0126342, IMG submission 92528) | Coral microbial communities from Lord Howe Island, Old Settlement Bay, Australia - Cyphastrea 1 metagenome | ecosystem: Host-associated > Invertebrates > Cnidaria > Coral ... | reverse complement strand
TCCCACTTAGTAAGTGGGTTATAACCCCAGTTATAAGTGGATTAACCCTACTTATCCCATTTATAACTGGGGTTACAACCCACTTACTAAGTGGGATGAGCCACCAAGTACTTGGATATGACTGAGATACAATGGGGGTACCCTCTGGTAAACTAACATAGTGAACTGGAAAATGACCAATTTATAGAGGATTTACCCATTAAAATTGTGATTTTCCATAGTTATGTTAATTTACCAGAGGGTATTTCACGTGATGTAATGGTTATATATGGTTATCATGGTGACACAATGAAATGATTGATTCACAAAATTTCACATGGTTTTTGTGGCCAATGCATACGTAAATAGATGTAAATACGCTAATATTGCAAGACATGGCAAAGATAGCTTATATAATCGCTCGTATATATTACAGGTTTTGGTAAAAAGTGGGCCCCATAGATAGCTAAATGATAGCTAAGTTCGTTTAATAACCCCCGATAACTCTGGTTTATGTTACTTGTAGCTAGAGTACTCGTGGGGATATAAACCAACTTATAACTGGGGAGGGCCCACACTGTGCCATCATTCATCAACTATATCACACTATATTCCCATATTTTGAAGGGGGTTTTTCAACTTCCGTTAAATCACTATAGTTATCTAAAAACCCTGGTTAGTAAGTACCCAAAGTTCAAAGTGGGTATTACATATATATATATATATTTTATATTTACATTACAGCCTAAGTAGTATATTCTCGTGGCGGATCCCCAGGTAAAACCATGGCTTTCAGCCATGGTCCATGACATGACTTAAGTGATTTGGGGCTTCCATGGCCAATCTTAGATACCCTGCAAGAAAATAAGTTCTTAGCTGGTGAACGTAGTTAATCCAATTGATACCAAAAGACTAAAGGATTAAACTACACATCTAAGATTGACGTAGTTGATAAGTGCTTGCCAACCCTGGTTTCTTCGCCCCGTTCTTGGATTAGTGTAATCCCCAATATATGAATGGTAGTATAACCCCCGAACTAATCATCAAGCAACCATCATTTATTAACTATAATATACTATAATACTATATCTCCAAATTCTTGATGCTTAAAACATGTTAAAACCTGGATTATTTCATTGCCAATCTTAGATAGCCTGCCAACAATGACAAATTCTTAGCTGGTGTATTCCCATTGATAGCAAAAGACTAGTTAGGATCAATCAGTTAAACCACCAGTTGTTAAACTCACTAACCACTACTAACCACTACTAACCACTACTAACCACTACTAACCACTACTAACCACTACTAACTGATTGGTTCATAATTTGATGAGACTCATCAACCACCAGTTGTTGAACGCATCCACCGCTCCACATCCCCTCCTGCAGCTGCACTGTGAGATCCTCTCCGGGCAAAACCTGGCGGATCTGCGAAGTGCCCCCGAGGCCCTCCTGAAACGCCACGAGTCATCGCGACTGGTGGCCACAGAAGTCCAATAACTCACTATGGTAGTGGAGATATCGAACGAACGTTCTCATGGGATTATAAACTAACAAACATAGTTGGTTAATAACTCCAATAACTAGGTTTATGATACTTATAACGAACTAGTTACTAGGGTTTATGAACCAACAAACATCACTGGGGGAGGCCCACATTGTATGTTTGTTACTTGGTAATCCCCACTAAGTATAGACGTATCTGCCATAAACCTCTGAAACCCTAGTTAATCAAGTTATCGTCCAATTAGCCATCTAGGGACACCACCAGTTTGGATCTGCGGTACAACTTGTGTGGGATATAGACACAATATAAGTGAAAGTGGTTACAGTATTGTATGACCAAATACACGTTGTGAGTTAGAACCCACTTACTAACTAGGGGTATACCGTCGGTAGACCCCATAATATCAATTTATAGTCTTTAAATGTCAACATGTTAACCAGACATCAAATTTTGCGGTGCCCTATTTTTACTCAAACCTATTTTGAACATTTTGTTTGCCATAATTTGGCCCAATTGTTCCAATATGTGTGTGTGTATATATACTATGTATATTTAAAAACAATGTCATAGATATGATAGCTTTGCACAATTTAGCCAAATAACATCAAACAACACATAACTTAACACAGCAAATGGTCTGCTTGCCGTCGCATGATGATGAACTCGCAAATTTCGCTTGTTAGATTCAGATAGCATTTATATGAGCACTGAATATCGTCACTCTGTTGGCAATGCCTGTAGTGGTGACATCCATAGATGTCCTTTTCCCATTGGTTGGTTGGTTAATAGAGGGATTTGAAGAAACCCCTCTAGTAAATGATGATAGATGGTATACCAAGCCAGCCCCTCTATTTTTACCAAAAGGACATTATTGGTTACATCATTGATCCTTACAAACTATGAATCCATCGATGTCCATCCGCCAACGCGAGCGATGATCGGACCACTGCAGGGAATTCGATTCTGTCACCACTCGTTGCTGCTGCCTTTGGCAGGTATTATGACCATTCTGGTGGTAAATCTATCTAAATTCATTCATGAAACATAAAACATTAGATACTGGAAAATTCGAATTTTACAACTATCTGGATATATTGCAACCCATCTGAAAAAAACTAGTCCGAATTTAAACCCCAAAAAATGGCCTGATGACGTCACAGCGAGGTGGTTGCATTGCTTCCCCACAACAGACTCTTGGTGAAATCAGACCCCAACACATGGCGCAAGGCCTCCGAGTTTTTGTTGGTTTATAAAACTCCATGAACACATCTGAATTCATCTATATATATATATGTATATATATATATATATATCCAAGCATAAATGAATGATATCCACCAACAACCCTGGAATTCCCCAAGTTATACACCACCAAAACCACACTTTGTGGCCGATTGGTGACCAACTTTCAGTTGCGGCAGTGGTTTCCGCGCTGTGTAGACCATCTCCACTACAAAGCAGCGTCAGACCATTGCGGAACGGCCACGCAAATGATGTTACCTACTTACCCTTTCAAAACCATACTTGGTGGCTCACCCCACTTAGTAGATAGGCTCTAACCCCAGTTCTAAATGGGATAAGTAGGGTTAATCCACCCATAATTGAAGTTATAACCCACTTACTAAGTGGGATGAGCCACCAAGTACCCTTTTGTAAACAGCCACATAACCATGGGAAATCACCTTTTTTAATAGGTAAATCAACTATTTCGACTTGGCCAGGTTCAAGTTCGCAAACTGTTAGTCATTACCAAAGGGTAACATCCCCAATGATGGCTTTCAGGTGAAGTCCCCCCAAATCGACCCTGCGGCGCCTCTTGTTTGGAGAAACTGCAGCTGAGATTGAAGGGAAGCATCAGAGGCCTACGAGGTGAGGACAAAAATCACTTGGTGAAGTCTATGGGTTTATGGGACATACAAAGTGGGACCCCTAAACGATAGCTAAGTTGGTGAACACAGCTCCAAATTCAATAAGGTTTATGGTACTTATAACTATAGTTACTGGGGTTTAGAAACCAACTTATAACTGGTTGGCCCAATGGGACATATTAACGGTAGTTCTATTTGGTATATATAATCATCTTCTAACTGGGGGGCCTCATCTTGTAGATAAAATAATGAGAAAGAGGTAACAATTATCAATGTTCCCCATAGTTTTGTAGCGGTCATTTACCTTCAATGGAACAAGCCTGTGATGAGTGATCAGTAAGTATCCCATATTTGTATGAATATGTTTGAAGCAACTGACTACTTGGTGGCTCATCCCACTTAGTGGGTTATAGCCCCAGTTATAAATGGGATAAGTAGGGTTAATCCACTTATAATTGGGGTTATAACTCACTTACAATTCGTGGGATGAGCCACCAAGTAGTTCCTGATTTACTATGCGTGGGATGATCCTTCAAGTACTGGAACCATATGAGCGATCTGTAGGTCAACAGCGTCGCGCACCTGCCAAATAGAAGAGGTGGAAGATGGGGGCTGTTTTCACATGTTTTCAGAGCCGATGTTAGCTAATCCAGAGGGTACATCGCATTAAACTCCCATCATACCCACATCAAACTCCATTCAACTTCATTCAACCCCATTAAAGCCAATTAAACATCACTTAAACACCATTAACCCCCACTTAACCCCCACTCAAACCTCATTAAACCCCACTTAAATCCTACCTACTTCGCCTTGAAAACTTCGCCGAGGCAGCTAGAGTCGGAAGGTTCGCCGCGCTGTGCATGGCGATGATCTGCAAATCTCCTGACCTTTGACACAGTTGTGGCCCATCCAGCAGTTATTTTTATATATGGTTGGGATATATGATATTTTTTTATTGGATTATATATGTAACGATATTTTTTTTAATATGTTTTTATCATTATTTAATGATACCATATCTATTTTTGGGATTAACATATGTTATAAATACTATTAAATATTATTATGTATTATGATTATATGTGTAAACTGATGACTTTAACTCTAATCCATCAGTTCTAGTATATAATGATTATATTTGTAAACTGCTTATTATAATCATAATCTATCAGCTATAATATTGTGAACATATATGTACAAGGATTGTCATGGGTAATCCATCAGTTATAATATTTTATGGTTATATATGGTTAATGATGATTGTGATTATAATCTATCAGTTAAACTATATCATAATTATATTTGTATACTGATTCTTATAGTTATTATCTGTCACTTATAATGTATTATTATATTTATATATGGTATAATGATTATTATGATTAAAATTCTATCAGTTAAAATATACATATTATGAATATATATATATGACAAAATGATTATTATGCTTTACATCTTTCAGACATAATAAATCATGATTATATACGGCATAATGAAAAATGGGATTGTAATATACTGATAAAAATGGTATTATAATGATATAATGGTATTATAATGGTGTAAATGAGGTTTCTATTAGCAGCTATTTCTAAGGGATAAAAACATTAAGCAAAACAAACTAGTTATAGGAGTTATATGTCCGATTATAACTGCTTATGGTCATAACTGTGATGAATCATGGGATTTATGAACCCCAATGTTCGTCCAATTTCATTGGAACATTTTGGGAAAACATGTAATTTTACTGGGATCCAATGGGATTTAATGGGGATGCTCACCCAACACACTTAAATGAACATTAGGGTCCAACTATAATAATATGCCAAAAGAGTGATGAATCAATGGGGGGACATTTAACATACCAACCATGATAATATGCACGTGGCACTGTGAATGGAAGAAATCCTGCACCCGCTGGTACTGTGTATCCCATTCGAACCCAATTATTTACAGTGTTTCGTAGTTACCACTAGTTGCCAACTGGTGCATGATTTCTTCCATCAACAGTATGCTAAATCAATAGATACTTCGGGATGAATGACAGAGTCTGTATCAAAATGGGTCGCCCGCTTCAGCAATGATTTGGGGAATGGAAGCGGCAAGTATAATGTTTCCAGAAAATGGGGATATGTCACGGAGCAACCAGGATGATGTTATACAACATGATATAATATAATATAAAATAAAAAACAAATAATATAACATAATATAATATACCAAGAAAAATAACATCACATAAAACATTTCATTATGATATTATCACACCAAGATATGAATGGGGCTAGATTATCCTCATGTTCTGTGACAATACTAAAGGTTGCATGGGCAATCATCATCATATGAGCACCTGCAAGTGCTGGTAGACTTTTGCTTTGACCTGTGTGCTGTGTTCTTGCAATCAATATGGGCCTCGCAAACACTTTACATGTGCCCCTTCAACACGCCAACCTGATTGAGGTATCTTGAACATATACCCATGGAAATGTGTACCCCAAACAGTATATCATAATGGCTTCAGTTGCTGCCAAACATACACACTTGTCAAACTGGAATCATCATCCTAAGTGACGATAGAAGCAACAACAAAAACAAGGGAACACGGTGAAACCCGAACACAGTAGTAAGAGTTACTGCGTGAATCATCTGCAGACTGCGAGCCAGCGGAGACCTCGGGCCTTTCGGGTTTGTTGCGGTGACATCCTTCGCATTGATATCCATCGTTTGACAATGCTGGAGCTAAAAAGGCATTACCCTGGCTGCTTTACAAGGTGGTGCCCCCGGTCGATAGCTAAGTTGGTTTATAACTCCAATAAGTATGGTTTATAGGTGATATATCTAAAGTTGATGGGATTATAAACCAACTTATACTTGGGGGGGCACCACCTTGTATGATGCTTCTCCCACAGAAACGCATTCCACTTCGGATTGTTCACGGTGCCTCTTGGACAATCTGTGCCGTTGCCGATGGCAGCACGAACACAATGGCATGCAGACTTGGGCAATACACCCTCAGGCATGAAGTAGGAGGCTCAAACCTGAATAAGTTGGGCGAAGTCAACAAGGAAAATGTCGTCCGAATATCTTTAATGTTGTTTTGCAGTTACACGTTTTGCAGTTGTAAAATGTACTAAACATGGACAAAGATAAAGCGATTACTACATGTAGTCGATTTCATTTTACGATTCGTGTCCGTTGTCTTCAGCTTTCATCTTTTTCAATACTTCGGATCTATTATCCTTATCAGGTCAATAAAAATGCTAACTATAAATGGGTACCTTTATCAATCATCTAAACATGGACATTCACATTCTTGCGTATTATTGCAAGGTCTCCAAGATTGTGAATAAACATGGGGTAGCAATCCTTCAAGGCTAGGCTCCTAGCAAAGCAACATTGACTTGTGACTTGGTTTTTTCCTATGGTTCATTTGGGGGGATCGAACTAAAGTATTCATGAACTACGGTTGATTAGGTGGAAAAACAAATGGTATTTCTCTAATTCTCACGGGGTGAAACTAAACCAACCAACCTAATTGGGGGTGCCTCACCTAATTGCAATGACATTTTATGGTACTCGAGGCCAACCGAAAGAACAAATCAGCCCAGTGGCATGCTGGATGGCAAGTCCATTTCCATTGTCGCCTGTGGCGATCGGCGACGTTTTCGAAAGCAGGGACGACATTTAAAACCACACCTGGGTATACCCAAAGATGGTGGGTTGATCCCACCCAAAATTATCTAAAATTGCCAAGTGAATGCAAGGTGGTGCCCCCCAAGTATAAGTTGGTTTATAATCCCATTAACTATAGATATATCACCTATAAACCATACTTATTGGAGTTATAAACCAACTTAGCTAACGACCGGGGGCACCACCTTGTGATGATTTAACCGTGATGGATTTTGGGGGTACTCGACTGTTGCAAGGCCACTGAAAAAAAGCCACTGCGAGTCGCTCGAAAACCTGCGGCGCCTTGATTTCCGGAGGTTTCCAGGGTGGATCCATCATTTTAAGAACTCCTTATAGTTTTATGTGGATTATATGGGGAAACCTTTATAGTTTTAAGAACCCCTTATAGTTATATCATCTTTAGGATTATGGGGATGTTCCCAGTCCAAATGGGTTAGTTGTTGACCAGCTGCTGCATTCATCGGGTGCGCATCAAAACGTTTTTTGCCTCAAAGTGTACCTTCACCCTCAGAGTGCCAAGGAACATTGGTAAACAATGATCAAAGGAAACATGTTTTTTTACCTACAACATTCCAAGTTGGTTAATTTATGAACAAAAACATAAAACCTAAAAACATTTGTAAACAACGATCAAAGGCATGCTTTTTGAACATTCTCTGCTGGTTAATCTATGTTCGCATCAAACTGACAAAACAAAACACAATCCGCAGCTGCCAAACAAAGGCCAACATGGCAAACAAACAAATTTTCACGCACCGAACCAACGTTGACCGATTGGCCTATGGCAAGACGAGGTGACTACCCTCCGGCAATCAGAGCTGATGGTAAACAACAAAGACAATATATACTCGGATGTGCATCCCAGTTAACAATCGATTAGTAACCCAAATATAACCATGTAGCTCTTGATATTTCCAAATGACCAGGAGCTTCCAATATTTCACACAATGTGCGGCCACGCAGCCAAACCCTGTTAGATATGGTTGGAAATAATTGCAGTTATGAGGGCCCCAGCTTTGCTATCGTAACTGGGAGCCCCAGCTTGTAGGATATGAATATATACATGCATAGATCCGGGATATTCATATATTCCATCTTGGTATATGGTTAAAGTTCTTACCTGCAAAAACCAACTGGTTATTGTTTTAACCCCAATATAGCCATATCATGTGACTTTTGATGTTTCCATAAAATCAGGAGGTTCCAATATTTCCATATGGTGGTTTCCTAAATCAGGGGCACTCCCAAATCATCCAATTTTAGTAATATTTTCCAATATCAACCATCCATTTTTGGGTACGGTACCCGCCATTTGAGGAAACCTCCATATATAAATATACACATATATTTATATATATATGGCAAAACAGTTGATATTTTTCTGCACATCATCGAACTATTGGTTCCATATATTTCCAAGTATTTCCATATCAGTGACGGTCTAAACATGGTATTGTTTCCATGCTCAGTCTTTCACTTCACACAGTGGGAGCTCATTTTTGCTAAATATGATGAAGCATGGCATGCATGTTCAGGCGGGACATTCGTGATCACTCACGGGTCTTTCTACCCCAGCATTTGACATTCAAAAGCCATCATTGAAAAAGTAAAAAATTACACAAAAAGACAATCAATGATGTTGCTCAGCCCCATACATCAAAGGAGGAACCATGTTCTCACAACTCTTGCAGCGTTTGCCGTTTGCCCTTTGTGCGGCGCGTTCCTGCTGTCTTGGAATGTCGATATTGGCTCCATTCCTCAGCTTCGCTGGTCTTCAAGCATAGGCCACATGTGAGCGGATCAGAGTGGTCCGCATCATCGAGTCATCGAACTTCCGCTTCCGGGATCTCATATCCAGCAGCTGAGGCAAATCCCGCCTCATGTCTTGCCTCGATCGGTAAGCATGGCAACACAGAAAAATATCCGAAAGACCTGCTGCAAAAACTGAGCTATGTATATATATATATAATATGTATGTATATACACTCGAAATCGTTTGGGGCTACGAGAAAATGCTCACAGCCTCCTGTGCAGAGATGCGCCGTTGTTTGTGATCACTCGAACCGGGGATGAGTAAAGACCAGAATGCTTCCGGCAAAAAAGAATGGGAACGATGCCTGAAGCGATACCCCAAATCAGCAGAAGTAGACAGACCCCCAGACTTGGAGAGAAGACGGCGGCTGCTTTCGGACTTTGCAGAGCATGGCAGAAAGCATCCAAAACGGTTGCGGAAAAAGCAGGGCAGCGGCTTGTGCTCGCAAGTGCGTCCTTCAAGCCAAGTGGCGGGCCTCACCGACATCATTTTTTAGTTCCAGCTTCTCCACCAGCAGTGGCGAAGCTTGAGTGAGGAATTTTTGTTGTCAGGGGGTTTTGAAAATGGTTGGGCACTTTGAGGGGGAAAGTGACCAAGCTCACTGACAGAATTTGACAGAGAATCGTGGAGGAGTGATGCTTGTCTGCGCACTGAAGACAGACATGGGGAGAAGAAAGCATGTACGATTATTTCTTGAACACCTTCAAGTCATTTGCACGCGTGTGCCCATGTGTGCAGGTGTGTGCGTGCGTGCGTGTGTGTGTGTGTGCGCGTGAGAGAGGAGAGAAGGAGAGAAGGAGAGAAGGAGAGAAGGAGAGAAGGAGAGAAGGAGAGAAGGAGAGAAGGAGAGAAGGGGAGAAGGAGAGAAGGAGAGAAGGAGAGAAGGAGAGAAGGAGAGAAGGAGAGAAGGAGAGAAGGAGAGAAGGAGAGAAGGAAGGAGAGAGAGATAGGGAGAAAGAGAAGGAGAGCGGGAGAGAGGGAGGGAAGGGAGGGAGGGAGGGAAAAAGAGAGATAGAAAGATAGATAGAAAGAGAGAGAGAGAGAGAGAGAGAGAGAGAAAGAGAGAGAGAGAGAGGGGAGAGAGAGAGGGAGAGAGAGAGAGAGAGAGAATGTCTTGGAGAGAGCGTGTGGGTGTGTCTTGCTGGTTGAGATACAGCAGGTGTCGGGAGTTTTGCTCCAAAACCTCTGGAAATTGCACGCCTCTTGCCATGACAACATATTTCCATTACTTGAGGGGGTATCGCTCTTCAAGGTTCTCTATCGCTCCCCACAGGAAATCGCACATTTTTAGAAGTGACGGCGGCTGAATACAACATCTCTACATACCGACCTAATATATTACCGGAAAATTCCATGTGGGTTGCCACAAAAACCATCCGCGACATCCCCCGACCTCCCAGAAGTTCCCTGCTGCGCTGAAGCTCAGGGTGTCCTCTCCGGCAGCTTTCATGGAAGCTGCTTGGGTGACCATGTACCTGGGCCGGGAAACCATCGATTTTCCTACAAAAATCAATGAAGATCATGGGGGGTTCCGGTTTCATTTTTCCCTTCAACCAATCATGGGGAGATACCGATACTTCAAAGTTGCTATGACAATAAGCAGGATAACAACGATGGTTTGATGTCCCCAGTGGCATGGGAATGAGACTATGTTTGAAACTGCCAACGAGAGTCTAAAGGGAAAGTTTTTGCAATCTGAACAATGGGTATATCATTGTTTTTGTCATTGTCAACTTTCCAGGGAATCTAATCATTTAAGTCTCCGCAAAAAAAGGATTCCCTCAGTCAACCTGTCTTCGATTGTTTGCAATCCATCTCAATGGAGGTACGTATATATATGCCATACAAGGCCCATGTCAAGGGCTATGGGCCTAGGAGGTTTTTTCCCCCAATTTATATGGCAATAAATGGTGCAGTATTTCTATTTTTTTGGCTCCTGCAAAATCTGAGAGTTTCCCATTGTTCAATGATCCCTTGCTGGGCTCCGCTCTCAGCGCTCAAAATGATACCCCATGATGCCCCATTGGCACATCACACCCGCAGTGAACTTTGACACAGCGATCTGCCGGGCAGCAACATGTTCTTGGATCTCCATGAGCAAACCATGCTAAGCCGGTCAATTTCATGGTTTAGTACCCTGTGCAAAAATAGTAATTAACCCCCAGAAAGCTATAGAAAAGTCAAACCGTACTAAAACAGTGATCCTTTAGTGTTCTATCATTTGGGGTTACGATAGATTTCCTGGAAGAAACTCACCAGGACTTCCCTTCCAAGAACTGCTGGGCACTGGATCACGCTTGGCTCTGGTGGTTTCCGCGTGCTGCGGAGTTTGGCGCTCCAGCGACCCTCGGCCTGCGACCCCGTGGGGCATTCATTCCTTGTCCCTGAAACAAGATTATTAGAGACACAAGGAATCATTGTAGTTTTCGCTACTAGACATGGACTATACCTTTTTTTTGAACTTTTCAAATGTCTATTAATGTAATTTTAACCTGAATGTCCCAATTTAGGGAATGAATGTCCAATAACCTCCAACTCATATAAATAGAAGCGACATGAGGGACCATTTCGTAAAATCGAATGGAAGAAACCATTCCTGTTGTCTATTTGAGGAGGGTTACAATATTTGAAAAGGGGATTCTAACTGTTTGTTGTAACCCACACATACCTGGTCGGTGGTTTCAACCCCTCTGAAAAAAATATTTATTAGTCAGTTGGGATTATTATTCCCAATATATGGAAAATAAAACATGTTCCAAATCACCAACCAGATACTGCTTTGCAGTGGGATGTTACTTTCGTGTCTATGGGGTTGCTACACATTCAGAACCCCTGAGGCTCCCATGTGGGGCGGGTATTGGAAGATAAATGGGAATATTTCAGAACCATGGAAGAAACTACAAGGTGGTGCCCTATAGTGAGCTAAATAACTTTGGATTTTTGTACATATATGGAGGTTTCCTAGAATTGGGGTACCCCCAAATCATCCATTTTAATATGCTTTTCCATGATAAACCATCCATCTTAGGTCCCCATTTGTGGAACCCCCCATTTCTATACTTAATGGTGGTTGTAAACCAACGTTATATCTCGGGAGCACCACCTTGTAGGTTTTGATGCAACCAACACCAACAACCAACACTTAATGCAAACTAACACTATAGCTTGTGATAATTGGTAAGTGAACGGTAAAGAATGTGTCTATATTACTACCACGGCTTGTCATCTTTCTACAAAATCCTGTAAATATGTTTCCTGCACTCACTATCATTCTTGGTTACAACCTATCTAAACAACAATACGCTTCATGTGGACAACATTATCACACCAATATTCAGGGTGTGGGTTCGAGCACCATTGCCCGACCAAACTGGAGTGGCTGTTACGAACAACAACCAGCTATTTACATCTGTTTACCCTCTGGTAAGCTAACATACTTGGTGGCCCATCCCACGAATCGCAAGTGGGTTATAACCCCAGTTATAAGTGGATTAACCCTACTTATCCCATTTATAATTGGGGTTATAACCCACTTACGATTCCTGGGATGAGCCACCAAGTAACTATGGAAAACAATTTTTAATGGATAAATCAATTATTTCAATGGCCATTTTCAATTGCAAAGTGTTAAATTACCAGAGCGTACCCCCTGGTAGAGTCATACCTATCTAAATGGCCGGGCACCGCGGACGCGGCGGCTTGGCGTCCCCCTCAGGTAGGCCATTGTTGCGCCTCCACGAAGCTTTTCTTCGGCGACGTCGTGGTTTGATGCTGACACAGATGTCGTCAGAAATTCATTGTCATCTGGTTGGTGGTATACCTACCCCTCTGAAAAATATGAAAGTCAGTTGGGGCTATTACTCCCAATATATGGAAAAATAAAAAATGTTCTAAACCACCAATCAGTCATAGTTTATGAGCCCTGCATCGTGGTAGTCCTCGGTGTACCCCAGGAGATGCAGGTGTAGATCGAGGTCCGACTGCGTGCGTCTGTCGAACAACCCAATTCAAACAAATTCTCATGGTTTTCCCCATCAAAATTCTTATTTGGAAGATATACTCATTTTCAGACACACAAAGATTCAGTGGTTTTCTTCAAATCTTCCACCAAATGGCAATTTCGAGGAAACAAATTGTCTTTCACTTTCACAGGCCTATAAGGTGTATTCCTTGCCTCTTGCAGCTGCTAATTATAGTACAAAAGACGCCTACAAAAAAATGCAATCATCACCCATCTAGTTGGTGGTTCTATAACTCCAATTTCACTATGGATTATGGTACCTATACCATCGTATACCTATAGTTTCTGGGGCTTATAAACCAACAAACATAAGGTAAGTAGGTTGAAAAAACTGGATTATAACTTCAATAACTATGATTTATGGTACGCAAATAACGAACTAATTACTGCGGCGAATCTAAACCAACTTATGAACCAACTTACTCAATAACTATGGATTATGGTACTTATGCCTATAGTACCTATAGTTGCTGGGGCGAATCTAAACCAACGTTAACATAACGTTTGGGGGGCCCCAGGCTTTTGTCTTTGATGAGTCAGCCCAGCCGATTCCATCCGATCCCAGCCTGCTGAGGGGAGTCCATCGCCAGGAACCTGGAATGTTCTGACAAAACCAAGGGCATTAGGTAAACACATTGTCAGAAAAATATATGGATATGGCATTTACCCTCCAGTAAATTAACATAGACCCTGGCATTCATCGGGGTTGGAAGACTAGTTTCCACTATAAATTGGTCATTTTCAGGGTCTATGTTAATTTACCAGAGGGTAATAGGTATATATCCATATGATATCATTGCTATCATTATTTGTTTTCATTACGATTACCTATCATAATCAGTAGTGTTTTGTTTATTACTCTTATTTTGTTTATGATTGGAATTGTAATTCTCGTCATTCTGGAGGCATATAAGATATATCCAACTGGTGGAAGCAAAGGGACAAAGAGAAGGACAACATGGGATGTTAAACTCGCTACTTGGTGGTTCATCCCACGAATCGTAAGTGGGTTATAACCCCAGTTAAAAGTGGATTAACCCTACTTATCCCATTGAGAACTGGGGTTATAACCCACTTACTAAGTGGGATGAGCCACCAAGTAATAAGATCTCATAAGTGTGGGACAACATCAACAATTAGTGATTCTGGCAACACGCACGCAGGGATAACCCAATATGAGGGTTTCCGGTTTTATGGGGGTACCCCACTATGGATTGTTTATAAGGGAAAATCCTATTATATAAAGTGTATGATTTGGGGATAAGACCATTATTGGAAACCCCCATGTGTTGGTTTGGGACAAACAACAATCATCAACACTGGTATATCATTCTACGCAGCAATGATGGGGATGCAACCAGCAAGTATAGAGTATGAACAGCATGCTGTCGAAGGAAACAAAACATGTTGATCACAAGAAGAAACGTGATTGATGGAGGTAGACCCAAATAAGCCCGTGCTAGGAAATTATAGGCATATCCAAGCAATACTTCCGCAGAAAAAGATGTTCAAACGTTTCCAACTAAATATCTAAATATTACATCATATTACGGGATAAAGAAATGCTAGACCGGCTAAATATAGATACCAAGGAACAGGGGAACATTTGGACCAACCAATAGGTTCCTGCCACCAACAGTGTAGTTTATAATAAACAAATCTATGTCAGCGAGATGGGAAGTTGCAATTTTCACCCAGAAAACCAGAACTGGTTGGTGGTTTTAACCATCTTGAAAAATATGAGTTTGTCAATGGGAAGGATTATCCCATACATTATGACAAATTAAAAATGTTTGAAACCACCAACCAGAGAAGCTTGCAGAAGCGTCTAAGATGCAATGGCAATGTAGCAACATCCAGTTCGGCTTTGTCTGAGAGCAGGGATGGGAATTCCAGGATCCTAAAATAGAGGTACTATACCATATAGGGCCATATTTTGGGGGTATATCCCCTTACAGTACATACATAGGCCTAAAAAATCGGCCATATATATGGTAGGTACCTCCAATAAATCGGTTCCTGAAATGGCCATTGATTATCCCCAAATTTGATGGTTTATCAATTTATCATCATTTTCCCATTAAATGGAAGTTGTGGGGTATCCCCCAGTTTCAGACACATCAATATCTAGCAATTGTCTTGGTAATTGTGGGCGCCTACAGTACTGTCCGGGCCCCCGTTGAACAACATGTACGGACTATGAATGGTAAATGGTGCGCCTATGAATCCTAAAATTCAAATTTCTTTGCGCATTGCAATTGACCTAGCTTAGTGGGGTTCAGTTTATCACTTATTGTATTTAGTTCAACTGAGGGTCTCTGAAACTCAGGGCTACTTGGTCATGCAGGAGGGCTTTTACAGGTTTGCAACATTTGAGCCGTTCCGCATACAAACCAAAACACAGCAAACCTACTAAACTCAGGGGTCTCATGTTTAACCTATGTCATTCCACACCCATGATATTCAGATATATCCCCATTATAGCAATGGGATTTTCAGGCTCCTAAATGGAGGCACTGTACCATATAAGGCCATATTTTGCTGGGATATTCCCTTACATAGGTCTGAAAAATAGGCCTTATATATGGTAGGTACCTGCGATAAATAGGTTCGTGTTGCATGGCCATTGATTATATTTGTAATTTTTACTATTAGAAATAGACATTATCCCCATAATATCCCCATGTTCCAACCCTTTTTGTTGGTAAAATCACCCGATTTCATCGATCTCCCTGGGGGTTTGCTACCACCAAGTGGCTCTCCGCTGGGTGAATAAGCGCGGCCAGCACATGCAGAGGAAGACTGGCGCGGATCCGCCATTGACAAAAAAAATAATGGGTATCTTGGTGCTGTATTGGATATTTTTGTTTAATGTAATATCGATGTTGCTATATTTGTACTGCGTGACCAAATATATATATATACACGTACATAATATATATATATATATATATATATATATATGTACATAATATATATGTATATATGTACATAACATATATGTATATATGTACATAATATATATATATATGTACATATATATATATATGTACAATATATCTATCTATCTATCTATCTATCTATATACACATACATACAGACTATTACCGATATTGTTCCTGAACACTAGGAATTTATTGCTACATGTCATCCAGATATGTAGAGGAATCCCGAAATAGATAGACTTCCAGGAAGTTTACATTCAATTACCTCGGGACATAATGCCCACCATCATGGCCGGAACAAGTTGCAACATGTGAAAGTGAATTCGGAAACTAATCGACTCTCCATCAGCTAGTTTCAAAGATGAGGTTCATCAATGCTTGGAAGTGCAGTTCCACTTGCACGAGTATATATATAAATATATAGTCAGCGTTAAAGAGTTTATCCCAACTTATTGGGGTCTACACACTTACGTGGGTTTCCATAGTCATGTGGTTACTCCAAGCTCGCTGGATGGTTTACAATGGACAAACCTATTGAAAATGGATGATAACTGCGGGTACCTCTATTTTAGGAAACCCTCACATGGCTATACAATTGTGTAACCTCAACTACACCCCCAACTGGTTCATCACCTATGTTTAAACGTTTCATTAGATGCTGAATCTCACGGCCAGCCAGCTTTTCTGAAGCTCGTCGACTAGTTATGAACCTACAGTGACAGGACAATAGGGTGTCATTCCATCTGTATACAAATATATATATATATATATGTGCATAATTAAAGAAATCAACATATATCAAAAAATCCAATGCATATGTATATATATATATATTACATATGTATATATATATATATACATATATACATATTAGATCATATTAGAAGTATTAATGGTGGATTGATTGATATATGAATGATACAATCTTCGATCACAAGTCCGTCTTCGACGAATCGATTCAGACGTGGATCAACCCACCTTGCCCTCTGGCGCAGAGTAGAGGCCTTGGAAGTACCTCGAGTCAAATAGGCTTTGTCTTTTGAGTCATGTCAGAACTCTGCAATACTTATTGTATATATATATAAATACTTAAAACAAACATATAATTGATTAATTATATATATGTGTGTGTATTGCAAAAACACATACATATAGGAGTATATCATCTTTGGATAGATACACCCTTCCTCATTTCTTGCTGGGACCCCAAAAATCCAATTTCATATGCCTGTAAAATGCTATTGATGAAGGCCTGGAGAATCTATATACAATATATACAAGGTGGTGCCCCATAGTTAACTAAGTTGGTTTATAACTCCGATAACTATGGTTTATGGCAGATATAACTATAGTTACTGTAATGGGGTTTATAAACCAACTTATAACTGGGGGGCACCATCCTGTAGATATATATATATATATAAATATAAGTATAAATATAAATATAAATGCGGGTTACAGCGGTTCAAGAATGCAACAATTTGCTGTTCATTCGCCCCTTAGCCAATCATTTTCTGCTTGGTGGTTGAGCCACCACTCTGAATAATATGAGTTCGTCAGTTGGGATGATGATTAGTCAGTTGGGACTATTATTATTCCACACTGAATGGGAAAAAATAATGTTCCAAACCACCACTTTGTACCTCTTTGCACTTCACGCTGATTTAGGCCTCGAAATCAGCGCCTTGGCTGTAGTTACCTACACTATTGTGGCGAAGGCGCCGGCACGGGCAGCCTGTCGAGCTCCCTTGACTGGCGTCGAAAGGGAGCTCGCGAAAATCTCATCATCCATCTGTCTACGGCATCAAGTAGCCCAGGATCCCACGGAGCCCCGAAACAGCTTGCGTGCATGCAAATCATGTGACTGGCAGGTCGGCAGTATCTGGAAGTCACATAAACACCAGCGTGTCGTAGAGTCTCACGCAGGACCTTGCCAAACCACCTGACTCGCTCCTTGAACCCAATGCTCCTCAGTGCATGAAGCGGCATGTCTGCACTATCCCTCCAGCCATGAATGTGAACAGGGCCCGCTTCTCCAGTTGTCAGAGCAAAGACCATGTAAAGCTGCGCATTAGATACCCATGCCATCTGTCCCAGTTCACACTCAACTGCGTCCCAAAACCACCTCATCAACTTGGTCACAATGGCACATCCATACCATCTGATGGCTCCCCCCGGAGGGCTTGGTAAAGGAGGCAACGGTTTCCACCTTGGCAGAGGAAGGGACTCTGATGGAACTGGTTTAATGGGATCCAACGGTCTGGCCTGATACAGGACTTTCCGGCTAACCAACAAAAGAACCTGTTGAATAGTGGTGTTCCACTCATCAACACTCCTGCACGCACTCGCATGTCGAGCCAACAGCGGCCAGAAAGATGCATCACGGCACTCATTAGCCCTTGCAGCAGCTCTATCCGCATACTGGTTGTGGAGAAAACACCACTCTTCCAAAGGCGAGTTCGCGGCAGAGACATCACGATGTGCTAACACTTTCGTGATTTGGATTTGGGTCCCGGCAATCACGTCCTCTGCAATCAAGGTCCACAGGTCAGCATTGGGGGAATTGATCTTCACATCAGCACCTAGTAAGATCCTGCGGAGGCGGCGCACAACAGCTTGGCAGTCAGACCAAATCATTAAAGCAACACCCCGACAACTTGCGAATCGACTGTAACCGCCCGCATGATGGCATACAATTCAGCTCTCACAGAAGTCTGACGAACACCAGGCAAGGGCCCACTGTCCAACAAAACCGTAGGACGGCACATTGATGCATCTGCAAGTACAACCGAATACGCTGCATATCTCAGGTCAGCATAGCCAGGATTGCTACATGTGCCATCAGTGAAGACATGGACACACCCCAACTCAGGCCAAGGCATGACAGGAACATCTTTGGAGGGCAGTGCATCAAGATGTGAGTATACCACTCATGGTAAGTGGTGGGTCTGAGTGACCAACCATAACATGTTACGCATTCTGGGAGACGTGGAACAAGGGCCATGACATGTGCAGGAACCCCAACTCTGCAGTCATCAAATCCATCACACACCCAAAACCGATGGAATCGAGAGTCAGAGCATTCACAGAACGGACACAAGTCAGAATCAGACTCCTGGCAGTAGTGTTTACCGTCTTGGGTAATGTGAGCACCATTCAACAACTTCCGGTATGCCGCACGGTCATCAAGTGGCAACTTGGCCAGCCATTGCCTGGTGCGGACTGGATCAACACACTCCAAAGCAGCAAAACCAGGTCTGTGGGACACATGGGCGGCCACAACCTTAACCCAAGCCCATTCCATCCTCCACTGCAGCTCCGCAAGACAAATGGCCAACAGGGAAAAGCTGCCAAAATCATCCACTACCAACGTAGGTGACAGGATGTGCCACCCCAGCAACTGGAGACGGGTCAGCAGTGTAGCTGAGATCCCATTGGTGGCATACTCTTGATTCCCACGAGCCAACTCCCACAACGCAGGATGGACAACTTCTGGTACACCACAGTCCCTGACCATTCGTAGGGTATGCAAAACTGTCCAAAAGTGCAGATCTGTGGCTGGCCGTTCTACCATACCAAGATGCACCATTGCATTGCATCCCGACCCATCAGCAGCTAAACCTTTCATGGCACCAGACCGCAAATTGGAGAATGTTTGCAGCGAGACCGTAGTGGAAGCAATGGCATGCAAGCCCTTAGGCCAGGCAGCAACACGGATTGCACGGATCTTCAGTTCATACGGCGACGCGGACAACTTCAGTTTAGGCCACATGGACTGCAGTGCATGGATACGAACCATCTGAGTAGCATTGGTATGCTTGCGAGTTGTCTGGACATGTGCTCCTAACATGCGGCAACTGTCAACCACTGTAAAACCCTGGTCCCGAAGGCACTGGCGGCCCTGGCTGCTAGTGGACCACACAAAAGTTTTCTTCTGATCCAAAAGAAGGTCCACGCTTCAATGAACTGAGTAAGACAGTGAAAGATGTCACGCATGCGGGTTGGATCGGTTGTAATGATCGTCCAGTCATCAACATACGAAATAGGTCACATAGCGGAAAGAAATCGCTGTGCCAGCAATGAAACAGGATGTCAACCACCAACATGCCCAGGCAGGATAATCCATCACCCTCAGGCAACCCTGTGACACTGTAAACAGGTTTGGTCATATGGGCTCCAAGCTGAAATCGCCTTCCAAGCACAGTTAATGCTCCGGCCCAAGCCACAAGTACTGGCATAGGTATCCCCAACAACGCAGCTGCCTCAAATACAACCAATCTAGGCAAATGATTGAATGCTTTCTGTAGGTCAGCCATAAGACCCGACAAGGAAAAACCCTGTGCAGTCGCTGCTTCCACAGCCCAGAGAAGCTGGCTCCACACCTGCCCGGCATATCTCGCAGCCCTACTGCCGTACAAAGTGTCTGGGGAGAAATGGGTCTAACATCCGAATTGCGCGTCTAGCGTGGTATGAACACCAAAGCCGATACAACAAGCCTAAGATGGTGATGGGACGGTAGTTCATGACGTCCCGTGGCTGTTCAACTTTGGCAAGACAGACAACTTTTCCCATCAACAGTTGAGAGGGCCATTGACCGGTTTCCTCAGCCATAGAGAACATATCACAAAAGTTCGACAGGACAGTGCTAGGCATACTTTTCAGATCTCTAATGGAGACCCCATCAAGACCACATGCTGATGAATCCTGCTTGGAGACAACAAGTTGACCTAACTCTTCAGGAGTGATGCTCGGCCAACGAAGCTGGCGCCGGGGCAAGAACCTACGTGCGAAATCCAGGATGACGTTCCACCGCTCAAAAGGCACATCCCGGTGTCGATCCCACCGTGCTTTCCAAGCCTGGGCAAATGCAGCTTCAAGGTCCTCCTTTGTTCCGGTGCAGTGAAGTTGGGTAACAACATCCGCTCGTGACACTGCGTCAATGTCTTGCAACCACAGGCAGTCTTCCTCAGCATGAATAACAGGCAAAGCCAACCCATGGCAGACGATGGGTTTGGTGTCATCCCACGGTTGCGGATGAGACAGAACAACAGCATGATCCTCACTTCGAATCTCAACTACAGTGGCACTCAAAGGCCTCAACAAGTAGTCAACTTCATTGCTTGGCGCTGCCTTCAAGTCACCAAAGATGACATTGGGATTTCGTGCTCTGCGCATGCGTGCATATTGACGTGAACTTGACATCAATTGAGCCTCCAAGGAACGAACCTGAATGACAACTGTCTCAAAAATGCGTGTAAAAACAAACAGGTCAGGAGGGATGAACCTTATTAGTACAAGACTCCCACCAATGGGCAAACCCTCCAACAAAGCAGGTGCTCGCACAATGGCCGCCCACACTTGCACTCCATACGAGTTGGCATGCAGATCATGCTGACAGCTGCGCTGGTATTATGCTTGGAGACGATGAACCTGCCTCACCCACTGAGCATGACGAAACGAACTACCATGAAAGTGCGGCTGGAAATCACCACGTCTACCCACCCGGATGGGCGCAAACTTCCCTGTCTTGGCTTGCGTGGTGGTTACTGTCTGTGCCCGACCCATGGCATGCTTAGCAACCGGGAACGGAAGGACACGGACTGCTGACTTTTCAATTGCGTTCCACAACTCCTTATATCTGGCAGCAGGCTCCAATGGACTGGTTCGCCAAAGAGCCGAATCAACTTGCCAAGTTTGGGGCCATGGAAATTCAGTAGGCATCCTCCAAACATCTCTAGACACACAGGTCCTCAACCGGTGAAAATGCCCCTGAATAATTGCATGATCTGGCCAGGCATCATCTATGACATCTACCTGGACAAGCAACTGCTGGAGTTCAGGAGAGAGAAAGCAAAAGTCTTTTCTGGTACGTGCTTTGCAAGTTGGACGTGGCTGTATACCCCATCGCTCATAAGCAACATCCTGCAAATCTTTGAGCCCAAGACTAGCCAGTGTGCCAAAAACAGGGAGTTCGTCCATAGAGACGTTCCAATCACCTGCAACAAACCTGGGGCCAGCGGACAAAAACCCAACGGACGACACTACTGGTTGTAGTAAGGCTTCATTGTGCTGGAGGCGGGAAGGATAGTGCTGACTGTCAGGCTCACCATACACCACACCTCCAGTCAACCAGACATCATCAATCAGAGTCGTCACAGCCATGGCTCTGGACGATTGCAAAATCTCTTGCGGCCAGGACTTAGGAATGTGACGTACAGGCGTTTTGGACAAGACACCAACCCCTTTCCAACTGCCTGAATGCTCAGATGACGGCACTGGATACCCACCCAAGAACGGCTGGAAGGTGACTGTTGAAACCGCAAGCCAGTGTTGAATGACGAAACATCGCTACTGCTCAAATGTGTCTCACTAATGGCCCAAAGATCCCCATAAGCCATGTACTCCGCCACATATGTAGCTTTGCTACGCAACCCGGTTGGGTTGGCAACCCCCACAACAAAATTGGAATCATCAGCAGCAGGGCCAGGATGAGAGGCCTCACCAACCCTCAACGCACTGAAGACAAGCAACAGCACCATCATCGGCATTTGCTTTTGGCAGAAAGCACGAACCTGCTTCACTGTGGCTGCATACCCCATAAGACAAAACAAGTAAAAGGGCACCAGGGTCCCTACCAGCAAGCTGGCAGGGCCACGCACGACACACGTGCAATTGGGGACACGGGACCCCTGCCCACACCATCACTCACCGTCCTCCCGCGGTCGCTTTGACAGGAGGCCACGGATGTGCGACAGCTGGTTTTTTCAAACATTGCTTGAATGCTCTGATTTTGCGTCTGAATCTGTCCATGCAACTGTTGAGACTGGGCCTGAATTTGAGTCTGAAGGTTCGTCACCTGTTGAGCTTGATGATGACTGAAGTCCTGAAATTGACTCTCGATCTGTGACTGCTTATGCATCAACTGGTGAACTTGGCCCTCAAGAGTACTTAGCCGATCAGGAACATCATCTTGCTCCATAGGAGCAGCATGAGACACCACCTGCGGCAGCTTCGAAAGGACGGCAGCTTGAATCCTGGACTCCATTTGGTGCATGCTGTCTGTCGGAACTTGACTACCAACGACACCACCTGTAGAAGGCTGAAACTTTTGCCACGGGTCATGAACAGTCCATGGATCCTCATCTTTGCCACTTCCACCTCCACACAAAGCCAATGTGGCTGGCGATGCAATTGTTTTCACAGATGGCGCCTTGTCCTGGGACTCTCCTGGACGGTGCCTAGAGATAAGGATTTCACCATGGCTAGTGTGCACAATTGCATTAGCCACCTCCTCCACGCCTTGAACAATCCACATAGCACCTCGACCAGGCTGAGGGGCAGCAGGCTGCAATGGCCGACACTGCCAATTGAAGAGCTTCATGGCTTTGCTGATCCCTAACCGATCAAGTCCAAATGGAAATGGTCCCACAATATACTGGACCCGATCACCTTGAGGCAGAAACAAGGTATCTGGCCTTACTGCCTGATGAACTTCATGAGCTTGATCAGCCGGAACCCGGAGACCCCGACGGTCACCTATCCCTGCCAGACCAACCACTGCAGGATTCGTCTCCTTCAAGTGCATCAAGTCACGATGTGTCATCTTGGACGCCCAAATGACCATGAAGTCTTGCAAAACCCTTTGACCATCAGCAGACCTCGGCTCGACATAAGCCCCACCAGTTCCACTCTTGTTCAGAATCCTCTGCAGGAGACATGCAGGAACCCTGATGGACACACAAAACAAGTCCGCCTTGGTAGCCTCAACAGGTTTGAACCCAGTCTTCACAAACTGCCGCTTCCATAGGTCAAGAATGGGCTCCTTGATGGGAAGCTCCTCTTCATTGTGCCATGACGGGCATGAGCGCCCCTGAGTACAGCATCTTTTCAGTTCAGGAAAGATCTGGACAAGTTGCCGCACATGTGCCTTGACAAATGCATCCCAATCATCAACCTCGTCCCGAAACACATTGAATCTAAGAGAACAGACATCCGGAGAGTCCAGAGAGACCAAATTGGATCCTGCAAACTTCTCCACAAGGCCAGTACCGATTTGGACCAGAGTAGCTTCTGCCAATACCGGTTCATTGTCAACAGTGCAGCGGCATGGAACCATCACCCTGGATTGGGCCAGCATCGATTGCAAGCTTTGATGAGCTTCCTGTGCAGTTATCAGGACAAATCCACTGCTAACCGGGCCAATTTGCTGAGAGACCAGCTGAGGCAGGGGCTTCTGTCCATTGCGAAATGTACCCTCAAGGACACACAACTTGGAAGGATCCAACGCAAGTGGAGGAGGCACACCAGGTGCAATCTTCTCACGAGTCTGCTTTTTGCCAACCTGCTTGCCCTTGTTGAGGGCCACCACAGCCTCAAGTTCAAGAGCTTTCAGCTGGCGCCAGGGTTGCTTCTGTTGCATTGCCTGACTCAGTTGATCACTCCCAATGGCTTTAATGGCTTGTGAGGCCCTCTGCTCTGCATGCTGCGCAAGGAACTCCATGAAGACCTAACTCCTCAGCCAAGGACTTGACCAGCGCTCCAGTGCCACCTGCGCCCCACACTATGGGACAAATGCAAATCCGTCGTTCATACATGGCCTGAACAAAGGATGCTCTCATATTGGTAGCCATGAAGTCGAGCATACGAACAGAATCAGGAAGATCAGCGTCAAGCAGGATGTGAGCAAGAAAGGCCAACGCATGTGCACCACAGAAATTGTGGGACGGAAGCCCATGGGGAACTCGGTGCACCACAGTCTCCTCAAAACCTACGTGAAGACCCATCCATCGCAGTTTGCCATCAAAGATATCATCATCAACAATGTCATCGAAAGTGTGAAAGACCAACACTCTTCCAGCTGGGACAGCCCAAATGGGGAGCCAGTGGTCACCTTCCAACAGTAAAGCAACAATCTGATGACCATGCGATTTCACTTGTGGATGATTGAGGCACCACTTCTCCGTCAAGATGTGTCCAACATGGTCCCAGTTGAGGAAATTCAGACTTTCAAACACCAAAAAGACCAGACGAGCACAATCAGATGAAGATGCATTCTCACCACGTTTCTGGACCAGAGTGTTCAGATGAAACCGCACCTCATCATCACCCATTGATCGGCCATGAGCAGCAAAGAGGTCAATTCTCTGATCCGGAGTGATACAAACGTGAGTCTCAACTCCATCAGGCGTAGGCACTTCAAAAGCTCCACTTGAGGCAGTAGGTCCACTGACATCGACTCCCTCAGGGAGGGGAGGATCTTGCGACGGCCATGAACGCTCAGAGCTTTCTTCATCACCAGAACCCCAAACCCAAGGTCGACTGACAGGACCAGCAGACATGAGAGCAGCTTCAAATCTGTCACGCAGGTACCCATGCAAATGCCACACAGCAGAATACTTGGTGACACGTGGGCAAAGTCCAAGGCGAAAACCAATGAAATTGAAAGACACCGCACCACAGACCGACCTGCAAGGAAAGTCACGCACCTCATGATCACAGCTCACACGATGGAAGCCCAACGCAAAGACAAATCCAGTCAGCCTGTTCACCAACCAAGCGGGAATACCATCAGAATGGTCGCTGGAGATAATGTGCACACGCAATCCAGCAGGCACCAACAAAATGGGCAGCCAGTGAAAGTGATGACATACCACAGTGGTGACAATCATTTGATCACAAACGCAGTGCTTGAAAAGTTGCACAATGTCCTCACACGAAAGTGATCCCTGGTGCACCCACGACGAGACAAGAAGTGGATCAAGGACCCGAACACAACTGACAACTCGACCACCCTGAATCATAGCAGGTGAAACCGAAGCTCATCTTTCGAAACACCAAACTGAACTCGCAACAGACGTTGGCGATCCACAGCGGAGATCAAAGAGCTTCGGTGGAGCACAAAGTCTTGAAACGTAAAAATGAGGGACATCCACGCTCCTTCAACTGGAAAACCGAGAGACCAAGAAGATCTTGCACGGCTGATTGGCAAATTTCAACCTGGTGCACATTCCTCAAATGAGGTTGTGAAGGCAATCTTGCTTCACTGGCATCACCACCTTGTACGGCCGGAAAAGTAAGTACAGCAAGCCCACTGCTGGCACTATAATAGCTTCACCTTCATCGGGACCCGACCCCCAAAACCATGGCCTCGGCACTTCTGTGGCACGGTTGACATGCTGGATGAACCTTCTTTGTAGGCAGTGATGTTCTTCCCATGCCGAAAAGTTGGTGCCTAAACGAGGGAACCCAGCGACCTGACTACGCAGGAAATTGATTGCAACAGCACCACATACACTCTTCACGGCACATGTACGGGGAATGTGATCAAAGTGGATCTCAGTGAATCCAAGAGCATGCACTACTCTAGTCAGAATGCCAGCAAGGACAGCATGCAATTCCCCCGATGCATCAAACGAGGCAATTCGAACATTTTCTCCCCATGGGGTGAGGAGGACAGGAATCCAATGCGAATCAAGGCAAAAGGCTCCAGCAAGCTGAAGGCCATACGGATCTCCGGGTGAGTAACAGCCCAGTCAGTGCAATCAAAGGACAGAGGGTCAAGCCATGCTGCAGCAACGATAGGGTCAAGCATATCACTACCTGCTTCGGTGGAAAGTCAGCACCAAGTCGACATTCTTCCTCCAACGTGAATTTCATCAGCAACCACACCAAGTTGATTTCTGAGAACAGCCAAACGATCACGGGATGACATCACCTGGTTGCGAATGGACCAAAGCTTGGTTGGGTTGTCAATGGTGGGCGGTGCAACTTGCAACATTTGGGCAGGACTCAACGCTACCAGCTCAGCCGCACTCCATTCAACTCGGTTCCAGAGCTCCCGACTGTAAGCTCCAACATCAAACAGGTCCTTCACACTTCTGCCAGGCACGACCTCCGAATGGCCAGCAAACTGCACAGTTGTAAGATCAGCTCCAACCTGGAAGACCAAGTCGCCGTGTTGCCAATGAGGACGACCTTCTTCGGGCATTATAGGGAGTGGCCCGGATTCCCTTGCACGAAGACCGTCTGCATCGGGAGCAGGCACGGTAACTGAGCTAGCAGGACACGCAATATCTGCTTCAGAGGCAAAACGTCTGGGTGACCTGGATTTGGGACGATCCAGCAAAACCTCGGGATTGTCTTCAGCGGCTTCAACAGAACTCACATCAGAAGCTACGAAGTCAAGGTCTGGATCCGATTGCGGTGAGAACTCGTCAAAGATTCTTCCAACTTGCGAACTGTGGAGCAAGGGACCTCCGCCAGTGTCAGGGAGGGCATCTGGTTCAGGATCATCATCACTTTGAGCATTTTGATCAGTCTCTTCAGCATCTCCAGAACCCCAAATCCAGGGCCTGATGACATACTCTGATTTGTTGAGCAAGTCAACAAATCCCTGTCTCAACTTAGCATGAACACGGCCAGTTTCATCCGAGGTATGTGGAAGTTGGGTTCCGTGAAGTGCACTGCGGAGAAAATGAATTGCCAACGCACCACATTTCTCAGACACCGGTACAAGTCGTTGCTGTCTGGAGACAAGGAAAGTACCAAAACCCAGCTGCCTGACAAGCGATTCCAGAAAGGCATTGAAGCGACAGTGATCATTTGATGGCGCATCCCATGTGTAAACATTGGCATGACCTTTACAAGGGACGACATGAAACGGGACCCAATGGTTGTCAACTCGACAAGCCCCAATGACTTGAACACCAGAGGCTAACACTTCAGGGTGGTCACGTGCCCAGAAGTCAATGGCAAATGTATAGCCTTCACACCAGGCAGAACATAGCAAGGGATCAATGGTGACCACTTCAGGAGTCACTGGTGCGACCGATGAGGCTTGTGAGGTGAGCGAACCCAGGTGATAAGCAATTTCATCATCAGCCCATACCGAACCCTACACCTTGAGCAATGACAGTCGTTCATGAGACAAAACAAACTGTTGACGGAGGGCTCGAAACTTGTCGAGGTCATCAAGCCTAGGAATTGCGAGTCGAACAAACTGATGCTCAGACAAATGCAAAAGGGCTTGGACTTGGCCAGTGCATGAAGGGTATTTGACCGCAACTTGCGAAACACCTGTGGAAACATCAGCATCCAGAACGTCCTGTGCACTCCAAAGCAAAGTGGGAGACACCTGCAAACTGTGACCCCCTCCGGACTTGCTTTCAACATCATGCGTATCACGACCTAAGGCGTCACCAGAACCAACAGGCGGATCCTCCATAGAGACATCTGCGGCGGTCTCACCTCTATCATCAGGCACATCACTAAGACACAAGCAGCCCATGGCATGGGCTTCATCAGCTGCAAATGAGATTCCAGTTCCATCAGAGGCAAAGAAAATTTGGACATTCTGATGTGCTTGAATGGGTTGGTCAATCTTAAACCCTTGGCCAAAGTGGTCACAAATATAAGCAATTTGCATCGGTCCTGTGAGTTTGGCATGCGCTGCAAGGACATCAGCAGCCGTAGACCCTGCCTGAGATCGAAATCGCAAGCAACTGCCCTGAGCATCGACAAAGGTAACTTCGGACGACCCAACAGAGAACGAGGCATCACACTTGGACTCTGGCTCTGGATACTCAAACCAAGGTGTTTCATTGTCATCAGGAGCATCAGTCGGGACGGATTTCTGAGACTGACGAATCAACATATCAAGCACCGCTGCACTTGACACATGATCAGCTTGCTGCTCATCCCATAGGGGAGGATGCGCCAATTGCTCGAGGGAAGGACCTCGCACTGGCTTCCAGAAGGCAATCATGTCTTGGAGTTGCTGGTCTTCAATCACGCATGAGGTACAAGGCCATACCTGCTGACATTTCATGACAAACCAAGACCTGAAAGCTAACAGCTGAGACATGGGACTGAAAGCAACTGAGTCTGTAGACAAGACTTCGACTCTGGACAAGACGATGCCAAAGATCCATGCAGCTTGTAAGGGGCTAGCAATCTGACCAATGCCTGATAATGTGAGGCGCACATCAAGGCCAAAGTCAAGTGTGCAGTCCATTCCATTAAGAGCCAGCGCTTCACTCGGATGAACATGACGAATGGGCTGGTCAGCCACAGCTTCAGAACTGCTGGGAACTGAAAATCGAGCAGATGTCACTTGACTTCACATGTGCTGACCTAATGATCGCTTGACTCTCATGTGCCATGTGCCAGACACTTGGCTTCAAGCTCCTGCTAGCTTGGTAGCGTGTGACTTTACGGTTGCTCTGTGGATGGAAAATCGGTGGAACGCGGCGCTGTGAGTTTCCAGTGTCATCTCTTTC
>Ga0126342_10002407_pt1 | contig 29106 bp, 21 predicted proteins | sample Cyp1metagenome_FD_92528 | JGI IMG/M metagenome (GOLD analysis project Ga0126342, IMG submission 92528) | Coral microbial communities from Lord Howe Island, Old Settlement Bay, Australia - Cyphastrea 1 metagenome | ecosystem: Host-associated > Invertebrates > Cnidaria > Coral ... | reverse complement strand
TAACCAATCGCCAACCAATCGCTCAGCCTATCGCGATGCAGGTTTTAGCAATCGCGCAAAACAAAGTAAACGCATCAATTCATAAATTTGTGACCTGCTTTTACGGACGGCTCCCATGTATATATTATATCCCATGCCATAATAGTCCCATGATATTCCCATCATATCCCACAAAATCCCAATTTGTTGATGGTTAAACCTCCATTTCCCAGCAAGCCATGTTTGATTACGATCCGCATGGTAATATCCTACTAGTATCCCATTGTATTCCCATTCATATTCCATGAAAATACCCCATTATACTTCCAAAAATGCCGATATGCGCATCATTGTCCCGTTGTTTTTTCCATTAAAATGCATGATTACCATTATCAAATGGATAAATAGTCTATTGAGATTCCACTATTATCTCATTTATGTTGGTTAATCCGATATTATCCCATTACCCCCAAGGTAAACCCAGCATCTTTGTTGCTTAGTCTCATATTTTCCCATGATATTCCAGCAATAATCCATGAATATTCAACTAAATTTCAGGTTAGATCCTCATTAAATCACTAGATCACCCACTAGAATCACCATGGATATTTCCCATGAAATTTCCGAATCTCCATCCTAGTGCTTATCCACTAGATCACCATGATATTATATTTATAAACCCTAACTAGTTCGTTATATCATGTTACATCTACCATAAACCATAGAATTCAGCCACTGATCTATCTCAACTGAACGTTCGAATATCCCATGTTTGCTTCATTACCCACTATAGACATCACCCAAGAAATCATCATGGATATTTCCCCAAGAAATCTCCCTCTGAAATCTCCAAGTCCTCGTCCCAGGCACCCGGAAGAGCACCACGAAGGCCGGCACCGAGAAGTAGAGGTTGGCCGAGCCCACCCGTGGCGAGGCCACCGTGACGTTGTCCCGCAGGCCCGTGGCCTCGTCCACGCAGTCACAGGCCTGGATCCATTCCACGTGGCCGTAGATCTCCGCACATTGCATGTCCTTACCGGGGATCATAGCGATTTTATGGGGATTTATAGTGAATTCATAGGGATTTGTAAGGATTTTATAGGCTGTTTATAGATTTTATAGGGTTTTTAAAGGATTTTATATGAAATTATAGGGATCTGTCGAGGGACTTTTAGGGATTTTGTAGGGTGTTTATAGTTTTTTTGATAGGGGGTTATAGGGATTTATCAGGATTTTTGTAGGGGTTTACATTTATTGTGTTGGTTCTATATGGATTTATAGGGATTATACTATAATGATTGATAATGATTTATGAGGATGTCATAGGTTAGTGAATTAGCATGATTATCATTATCAATCATTATCATTGTTATCATTATATTATAAATATAATTATTACCATTATCATTGTTATTTTGTTATTATGTAGATACAGTGTACATAGATATATAAGGAGCTAAAGTTGTATGTTCCAAGGTTATAATTGCTGTATAAGACTGTTTGATACTTCCTGTAATATAATTTAGTACTTGTGAAACTTCGTACTGAACCTCAAAACTGGCTCTTTAAGCAAGCTGTTGCTTCATCCCTGCCCACTTTTCGGGAATTCCACCCGTTCAACGCACGCATCCCAGAGTGAATTGGGAAGATCATGGATCCATCTTCACCTCTTCAGAGATGTATTCACTCATTTCCCATTTGAAAATGGCTGAAAAATCACCTCTTTTGACCAACCATTCAACGTTGTGTGCCCATCTAAACTCTTGGTTCACACTGTTCACACTCCCCGACTCGTTGGATGCCTGACGTCTTCCATCCATTGATTCTGGATGAATTATATATAATATTATATTATAATTCACTGAGCTAAAATAAGCTTCCTTCTTCTTCTTCTTCTTCGGATAGTTATCCTTACAATTCCCATCATTCCAGGGTTCGCTCGCGACTTCGGCGTCAAACTTACCCAAATGGATGGCCCAAAACTCATCCAAGCTGCATTCAGCCCAGCATGGCAGGCCTCATCCTCTTCATCCCAACAGCCCCACTGACAAATTTTGCCCGTGGTGTTCAGGGCCGCATCCCCTGGGACCGATACCGCAAGGAAGCAAACTCCCCAAAGTCCCAGGCGAAGAAGGTGCGACATGGTTTTTTGGTAAAAGAGCAGTTGGAAAATATGATCTCTCTTGAGCCTGAAATGTGTGCGAAAATGGCCTCAAGATAGTGAGAAAGTTGATGCGAAAATGGCCACGGAAAAGGAACATCTTGCCACCTTAAGGAAGGAGAAAAAGGGGCACGGTGAAGGGAGAATCATGATGCTGCAGTGACACTGCCACTGCTTCCGCTTCCGCTTCCGCTTCCATCATCATCATCATCATCATCATCATCATCATCCTCCCCATCCCCATCCCCATCCCCATCCCCATCCAAGTCCCCTGTTGCTTCATGTTCCCATGCCCCCATCCTCCGGCAACGGTCGGCCCCAGGCGTAGTCCACCACCTGTGCGCTTTCCACCTGCAGCTCAAGTGACAATGTTGGCACAGCAGCCCCCAATGCGGGACGCCAATACCCAACCAGGGGTTCTGAGTGGTATTCAATCTTACTTGAAATTATGCGTCCTGATTGGGATCCGTGGCTACTAACCCCTTTTCGGAACTAGGGTATATCCCCCATGTAAATGGGTTGTACGGAAATGCGTACTACCCCACTTTCTCCCTGTGAAGCACGTCCAAATATGAGGTTCATGTGGTCAGCCCCAAGCCCTAAACCATCCCCAATGACTCGCCAGAAATAGGTGGTAGCCCTCCAAAATTGGAGGTTCATCATCATGTTTACCACATTTCTCAGGGTTTCTGTGGAGGTATTCAATATTAGGGGAAAGGGATAAGTACTTGGGGGGTGCAGTTCCAGGTATAAGTGGATATTTAACGGTAGTTATACGGGCCCTATAACAGGGTATATGCCCATTTAACAACCCCAACTTCAATCGAAATACCCCTTTTGTACGTACGTAGGTTAATTGCCCATGTAAATGCGTTCCCAGCCAGCCATGTTTCATTTCTAAATGGTAGTGTGAAGGGATAAATTCCTCCACCCTTGTATCAAATACCCCTTTAGGAACCATAGTTGAGCGTTGGATTTATTTGTTGGGGTCCCTATTGGTATATTTTACATTAGTGGGAAGAGATTATAACATCCAATTTTTTGATGATTAAGTGAGTTGAACCCTGATGTTGATGATTATCCTTATAAGCCTATAGATGTATACATTATCCTAAGGGGACCTACCTGGATGTATAAAATCCCTTGAAATCCCATAATATGGATTCCTATAGAAATTCTTACAAAATCCCAATAAATCCCTACAAGGTCCCTATAAAATCCTTACAAATCATTATAAATCCCTTTTTAAAACCCTATAGATCCCGTTAGAACCCTATAAATCAATCCCTATTAAATCACTATAAATCCCTTTAAAACCCCTATAAATCCCTATAGTTAAATCCCTTCAAAAAGAATACAGTATATATCATATATCTTTATGAGATTCCTTTACAATCCCTATAAAGACCCTAGAAATGCCTACAATATCCCCTTTGGAATCCGTGTAAATCTCTTTTAAAATCACGATAAATCAATGTATATAAATATATAGATAATTATAGATATAGGTTCACATGAATCATAAAATCCACAAATCCCTTTAAAAAAAAAAAAAAACTGTAAAATCCATGTGTTTGACATAGATGAGATATGATGAGATAACCAACAAGAGAAAGAATCGCAGGTGAGGGTTGAACTGAATGGATCATAAATGCCGCAATTCAACTCCGTGAAATTGACTGAGCATGCCACAAAACTTTGGGCCTGAAAGATTGGGTTGCCAATGAGTCACAAATGTAATGGATCGATGGATGTCGCATGAGCTGTCGATTGGGGTCACCATGGCATTTTGCTTCCATGATTTACTCAACCGCCACATCGGGTTCACGAGTATGTCTTGGCCAACAACTCACACGACACATGCAAATCGCAATTACATGCAATTACGCCGCCAGAGACTTGTCACGCTCTGGAGTGAAGAATTGCTACATTACGAAGTATCCAACCACAGGATACAATATAATGTATAGAAGGATATGAAAGTGCATAATGTTACTAAGACTACTGGGGAGTTACCTTCCAGAAACCTATTCCGAACTACGTGCAAGTTATTGTTTTGATATTATTGTCTGTGATAAGTTCCTGCAGCCTGCAGAGTGTCATGGTTTTTCTGGCCTTCTCTTCGCCAAGGCATGCAGACTCGGATCCGGTTGGATTTGCCGTAGCGCTCGACAACCACAAGATTAATTGTACCAAAACAAGTATAAACGAGTAACAAATATTAAATACTGTAAAGGTTGATGGGCATGCGTGACAAGGCAAGCATTGAAATTCAGCATCAGTCTCCGAAACGTCTTTGAAAGTTTGCCTCCGTCAGGGCCATGACCGAGGGCAGTTTGGCGGTCAGATTGCGATCTGAAAGAATGTGCATCCGTTCAGTAAGGCGAGTCATACTGTATCCAAGGATTTGCGGTTGTCGCACAATCATGCTTGCAATTTCTTCAACCCCGAATGTATGGAGTAGCAGGACATACTTGGGTTTCATATTTTGCTCGACGCTGCAGCCAAGCAATTGGGGAAAACCAGCTACAACCTTTGCAACTTGACACTTTGTGAGTCCCAAGCTCAGTAGCCATTGCACTGTGGGCTGCAAATTTTGCTCAATGCTGAGGCCAAGCAATGGGGGAGAACCAGCTACGGCCTTCGCAACTTGACCCTTTGTGAGTCCCAAGCTCAGTAGCCATTGCACTGTGGGCTGCAAATTTTGCTCAATGCTGCAGCCAAGCAATCGGGGAAAACCAGCTACGGCTTTTGCAACTTGACCCTTTGTGAGTCCCAAGGTCAGTAGCCATTGCACTGTGGGCTGCAAATTTTGCTCAATGATGCAGCCAAGCAATGGGGGGAAAGCAGCTACAGCCTTCGCAACTTGACCCTTTGTTAATCCCAAGGTCAGTAGCCATTGCACTGTGGGCTGCAAATTTTGCTCAATGCTGTAGCCAAGCAATTGGGGAGAACCAGCTACGGCCTTCGCAACTTGACCCTTTGTGAGTCCCAAGCTCAGTAGCCATTGCACTGTGGGCTGCAAGTTTTGCTCAATGCTGCATCCAAGCAATGGGGTAAAACCAGCTACGGCCTTCGCAACTTGACCCTTTGTTAATCCCAAGGTCAGTAGCCATTGCACTGTGGGCTGCAAATTTTGCTCAATGCTGCATCCAAGCAATGGGGGAAAACCAGCTACGGCCTTCGCAACTTGACCCTTTGTTAATCCCAAAGTCAGTAGCCATTGCACTGTGGGCTGCAAATTTTGCTCAATGCTGTATCCAAGCAATTGGGGAAAACCAGCTACAGCCTTCGCAACTTGACCCTTTGTTAATCCCAAGGTCAGTAGCCATTGCACTGTGGGCTGCAAATTTTGCTCAATGCTGCAGCCAAGCAATTTGGGAGAACCAGCTACGACCTTCGCAACTTGACCCTTTGTGAGCCCCAAACACATTAGCCAGTGAATCCTTGGTTGCAGCGTTTCTTTGATGCATTTTCCATTCAAGCCAGCACCAAGCATCAAGTCTGCATCTTGGATGGAAAAACCGGTGTCAACCAGAAAATATGATATTTCTTGGGTCGTGTTGCCACATCCGCGTACTCTTGCCTCATTCACGAAGTCCAACGCACGTGCAGAAATAGGAAACATATAGAGCTGCATTGCTTGCTGCATCCGTCTCAATACATCTGGGCGCAAAAGCTCTCCAACAGCATTCATTCCCTTTTGCAAAATGATCGTCAATGTCTTGGAAAGGGTCTTTCTGTCACCTTGACGCCATGGGTCCACTTTCATCCAAAGCACATTGCCCCTCAATGCCCTCTTCGTGGTGTGGCTGATACGGATCACAAGCGACCCTTCAGGAGCAAACGCAAGCAGTGCACCATTTTTGGCTTTATCCCTTGCAACACCTGCCTTTTCCCCATGCCGATAATATCCGTCATACTCCACAAATAGCGCAGCATCTTTCTTTCGCAGAACTCCATGTGCTGCCAAATCTGGTTGTAAAGACCCTCCACCCCAATCCTCTGGGGCTGGAAAGCTCCGAAAAAGCTCCCGAATTGGCATCTGTGGCATCAACAAATCTGCCAAGGGTGCCAGTAGTTCGCCTTCAGCTACGCTGTCAAGATGCTCTTGTGGCCATCCTTGTTGCCACCATGACGGGACATAGCTGGTGGATATCCACCGTGCTGCAACCAGAAATGCGATTGCCATCCATCCACGTCGTGAGCATCGGATGGCCCGCGCCATGTTTAGCGGCGCAAGCCAATGATCTTAGTGCAGCACTTGAGCCCTGGAGACTGGCTAAGTCGCCAATTCTGTTGGATGCATTATTCATCATGATTTTGTTTTTAGGAAAGGAAAAGTGCGATTTATTCCAGACTCCTTGGTTGGCAAGTTTGTTTGGAGCTTATAAGTTTGTTCCAGCGGCAAAGCACATCCTACACTTGCCCTGCCATGCAGTGGTATTTGAGCCCCCCTTAATGGCATACATAGCACCGGCAAGGTGGTTCACTTCAATCACCTTGCTGTCAAGTTGCCGTGTCTTAGGATGTTCGGGGTAGAGACAACCGGAATACAAGATTCATGTTCAGGAATTCCAGAACTGCTAACTTCGTGTTGGAAGTGTTTTCAAAAGAGGCACCAACTGCAAAAACACTCCCAATATCTCACAATATAAAATGGCTTATGATTTTGCCCAAATATTTCTAACACTTACCAAATAGATGGGAAACACTTACCATACTATGGCATATTATGCCATATTATGGAATATTATGGCCAAGTTGTCTGAAAAATAGGCTCAAGAACTTTTAGTGGTGTCTCATCATTTTCTCCCAACCATTGCCTCTGGATTCTTGGAGCGGTTGCGGGCCAAGTTCTCCCGCACCAGGGCCACCTCGGGGGGATCCCTTGAAAAAGGCCGAGCTTTGACCCTGAAAAAATGGTGATGCCGCTGAGAAAAATATGGAAACCATCGGAATAATGGGAAAGAAAAATTGGATTTGACTGAGAAAAATAAGGAAGTTAAGCAGGAAGAAATGGTGGATTCACCGGGGAAAGAAATGAATTGAAATGGTGTTCCATATCTATGAGGGGCTGAGGGGCTTGGAGGGGTGTCCGGTGTCCAGAACCTGAAACGTTGATCTCGGAAGATTTCATGATGTTTCCCATTCTATGGCGAAGCAGCTATCTCAAAATCCTCCCAGTTGATGAGTGAATAGATTCCCATATCATGGGTTTAATAACCCTCAACCTTACTATGCTGCTGAAGTCGCATGGGTATGGCTGGAAATGATGACCCTCAGGGAATCCCCGTACAGCACAGATGCTTCGACACTGAACATGACTCATTGTCAATGGGTCCATTAGCACCCGACCAGCCCCGTTGGATCAGCAACATGTTCTTCGGTGTGCTCCACTTGGATCCCCATTGGACTGCACCAAAGCTTGGACCCCCCAGCGTTTTCGGCTAAATCGCAAAGGACCACCTGGCAACGAAGCCAGGATCACTTGAACATCCACAGTTGAACCTGAGAAACCATGCGGACGCACAACATCCAATCATAGGGATGTCCTGCGGGGTTAATCCCTATGGAGATATGATGGGGATGTTTTAACAACAAAGCGAGATCCAATGGTTTAGGGCATTATGTTCGTAAATCGCCATGGGATTCAATGTTCATCCCCACGTTCAGTCCTCGGAAGGTATTGAGAAACATACCCATGTGCCAAAGATCTCTTAAAGTGGTAAATCCATGTAAATCCAACAATAAACACCTCATGATGATGTGGTTTGCCATCCTCAAAAAATGAAAAAAAACAACTGGTCAATGCGACATGGTTCTCCCAGTGGCTGTCTCCAACTCGAGAGATCAGTTGACACTCGTAGCCCTCAAGGGTTGGTAAATGTCCCTTATATGAACATCACCCAACTATTGGCTGGTTGGTGGTTGACCTACCCCTCTGAAAAATGATGGAGTGAAAGTCAGTTGGGATGATGACATTCCCAATATGATGGGAAAAATCATCCATTCATGTTCCAAACCAGCAACCAGATTGGGAATATGTCATCTCCAAGAGATGATTTTTCATGTGTTCAAAATCCAACAAACAATGGACATTTCTGGGGACGACAAGCCGCGCACCTCGTAGCCCGCCTTGGCCAATGCCACGCCTGCCAGACCTGGATCTAACCATTGAAAATGGGCTGTGTAGTGGCATCTTAATCGATTTTTTGTTGGAAATCTCACTATTGGGGATGGTATTCATAGATCAAACCAACCATAATTTGGAACCAAAAGAGGCTGGATTTAACCAAGAAAAGTGTGGATGAGACCAAACATTATGGTATACCATCCTCTAACGGACATAGACCCTGCCATGAGTTTCTGGGTTTTGGGGGTCTATGTTCGTTGGGGTGATGATGCAGGTAGTTCATACCGAAGAAGGCATGGTGATGCATGGTGAACATATGAAAAGTTTGGATAGTAAAATACCAAAAAGATGGATGGTGAATGCTGAAAATGTGATTTTTCACACGGAAGATTGTATGATGGCTACAAAAGGTTGGATAATCATTTCATATTGAAAAGTAGATGTTACTGATAGCAGCCAAAACGGATCAAAATGGAATGGTAAATTTGCTTTTGGGGTCAATAAGGATTTTTCTCAAAAGCAGGTCTGAAAACAACGAGAACTTTGAGGGTCAACAGCTTAGACCTTTCCTGATTAGTACTCTCCCCGGTTCCTGGGCAGAAAAAAGAATCTGGGTCTGTTTGAAAATGGCGTATATACCCCCCAAAAAATGCCATCTACAAGGGGAAACTGATGATGAACTGGGGGATTTAGGGGTCCCCTACAGACAAAACCATGATTCAACCAGTTATCAGGCTTATTCACCACGATTCCTGGGACGACCACCAAATTCAGGCTGGGTCATGACTCAAACTGTGCCTCTTTGCATGTTCATACCTCTATTGATATTGATTCTATATCGTGTAGGTATACATTAATACAGTACCTCTATTGATATTGATTATACTGCACATCCTGTATATATATATATACATTATACATTCCCAAAAGGATAGAATTCTGGATCCGTCTGAATTGTAATTAGCCACCAAGCTGGAAATCGCTGAAATAGTCATTCCAGTGACGTCACGACAGCTTCGGTCATGATTTCCCCATGATAATCCCCATTCATATCCCATTATAATCCGCTACAATTATCCTTATTCAACCATAGAAATGTATCCAGAGTATATTATACATATTATATTATATATATATCATATTGTATCATATTATATTATATTATATTATATCATATTATATATATATATGAACCATCATCATTGTAGCTATTATAGATGATGTCCCCATGATATCCCAATGAATATCCCCATGAAATAATCACATGATTATTGGTTCAAACCCATCGCCCCTGCCTGTACCACAGGACAAGTCCTGCGACGTTCAGCCCCAAAAAAAACGCGGCTTTTGGAAGATCATGGCCTCCAGTGAAGATACAAAAAACGATGGAAATCCATGAGTTTCCCCCTGGGAAATGATCTAGAAATGGAAGATGTTCATCTGGTTGGTGGTTGGTTTCAACCCCTCTGAAAAATGATGGAGTTCGTCAGTTGGGATGATGACATTCCCAATATGATGGAAAAAAAAATGTTCCAAACCACCAACCAGTCATCGTTTTCCAGGTAAATATTCTCCCTTCGGGGATTCCATGCTGGGTTTCCGTGGTTTTCTGGGTTCAGAAACGCTTTTCGGAGCAAACTAGGATCATTCTGGGCGCAGCGTACCAGTCCCCGAAATCTCCTGGACCATGCGAGTTAGCCCTCTAAATTCGAGGTTTCAGCTGTCATTTTCTGGAGAAGCATGAAAAATTCGGGACATCCTATCCCACAGACATCTCCAACATTTGGGCAGACTCAATTGGGTGCTTTGGATTTTGGAGTTAACTGAAAACCCATTGAAAAATGGGTTATCTCCAACAATTGGGTGGTTTTCAACCCATTTTTCAGGCAGAAAACCACCCAATTCGCCTACCGAAGGAAGGTTGACCAAGATTCAAAACGGCAGGTTCACGCGGAAGAGTTCGACATGTCTGCGGCAACATCCCAACTTTCAATGTTGCATAAACATACCTGGTTGGTGGTTGAGCCTACCCCTCTGAAAAATGATGGAGTGAAAGTCAGTTGGGATGATGACATTCCCAATCTATGGAAAAATCATCCATTCATGTTCCAAACCACCAACCAGATACATAGGGGGGGGTTCCTAAAATAGGGGTACCCATCAGTTCTCATCCATTTATAGATGGATTTTCCCTTTATAAACCAACCAGCCATTGGGGATCCCCCACCGCCAGTGGCGAAAAAAAACGGTCCAGGATACGTCGTGGCTGCTCTGTGAGCCCAGGGAGAAAGGCCTAACACAGCAGCAGCCGAAAGTTGCTGATCCAGCCATGTTGGCCGTTTAACAATTAGTACGAAATATATGGTGAATAGTGGTGAATATATCAATCGTATCCCATTCAAAATGGCAATTTGCTAGTTATATATGCCAATTATAACTGCTGGGTGGTTTGAACCATCTTGAAAAATATGAAAGTCAATGGGAAGGATTATCCCATATATTATGGAAAATTAAAAATGTTTGAAACCACCAACCAGCAATTAGTCACAATTAGCATTATAAACAATAATCACAATGAGCATGTTCTTTTGGATTGTCCATCTCAAATGTTGTGCTCCCATTTATCATGATTCTCAAAAAGATAGAAAGATCATGTACCGCTAATAACTTCGTAGGATTCTACATGATTCTACCATGTTCTATCTGCTTGGGGCAAAAAACGACCGGTCCGTATCTCTCATAGTCCCACCAGTTTTATGATCCCATTCGCACTGTATCCCATCATAGAGGTAAGCCAAGGTGAAGTGTTCGCAGAGTGAACATCTGGTTCTGGTGGTTGAGCCACCTCTCTGAAAAATATGACTTCGCCAATGGGAAGGATGACATCCCATCTATGAAATGGAAAAATAATCCAAATGTTCCAAACCACCAACCAGTATGATATTATACCATTACACCATTGTTCCGCCAAGTGATCAAAAAAATCTCTTCAACAAGTTCTCGTGTTTTGGTAGACATTAGACATCATTAAACATGATTAAACTATAGATTAAACACTAGAATGTGGGTAAAACAATGCCATGAACCATCCCTCAGTCATCACCATTTTTGTATAGGTGGTATGTTTACCATTCCCAGCCATGGATGGTTTGTGACATTGTTTCACCCACATTAGTATATGTGGTAAACTTTCAACATCACTAGACATAAAAAAAACTATAGGTTAAACACTACTTGTTCTTTATTAACATTAAACATTAAACACTACAGGAAGGGGCCAAGTTGGTTTATACCTATATTAACTAGGATTTATGATGGCTATATCGAACTAGTTAGATGGGGTTATAAACCAACAAACATTACTAGGGGGGCCCTTCCTGTAGTGTTTTACCCACATTCTTCATAATCCCAACATGAAATGAACTATAGGTTAAACACCACTTGGGTTTTATAAACATTAAGCATATTTACCCTCTGGTAAACTAACATAGCTATTGAAAATGGCCATAGAAATAGTGAGTGTTCCCATTAATAGCATGGTGGATCTTTCCATCGTTATGTGAACGTTTACCAGAGGGTAAACATTAAACACCCTGTAATACATCACAACGGCTTTATACAGCAAAAAACAACATCACAACGGGCAGTCTTGGCCTCCAGATGCTTCGCCAGCAGCCAACTTCCAGCCCAAGTCCTCCACCCTGTCGTTGGGAAACAAGACAGCATCCAACATGTCAATGAAATGAATATAGATATCTATGATAAATGATGTATATTATATTATAAATATGTATATATATGTGATATATTATCTGATATATTATCTGATATATTATCTGATATATTATCTGATATATTATCTGATATGTTATCTGATATATGGAATAAACATGGATTCTATCGGATTCTATCAATAATCCGATGAACTTGACATTCCGGAGACTCCCGCGACTCTTCACACCAAAATAGCTGATAGTTATGGAATCTTCATCCCCAAAAAACATGGTATAACTCGGTATAAAACTGTGTTTGATGGGTTTTGACCGTTCAACCATCTTTCAACCCCGTATGTGAAATCGATTCTGGATGTAGCTGTTCATGTAACCAGCCTAGCAGCTTTTGTGATGATTCCCCTGAGGACTTACCTTCCTTACCTTGAGGTCGTTAGAGAAAAACGGTCGGATTTCTGGGTTTACAACTGCCCCTAGGCATGTGAGGTTTGGGAATGCAACAGGACATGTTGAAACCCAGTTCAGAAAAACGTGATGAATCTAATAGCTACAAATGCTGGTACTGATAGGAGACCGTGATTGCTGATGTATTCGAAACTTGCACTCACAACTATATAAGTGCATCTTAAACGGATATGGATCCCGTCATTGAGCGCGCCCCATTGAGCGGAGATTTCTGGGGATTCAATTGCCTGGATGGTGGTAAAACCAAGGAACAGAATTTCGGGGTATGGTGTTGAATAGTGTTGGATACTGGTTGATAATGGTTAATGATGGTTAATGATGGTTAATATAGGTTTGCTCTATGTCATTATCTTAATGTATAGCTTATCCAATTGCTTCCCGCCCAGTACCCAGTGCCCATGTATGTTTTTGTTGAACCCAATTAAATTCAATTGGCAAAAATGTGGTAGATGTGCTGCTGAAAACAAAAAAATACCACGTTCATCCCATGATCAATTGCCCTACTAATAGCTCTGTGTTGGGATTCTAGTGCCAGCCCAATTTGCTTCTTGTTGGGCCTGGGTCCATGTTCAACCCTAAACCTAGAACTTGGATCTTTGGTTTCAATTGAAACTTTACCAATGGATTGGTTTGAGGGAAAAATTACAGGAAAGCCCCATACTTAATGGGAAAATCGATGGTTTCCGGTTAAGATTTTTCCGTAAACTAATCCATTGACTTTAAGTGCTAAAGATTTTGAAAGATCCAGTTACCATGTTACATCTGGCTAAATTAAACATAATTCACCAACCTGAAAACAGCTGAGATCATACGGCCATTTGGAGTAATGATGCCCCAAAAATCCAATGCCCATCATTCTATCTCACACTAAAAATAATCCCAATATTGATTCTCCCATCCATCCAGTCATCGAAAAGAAATTGTTTGTGGGTAAAACACCATAATAAACCATCCCCCAGTCATCACCATTTTTATGTGGTATATATAAACCATTCCCAGTCATGGGTGGTTTATGACATTCTTTTACCCACATTAGTATATTTGGTAGACATTCAACATCATTAGACATGACGAAACTATAGGTTAAACACTACTTGGGCTTTGTAAACATTAAACATATTTAAACATTGAACCCCATACATCATTGTGTTATGACATGGCACAAGCTGCGCAGCAAATGGCAATGACTTGGTGGTACGTTTTTCATGGCTGGTTTATGACATTGATTTACCCACATTACTCCAATTATTAACCATTATTAAACAGTATCCAACACTATTCAACACCATATGATCAATACCATTAACAGTATCCAGTATTCAACAGCACTATTCAACACCATTGACACTATTCAGTCACCACTAGAGGTGTAAATCTCCTTCCGACATCATCCCCAAATCCCCAGTCCTGTGTTTGTGAGCACAGCATCACCCTCTGAGAGCGTCACTTGATTCCTAGGAGATGCTGGGGGTGTTAGGGCTTCTTCATGCAGAAGTTGTTCATGAAACTGGGCATATCATGGGAATAACGGAATAACTATGAAGATTATAGAAAAAGTTTAAATGGGCATATCATGGGAATAACTATGAAAATAAAATAGAGGATATCATGGGAATGTAAAAATCTATACCGGGAGAAATCTTGCATTTCGCCAGCCAAAATGGTGACTTAACGATGGGAAAATAGGGATTTCACCCATGAATCATCAACATTTCGGGATCCCACACTGGGAAGTCAAGCAACAAACTCCTCAGAAAAATGCACTGGATAACTTGTATAATTTATATATATATATTGAATGTGGATATTGATTCTCAATATTTAGTGTCAATATTGATTGTTCATATGTCAATGTGTATTGTTAATATTGAATGCGAATATTGATTGTTAAGGTGGTGGTTGAGCCATCAAATAGGGTGGGCTGAAAGAAGTGAAAGAAGTGAAACATCTAACCAGCTCTGATGAATCATACATCATTCTGGATCTGATTCTTCTGCTTCCCCAGAATATTGAATCGGTGTTCGTTTCTAGCGACCCAAATAGATTGAAGAGTTGGAAAGTTGGAAATTGTGGTGGAAACATTATCGACCGAATATCCTGGCAAGCTGTTCGGCATCTGATTGAAAAGGATCCCTGTTTTGTGTGACCTTTGCCAGATGAGCATCACCAAAAATGGAGAGACCTCAAATGGGACTTTGAGTGAAATTTATAGCGGCTGAGCGTAATTTCTCTTCAAAGTGGGATGCTTTACAATCAAGTTCCAGTCACAGCAATATTTTCTAAAAGGAACCATAGTTTCTTGACCTGAACCAAACTTTGAACTTGCCAAGTGGAAACCAAGATCTTTCAAACTTGGGATCATCCATTTCCAAAACTTAAGATCTCCAAAATTTTGGCCACGGGGTACCCCCCCGAGTCATCATCCAAGTCATTCAGCCACGGGCTGAGGTCGTGAACCCCAGCAACTGGTAGGAGCGTATGGGTCGCTCCAGACCTCAAGGAGGATCCAAAGGATGGGTTACCAGCGGGGATGGTCATCCCCATACTTGGTGGCTCATCCCACGGCTCGTAAATGGGTTATAACCCCAGTGATTGACATGGGATAAGCAGGGTTAATCCACTTTTTTGATTGGGGTTATAACTCACTTACGAGCCGTGGGATGAACCACCAAGTAGTGGGATGGTCCCCTGAAGTTGTTTTGGAATGAGATGTTTGATAGGCAACTTGAGGTTGATTGTTGAGCAAAAAGATGAAAAAAAACTACGCCAACGATTGGATTCATGGTGGAGATATGAATAGAATAGTTCGATGTGGGTTCAAACTAACTTGGAACTGGGGGAGCCATTCTTGTATCCAACATACTGTGGATGGTTGCGAAATCCTGCACCAGTTGGTAACTACTGGTAACTATGAAACACTGCAAAGAATGGGATTGTAACGGCATAGATCGCCAGCTGGTGCAGGATTTCGCAAGCAGGTCCAAGGGTACCCCATGGGCAAAATCCAGTTGTTGATCATCTTCCCATATCTTCCCTCAAAATTTGTTTGAAATAGTGTCTGTCTCCCTCAAGGAAAGGCCAAACCCAACAAGGAAATCTAGAAATCCCTCCCTTTCTCCTGGTTTAAAGTTGCAAGTTTTCCCAGTTAAATATCCCAATGTTTTTCCATGGTATCCCGATTTTTCCGAAGTATCAACCCAACTTTCCTAGTTCTCGCAACGTTCCCAATTTTCATCAATTTTCCCTACTTAAGCTCCGCATGTTTAGTGAACAAAAATCCCCCATGTCCCGGTGCAAGCTGAGCTTTGGTCCCCCTTCACTCACAGCAAGGCCCTCCTCGACCGATACCCAGCTCCGGAGATATTGGTGGTTTTGAACAGCAAAAATAGGGATCGACAGATAGGGATTTAATCTGGGTAAATTATAATATTTCACTAACCTGAATTAAGGCCATTTGGGGATGATTCCCCTTATTAACCATGATTCCCAGTGAGGTGGCAGTGAGGTCATTATAATTTACCCAGATTTAATGGAAATTCATGAAAATTCTATGAGAATAGAATGGGATTTTAATGGGATCCAATGGGAATAGAATGGGAAAACCATCTCTAAACCCATGAATAATTGTGTTTTGTTTGGATTTGATGGGAATACAATGATGAATTGGGATCCAAAAATGGGACATGAATGGGATATTCTTTATAAACTCTAATGGAGATACAGTGGGACTATATGGGAATATCATGGGAATATAACGGGATATAGTGTGACTTAAAACATATGTATTATTGTATTCATGTGATTTAATATATAATAGACCATGCTGGGATTAGAACATATGGAATGCACTGCGAGTCTAACGGGATATATGATATACTGTATCTATGTGTATATATATATATATATAGAGATAGTGGGAAATCATTCATAAATTGAGGCATCATGGCTGAACACCCAAGATGAGATATCATTACTGGTTGGTTCCCAGCACCCCTGCTAAAAGTTTCATTTCTAGTGGTTACAAGTACGAGTATGTATACATTACCAAGCATCACCCAAAAAGCAAGAAAAACTAACGGAACTGCTAGAAAAACAAGAAGTTAAGCAATGATTCTTGGGGATTTGAGTGATTTTGAGTGTCTGAGAATGGGGTATGCCTTCAAAAATGGGAGAGTTGCTTTAAGAAACCATGTTTCTTGCGGCGCTTGTGAGAAAGCTACAGTTCACCCAGAAACCGCAGATACTTAGAGGTCAGGTTGGGAAGGTCGAAAATTGCCAATGGCACGGTAGTGAATTGAGCATTTCACCTGATATTTGGGCAACGAAACCAAGCAATGTGCAGTATCTGTCTAGGGGCCCAAGGCCGACCCCCATTTTGTCATGGATCTTAGACATCCGGGTTTTTGAAGACTGAGATAGACAAATAGTTTTGAAGTTGGTAAGTGATTGGCTAGTGGTTCATATCCCAAGATATCAAACCGTAAGGGGGCGAAGTGAGAACCCAGGTGCTTAACATTAATTCTAATTTGTAGAGATTCTCTCACCCTCCCACGGGCAATCGATGGTATGCAGGTATTGCGTCATCTTCTCATTTATGCCAACAGATTAAAGATGAATGAGGTACCATCATGTACCATCTGGGTATTTAACATATTTAACATAGCCATGGAAAGATCCACCATTTTTAAGAACGGTAAACCCAGGTAAACCATCTATTTCGATTAGGGCCATGGCTTAACCATGGCTATGTTAGTCATAACCAGAGGGTATCCCCAATAGAGGTTTATTATTGGGCCTAGCCATGGGATGATGTAAAATGAGCCGCAGTCATGGTTGGTTGGATAGTTTATGGCATGGGATTTACCACATCAATGCTAGTAAAGCCTTAATAAACAATCCCCAAATTTACCATACATGGAAGCTATAAGTATAAACCAACAAAATATGGTTGGTTTATTATTGCTTTACTAACATTAAAATATTAAACTGACCCTTCAAGATTGACCCAGCTCGAAGCGCCCCCATTCTTTCACACTTTGCGTCACGTCACGCCCGTCTCGCGGCGCAGGTCACACCGCGCAAGGCGCGTCTTGCGCCGTTGGCCACCCGTTTTTTTGGGGGTTTCCCCAAAGCGTTCGCTCGGCGAAGGGCTTGGAGAAACGCCTTCTGGGTGCGGCATCTCTGAACCCAAGGATTTTCTTGGAGGATTCGGGAAACACTCTTGATTTACCCTGAAAGACGTTGGCGCCATCGCGCTGCTTGCGTGACGGCAAAAGCGCGTCCTGAACAACGTTTCAAGTATATCAAGCCCCAAGAGGATAGAAAAGTAGATAAAAACCATGTACTAAGTTCGATAAAGCATGATTAATATCATTAATAATCATTACTGGTTAATATTAATATGAATAATAGTGATAAATTACTTCTTCGGCATCTTTTTGGGTACTATTCTCTGCGGCTACCCAGAAGGAGCACCAAAAAATCTAACCCCGGCCTTTTTTCACCTACCGTAAGAACCCCTCAGTGTGGACATACTGTTTGGGAAATGTTTTTGAAAAAACATCCCGAAGTGGAGTTTAATCATTGTGTTTTACCACGTGAATTCAATGAAACCGCCAACCGGAAATCGTTGGAACAAAGAAATATTCAATCCAATGCTGTAATATGCACCTCCACTTTCATCCCCAGGCACAGGTAGTATATGTAACACGTGCAGCTTTGTTGCAGACTCCTTTCCGTTGGAAAAGTTCAACAAATCGTGTGTGGATTCCCCCTCCCAGGAACAGACATCCTATAGGTTTGAGCACGAACCTTGTCAATGTTTGACCTTCAAAAGTCCAACCTCCGACTTCTTTACTCTGTTTGGAGCGAAAGCAAATCCCAAGAAGATGCCCAAAAGTGGCTAAAGGTCACTGTTTCAGAGGCATCTGACCTTTCCACCGGCTCTTTCTCGAGCCCCGAGACACATCATCATCATCCCTGGGGGGGAAGTCACGCACGTTCCGCAGCTACACCTTCCGCTTCCTACAAGCCGCCGGTCAGCCGGAGGCTCCAATCCTGCCATGGCAGTGACCGGGTTTTTTCTTTGGTGGAACTTGATGGCCCCGATGGCGCTGTTCCTGGGGTTTGTAATGGTTTTTCTGAATTTCTATAATGGCTACTGGTTTATGGTAAATATATGGTAAATATATGGTAAATATATGGTAAATATATGGTAAATATATGGTAAATATCAACTTCACCAACTTAAGACTTCTGGTTGGTGGTTGACCTACCCCTCTGAAAAATGATGGAGTGAAAGTCAGTTGGGATGATGACATTCCCAATATGATGGGAAAAATCATCCATTCATGTTCCAAACCACCAACCAAATACGGCTTATACTGGTTTATAACTTGCACAACATCAAATCCAGTAGCTGATGTTGACCTAAGATTATCTAAGATTATCTAAGATTAGCTTAGATATGAGTCACATAAAGAGACTGACCCGGTCACATTTCCCCAATGACGTGGGAAACATCAATTCAGTGGAAGGGTCTCTTTGAATGGCGTGGATTCTGCTGCCAGTTTTTGGTTGTTGAGTCACCCACCATCATTGGTAGAGTATATATATAGTATAGGTATCATTGTCCCATTTTGGGGATACAAAAAGGTCTTTGAAAGCACCAAGTTCACAATGACAATTGTCCTGCAACGAATCAATCTCAGAGTCTTGGTCGGAAACCATGACCAGTGAGAAGTCTGTTGGGAGATATCAAAAAAGACCAAGATTTTCGGATCATAGGGTCTTGAATTTTCGCCCGCACCCATCTGGAAGTGGCTTGTTCCAGAATCTTTTTGCAGGTTTAGATCCCGATTTCTGGTTGTTGGGATGGGATACATCTCCATGTTTGGTGAAAACTCCGCTCTCGTTCGTTGATACGTTATATATAATATGTATATATAATATATATAATATATATAATATATATAATATATATAATATATATAATATATATAATATATATAATATATATAATATATATATAATATATCTAATATATCTAATATATATATTAGATATTTATCTGCTGGTTCAGCCTACCCATGGGTGAAACAAACACCACGTGGGATTCTGTGTTGTAGCTGAAACCACCAATCTTTTGCAGAAATCCTCAACCCCAATCTTTTGCAGCATTTCTTGCATGTGACACACATGGCTGTGTCATCCTAAAATGGGAGGTGGCCCCAATATCTGCATGGTTTATTTCATGGAAAATCCCAACAAAAAAATGGATATCATCCAATATCTGGATGGTTGATTTCTTTGAAGATCATAAATGGGATGATCTCTGCTTTATACTTGAAAATCCTTCTCTGGTTGGTGGTTGATTTCCCCCCTCTGCAAAATGATGGAGTGAAAGTCAGTTGGGATGATTTTCCATTCCCAAAATGATGGGAAAAATCATCCATTCATGTTCCAAACCACCCACCAGTTCTACATCAATTCGATCATCAATGGCAGGACCAACCCCAGACCTCGGAAACACCATCGGAAAGCTGCCCCGCCCCAAACGCCCCGCGGCCCGCGGCCTGGTGTCCGGCTTCGCTCTCAGCTCGAAGGCTGCGAAGGTGGAGCCTTGAAATCCCTCCTGAGATGGCCGCCCGCTGAGATGCGGAGGTCAACGTAACGTGTTACCCCAACGGTGTTGGTGAAATCTTAGGTGAAATCTTCGGTGAAATCTTGGGTGAAATGTTGCTTAGATGTAGATGTTTAACTCACCAGTTTGATCATTTAACTGGGATATAGAATGGAATAGTCATGGATGAGTCATGGATTATTGATGGGACTACAGTACAATGGGATAGTGGTATATTACATATTACCCTCCGGTGTCCTCAAACATGGCAAGCTGGAAAATCTCCGAACTAAATTGGAGGTTTCAATGAGAAAAAATCGTCAAACTAAATGGGGGGGATTTCCCATTGCCATGTTTGATCACCAGACCACAAGAGGGTAACCGTAACCATTTCTACCCGCAAAAAGGACCATCTACTTCCGGGACTTAACTAACCAGGCTTGTTAACATTCATGAAGCAGTTACTAGTTGGTTCAAATGGATTCAAATGCTACCCTCTGGTAATTTAACATAGCTATTGAAAATGGCCATTTATAGTGGATTTTCCCATTAAAAAAATGCCATTTTCAATAGCTATGTTAAATTACCAAATGCTATTTAACCAGCCAAATTGCTTGTCATGCGGTTGGGAAGCTCAATTCTCAGCTCCAGTTGTGGCTCCCCATGGCAGGGAAGGATCTCCAAGCCGCTTTTTTGTGCCCCTCCAGTGATGTTTCTTCTGGCGAATAAATCCCAGGAACTAGTTCGATATCTCTAGATATCTCTACCATAAACCATAGAATTCACCGAACGTGAACTAGGCACCAACTAAGCCTATTCGGAACTGGAGCACCGCCCCAAGAACCGCGCCCTTGAACTCTTGCCCAGGCCCCTTGGCACAGAAAAAGATGTGAAGAATGGGAATCTAAACATCCATAGAGATTCAACTGGCCAAAATGGAGCCTGATCCCCATTGAAATCATCATTTCTTATCCCCATTGAAAAAAAAATGGCAATCTTTTGGGTGTACCCGACTTTCAATCACGGGCCCACTGATTGATGGTTGGTTCAACCCATCTTAAAAGTGGTACCCCAACTCATCCCAATGATACCGCTGTTGCTTTTGGCGTATTCCAAACCATGCACAAAAAAAAAGTTCTGAGGGCCCCAATCCCAACGAAAGGCCCATTTTGGGGACCCAAAATGATAACAATTTTACCACCATCCTCGTTGGTTAAAAATTCATCCAAATGCTTCTGAGCCTCATCCGACTTGAGACTCAAGGCCTTTTCTAACGACCCATGTAACGCCTCAGGGTCGGTGCGTTTCAGCGAAACTTGTCGAAGCTGGAGAACTTCCCAAGCAATGGTTACCCTCTGCTAATCAAACATCGTGCTGAAGAATCCCCTGTTCCATTTACTTCGGGGATCTTCCAGCCATGCTTGATTACCATTGAATACAGATGATTTTCCAAACACCCGCTTTTTTCTCCACTGGATATTCACCAGGATTGCCAGGGCCAAGTGTTGATACCCATCTTCCGATATGAAACCATCCAGCTTTGAGGAAAAAATCGAGCCAATCCAGCATCAAGACATAGGTCTTTGCGTATCTAACTGCTGGGTGGGGTCAGGCCACCGAGTTGATCTTTGACTTTTCGCCCAGAAAATGTTCAAAACCTAGAACCGAAAAAATCCGAAAATATGTCTTGAAGATGTTCCTATCAGAAATCTTGGCCATTCTTTTTAGGACATCCCGAATCGTCCCAAAAAAAGAATCGCAAAGGCACCGGTCTCTTTCCTGAGGTCGGAGATGGAGGATGAGCCTCAAAAGCTTTCCATGGCCGTGATAAAAAAGGTGGATGAAGCCCCTTGATTTGTTCTACCATCTGGTTATGACTAACATAGCCATGGTATAGATGGCCCATTTATAGATGGTTTACCTATTAAACATCTGGTTATGACTAACATAGCCATGGAAAATCCCTTATAAATGGAGGTTTCTAGCTGGGAAATTCATCTATAAATGGACCATTTTCCATGGCTATGTTAAATAACCAGAGGGTAAATGTTGGAGATGGATTTGGCCCAGAAATGTGTGCAAAAAAATGATGAGCCACAGAAAATGATGGTTTCTCTTCGACGAAGCCGTGTCAAGTTCTTCTGTCGCTAGAAAAATCGCCCAGTAACCTGCCGCAGCAAGGGTTTTTACTGAGATCCTACGTTTAAGAAAAAAAGTAGATTGAAGCGATTGAAAGCATGGTGCAGGCTACCAAAACAGGGGAAATCATTAACACGGCGGGAGGGGACAGCCCATGAAATACAGACTATAAACATCCATAAAGTCATAAACACACCGGAATCAATGATATGTCCAACATCCGTAGTTGCCGGTAGCTCGCGACTCACCCAAAATCGGATGCCAAGAAAATGAGATCAACAAATCAACTCAACTCTGCGTTTGATTCTCTGCTGCAGATGTTCAAAATCCCTCATACTGGATGGAAAACTGTGGGAGTTCCTGGCGGTCCTAGTAGAACGCAGCTTGATCACATACTTTGGGGCCACTTCGATATACAGTACCAGTTGCCATTATTTGTCTATGTTGAATGGTTGTAGGGGTTCTCCAATATTTTTATCAACCAAACAGCGGGATAAGGACATCTAGAATCCCTTGATCTTGCTTACCCTACCAAAAGAGTCTACTCTTAGCTGGCTATTGTGCAATGGGGGATCCACAATCATAGATCATCCCCAAACTTACATTTACATGAATCCATGTTTTCGCATCCAAGAGTTCATGATTGGAGGTACAATTAGCTTATGAAATTTTGGGCCACGTTTCAAGGTGAACGTGTCCTCATTTTCTGATCCCCAAGTTCGCTGGATGCGAACTTAATTTCATGGAAAATCCCATCGAAAATCCCAACGAGTTTAATGGATTTAGATGATCACCAGGGATCACCCACATGACTTAGGACCCCTCCATATCGACAACCGGTCTCTGGGCCCAAAAAACCGGCGGCGCAAAAGAATCCAGGACGGACGCAGAGGACACGGGAACCGTCTGAGGCGCTAGAGCCTCCTGCATGACCTGAAATTGAAAAAAAAAATGGGACAAATTGGAGGAATTTGGGAGATGATTTTGGTGCCGACTGAATTTTAAAAAAACATGGACGGGGTGTGCATGTTTGTTCTACTAGAAAAAATGGACAGAAGTTGAGTCTTCAAGTGCCTGCAACTGGGAGGTTCCCCAGCAAAACTGTGGATTTTACTAATGAAATTTGGGACATGTGCTATCAAATTGGTGATTTGCCTAAAAGCTACGGGTTCCAAAAATGCGGAACCCCAAAATATCATACAAGTTAATTATTGGTCGAGTCATGTTTATTCAGGATAAACCAATTGAGAAATGGGGCACCTTAATTTTCAGAAATTTCCATATTCTAAGGAAGAATGGGTGAACAATGCAGATGTGGTGAGCAATCCAAGTGGTCCTTGATCAGCAAAAATGACCGTTTTCTAGACCATTGACATTGCAGGATGTAACGAATGAAAGTTTTAACATAACACATTTACTGAGAAAATTACCGTGTTACATGGAAATGAATGTGTGGTTTCATAGTGATGAGTTTTCACCGTGGTTATTTACCAACTTCAGCCGTCCTGTCTGGTGATGTGGCCTCCCGCTGCTACAAACAGTTGAAAATGGAGAGAGAAGCAACTGCTTGTTGGTAACGGATTATGTAGCTGATTGGTGGTTTTTAACAATCTTGAAAAATATTAGTCAATGGGAAGGATTATCCCATATATCATATATTATGGAAAATAAAAAATGTTTGAAACCACCAACCAGGTAGTGTTTGGAAGTTTCTATATAAGTGCTATAACATGTTGTAACCCAGTTATTTACAGCTACGATTTGTGGGATGATACTTCTTGGTGGTTTTCACCTGATAAATAGTCAGGGATCGCTATCCCATGTGTAGGGAAAACACAGCAGCATAAGTGTTAAAAAACCAGCCAGCAACACATGCATCTATTCGGGTTTGTCTGAAAATAGCGTACCCCTACACCAATGGTTAATGATCATTATCCCTACTAAATGGCTATAATTGGGGGTATACCCCATTTTCAGACATACCCATTCCACAAAAATGGGAAGTACCATCTACAGGGAGCAGGGTTGCAAGGGCATTGTTTCCAAGGGATCTATCTGATCGTGGTGAACTTCGCATTATTGTAGCTAATTCTCCCAGTTTGTCTTGGTTGCAAAATCACTCACCCACCCTCCGACTACTATGTTTCATTGATTTATCATTGATTCCTCATTGATTTCTCATTGATTTCTCATTTGCCAAATCTAATTGGTGGTTGAGCCACCCCCTGAAAAATGATGGACTTCGTCAGATTGGATCATCATCCCCCGAAAAATGTGCCAAACCACCCAGAAATCGCAGGTGAAATTCCCGATTTCTTGTCACCAAAACCCATCACACTCTAACCTAAAGAAAAAGCCATGGGTGACGGTAAAACCACCCATGTGTTGTTGCTAAACCCACCATTTCACTACATATCTCCCCATAAATTCCCTCCAAGATCCCCATTTCTGATGGTGAAATCGCATCTTTCTCCTAGCTAAATCCAACCTTTTTCCTTTATCTAAATCCCATGGTTTCGTACTCACATCCCTATCTTTTCCCTACAAATGGGATAAGCCACGAATCAGGGACTTACTCACCAGAGTTATCAGTTCTTAAATGGAATGATCCTTCAAGTAGGTACCACAAATAAGTGGATTTGTTTACCCTCTGGTAAACTAACATAACTATGGAAAATCACCATTTTTTATGGGAAAATCCACTATAAATGGCCATTTTCAATAGCTATGTCAAATTACCAGAGGGTAACCATAGTTTTTTAGGGAATCATATCCCAACTTGTGGAGGTTATATATAACCATAGTCGTAGCCATTCCTACGCCCTGGCCCGCGCCGAAAAGTGGGGTCCCCATGTTTTTTTAGTGCTTTGATGGGTTTCCTTACTATGGGTTAGTTCATAGTCCCCTTTAATCCCCATTAAACCAGGCCTGGTTGGTGGTTGAGCCACCCCTCTGAAAAATATGAAAGTCAGTTGGGATGATGACATTCCCGATATATGGGAAAATAAAAAATGTTCCAAACCACCAACCAGGTGTAGTAGAATCCTTTAGGACAACCGATCAACATTGCTATTTTAATGGCTCATTTGTCTTTTCTGGTAAACAAAGAAAAAACTCCGCTGCGACTGCGCTACTTCGACAGGCGGAGGCGGCGGTGGCACCGTGTCCTGACAACGTTCTCACCCTTCAGGGGTGAAGAAACGACCAAAAGTCAATTTAAAAAAAGGATGGAAGATGAATTAGAAGATTTACTGTAGGTGACTTGAAAGTGGATTGAAGATGAATTTATGTGACAAAAACTGGATTTGAGGTCATTTACCCGACCTGAAATCGGATTTGTCATGACTTCAGTGACTTGAAATTGGATCTAACAGGGATCTGAGCAGAAAAATTGGATCATGAGTAACCATGCAAGCCATTTTTATCAACCATTCATGGCTGAAAACACCCTCATCTTCGTAGATATTATCTCATTTTTGTGGCTACATCTCATAGTTTGCCAATGTTTTGCACTTATGGTACCTCCATTGATACCCTCTGGTCATTTGTTACATAGCGAACTGGAACATGGCCCATTGAAATCGTTGATTTACCCAGCTATAAAATGGTGGATCGTTCCATAGTTATGTTAGCTTACCAGAGGGTAGATACCATCTTGAAAATTCATGGACATTCATACTTCATCAGTCCAATCATGGTAGAGGCATGGTCAAACAATGGTCATATGACAGGCTACCTCCATTTAAACCAAAGAAAACCACCGCCTCAGGCCATCACATGTGGCGAAAATCAATGGTGGATTTTCCAGCATCGCCACGTTGCATGACCACGGTTTCGCCATTGGTCCATGAAGATAACCCACTAGACTCCTTCTATAGTTATATCCCTGTGGTATTTCCCATTAGATCCCCAGTGTATCGCCATTAAACCATCATGTTTGATAGTTGAATTGCCATAAAATGTGACTATCCCGGTTAATCCATTCTAAAGTTATATATTTATATAATTATACATATATACATATCCCATTAAATCCCATTAATATCCCGTTGAATCCCAGTAAATTCGCTTATAATCCTACCATAATTCCAGTATATCCCGCTAAGTCTCATCAAGTCCCAGGATAGTCTCATGATATATGTGCATTGTATATTCCATGTTGCTGCTTATATTTCATGAAGATATCCCCATCATTACCCCGTGATATGTCCTTTATATCTCCATTGTTGAGATTTATATCCCTAAAAAAATCCCCAACAAAAACCATAGTTGGTTAGTTGTAAATGATATCCCATTCAATCCCATTGTATTCCCATGATATTCCCATTACATCCAAATTAAACCAGAATTGTTGTTACTTAAATTTCAATTATTTCCATGATATGGAGGTTTCCTGAAATGGTGGTACCCCCAAATCATCTATGTTATTTTCGGATTGTCCATTATATCCATTATAAACCATCCATTTATTGGGGTACCCCCATTTATGGAAACTCCCATATAATCTATCCATTAATAATCCAGAATTCGTGTTAGGTTAAATTACCATTGTTTCCATTATATAATATATCCATTAATAATATATTAATCTGGGTAAATTATAATATTTCACTAACCTGAAGTAAGGCCATTTGGGGATGATTCCCCTTTTTAACCATGATTCCCAGTGAGGTGGCAGTGTGGTCGTTATAATTTACCCAGGGTGAGGCTAACTGTTTCGCCATATTTGCACGAATTCCTGAAGTTTCGATTACAGATTAATTTAATATTACCCAGATTAATATAATATATCCTTTATCCTCTGGTAATTTAACATAGCTATTGAAAATTGCCATTTATAGTGAGTTTTCCCATGAAAAATTGTGATTTTCCATAGCTATGTTAAATTACCAGAGGGTAAATTCTATTAATATCGTCACCAGCCCACCTGGCGCTTCAGCGGCGGCTGCGGGGTGGCATCATCCAGCTCCGGAGGTTTCTTCCGCAGCTCCTCCTTGGCGGTGAGGATTTTTTGGGACCTTATAGGGTATAAAGGGATTAAAAAATTGATTTTAGAGGGATTTATAGGGATATTATAGGGATTCTATGGTGTGTTTCTCGGGTTTATAGGGATTTTATAGGTTTTTGCTTTGGATTAAAAGGATTAAAACATGCGTTTTAGAGGGATTTACAGGGATATTATACGGATTTTTAAGGGTTTATAGGGATTTTTGGGATTAAAAAGGATAAAAAACTGTATTTTAGAGGGATTTATAGGGATGTTATAGGGATGTGATACGATGATTTATGATTGTTGTGTATAGCCCTTAGTTTGGATGATGTCTAATAGCCACCAAATCGTTGGTGAATGGAATTTGTTTAAAAAAACACGGCTAGCTGGGGAAATCCCATAGAAATGGAGGCAAAACATAGGAAAATCCTGTACACATGGACACGGTCCATGTCCATTGTGGGATTGTGGGTTTTAACTACCGGTAATTTCTAACATAGCTATGGAAAATGGATGAAAATGGCCCATTTGGTTCGATGCCTCACCTAAAACGGTGATTCTCCACAGCTACGTTAAATTACCAGAGGGTACGATAGCAAAACTACCCGAACGGTGCAAGTGGCCACTCAAAGATGGTCATGGTGAAACCCCAGCAGCAAAAACCGGGTTTTACCAGCAAAAATTTCCAGGTCCAACCAGCCCAAAATGGGAGGCTTCAGATTTCCTGGCCCCCCCGATCCCTGTCCTGACTGGAACCGGCCTCAGCAAACGTATGGTGATTTCTTCCGTGGTGATGTTAGGAAGGAATTCCAACAGGATGGGTTTTTGGGGGGGATTTCATAGGGAAGCATCACAACCAAATCGGGACTTGACAGTCAAATCATGGGGTCGGATGGGATGTGGATCCCATCGACCACCAAGCTTTCGATTCTTTGTGATCTTAGGGGAAAGGGATTGCAGATCATTGTGCTGGTTGGTGGTTGGTTTCTACCCCTCTGAAAAATGATGGAGTGAAAGTCAGTTGGGATGACTATTCCCAAGATATGGAAAAATGAAAAATCTTCCAAACCACCAACCAGCTGATCATTGTAGTATTCTTGATGACCAAATCCATCCAAATCCCCACATGATTACAATCATCGCCGTCATCGTCCACGACTCAACGACTAGGTTGATGAAATCGTACCTAAAGTCTGTCAGGTGGTGATGATAAGGGTTCTCACCTTGCGAGAAAAACAAACATTCCCTGATTGCACTTGCTGAGTTGATGCGAAGCCGCGAAGCCACTGGGAACCCCAGAACCTTCCCTCTTACTGTTGGTTGTTTACATCCCTCTTACTTTTCAAGACCGCAAATCCTCGCATGTTTGATGGGCAATCCTCCAGTAAACCGACATAGAGATGAGATATTCAACGTGTCTAGTCAAGTTTCACGTGTATTTCTATGCCGCTTTACCCTTGTCTTTTCCAAATTCTCAATATCTCAATTTTCAATAGTTAGCCAGGGGCTTATCCCAATGGTGGGCCTTGTAATTCTTGTTCTATTAACCCCCCCCGATTCACCATTCAGCGGTGGCCAAAATCTTCATCCCATGAGTTGATCAGAAACCATCACTTTTAAAAACCATATCCCCATCATGGTTCGCACCATGGTTAATCCCACATATAAAAACCATTTCGCTGTTTTGAAAACCCATGTACATATATATATATGTGGCAGGGACCTTTGGGGTCTATTTCGTTCCTCCTCGCACAAACGTACTCAAACGTCATTCTATATGCATATATACTATATACACAAGTAAATATGTCTACATGTGTGTACAAGTTCAACAGAAAGTCGCAATTTTTTCCCTTGCCCCTCAACCTGCGCAGCGTCCGTTTT
>Ga0126342_10002406_pt1 | contig 29111 bp, 23 predicted proteins | sample Cyp1metagenome_FD_92528 | JGI IMG/M metagenome (GOLD analysis project Ga0126342, IMG submission 92528) | Coral microbial communities from Lord Howe Island, Old Settlement Bay, Australia - Cyphastrea 1 metagenome | ecosystem: Host-associated > Invertebrates > Cnidaria > Coral ... | reverse complement strand
CGTAGCATCACGTATGTGTGGAAGTGTGAATGAACGTTAACATCCCACCCCACCCCACCCCACCACACCCCACCCCACCCCATAAAAAACTATGCGTTTTGCTGGACGGTAAAAATTCCGTCAGCATAAACATGCCTTAAATATACCATGAATAGTACCCATCATATCTTCCAACACACCCCCATTGCATACCCCGTTGCCACTTAAAGATGGTAACAATTTCCAGAGCAAACTTGGGGTGAGGAACTTGGGATATGCTCCAAGAGGTATGTTCAAATCTGTTCAAGGATTTTACCATATGATTGCATTCCTTGATATATACATTTATATATATATATATAATATACATTATATATATATATTGTTTTTTTTTAGTTTTTTTTTCAATTATATATATATACACGCTTATTGCCGTATATAAACATTCCCATCTATAGCCATATTATATAGTCTCATCAAAAACTATATACATCCCATTAATGTCGTCCCAATTTGTTCAACTTGGATCATCCATGATGATCCCATTTTTTTCAAGATCTTGTAGTACCATCTTCACCAGTCTTCACCTTCCAAAAGTTTCGTTCAGTTGCCGCAGATGGTTGTGACTGAACTATGGTTTATGGATGTTTATGGTAAACAATGCCGTCAGGATGGTGCCCCCCCAGATATAAGTTGGCTTATAAGCCCATCCAAATATAATTATAAGTATCATACACTATTCTTATTATAGTCATAAACCTCCAAAAATAGCTAAGTTGCCTTATGGTTGTGACATGTTGTGACTTAACTATACTTAACTATGGTTTATGGTAGATATAACTGATACAACTATAGTGTTCATGGGTTTATCAACCATAAACCATAGTTAAGCTATACTATGGGGTTTCATCTATAGTCATAGGCCAACAAACATCACTGGGGCCACTGGGGCATCCTGCAGGAAGTCTTGGAACATCCGTGTCTTCCGCGCGGCAGCAACTCCACGGAACTCCTCATCGGCGATGCCGACGCGCAGGCGGATGCCGCAGCGGCTGGGGCCAATGCCTTTCCGCCACTGAGCGCCACGTGGCATGGCAAGGGACAATACGATGCTTGGATGACTTTAAGGATGATTTTTATATAGTTTATAAATAGGTGGTATAATGGGTGGATTATTATATTTTACCCACATTTATATTGGTTTTAAGGTTGATGTATGTTGATATTATTGCTATTCTTGTGTTATATATAGTATTGATATTGTATAATAGTAATGTTTGAATGTTGACAGAATATTTGTCGCATGTATCCTTTTACCATTGGTGTTTGACACGTTTTTTTCTCGGAATGATGCCAGCTGGTTTCAAACCTTGCTCTGAATACCCTCTGGGATTTCTTAGCGGTCTTTGCGGTGTTTGTTTTGTTTTGTTGTTCATTGGTTTTCTTTGCAATTGCATGCGGCTCATCAAGTTTCTGGTTTTCACTGGGTGTTATTTGCTTCCCCAAAATTGTTTGACCGTTTGTCAATTCACCACTGGTCCCTTCCTAGTAATATAATGACTTAACCCTACCCAGAAACCCTGGTAGAGTGTCGAATTAGTGAAGCATCCATCTCGGGAGCCGATAGGTTATTATGATAGGAGCGGGGTTGTTTGACTGGGAATCCTCTTAAAGGCCGGTGGCGTTAAATGGTTTAAAGCGCTCCTTTTTTGATGAGTTTAGGGTTTCAGTGGTTGGGTGCTTTCATAATTATTTTTGCCTTTTACTTTTTTTCCAAAAGCCATTGGTTTTAGTTATTTTTTGTCTGTGCGGTGATTGGTATTAGTTGTGCTTTCTTTCTTTGAGAGACCATTTGTTTTTTTGTGGCCAGTGCTTTCGTGTTTATCTCCTTTTTTCTCAATTTTTCAAGAGTAGAGTTTGGACGTATTTTTTTAATGTACTTGAATGTGTGCGGCCGTTTCAGGGAGTAAAACAGCAACATATGTGCAGTTTTTTTTTTGGAACGTTCAATGTTGAGTTTCATCAGTGCATTGGTTTGTTCAAAAATGGGGGGATTCCAGCCGAAAATCATAAGCTATCATTGTCGTCCCCTACTGAAGTAGATCATGTCTGTGTTTTTCCTTGATCATTCTTCGATATATGTTGGGACCCTGTATTCTTGGTATTCTTGTGCCAATCCACATTCTCTTTCATCCCTGGGATTTCAAAATTTGCCACGGGATGATCATCTTTCAATGACAGCCCGGGTGCCTGCCTTTTTCAGGATGATTGCGTGGAGAAGCTCACGGAACTCTTTGATAAGAATGCACCCTGTTACTTGCCCGCGTGCACCTTCAATGGCCGATACCAACCAACTTTGGGCGCCCGACGTTTCGTGGCATTTTCCGCCTTCAGTTGGGTGGTGGATGTGCTGGGCTTGCCGGCAGAGACTACGGCGCTGGAGGATATTGAGAATGCGGCGAGGTGGGGGAGCAGAACCATGTTCCACCTGGCAAGAAGCTTACCCTCTGGTAAACTAACATAACTATGGAAAATCACCATGTTTAATGGGAAAATCCACTATAAATGGTCATTTTCAATAGCTATGTTAGTTTACCAGAGGGTATTTGGTAGGTAAAAGTGGTGAACATATCAAACAAACATTTGTATCATTTGTGACTATGGGACAACGTCCAAAATGAGTCTTGTTATGTCTTGTTCTATTTACTACTGGTTCAATGATTTTGGGGACGTAAAAGTGAAAACCGGGGAGGATTTCATGATGAGCCGACCAGTAGCCAGGTATGTGTGCAAAATGGATTGGGCCCTCCTGCACGAACGCTGGCAGTTGGGCGAACAAGCCTTGCAAACTCTCTGTTTTTCTGCCGCATATGTGGTAGTGCTGCTTCATCACGGCCTAGGTTTTGACAAGAAAAGTCAACAGATCATTTTCGTGCCGCAGGGCAACATCAGCTGGGCGAAAGGTGCCATCATTTGGGAAGCGAACAACCGCTTCAGTCGGCAACAACCGTTATGCGTCCCAGCACGGCCAGCGGTCACGAATGTTTGTACAGGCACTCCTGAATGATCGCCGCGGATGAAAAGGACTTATGGATTTTACTCTTTGCTTGCAGATCTGATTCCCCTCGAAGTTGCATCCTTAGGAAGATCTTATCTTCCACCTGAAATCCAACATAGAACCTGGACAAACTTTCAAAAGGGCCCCAGTGAGCTGCTAGTGATCCCAGGATGGTGTTTGACCTTTGCCACCTTTCTCTTGCTGACAGGGCAGAGCTGTCGCCCGGCAGAGCAAACCAGCACGTTTTCTGGGTAAAGCTTGGATTGGCTTGAGGAATGTTGAGGATATTTGGCTATAAAGTAAGATGAAATTCACAATGATTTACCACAATAACGGTGCTTGCATCATCAAACACTTGGACCTATGGTGAACCATCATTTTTACTGGGTCAACATAGCTGGGGTAGGTTATATATATATATACTTATATACTAGGCTTTTGTTTGGCTATAGCTCAGCTCAAGGTGCAGGAAAAAAAAACAACACACAAGAAGTAAGGATTCAATCGGCCAGACCTTAGGTTGATGAAACATGATGAAACCACATATAGAATATTCACCAATCAAATCCAGTCAAACTATTTGATTTAACCTACCAAGGTGAGGAGATTTGGGTAAGTGCGGTAAGCCAACTGGTGAAAGAATAGGATACTATAGGATACTCCAATTTCTGGCCTTTTTTTAATGGGGTTTTACGACTTTTCTGAACCTCGGGATTTTTTGGCGCAGCCGTTGCCTCGCCACCGGTGTCCCCTTGCTACGGCAGGTTTTTCTGCCGTGCAACGAGCTGATCTTCAGAAGCTCTCCAGGGGCATCGATCACCGCAGCCGAATCTGCGGCTGGAGCGACGGTGCCGGCGAAGCAAGCCCCGATAAAGGTAGAAATTGGCCCATGTTGGTTCACATTTATCATTTACCCTCTGGTTATTTAACATAGCCATGGAAAATCCCTTATAAATGGAGGTTTTAATGGGAAAATCATCTATAAATGGGCCATTTTCCATGGCTATGTTAAATAACCAGAGGATATCTAATATAGAGATAATCTATGGTAGTTATTATTATCTGATGATTATATCTATAATTATCTGTTCAATTATAATTTGTTGTTTGTTCACTTATAGTTTAATCCATATATATATATATATAACATGGGAACTTGACCTTCAGGAGGACCTTTGAGCCCTGCTCATCCAGGTCTTCAAGGGGTTCAACGAATGCCTCTGAAACTTGGGATCATCCCCTTCAACTGAGGCACCGCAGATCTCACACTGCTGCATTGGTGCAGTGCCAGGCTGGGGAAGGGAGCCACTTCTTTTAATGGGGGTTTTAGGGCAAGTTTTCACTGGGTATGGCGAAGGTCACTGGTGATCATGATATATCAACTGATTCCAACTCAACACATGAGTCAATGTGGAGTCTCACGTTTGCACTCTGCGTGCCAAAATTCATCAGAATCCATGATCTAGGGCTGCCTGACAAACGGCTGCGGACGCGACAAACTGCGACTGATTATGAATCCTCAAGTGATCATCATGTTTTTGGACAGCGGTCAGAGGTTAGACAAATCAATTTATCAAGTTGTTCTCCTCAAAAACCAGGAAACATAAATATGAAAAAATGAATTCCCCACTTTTTTCCTTCATACCATCCACCTAGACCCCCCACCGCCCCACGTCCACGATCGTCCACGTCCAGGACGGAGCACGGCCTCGTCCTCAACTGGTCCTCGCCCATCTGCGTGGAGCAATGTCCACAGCGTGGCACCAGCGTCTTCTGCCCGGAGGGGCTGGAGGTGACAGAGGAAGAACTGCGGGAAGGCGGGAAGGCGATGGATGGCAGTTGGGGCTTACGATCTGGGTGAACTGAGGGTTTTTTTTAGGTTTTTTTAATCATCATCTTTTTTAATGCAGACCATTACAGACCTATGGGGATATCTTAGGTCTTAGGGTACGAGTTATGTTTGTTGGTTTCACCTGGTGAAGTGTGGAAAGTCCCCAGAGGTGACCCACATGTTTTGCCTTTATTAACGTCCTCTAGTTATAAAATGGTGTAAACCAACTGAGCTCACTACAGGGGCAGCGGGCACCACCTTAGGTGTGGTGTAGCCGGGTAGTCCCAGATTTCACCCCAAAAAACATAGCTACAAACTGCTCAAGCCAGGTGGCCGCAGGTTGCTGGTGAGAACTGAGAAGCAAATGCTCGCGCCTCTCAAGGCTTGTGGGGATTGCGACGTCTAAGATTTGGTGCACTTGGATGGTCACACCCATTCACACCATAGGGGTTCATTTACGAAAATATGCTTGGAATCCTCCATGGGACCATGCCCAGTATGTTGATACCATTTTCGCAAGGTGAATCTGGACACAAAGCCGTGGATGGAGCGCTACTGCGTGCCCGCAGCTGACCAACCCTTTGAGATTTGGAGACGTTGGACAACATCAGGCGCCGACAACGACGGCCCGCCAAGATGAGGTTGGTTGATAGGGACAGTGGAGCTGAAATCTATTTTAAAATCAGTTGCTAGTAGAGATAACGGAAATCTTGCGTCTCAGAAACTCCGCATTAATCTAAGGAAATGCTTTGCTTTTGGTCGTTTGGGAAGGTTGGGACATGTTGGGACACGGGAAGGGGGTGCCAATAGGCTTATCCGTGGAGAAGCATCCCATGGGTTGGGATACGCTTCCTCTTATATAACATGGACCCTGCCAAATATTAGGAGTTGGAAAAGTGGTGATTTTCGGGGATTATGCCACTCTGGGGGTAATGCTTTTTTTGTACAATTCCAGCGCCCAACCAAAATGACCAATCATTTGTGGGATGGGTCATTTTGATTCATTTTGCCCTCACACCCTGCCTCACACATCCCCTGGGGATCATCATCAACATCAGGGAGACGGGTATCAGGCGTATGATGAGCTGTCAGAAGTGCTTCATTCCTCTTGTCAATTAAAACAAATTGCTTGGTTGATACTGTATCAGTTCTCACCATTCGTCATGGCGATCTTGTTATTTTCATGTTGATCTTGGCGTCGTCATCCCCAAGTGGGATCGTTTTGTATTGAACATGCGCACCATGGTGCATTGGTGGGTGCCATACCCTTCGGGCGCCAATTGGGCACCCTAAAGAAAAAAAACCGTAACTCTTGGGTATTTCACCCAGCCCCAGAACCTAATCAGATTTCCTTGCTTCGAAGGAGCTGTTGCCCAAGCTCTCGTAGTCCTGGAGCAGTTGTTGTCCCTGGCGTCGATGCCGCGGCTGCTGCTGCTGGCGACGCTGTGGACCTTGGCGCTGAGCGTGGCGTATCTGCGGTGCTTGCGGCAGTTTGCTGCTGGGGATTGAGTTTGGTGGTGCAACGGGAGGGGTACCATGGTAGATCCTGGTAGACGTGTGCCCGGAGTGTTTGGGCTGCTTCAATGGGGAAATGAATGATGATAACCCTTTGGAATTGGGATAATCATGGATACCCCTTTTTCTGAGACAAACCACTCTTTTGAGGGGTGCGAGCCAAAAATGCGCCAAGAACAGGTGAATCATGAAGGTAGACGCTCCGAAATCCTAAGAGATAGCTTGGAAAGAAGGTTTTCCTAATTTTTCCTATGTTTTCCTGTTGGATTGTGGCCATGCTTGGTTTCCGCTTTGATTTTGCAGTGTCCAACCGTCCAACCGAGGCCCTGTTCTTCGTCCACGCAGCCATGCTGACAACGGTCATCCTCTGTCTGGCGGGTGGCCTGGGATTTCTGGCGGTTTCCAAACCGGCGCTGCTGGCAGGCCAGATGGATGGTTGGTTCAGGGTTACTGCCCCCTCCACCCAGAAACCATGGTGGATGTAGATGGATGTAGGGGATGAAATCAGCACATTGGGTGCCATAAAATGGGTTTGTTTAATTTAAGGAGACGGGATTACTTTCTTCGACTAGGAACTGCTAGAAAAGAAAGGAACTTTGTCTAATTTTTCGAAGTAATCACAACATGTAATTGGCCAATGTAAGGCATACATTATGGCATACCACCTGTACATTCCAAAATTGTAATATACCGCAACAATCAATCAGTTGAGACAAGAATCCATGCTCGTGGAGGGATGGTTTCCCCCCAAAATACAGACAGTTTGGGTTACTTCTTGCAAGTACATGCCTTTGCATCATACCATCTCCATCTTTTTTCCATGGGGATTCAACCAACCCCACGAAGCTGACCCCCCAAGTTATGAATAGGCTCTCTTATGAACATGGTTCTTGGTGGTGAATTAATCCACCAAAACCAACTCTTCCGATTGTTGGGGTCCCCGAACTGGGGGCGGTGGTTGAATGCCCACAATTCATTGCCCACCAGCTGAAGGCTACCCTGCGGCCTTGGAGAGCGTCCACGCTCTTGGTGCTTGGAGCATCTGGGTCAACTTTGGTGGTGATTCCGTCCTAGAGCATTGATCTGGGAGGGGGTCTGGAGTATTTTCTGAAACCAATGAAAGGCGTCTTGAAGAGGTCTTGATATGATTGATCGTCTTGAAGGGGGACTTGGAACCAGCCAAGTGGGGATGAGTTCAGAGCTCCAGTGGCCACAAATGATAGGAAAATATCACCAGGAGACTTGCCAAGAAAGGTCCAAAATCACAATATCTTCCATGCATGGCAAGCTGTTGGTGATACCGAATCGTATTACATCTGTGTGCCGGAGCGCTTCCAACTGAGTCCCTGCTGCTGTGGCTACCGGCATATCTGCGCTGTTCTTCGTGGCTGCTGTTTCCCTGATAGGCCTTGCGGATGGGGGTTTTGGCCTCAGAGGTTGCCTAGTTCCCGCAACTATTATTGACATAGCCACTTGGTATTTGCACTTTGCCGAGGTATGGTTCACTGGTGTCTACACCCTACATCAAGCCCATTACAGTACCCACGCACACACACAGACACATCACTGGATATTTCACTATAATATAGCATTTTTTCTGACAACTAGCTCAGAATGGACAATTGTGCTGAACTTGCACACAATGGCGGAAACCAAACGATCTTGACAGAACCTGGTTGAATGGTTTTGATGGATTTTTTTGTGGTCCTTCGCCTTCATTGACTCAGCAAGATGGATCTTATCTTTCATCCTGGGAACCTGTGATTGCCTGTCAGCTAGAAAACAAGCGCAGCATTGCAAATCCTCGAAAACCTTGAATGAATGCCAGCCCCCGCTCTCCACCGCCTATTGACCCTGGATTATCTGGATTGCTAGCCGGAATTGCCTGCGTGGCTAAAATTCAACAGTCAACTCCGAAATCTGCAAACTATCTGGTTCTTTAGTGCAATTGAAATGGGCGGAACTGCCCAGGAAATGGGCGGAAAAACGCGGGAAATGGGCGGAGCTCCCCGGATCACAAATTTCCTTGTTTTGAGTCCAGTACTTGAAGGTGATTGGTGCAAGTGAGTGTACATTCTTGGGGCCCGTTCCTTTTGTGGAAAGTGCTCACCAATGCTCACCACATCTCGCCTTCCTAGTTGCTTTCTCGTCAGGCAAAACTAGAGGGATTTTCTTCATGTTTTTCCATGCAGTTGTTTGACCAGGGCCAGTCCCCATGTTGTCCATTTTGAAGAAACTTGTCCAAATTGGAAAAAGTGGTGGGACATGGTGGGACATATTTGACCACAGTAGAAACCGCAGAAACCGTAGAAACCCAGAGCACAACATCTGTCACGGGGCGCAGGCTGCCTCTGCGCGCGGCGACGCTTGGACGTGGCTTCGGATTGCATCCGCGAGTCTTGTGCAGCGGCTTGGCTTTCACCAAGCAGTGATACCACCAGTGAAGTTCGTTTTGAACCTAGAGTTATATATGGGTAAATATGGGTAAATCAGTAGTAAATTATGCCACATAATCATCCATATATGGGTTATACATATATATATATACAATTATATAATTATATATATATATACAATTATATAATTATATATATATATATACAATTATATATATATACAATTATATATATATATACAATTATATATATATACAATTATATAATTATATATATATACAATTATATATATACAATTATATATATATATATACATAAGTAACAGTGTGCCATGGAAAATCACAATTTGCGATAAATATGGGTAAATAATCCGTAAATATGGACCATACTGGACCATTATCATCCATTTTTCAAAGCTATGTTCAAGAATTACTGGAGGGTAACTGGCTTGGTTGTCAGGGAACGCCTAAAGAAAGCCTGCAGCATTCATGGTCTTCCTGCACATGCTTTCCCTTCATCTAACTCCAACTCTATTGCAGGAATCTTAAAGATAGAACATGTTTTTGTAAAAGGATTTAAAGCTTGGACTCTGCATTTAACATGCATTAATTCCATGAGTGGCACGTCCCCACCCACCCATGGCATCCCATAGACATCCTATCCATCTGAGGTGATGTTGGCCATGCCATCACTGCTGCTGCTCCCCGTCCTCGACAGCCTGTGTTACCTGCTACTCTCGGCTGCCCTGCTGGTGTCCCTGCCACTGATGCTGTCCACCACGGAGGTGTCCTCGGTAACGGTGTTGGGCATCACAGGCACCGGGGTGGAGAAAGGTGGGGGTCCTGGTGGTTTCAGGCATGTTTTAGAATGTTTTATGATGTCTTATGTATTAGTTACAGTGTGTTAAGATGCTTTTTGTGTTACAGTAATGATGTTTGATGTTCCACTCCGTTTGGGATTCCATATGTTATTCCACAGGGTTCCAACTCAATCAACAGTATCAACAGTGTCGATCCTCCTTTGGCATCCGTTGAAGGGGGTTAAGTCGCCCCCAACTTGAGCACAAGGCCCGTGATGTCTGTCTCTTCCCGGGTTCTACCCCACTTCTGCTGAACCACCAGGCGTTTTCCGACAGTTTCACTTGAGTGTGGCGGATTATGGGCGTCTGACCGCGCTGGTCTTCTCCTGTTTCTGGGTGCAGGCGCCGCAGAGACATGGTGATGCCAGCTGATCGTTGCGCGGAAAACCCATGGACTGTGTTATTTCCAGTAGCCCCAAATGATTCCACCTCTTCAAATGTTCAGAATAACTTCCTTAACCTTGTAAAGCGCCTATGTTTTCCAGTTTGAATATCCATGGAATAAATACCAACCAAATGTACTCATGGGCTGCCCATATAATATTGCTCTGAATTTCTATACTTTTTCTTGGTCAAGGCCCGCATTTCACATCCAAAAAAAACACATAGCCCTTTTGGAAAAAAATGCGCTTCAACTTCAAGCGTATTTTTTTCTTCAAAAAGCACTGGGTACGATACAGAGCCAAAAGGTCAAGCAGCACCCTTTTTGACCTCAAATCATCCGAATCCTCCAAAATGTCACCAAACCATACCAAACCCCATCACCCCCCCATCATCATCATCATCATCATCATCATCACCATCACCATCACCATCACCATCATCATCCTAAGTCTACCAGATTTTAATAGTATACTCCTCACAGTTGTCGCTATCACTATCATTATCATTATCATTTTAATAGAACTTCCTCCATTTAGTTCGATGATTTTCCCAGCTGTCAACACCTCCGTTTTTTTTTCGGGTATTTCCCAGCTTGCCATGTTTGATTACCCGGGGCTAATAACAATAACAATAGTCTCATCCCCCGAATATTCAACACCCCATATATGTTTCCAATTACTGTATATATGTGGAAATTCTCTACTACACCATGGTGTCTCGGGGTGTTCAAGAATATGGGAAAGAATGGGGAGAAAGGGATTCATAATGATTTATCCCCTATTTGATCCCATCATATATCCATTTATTCAATGGATTTGTTTAAGGGAACATTTACAGGAAAGCCCCATTAAATTCATGGGAACATCTAGTTTTTTTCCGATTTTCCCTTGAACCAATCCATTGATTCATCGATGATGATCCACAAAATAAGATGATTCACAGATATCTATCCTAATATTTACCATCTATTTATATGATCCCAAAAAAGAACTCCATAAAAATCGATGATTTCTCACCCAGGAGGTCATCGGTGCCGCTTGCACCCTGGCCACGGCCTACTCGGTGGCACTGTGGTACTTCGCGCCCGGCACTTGCGGCCGAGCCAAGGCCAAACACCTGCCATGGGCGCCGGCTCTGCAAGGAGCGGCGGGCGGCGCTCGGTGGGTTATACCCGGCCTGGTAAACATACAAAAAGCTATGGAACATGGGGTGATTGATAGTTGATTTACCCATGAAAACTGGTAAAACATGGTGATGGTTTATGTTAGTTTTCCAGAGGGTATCATAAGGTTGTTTCCATGTTTTGCCGATGAACTATGGGTGTTTCCGATGTTTCCTGTATATGTTCCATCTTTTTCCCTTCAATCCAATGATGCCAGTGATATTGAGATGGGTCAAACCTATCCATATTTTTTTGGGGGGAGGGAAGATCCGTAGCAGATTCCGTAGCATGTTATTGGGGGCATAGTTCCGCCAATAAGTGGGTTATGTAACTTTTGTTGTGGGGGTCATATCCCAATTTATGGAGGTTATTACCGTCGTTGTACTTGCATTAACAACCTCAACTGTGAAGGCAATGAAGAGAGAGAGAGAGAGAGTTTCGCCTTCTTTCTTGCTTCTTAGCCACCGGAATCCTACCACTTCATTTCTCACGTGTTATGGATCTCATAGGGTGCAATATACTGAGCTGGGAAGCATAACCCAAATGCTCCCTCAGAAGCTAGTTCGACCCATAGAGATTGATTTGTTAGAGCACCTTAGATCCATTATGGAATGCATATCTAGTAGAACCAATTCGATCCATATTACGGAATTGGTTTAATTTAAGGGAGCACCTGTAGGAAACCTGCAAATTTGGGTGAATTTTTGCATGGTTTCCCGTACATTTCCCCAACAAAAAAAACAATCCATTGAACAATTCCATCAGCAATTTCACTGCCAGGACGACTATTCATCATTTGATGGTCCCAGGTAACTCTAACTATATCAATTCAGATTCTATTACCTACAGAGTTCTTAACCATCGTTATATTGTACCTAACCAATTATGCCATATTATGCCAACTATACCATGGTGATATTCTGAGTATTTGATCACTAAACCAATCTTCTTAAAAATGTATTCTGAGTATTCCTGGTCATATTCTGAGACCTTTCCAACTATGATGCCCTCAATGTTCCAACCAAACCCCCCAGACCCAGGCCTGGTGGTTGCCTTCCTCTGGCACCTGGGCTCGCTGGCCAAAGGCGCCAGCGCCCTGGCGCTGCTGCGGCTGCTGCGCTGGCTGCTGTACCTGGCGCACGCCGCGGCGGCCGAGGTGGATCCCGGGGCGACAATGGGGAAGTGGTGGAGCCATGAAGAAACCATGGAAACAGATAGAAAACCTGAGATAAAGTGGTGATAAAGTGGTGATCTTCCATATAAAACGCTATAAAACTGGGGTAGAATGGTCCATTTGAAAGCTCAAATTTGTGAAAAGACAGAATTTTGATGGAATCGGACCGGAATCTGATGGGAGACGGGAGATGAAAGCTGGGATGATACTGGGACACTTTATTTATTTCGATACACATTGTTTTGCAGGTTAAACTGCGTTGAATGTGACTGCTACCTGGTAGTAGGAAGGCAGGACGACGTGTGCTGGGTCAAAACAGGGGCTTTGATAATTCTTTGATATTTGCTTAATTATCTATACAGTACATTGTACATATTGTATGAAGGTCAGTCCAATGCTGTTTTTGAGCATGGTACACCTAAGCAGAAGGCAATTGACATCCCCCGCTTCAGGATGATGCACAAGATGCAAAGCGAAAGCGGCGGCGGTGTTGCCAATGCTTCGCTGTTGCTTGCCTAGATTCCTAGATCTTGTTGCGGTGAACCAATTCGCAGAATGAGCTGCTCAAATGGAGGCACCGTGACATCATTAATGCCAAGTCTCTCCTAGCCTGGCCCCATGAAGCTCAATGAATTGGACATTAAAGTCAAGTACATTGATTATCATTGATTCGTGATTGTTATGATAGCTGTAGTGATGATCACTGATTTATAATCTCAACTAGTTATCATTGATGATATCGGTTATACTTGGGACAGCTATGATTGAACCATTCCCTCCACATTTCCCACAACAACACAACGGGGCTCATGGCAACGTCTCAAGGTCTTTTGCGATGCGCTGCTCGCGACTCTGCAAGCCTGGACAGAATTCCTCAGTGCCCACGCATATGTTTCTTGGTGTTTTCAAACCACGAGATGGGCTCCGTGGGCGTTTCTTATTTGCTTTGAAGGAGCATAGTCTATTCATCTATTCTGAATCAATGTATAGAAAGAATTAGAATGGTGTATATATATATAGATGTTGCATGATGTCTCTACAGCGATATGGACAGGATGATAATGGATGTGCATATTTGCAGTTTTGAAAACCTATTGTCTGACGTAGGTTATGGAATGGCGTGCATATATATAATATATAATATAGATATAGATAGATATAGATATAGATACACACATATATATAGATAGATGCGTGTGCCCGCAAATTCTACGAGGTGGACATCGCTTTGAGCTCCCAATCCTTTTCAGCTGCAGCCAGGGAGGCCCAAAGGGTGTCAATGCTGGTGATTTTTGTTGATGAGAGATGCTGTGTGGCAGGTTCCTTCACGAACATTTGATGTTGTACCTAACTTCATGGAGAAAACATGTGTCGCTTGTGCTTGAGGCTGAGGTTCCTTTTTGGATCCGTGGAATTCACTAAATCAGACATTTCATCATCTCCAATCCCAGCTTTCCAGATTTTTCTCGAACGTGTCCGAACTAAAAACTCGTCCAAAACGTGGATCCGTCCTTATTTGGCCCTGACGTTTCCGGGGGAAAAGCGATGCGCTTTTTCCAATCCCATCCACCGGGGGTCCCATATTTACCACCTGGAGGCCTCCGAAATCCTTGGGAGCCACATGGCCTTGGTCTCCATCCTTTCGCTGGTGTCGTGGTTCCTGCGCCTTGCCGCAAGGGCCAAGTTTCGGCCAATTTTTTCTGGAAGAAGTTGGGATTGCGAGATGAGTTGATCAAGAACTTTGGTACCGAAAAATAGCCTCAAGTACCCTATGGTAAATAAACATAGACCCTGAAAATGACCAATTTTTAGTGGAAACTAATCTTCCAACCCCTATCTGCCAGGGTCTATGTTAATTTACTGGCGGGTAGCATCTATCTCATTGTTTTCTACCATCACGTTCTGGAACCCAAATCGTCCCATACGTTTCTTCAAGAAACAATTTCACCACGTTGGTTGCTTTTTCTTCGTTTGGCAAAGAGGCTGACTGGACCATGAGAGGGCAGCTTCGGGCCTTCAGGGAATCGCCTGAAGTCTTACTGTACAAGCCCCAGATTCCCTTTGAGTATTAGAGTGGCAACTTGTTGCTGGTGCCACTCTTGGATATCTTGGATATTCAATGAATCTTCCAATGTTGGGCAACAATGATTTCTGCCACGGAGTGGTTTATCTTCACTTGTAGTGGGGCGTATCAAACAACAAATTGTAATATATATATATACACATTACACTGTATATATGATATATACATATATAAACCAATGTACATCACATATATACATACGCCATGTAGATATGCAAATATTCCACAGCCAGAGTCATATCCATGGAACCTAGAGGATGCTCCGCTCAACATCTCATAACTCACGGCAAGGGCGACCCACCAGCCCCGGTTTCAACAAAGGCGACTGGTTGGAAGTTCCATTCTGGCCGTCATCGCTGGGTCAACTGCATGGTTTGTGGCAGCAAGGATGGTGCTATCCGGTGGGAATGGGGGCCCAAGGAGCTCAGAATTTCCCAACCACATGAGGCATCACCAGGGAGGATCTGGGCAAAAAAAAACGAACTGATTGCTCACTTCATACCATGTATAGGTATCTGATCATAAACGAACGAACCCTAAGTTGTTCCAGGGTAGCTTTTTATCAGTACATATATAAATAAGTTGTCTAAATCTCATCAATGTATCATATCATGGATCTGTATTCACCTCTTTTTTACCATGCTATTTTTCCATATTTTTCCAACGTTTCGTGCAATTTTTCTGGGTAACTCTTGGTACATCTATAGGCATCTACTCTGCACGAAGGCGTGAGTGGCTGATGCCCGCGGCCATGGAGATTCATCGACAGTTGGAGGCGGGGTCCTCGGATAGCTGGCTATGACGCTGGGATTTAACATGATTTAACGATTCTTCCCTTCCAAGGCATATGATATGACATGACGGTGGGATTTATAAGAGGATTTCACAATTTTAATGGGATTTCTGCATTTTAATGGGATGGGATTTGATGTTAGTAAAGTAAGTATAAACCACCGGTACTTCTTTTGGGGATGATTTGTAATTGCTTTACTAACATTAATGGGCGTTAACCATGAATGGAATGGAATTGAACCATGGATGACCATAAACTGGATTTAACAATTTTAATGGGATTGAAGTTGTGGGATGAAAAACAAACTATTAATAGGACCTTTAAATACCATGGGTTTTTTTTTTGACAGCTCAATCATGGGATTGACTTGGATTTCACAGGTGCGATTCTGGCAGATCTTAAATAATACCCCCCATCAAAATCCTGGTGGAACGTTTTTTTTTGATTTGTTCCACAGGAGGAGACCCCTGAATAGGAAAGTTGGTGTATATTCCTTCAAGAACTGTTGGCTTTATGGTGGATATGAATTATATGCAATGATATACACTTATGTAGTTGAACGCTAGAGGGGTTTACAGACCAACAAACATATCCTTTATCTTTGGTCATTATATGCCCTAGAGATCCAATCCCATTCAAAAGGAGATGATTGGATCCCCAGGGTACGGTCTCATATGTTGACATAGGGACAGAAACCCTCCCCCAAATGAACAGAAACCCTGCCAAATAGGGAGTAGAAGCACTAAACATGATCTATTTTCGGGGTCTATGTTCAATAACCAGGGGGTACATCCTTATGTTCTTCCCCCACATCTTTTTTTTTGTTCCCCATGGATCTCCGTGGCACTGGAGGTGTCTGGATTTCCGACTCTACAGGAACAGCTGATGCTGCTTCTGACGGAGCTGCAGGTCGGGAAGCAAGCTTTGTAGCTGGGAAAGGCATCAATGGGGAAATTGTCAGCTTTGATTACTGGAAGTTATATAAGTCTATTATAAAATTATACATGCTTATCTATTTGTAGATTTATCTATAGTAAAATACTGGTAGAGTTAAACTGCTTTGTCTTTTTTGGGGATTACTATGTATAGTTATGGCATGGGTAAAAGTGCAATAAAAAACAAATTGGTACAAAGCAAGTTTTAGACGCTCAGTGTGAGGGTCTAGGGGTATTTGGAGTTTACATCCAGACCGTCAATTAATCCCGTGTCGATGTTTCATGTGCATTTGGCTGCCCAGAATTGTTGAACCCTAAACCTGCGTCTTGCAATTACCCTTTGGCAATCTAACATAGCAAAGGAACATGGCATGTTTGTAGATCATTTATCTATACAAGAATGGTAGTTTCCATAGCAATCTTCGACTACTAGAGGGTAAACCACAATTTTGGAGAGTTGAAATCCATATGTTTGCAGCTTAAGTCGCAACTGTTGCTGGTTAAATTCCCCTTTTTTCATTAACATCGCTACCATCTTCTTATGTCAGGCCGTAAGCCCCGAAGTCCTGGGTATCTTGGCTGAAGCTGGTGCTGGTGACGTGGCTATGTATGGGTCCTGGCGTTTTTGGTTAATTTTAGCATTACCATTTGGTAATCAAACAATCTTTTGCTGGAAAATCACCCAATATCACCCAATATATAGATAGATAGATAGATAGATAGATGGATGGATAGATGGGTCTAGATATAGATATGGATGATTTTCCCATTTGAATACCGATTTTGAGGGGGTTGAGGCTAAATCAGCCATTTTTGGGGTCGATAGTTTTCACCCATCTTTACCTGATGATTTCTGGAACAAACGTCAATCAAAAGATAGGCTGATGGAAGAGTTTCTCGCGATTCAGTAGGTTTTGAAGACATGTGGCACGACTGAGAGGAAACCATGTGCTTGATGTTTTCATAAAAGGACAGGTGTCCAGTCAAACTTACTGTAAATAAAAGAATTACAAGAGAAATATATATATATATATATGTAATATTTTCCAGATTTGATCATGTCCCCTATCAACCCCGAATTGATCACTCCCTGATAGATTAATCAGGGGTACCACTAAGAGAGATAGATGGCCATCAACATGGCCTTTGACTGTGGAGAGAAATATTATATATATAATGATTAATAATCATTCACACACACACATATATATATATATATACAAACAATATGTATGTATGGCAGGGGTTTTGTGCACGGCTTTGTTGGCAAGCAACTGGTTGCTGTCATTGTAGAATTTGACGACACCAAGTCACTAAGGACTGTTGACAGCCGGACTGATGCTCCTGGTGAATCAAGCCGTCCTGGTCACTGTGGAATGCACCCCATCATAGACCTCCCATAGCTGAGGAAATGGAGGGAAATAGGGCTAGTTGTGACAGTTGTGCGCCTCTCTTCCCAGAATGGCTGGATGATCGTCTAGTCAGGTCCGTCCATGTGGCATGTCTCATCTGAACTTGGTGGTTTCGTCACTTTGCCAGGTACTGCTTGCACGGTTCTCTACTGCTTGCTTTGGGATGGTTCAGATGGTGTTCTGGACAGGGCTTGCAACGTTTTGCCTTTGTTGTGCTGCAACCCTCAACCCCCAACTTGTTGCGATCAGCGGGAAAATGAGCAAATCATCACTGATTGTTCGGGACTGCAGTTGTTTCACCATGCTTCACCCATGGTTATCTTCACCAAATCTTCAAGCTACATATCATACTAATCTTTACCAACCTGGCCATCTCTGGGGATATTTGGGGATCACTGGTCGGAATCCCTGGGATCCAGGATGCGAGCCATGTGCCCGAGTCCTTTTGGCGTTTCGCAAAAGATCAAGGAATCGTTGGCCGTCGCGCAGGCGGTGTGTTGCACCAGGGCGGTTTGTCAACAACGTAGACATTAATAAAGACAAGTGCACAATTAAACATGTTGGGTGTTGGCCTGTCCTAAATGTGCTAGGGATATGTTAGGGCCCCAAATATGATTTGCATTTTCCTCTCTTCAAACTTCATATGATTGGTATGGTATATGAATGAAGTATCAAGGTATGAGATATATTCGAGGAATGCCTTTTTTTTGGAAGCACCATTTTCTACACCGCGAGGCGGTTTATTTAATGGGAAATGCTTGGACGCCTCCTGTTTTTTGACATGCAACCCAGTGAGCAAGTAGTCACGCACCCTGGCAATTTTGGTCAGTCCCTCAATTAGGGTCCCCTTCACAGCTGAGTTGTACCCCAATGGTTCTTTGCAAATTCTTAAGCGGGTCCATTGCCGTGCAGGGAAGGCCTTACAACAGAAGTGGGAAGCTTAGATTTTTGGGACGTCCTGTCTTGTCTATAAGATGGGCGGGAAGTCCGGCAGTTGGCCCCTGCAGGGAGTGGGTTAAGTGAAGGGAAAATCGACAGAACCCCCATGGTATTCTTGTGGTTACCATCAAATAAGATTCAAATAAGGATGTTTTGCAGATGGTAACCATCAAAATATGGTGTTCTTGTGGTTACCCATGGTATTTTTCGCCATCAACATGTGCAACATAAGCAACGACAATCGGTGGCCTCACGATTTAGCCCCCGGACATCAAGGGGTCAAATCACCAGCCGTGGCTATCGATCGGCATATCCCACCACCATCGGCGTAAACTACCAGACCCATGAGGACCCATGTCAATCACATACTACCAAGATCTACCAAGCACACTACAGTTAACTAGAGACAATTACTTGCAGTAAATGCTCAATCAGTAATATTAATTAATATGCTTACTGCAAACGGATGATGATTTGGGGATGGGTCAAAACCTATGGATCTATCATGGATCCATCATGCTTGGGGGAATCACCATTCACCATCCATTCAACAGCCGTTCACCGGCCACCAGTCCGAGGCCATCACCTTAACACTGGCGCAAAAGCGCCCAAAGGGGACTGGGGTGTTCCAATCTTAAGGACAAATTTAATTTGAAAAGATCCCAACATATTACATTGGATTCCAACAAGCACTATGTAATATATACCTAAGGCACTTGATATCACTTGATTGGGGGCACTAAAAATCTTGAGACACCCATGTGCGAAGTTCGGCCAGTGTTTCCTCGCTCGCTTTGAGCTCTGAATTCGTGATTTCGTTATGTACAAAGGCATGGTACCATAGCATGCACCAGCCGGGAAGATGGTCGAACACCGTGGGGAATCCACGTTGATTTCGGCTCCTCCCTTCATGGCATGGCAGGGCGGTGAAAACGGGGACCAGGTGACCTCAGGTGCCAATCAAATACAATTAAATAACTTGAATGGTCTATGAATACTATTCTAGTAAATGTATGTAAATGTATGTAAATGTTGGTTTACCATGGTGTGCCCATATGCCTTATTCAATCTGATTGCGGTGGTTATTTTTTAGTTTGACCTTCCTGAAAGTCCGCCTGGCATGGACCAGTTCATGGTGATATCACAGACAGGCAACATGTCAGCCACCCAAATGGTCGATGTGAGCAGGTTGATGGACTGATTCTGAAGGTGATTTTGGTATATTTTGATGGGAAACTAGGGGAAGCAGCTAAGAACAATACTTTTTTTTGTATGTGTGTTTGTGTGTTTGTGTGCTGAATATCTAACAATAAATTATTTATTCTATTCACCATGGCTTGTTGGTGGCTTCCAAACCGATTTGTATAACATGTTATATAGCGAATCAAAGCTGGTCATTGCTGTGTTCAACGCGGGTCCAGACGCCACGATTGACATTACCCAGACGTTGCCCAATCAGTGGGGTGATGATCCCCGGTGAACACCCCTTTCCTGGCTCCAGGTTTTGCACTGGGTGCTGAATGAAACAGGACCACAATTGTAGAGGCGGAAAAATTATTAATATTCACGGTTTTTATTCAATATTCCCAAAATTGGCATGATAACAATGATACTGGTACAGTAAATGTTCACAACAAATCAATTGACACATTGACACATGTGTGCAACATTGTGCAACAAGAACACATATATTTTATAACATCAGGTCTCCTCTCTGCTAGGTTGGCTTTGCCATTCAATCCAACCCATGATGAATTCCACTTTGCGGCCTCGATTTGGCTTGTTCCCAAGCCATGCCACATGATATTTTCCCATCTTAATGGCCATGAGCCACTGCAGGCTCGACTGGTGGGTTTTGGGGGGTGGACATATCCAGGGATCGCACAATAGACCCCCAAAGTCCCGAACAACCTCATCATTCATGCAATTTTGATATATTGTTTATCATTCCTTATAATGTTCCGGTTGGCTTTGGTGGGCCAATTAAGGATAAATAATGATAATTAGACAAATAGATAAACAACTATAATTAGATGAATTGACACATCATGATATATATATATACACATAATCATATACATATTAAACTGTACATATTTATTAAAATAGGGGCATACAATACAAGTACACAAAATCCGCACCACCATCCACCATGACCAACATCCACCCTGCATATCTTGCATCGCTTCGCCCACATCGGGTTGTGGTGGCTGAAGTCATTGGCTTACCTCGCTGGCGGCACCGCAAAGTGCTGTGGGTTGCGCCGCGGGTTGCGCGCCCGTGATGAGTGGCATTGCAGCAGTGCCAGGCAGGAAGGACTCACCTATCGGTTGAGGGTGACAGAGATGCTGTGTTCAACCCCTGTGCTGGCTATGTATGATACTTTTACTACTTGGATATACCATGATATACCCAGATCATCCTAGATCTACCTGGGCCTGATGAAGAAAATTGATGAACATGGTGAAAACGGGCCAAATTCCATTCCACGATCTGTTGGCGCCAGTTCCGGGCCTCACAGCTTGGCACTTGCAGAGCCTTGGCAGAAAAAAACCTTTTGGGCTGTCAGCTGCTGGATGATATGAATTGATATGATAATATTTGGTTAATATATTATATGATCGGAGCTATGCTCAAACATATTGAATATTGAGCATTATAGAACCTTGCTCAGTTTCCGGAGATGTTTCATCGCAAGTTGACCGGCATATTTTTTTGGGATTGGTTGAAGCTATCAACCAGTGACACTTGTGAAAAGATCAGGAGCATTGCTCTACCCCAATTGCTTTGTCCCCCCGGCTTCCGCCAAAATCATTGCTGTTGGACAATTGTGTTGGTAGGACTATTGAGATTCATATCCCACACCACCCATGTAACCTAAGAGCATCCTAAGAGCCATGGATGTCATATTGTGTCATGAAGAAATCACGTTGGAACATATCTAGACACTGCCAGCGGCAGTTGAGCCCTATCCTGAGGCTGCCGTCTCTGGGTCTCCAAGTCTACTCTGGGGATCTTTTAGCTTTGACCGATGCTCGGCTGAGATGGACCGATGCACCGAGGCAGGACGTTCAAGGCTGATTGGAGAGGAGAACTTCCTGAAAAAATCTGTAGGCTACTGATTGGTTATGCAGGAGATGTGCGAAACTTGTTGAACTAGGTACCCTCCCAAAAGTTGAAAGGACACATATCCTTCTGAATTCAGCATTCCCTGATGCTGTCCAGCAGGCGTTTGGGCGTGGGTGGATAGATCCACAAATAGCTTTTTTTGGTCCAGAGCCAGAGGGCGAACCTAGGTGAATTCAAGACCAGACTCAACCAAAAGGGTATGGGATGTTATGGGTGCAAATTATTGAACATTTTGAACTCCCATTTTGGCCATTGGCCATTGGCGATTGCAAGGGGGATCCCAGAGAGTCACTACAGGTTCGTCTCGCAAGGGATGAGAAATATCTAGAAGCCTTGCTGCTTGATGGTCATACATGTTCAAATTATGGTTATGCTATTTGGTTTAGTTGGGATTGTTGCAAACCCAGTAGTTATGGGATTTCTGCCCATTTTCCCGAAATCCCTGCCCTCAACCTGCTGAGGAAGTTCTCTTCTTGGACCTTGTGTTGTGCATACCGTTCCGCTTCATCTTCGGCTATGCTGCCTTCAAACTTTATCGCTGCGCAGACAGGTGCCAGGAGGCAACACCTGAGACGGAAGGGCCATGATTACAGTAGCTTTAACCTGGTAGTGCCCTTCTAGATCCGGTTAGCATACTTGTACAGAATCCACAACGCTTGTGAGTCAGGGGCTTCAAGAAATTAAATGGCAATCTGACAATCGGAATCCACGAGTTCAATCGCGTGGACGTGAACAGATCACAAAGGACAAAGGGCTCCCCATCTGCAGAGCCGCTCAATGTCAGCTTCCACACCTTGAATATTCCGACCCTAGCTGACCCTAACATCAATTTTTAGGATTTTTAGGCTTCCACATGCTTCCACAGTTTCCACACCCATCAACGCAACCTGAACTCGTCCTTCCCTGGTTGGAAGCCCAAATGGGCCAACGCAGCAGGCAAAACTGGAAAGCTCTGAGTCTTCGAGAGCATTGTTGCTGCCATATCTCTACCTCCAGGACTCATCCAGCAGAGGTTTTGGGAAATTGTAAGATTACTTTGGGTGGCTGACCGGTTTCTAAACACCACAAAAGGTGATTTATTGAATGCGAAAACCTACAGTAAACTGTAGATTTACCATTATTTGCCTGCCAAAATCCAATGGGATAACCCTCGCAACTTTCCCCTGAAGCAAGTTTGGAATCCTGGAAGCCATGGAGTCTTAAGGACACTTACCCGTCCTCAAGTTGACAGAATATGAAATGAGGTTATCGTTGAAAGGCAAACAAGACCTATGAACGTTGAGATTAGGAGGCGTTCAGTTCTGTTCCACCATTTGCAGTTGAATCAGCAAGAAACCTCTTAAAGAGACTGCTGATGTGTTCAACAAGTGGCTGGCCACTTGCCCCAGCATCCGGATGAATCCCTATGCCCTGGTAGCATTGCAAAGATAGTCCGTCCTTAGTCAGTTCATGTCAGGTTCTATGTTGGATTTAACTTAAACATCAAGAACATACATGGGAAATATATAAGCTTAAACGGTCCCCCTGGCCCTTTGCAGTTCTGAGCTCCTAGCGAAAGATATTCAGAGAGATTTCAAATGGTAGAATGGAATCATCCAAGAATTATATATATATATATGTATTATATGTGTATATACCTATTTTAAACCAAGCTGTCATAGAAACCGGCCCAAGGTGCACATTTCGCCCATGGCAGGAGCTGAAACCTCTCTTGGCCATGGGCATCGGTGCCGCCTGGGCAGCCCATCCCTTTGTTTTGCCCATGCTGTTGGGTAGCTTGAGGCGACGCCCTGCAAGATCCCTGCAGAGATCACCGTAGTACACCATGGGCTACGGAAAATGGGGGATGGGACTGCGGAGGTGCGATTTAAGACAGGTGGCTGGATCAACATATATCAAAATCATATATAGCCATATATACCCCCCAAAAATATCAAGAAATCATGAATAAAAATGGATGGTCACATACTTGGGAAAGAACAACAAAAAACGTCATATATCCAGCCTAGCAAGCCGCAACCACTAATCGCATTCTTGGATCAGGTCGCGGATGTCATTTTTCATCTTGGCATATTCGGGAGTCTTATCGACCTTTCGATGGTTAGAGCTCCCCGACGCACGGTGCGCACGGTGGATGATGGGCATTTGTGGGCACAAAATTCATAGCTTTTCATCCTAACAACCGCCCTGGCCTGATATCCCGGGGAAGATCCGAATTTCCATGGCATGGAACCAGGCCATAAAAATTGTGGGGGGTACAATATTGGATACAGTTAGAGCAGAAGAAGTTGCGCCCTGCTAGGGACTATGCTAAGGTTAGCGGCCTCTTTGGGACCCAAGGGATTCGATGCCACTGCCACCACCTTTGCGCTCTACTTCAGTCGCTGGGCCCGCTGGGCTGGTGGGTTCACCGAAATAAACGCAGGACCAGTGGGGTTTAGCAATCCCACTGGACCTCATTGCTTGAAAACTAACAGACGGGTTTGTCTGAACATGGGCCCCTGAAATCCATAAATTATCATCATTATTCCACTTAGAATTGCTATTTGGGGCTACCCCACTTTCAGACATACCCTAAAAAGACAATCCTGGGACAATCGTCCTGCTCCTGGTGGCCAAGATGCAAGGCCTGCCGGCAGAGCTTCAGTTCGAGGATGGCAAGTTGAAATTCCTCAGCGGCGAAAGGTGGCGCAGGGCTCTGGATTTACTTCTGCGCTTAGCATTTCATAGCTCCATCATGCCACTGGGACAAGGAGAATCCGAACCTTGGGTGGGTGGCAGTGGCTTTGATGTTGTGTGATTTTGTGTTAGATTCTTAGATACAATTACTGATTGGTGCTTTGGAACATTTTTTATTTTTCTATATATTGGGAATTTCATCAGCCCAACTGACGAACTCATATTGTTCAGAGGGGTAGGTATACCACCAACCAGACTATCATATATACATAAACATATCCCATATGCTCCATGTATGGAATATTTACCAACATTTTCCCTAAAAATCACCCAAATGTAGGTAAATATACCATACATGGAGCATATGGGCCTGAATTTACGTGAAAGAATGGCATGGCAAGGGCCCATGATTTCGGGTGACCTCAATTGGATGGCTGGCCATTGGCCTTACCTTCCATTAATCAAACACGGCTGGAAAATCCCATATTTATAGTGGATTTTCATGGATTTTCCCACCTCAAACTTCCGTTTTTGGGTGGATTTTCCCATTGAAGCCTACAGATATAGTGGATTTTTCCCATAAACTTCCATTTGGGATGTGGATTTCCCATTGCTGGCTTCCTGTCAGCTGGTGCTGAGGTTAATAGCTCTGAGCGTGGGCAAGGCCACCAGGTTTCAACCCTTCTTGGAGGACGGCTTGGGATGTGTGGTGATTTTTGGGAGAAATTTGGTGACGTTTTGTGATTGCTGTGCTTATAAAAATCTGGTCCTGGTCTTGGGAATTCATAAGGAAAATGTTGTTCTTCTATGTTCTTCTCTTTGTTTCTCGAGGTGGGATCCATTCAAGTAAGTAGCATTGTGTTTGTTTGTGGTTTGGGATGTTGAGAATCCACCAACAAAAATTGTTCCTTTCACCGGGTCCATTTTTGCGGCCAGATATGTCGCTTCAGTCGGAGTGAGGAGATTCCCGCGAAATTGCCCTTCTATGGGCTCCCCTGGTCGCTACCTGCCCTGCACCTCGGCGTCCTCGGGTGATACTCACCTTCCAAGTGTTTGGATGGACCATGGATGACTCTGAATGTCCCAAGCTACCCTCTGGTAATTTAACATAGCTATTGAAAATGGCCATTTATAGTGAGTTTTCCCATTAAGAATGGTGATTTTCCATAGCTATGTTAAATTACCAGAGGGTAATCTCAACTACAACCAATCTGAAGTTGGATGTTGTAGGGCATGTCATTGTGAACCCCCCGCCCTGTCTCCACTAACCTTTGTGACACCCAACAGGCTTTTATCCTCACTAGCCCGACCTCACCATACAGGTGCCGACAGGCGTCATCCCTTACATATCACCAGAATCGCCAACATGTCAAGTTTCTGCCATGTATGCAGATGAATAAATAGAATTAAAATGAATTAAATAGATAGGGAGGGAGATAGATACAGCAGATCGAGAATGGATCAATAAATAGATGAGCCGATAAACAGACAAAAGGACAGACAGACAGACAGCCAGGCAGACAGACAGACAGATAGATATAGATACCGTTAGATACCCATGTGATCCCATGTGATCCCATGTGATCCTGCCCAAGTTTCAGCCCAGGTATTTACAAACCGTTTGGGTCTACTGCTGTTTGACCTTGCCCATGCTGTACCATCGCATCATGGCCACGCTCTTTGGCCTCGAGACTTTGGTTGCCTGATTTGAACTTGGGTCGGGTGTGCCTGTTGTTTTTGGTGCCGTAAATGGTAACCCCCAAAAAGTTGGCATGAATATACCTCTACACATCTCTACACTAAAATACTGGCAAACTTGCTTTTCTCTTCTTTTTCGGAGGTTTCTAGACACCTGGAATTTGGAATCGAAAATAAACTAGGATAAGTTAGGGTCAAACCGCTGAACATATGGGAAAAAAACAGGTTTGAATCTGAATGAAGCTGACTTCTGTGGCCGCCATTTTTTTTGTGTCCTGACTGCCACTTTAAGTCACCATCGGTCCCGGGTCCCTGGTGACATTTGGCCAAAGCCAGGTCACCATGAAGGCCCCCCTGACGCAATCCACGTCGATTCGGGACTTCTGGGGTCGGAGGTGGAATCTCATCGCCTCTCGGCGGATGGAGGGTGCTGAGGACCTGAGACCTGTGGTTTTGGAGTCTAAAAACTCTATTTGGTTGGGCATAGGAGGTACCCTCTGGTAAACTAACATAGCTATGGAAAATCACCATTTTTAATGGGAAAATCCACTATAAATGGCAATTTTCAATAGCTATGTTAAATTACCAGAGGGTATATGGAGGCATAAAGGTCTCTACGGTTTCTGTTTCTGAGTGCCCCTTTTGCAGTGATGGGCCGACCTCGGGCAGAACTCCAGGTACACAATTTGATGAAGCGGTGCTTCTTTATGCCGTTTCAGCATGGTGGACCTGTGAAGAAGAACATTGCAGGCTTTGTGTCTTTTCTCATGTCACTTGGATACAACAGGTGGGGGCCTTTTGTTCCTCAGTGGACTGCGTTTTCTTCTTGGATCCATTTGGATCCCTAAAAATGCCTCTTGCCATTCTTGCCATTAAGCCAACAAAAAAATGGGGAGATTTGTGTGCAAGATCTATGACCAACCAATCACTGAGCTGAACAGTGGATATCATCACTTTTGCTGGGATGAGCAACCGAAGGAGGCTTCAGCACCTTAGTGTCAGCGTTCGTGATTCACAGTCCAAGTTGGATTTTCCTTAACTTTCTGTCTCGGGCTCCACAGCAGGCTGACCCGCAAACAGTTTCAAGCCAAGAAGTCATCCAATTTAGGGGTCGGGCTTCCAGCCCGCTTGGAAGGTACCCAGCTACGCATTGGATAGGTCCAACCATTTTGACCCAAGATGATCCAACCATTATTTTTTTAAAATAATATTTGATGATTTAGTAGACACATGTAAACACCATACTGAAACCACATATGTTTATAGCCGTGGCAACAGAGTTTGTTCCCAGATCGTGGTTTGGGACCCCCCAACCGGAACCCCAATAGCTCCAGCAACAGCCATGACCGAGGTCCGGTGTCTTCCACGAATACATGTGGTTGATGCTCCACCTGGCCCGGCCCGAAGGGAGCCGCTACTCTCCGGGCAAGGCCAAGGGATGCCCTCTCTTGGGTCAGTTGGAGCTGAAGAAACGGGTCAGTTGGAGCTGAAGAAACAGCTGGAAAGATGTGACAAATGAGTGATGATCCACAATCTAGACCGCAGTACTTGTTGAGTTGATCTCGAAACTTAGTAATTTCCATTATTCCCATCTTGATTATATATTTTCCATTTCCATTTATACAGATATCTACAGTGCATTACTGTTGATATTAGATGTGCCATATATCGCCAGGTCTTGGTCTTCTTCGTGCTGCAATATTTGGCCACAGCTGTGCAGGTTGTGGGGCGCCGGAAATCGTAGATGTGGAAGCCTTAAGTGTCGTATAGTAACCACCTAAGAGATTTAAAGAGGTTGATTTTCCAGTATTTTTATATAGCAGGATTCTATGTTTCTACCCTCTAGCAAATAAACATAGACCCTGAAAATAACATTTTTTTAATGGAAACTAATCTTCCAACCCCTATCTGGCAGGGTCTATGTTAATTTACTGGAGGGTAATTGTTTCTATTTTTGTTGGGGATTGCTGTAATTCGCCGTGAAATGGATTTATATACTTGAAATGGACCCCCAAACAGCTTAATGAAAGCTATAAAACAGCAAATACACATAAACATAGAATATCATAGAATAGAGACAACCCAAAGACAGAATCTTCAAAGCTTTTAATCATAAGAATCGTCTTATATATATATATACATGCATTTATAATCATGTATATATAATATACACGTCACTAGCCAAATCATCCAAACAGAATCTTCAACGCCTGGCTCCAGATGCTGTCTCAGGTGATGCTCGTAAAGACGACCTGGCTGGGAAGACGCGGCTGGAGTATGATGCCCACTGTGCTGCAGACGGTGGTGATGCTGGGCTTCAAACATTGGATAGCAAGCCGTAAACAAATGGGGAACTGATACCGGACAAAATATACATGGAATCTAAGATGATAGGGGGCCGTTTCATGATTTCGAAAGATTCTGAACTACCAGCTCAGGGGCTCTGTTGAGTTTTGGATGATGTATCATTAGAGTGCCTGTCCCAGGACAACCATTTGCGTTTTGCCTTTCGGGCCCCTCTTCTTAGAGGCTAGCTGCCGGCTGAGGAAGCTGATGTCATTGGTGGTGAAGAGAATGCCATCCTAATGATGACCTTGACTTCAAGACATCAGAATGAACCGACCCATACCTGACCTTTTTTGTTAATTTAATAGTTGTTTGATTTTTGGGATCTCAAAGTAATAATCACCACAGAATGTCAGATCCATCACTCAATTCCTTGTGTTCTTGGCTTGTCCTCTTCCACTTCCCGGCAGGGGGTTCACGACATGATTAACGAGAGCAGCTTGATGCCGGCCGTTGAGCTCCTGTGAGGACATAATTCGTGGCGTTTGGGACATGATGGATCCATCACATGTGGATTTGATTATCACGTACTGTACCTTAAACTGATTGTACATTTATTTGATTTAACTATGATTTCAGTACATTTATTTGATTTAACTATGATTTGAGTACATTTATTTTGATTTAACTATGATTTCAGTACATTTATTTGATATAACTATGATTTCAGTACATTTATTTGATTTAACTATGATTTCAGTACATTTATTTGATTTAACTATGATTTCAGTACATTTAT
>Ga0126342_10002405_pt1 | contig 29111 bp, 31 predicted proteins | sample Cyp1metagenome_FD_92528 | JGI IMG/M metagenome (GOLD analysis project Ga0126342, IMG submission 92528) | Coral microbial communities from Lord Howe Island, Old Settlement Bay, Australia - Cyphastrea 1 metagenome | ecosystem: Host-associated > Invertebrates > Cnidaria > Coral ... | reverse complement strand
CACCTTCGTTGCAACTAGAATCGTAACGTGAACTAAGGATCGGACCGCTAATGTCACTAGAACCAAGTTCGACCGAATGATCAAAGAGGTTCAATCATATGGATAAAGTCATGTAATATGAAAAGTGCGAAATTATCAACGAACCTATAACCACACACAGGTAAGAAAAAGGAAAAAGGAAAAGGAAACAACAGCAGCCTTGAACCCACATAGACAGAATGTTGGTGACTCAAACGGCATATGAGTGTGTGACCAATGCCAGAAAAGTTGGACAATTAACAGCGAGTATGTCAATTCCCATGGTAATTGCAAAGTGATAGAATTTTGAAGACAATCCATACGATATCCCAAGGCTTCATCACCAGTGACATGTTCCAAGAGAATGGGTTTTGTATAGAAATCCAAGCGCCAAAAGAGCCGACCACCTGGAGTTGCTGAGTCGAATCCTGTATGAATCAAAGTACGATTGTCCACATAGTGATGATGAAAACCCATGTTTGTACGAAAAACCGGAAAGAAGCATGAAAAGTCCATTCTCGTAACAAAGCAACAGCAGAACAGACAATTGGTGCCCATTGAGATCCCATGCTAGTACCACGATGTTGTTGAAAAATTGTGGCCCCAATACTGAAATAACTGTGGGTCAGCAAGTATTGACCCAATGAACTAATGTGATCTAAGCGAATTGGTCGGTATTTCTGGCTCCGTGATCTCCAAAATCCTCGAAATGTCTGCAAAGTACGTTCAAGCGATTCTTGATGAATATTCAAAGAGGAAGTTAGACTCTGGCCCTGAAGTTCACAGAAGCGACAAGCCGCAAATTGAATAGCTTGAAGCGTGCGATCATGATCAACTTGGTTGTAAAAGCCTGCGATGTCTTACTGTTGAAGTAATAAATCACCATATGTGTAATCTTGACAAGAAAACAGTTGAGCAACGGACTGCAATGCTGAACGAATATCTGTGACTTGCAACAATTCAGAGTAAACTGCTTGTAATATTTCATGAAGAGCAGTGGCCAAAGAACTGCCCAAGGTCCGACACCAAGCGTTGGAAAAATCCACAATTGGACGTGCTTTCTGAAAATCTCTCGAGGGTTTGGGAAGGATGCAAGCTGTACTGAGGGAGGATGTAAATTTGAAACTCCACATGTAATGTTCTCTGATCCAACTCGGTAGCTCCTGTTGAATTGTCCGCAACAAAGGAACAACGGATGGATCCAAAAATGACCGTTTCATTAACATCTGCCATTGTGCGGGACAATGAAGAGTCAACGAATGAGAAAAATGGTCAGAGGGCAATACCACAAAGGAGCTAAGTTTGTGTTGAAGGCTCCGAATATGTTTTTGAAATTGTCCCTGTGGTGTCTTCTTAAATTCAGTCCACAATGTCCGAAGAAATTCCTGCCAGTACTGAACATGAAAGAAACATGAACCAACTGAATGTGCGCAGACGCAAGCTCTGATTTATACTGAGGTTGCGACGCTCGTAAGCCAAATTGGAAATTGCCCGAAGTGGGCTAATTCATCCCAGATAGGGATTAATTAATCGGTGTCCCTCATGGGGACTAATTCGTCCAAAACCAGGAACTAATCCATATTTTGATGACAATATGTCATACCCTGATCTCCCAGAGGCGAGTAATCAAATAAATGACAAATCAACTATGTTCAATCCAGATTGTCCCAATAGGACAGTCCACAATCCACCGGAGCGGCCGGTGACCATAGTCTAGATCCGCACGAGGCAGACCGACGGTGCTCACAAGTCAGTGAGTTCACCGTAACACACTGCTTAGGTTTGGTGGAAGAGGATGGATGTGGATCTTGCCGTCGCCTGTTGCCTGAGTAACCTTCATACAGCGAAAAACACATGACGCAAATAGCTGGTTGATCGGCGTCGAAATGAAGAACTGCTGCAAAGTCAAAACACGGTGCAGCTGGAAAAACACGTTGCTCAAACAGAATTGCAGGTACGTCAGGAAAGCGTCCCTTCCTGATATCCTAGTCTGAAACCTGGAGCTTCGTTGGCCCACGCCAGGAATCAGACCCGCGGGCCCCCTGCAGTCGAATTATACCGTATGTGATCACGGTTTTCACACACAGAGATATATAGATACATTATACTATTATATATACAAATTTTTGTATACATATCATATATATAAACACACACACATATATATATAAAACTTAATAATAGTGATTTGTTTGTTGATCTTAATGATTCCTCCGGTTTTCCTGCTTTTTGAGCTGAACTGCAGGTTTCAGGATGACTTGAACATAACGAAACGGCCCTTGCAAATCTCATGCAGCCTTGGCCATGATGCTACTTGGCATTCACATGTTGGCACACGTTGGAATCACATTGGCACAGATCTCATAGGGTGAAAACATGTGAAAACGATTGGCGTCACGGGGCGTCACGTGTCGCCCAGGAGGTGGTGCGAGTTCTGCTGAGCGCGAAGGCCCAAATCTCGCCTGACACGGGCGATGGCCCACAGGAGCTGCAGGATGCTATTGATGGTTGCCATGTGGAGGCGCTCCAACAGAAATGAAGCGCAGCATTTTGTTTCCTTTTAAGCATGCTATGTTGAGTGAATGCGCCGCCGCACTTGCATGGGCGAGTGCACAGGGCGCAAGAACAGAACAGAACAGAACAGAGCAGAGCAGAGCAGAGCAGAGCAGAGCAGGGCAGAGAGCAGAGCAGAGCAGAGCAGAGCAGAGCAGAACAGAACAGAACAGAGCAGAACGATTTGCACACACACAGATATATACACAAACAAACATAATATATATATATATATAGTATACGTGTGTGTATATATATATATATATACATATAAAATTGCAATGGCCATGGGGCTGAATTTGGGCAGAACAGAGCATGAGAATGTCTACGGAAATATGTTTGCAAATTTTAGACGTGGAATGAGCCAAACAGCTCAACTGCACGACTGCTTCGAGCAGCATCAGCACACCCTGACGCCCGGAAGCATGTGATTCTTCCTTTCAGGTCGTACGACTGCTCACCCAAGCTGGTGCCGATCTCTTCTGTGGAGAAGAGGGAAGGAGCTGGCTGAGCACGTGAAATCATATGAGTAAAGGTCAGAAACCCAAATAAATATCGACTACATAATCGACATTCAACTGCCCAACTGAGGCCCTACTGAGGCCGGATAGATTACCAGGTTTTGCACCAGCGTACTGGTTAGCCCATGTTGGCCGAGGGGCTGCCTCCAAATTATGTGCCTGAGCTTCCGTCACGTTGGCAGCGAGGAGAGGAATTGATTACCTCTTCAATACCAACAATGCAGTGCTCATAGCCTCAGCTGCAAAGGGCTTACGCGGAGCCAGGGAGGATCTCGCATCTCGGCCCATTTCGGCATATCTCCTAGCAGGGCAAAAATTGATTTATTATATGATTTCAGGCCCAAACGCAGGCTGTGTCTCAGGTCGAGCTCATCCAATTGCCGGACTTTGTGCGCTTCTTGGCCACTCCAGATGCTGAAGAAATTCTTTCGGCCGTTTTTCGAAAGTGCGAACTGCGCTATTGGCAAGGACATATAAGAGGCTAGCAAGATTTAAATTCCCCTAGCAGTGTGTCCACACTGAGGGGTTCTTACAGTAAGTGTTAAAGGCCGGGCTATGCCGGGGTTAGATCAGGGTACGCTCTCTGGGCCCCGGCGTGCCCCGGCTATTTTATTGTAAATTCTGAGATGTCCACGTGCATTTCGACTGCGCAGGCTCGCTCAAAACAGTTGTCGCATTTTGCTCGTTTCGAAGACATCCGCGACATTTTTTGAGGTCTTAAAACATTCTAAAACGTCGTTTTGCGTGACAGGTGCAGGACATCGGTCACTTTTTCATCTGCATGGCAGGCGTGGCACTTTCTTGACGTTGCTAAAACGTTCGCAGGCGTGGATCAAAATGGTCATTTTTCGTGGCAGGCGTAGTGCTTGGTGCACTTGGACGATGTTTTCAAAGGGTCGAAAGTCTAGTTTGTGAAGCTGTCATCGTCTTATGTCATTTTTGATTTTGGGCATGATGATGATTCTGTCTGGCAGGTGCAGCACTTCGGATGCCTCGGGCTCATTTTTTGTGGCAGGCGCAGTGCTTCGTTGACCTCGACAAAGAGTGGCCGAGACCTAGGTGAACCATTGTTTTGTGTGTTTTTCACATTTTCAATGATTTTTCGTGATGCGCGCGATGTTTTGTGAACATCTAACATGCACACTGGAAGCCCTCTCGCGACATTGTGCGTGTCGGATCGCTCTCGTTGTGGCGCGGTGCAAATGTGGATATCGCTTGCGCAACCCTCTTGTGGTTTTGTGCGAGTCGGATCGCTCTTGGTGTGGCGCGGTGGTAAATTTAGCTGATTCCCTGAGATTCTGGTAAAAAGATCTTTTAAGATCTTTTAAGTTCCCTGGTAGGTCCTTCTTTGATCTTCTTTGATGATCTTGTACAAGTTTCATGGTGCAGTCTTACAGGTCCTTAATATACGAAGATCCGGACCAAGGTCTTGTAGAGGTCCTTGTGAGAAGATGTTGTGAAGATCTTGGTGAAATCCTGTCAGAGGTCCTTGCAGGTTCTTGTACAGGTCCTTACATGTCCTTATGAGAAGATCTTGTGAGGATCGGTCCTTGCATGATCTTGCACATGTCCTTATCAGCAGCTCTTGTGGGGATCCTGGTGAACTGTCCTCATAAGAGGTCCTTGCATGCACTTGTGCAGGTCCTTGAGAAGATCTTGCGGAGATCCTGTTGAAATCCTCCTCAAGAGGTCCTTGCATTAAGATCTTGAAGATGCTCTCCGTTGGTGCTTGTATGAAAGTTCTTCTGGGATCATAGGAAGTTATTGTCTGAAGATCTTGTCAGGTCCTCCATATAGAAGGTACTTCTTTGACGATCTTTTGAAATTTTCTTAGACGTCCTGATATGAGGTTCTTGTGTTTGTGCCAAAACAAGTTCCTGCTGCTGCAGTTACGATAATGTCTAACCTGACCTGTTACTGTTCCACGCTGTTCCATACTGTAGCTACTGTTGCTTGTATGATTTACTTTCTACTCCCCACGCTGTCTGGGGTCTCTTGCCGGTGCGATTCGTTTTTGTGAGATGCATTGGCTTCGAAGCCTGAATGGGTCCAGAATGTTCCAGATACTGTGAACGCAGGACAAAGGCGAATCATTTGGAAGACTGCATACATATTGCACGGGGACATGAACGTTGCAGTGGGTCCACACAAAGAGCATATGGAAGAGAGCTTCCAGCAGCAGATGCAGAAGCAGACCACTCACCAAACAGACAAGGACCCAATGTTGGGAGTCCTCAAGTGGCAGATGTTGACAGTGGTGAACCTAGACATACCTAGACCACCCTAGACCATAGCTTCGGCAAAAAAAAATCGTAGATGACCCTGACCATGTTGCAGGAAGTTGGGAATAGCATTGCTGGAAGCGGACCGTTGAGATTTTCTTTAAACCAATTGCAGTGCAATATCCAGGTCATACCTAATTGATACCTTACCCCTCCAACATTGATACTATATAATAATATAGCCAAATGACCATAATGACCCAAGGCGCTTTGTGTTGGGTCAGCCTGCCAGGAGAAACAACAAGTAGAAGAGCAGTTCTTGTCCCAGCTGCTCCCTCATCGAAAAGAGAATTTGAAAGATGCTTCTAAGATCCCTGTAGAGATTTGGCGAGGGCTGCTTCCAGGATTACACCGGAATCCTGAGGTGCCACTGCCAATTCCAAGATTTCTGTAATTATTTTGAAAGCTGAAAAGTACAGAGATTCGGGATTCGGTATGATTCGGTTATGCCCATGTTGTGCCAGTGGTTCCAAAATATTCCATAGCACCACGATGCACAATGGCACAACACTTGAAGAGCCACAGGTTCTGTGGGTGTTAGCCTCCGGCCTCAACGATCGAGTTTTTGATGAGAAGGGGGCCCGTGCAATCATTGAACTGGCCTGGGCAGAGGCTTCTCTTGGGCAAAAGATAACCTTTACCTTGGCATTTTGGCCGCGCTAGATTTTGTGCCAAAACCTGAGGGGCCTTGAAACATCTTGAAACCTTCTACAACATGCTACAACAATGCTTCTAGATCTTTAATGGTATTCATCTGCGGGCCATGCACAGGCGGTCACGATTTATTGTTCCGAGGACTTGCTGGTGGCTCTTCTTTTTTGGGCCTTGGCATTCTTGCTCAACGATCGGCGCTTGCAAGACGAAAAGTGGCATTGGCTTCGCACTGTCGCTCTAGTGATTCTGATGGTGCTCCTTAGCAGAGATTCAGTTCATTGCACACTCATATACTCATAATATACTGTTTATGTATGTTTATGTGGTTATGTTCGCTACGTTCTGGCATCGGTATGGTGTGTGGCTCGACGCTTGGGCCTTTTGTGCCCACTGGTGAAGACGAGGATTTGGGTTCGGAACGTGGCAATTGAATTCCTGCAATGCGTTGGTTTTCACGCTTTGGGGAAGCTTTGGCAGTACTTCCGATCTCTTGAAAATCTCGCTGACTTTTTGAGGACCTGCACCTTCAGCTGTTTGAATCCATTTGAGTTCTAGGGCTGCCTGAACTACTTGTGCTATGTTCAAATTATTGCAATGGTGGAGAGATCAGAGTTACTAGCATCCTTTATTGCAGACTACGCACCGGTCAAGGCTGACTAGATTAGACCAGCCTGCATTGATCAGATTTGCATGCGGTAAGTGTAGAGCAGATCAAAATAGCACACAATATAGATACCAGACGATACCAGTAGATTCAGTAGATGACTAGACTCAGACAGATGGGTGGACAGACAGGTACAGCAGATATGTAGATTTGTGGCATTGTGGCAGGCTAGGAACATTCGACATCATTCGACCAACAACAGATGTGACAATTTCATACAATTTCATACAAGTTCTGCATGTTGCATCTTTGCAAAATTTGTACAGCTATTTGGAACTTGTCAGGATCATCGCAACTGGCTTCAGCCAAATTGCTCTTGTGATGCTTGGCAAGTCTGATAGGGTCTGATAGGGAAAAGCTTTTCCATGTTGTGCCCACGAAAAGTCCGGATGGAGAGCGGGTGGAGAGAGCGACTTGAGCGACTTTCTTTGCTCCAAACTCTCTCAAACACAAGCGCAGTTGGGACGCCCGTTTGCCAAGGACGAGTTGGGACGAGTTTGAAACCAATCAGGTCTTACGGGTAATCTTTGCTATCACAGGCTTTGTGAGATGGCTCAGGCAGCGAGCAATTGGACGCTGGGCTGCTCCACAATGGTTAGTCATGGGTTGATTGAATTCAACAATTCAAAAGGGCCGATGAAACATGTGGAAAAGGACGGCAGGAATCTACAGGAATGGTTTGGGACTATTATGGACTATTAAAGGATATTTATTTAAGGGCTAATTATAGTATTTGCATGTATTTGAGTTGCGTGAGACACCGTGAGCCATGTCACGTTGCATAATCTGCGTGGTGCCAGGGTCCTGAATTCGCTCAAGGGTTTTGAGAGCACTGGGAAACCGATGCTGCCCATTCTGCAAGCGGTGCCAGCGACCCTGCCCTTCTTTATTGTTGTGCTGTGTTGGTTCTCCGGTGCCTCAGCAAGACTTGCACTTTGCCATACAAATCTACAGTATGTGCCAAGTGATTTTCACGACAGTTTTTTCTCTTCTCTTGGCAACTGTTTTTGGAGTGTCGTATCAGCTTGAGAGGAGTACGTGTCATGTTGGGTCAACTTGATAGAGCACTTGTTTGTGTTAGTGACTAACACAGAGATTTCCGGGCAGATTGTGAAGCTCCCAGTGATCCAAGGATTCATGCACATGTACTACTCCTTCGGTTTGACTGACTGGTGGACTTCCGGGATGATCATGTATCGACTAGGTGGGAGTGCTGTAAGTTGGTGAGCTCACAGCCGGTAAACACAGAGGTGAACATGATCTGAACATGATCTGTTCTGAACATGTAGGCAGAGTGCTAAGATGAGAGAGTTCTGCCATGGGAATTGTTTTGTGACATGCAGTGCGCAGGTTTCTTGGCAGACTTCTCTCGCAACGAGATGGTATCTGTTGAAGTTGAAGATATTTGGGCATTCTGGGTCGCTCGGTTGATTGACGCCAGAGTCATTGTCATGTGTAGGTTGAATGCAACGTTGTGAATTCCCCCCATAGTATGAAATTACCGTAGGATTCTGTGCGCTGTAGGCGTCGCACACAAATGTACTGCGGTCAGCCACAGAAGGTTGAGGAAGAGAACTAGAACACGACTTGCCTGAAGTCCTTTCTGAATCTTCATGAATCTTTCTTTTGGTGGAAAGGGTCCAAGGAAAGGGGAAACGACACAAGTGTAAAGAAGTATTAAAGAAATATAATCAAGTGTAGCGAAAGTGGCATCAAGTGAAGTGAAGGGATGGAGGTGGAGGCTCAAAGGCCAGTCCAGTGTCGATGCCATGGAGGCGACACTAGCGGATTTTGAATTCCAAGACTTCATCGGTCACGGTTCCTTCTGCCAAGTTGAAAGGTGTGTGCACAAAGGCACCTCCCAAACTCACGCTGCGAAACGCGTGGTGAAGAGCAGCCATGCTGTGGAACAAGCGATTGCAATGGAAGCACACTGCTTGCGCCGTTTGCAGGTATCTGAGTCGTCTCAGTGGGTAGTAAGACTGTTTTATGAGATCGATTCCCCTGCTGAGTGGCTTGGCATTTTGGAGCTATGTGCCTGTGAATTGTGGGATAAAATTCGATTCTGCGGTTGCCTAACCTCAGTCGAGCACGCCTGGTATGCCCCTCAAATGATAGAAGCCTTGGCAGCCGTGCACGATGTGGGCATCGTGCACCGCGATATCAAGTGCGAGAATTACTTGGTGACGCTGGACCACAGACTGAAGCTGATTGACTTTGGAACAGCTAGGGATACAGAGCACCCCGAAGTGCCGACCATGATGTTGGGCCCACAATACGAGCATCATGTTGGAACTCCGAACTTTATGTCCCCAGAGGCTATTGATGGGAAAGTCAACAATCGCAAAAGTGACTTATGGTCTCTCGGATGTGCTTTGTACCAATTGATGCTTGGTGTGGCTCCATTCAATGCTGCAACCCCTTTTCTAATTCTCACCAAAGCGCAGGCTGGCAGCATTTGGCTGCCAAGCAGTGGGACGATTGAGGGGTGTACGGAGCTTGTCAAGCAGCTGCTCAAGAAAGATTCTGAGGAGCGGCTCGGGTCGAAGAATACCCGCGATATCCTGAAACATGAGTCATTTTCTATGAAACCTGATCACTTTCCCATCGACACCCCTCTCCTGGACGCTTTGCGCAAGCTGAGCCGTGCCATGATTGCAGAGGTTGATGCCCAAGTGGCTGCAGATGAAGCAGCCGCTGAAGCGGCGCAATGGGAAGATGCACCTGGCTCTGTCGTAGTTCCATCGATTCCTTCCTCATCTGGGCCAAAACCAGGAGATGCAATTCAGAAGTTAATGAAGGAACTGAACGAAAATCAAGATTCCGAGTGCTCTCAACTTAGGGAAGTGGTTCAGCGTGCTGTCGCAGAGAATAGCACATCTTGGATCTTTGGCATTGCTGATGCAATTGAAGACATCGCTTTGCCGGTGCCTCTGCAACGATTCCAAGAGCTGGCGCAGCAGCGACTGAAGGAGAGCCGAGAGACGTTGGATCTCGGAGGCGAAGATTCTTCGGCTTCCGAGCCTGGTGAGGACGGCGATGGCGATGGCGATGCAGGTGATGAAGGGGTGGCTAAAGGGGCACAAGAGGCGGCCCAAGGAGCGCCCAAAGCCACGCCGCTGCCAGAGGCTCAAAGTAGCGCTCAGGGCGGGAGAAAATCCACTCCATGCTGTGATTTGATGTAGCCGCTGTAGCCCTTCTCAAAGGGAAAGGCTTGCTGAGGACTCACACTCAGACTGGGGAAGCAATGAGATCATCAATCTTTTCACAGCTGCTGGGGGGCCTTGGTTCTTGAGTTGATGAAATATGATGAAATATGATGATGAAATAACTTGATGCCATTTGGTGAAGCAGTTTGAGCCGGAAGCTACTTTGGATTACTTGGAAGCTGCTTTGGTTGACTTGGGTATGCTCTGGTATTCTAGTCAGTTTGTGTTCTATACTGTCTACACTGTTTCAGGATCGGATTTTGTGATTGTTGTGGGCCTGGCGGTACTTCGCATTGTAATGTTTGCGTGTACGAGCCCGATTGTCAGCCTCTTTGATCCATCTTGGTTTTGGGAAACTTGCAGGAGGCTCCTGGTTGCGACCATTGTGGACAGTTCCACTGCAGTCGAAATGCATGCTAAAGTCCAAATCAGGTAGACAGCGTGCTGGTGTTCATGGGCCTGAGCATGTCCATCATCATGATGAATATTCTGATTGGCGTTCTGGCTGAAAGCTACAACAGGGGCAACTTGGATTGCAGCTGCTTTATCAATTTTTGTATATTCATTATCCAATACCACCAAACTGATTGCAATCTTGGAAGTGCAAATATAGGGCATAACATTTCGCTTGTTTTTGCAATCCCAACTCAGTCACCAAGTTGTGCCTTGGAAACTGGTCTTATGATAGTCTTATGCCCTGGTACCACATGGTACCAGTGACAAGGCTGGGAGCATCGGGAGCGTTTGTTCCTCTTGGAGCGATCCCGACTGGTTCTGCAGCATTTTACCACGGCGCGTGGTTGGAGCAAGATTTGCATTTGCCGAAGACAGAAGGTACAAGCAGAATTTGATGCTCAGTATGCTCCTTGACATTTTTTGACAATTTCATCAATTTTCATCATATTTCTTGACCAGCTTGGGGGAAAGAGTTGAACAAAGGCTTCGGATAGACACTTGGGGCGGAGCATCCTGATATTCTGGGCTTCCTGAAAATCGCAGAGCTGCCAAGGTTTGGTTTGCGTACCCAAAGGATCCTGCATCTTGGGGTGAAATTCAAGCCGACAATGACGCGGACTCCGCAATGAATGTTCATGAGAAGGTCCACTTGCTGCTTTGTGGCCATGGGTAGGGCTGATTGCGCTTTGGAATTTGAAACTGCTTTCTCTACGAATCATTCGACCACCTCCAAGGGGATCAATATGGAGGTTTATATAATCATTTTGACTGCCATGCAATCCAAGTGGTGTGCAGGTCACCGAGCTTCGCAAAGAGATCAGAGACATGCATGAAGACCTCGTTCGAGGAAAACAGGACCAGCCAGAGTGCGTGTCAAGAACTTTGATGCTTATGTTGACCGCAACAATTCTGAAGGTCAAAAGAACGAGAGATGTGTTTTGAGCCACACTGCATAGGATGTCCAATGATATTTCATGATTACATTTATGTCACGCATACTATAATTATATGATATTTATTATATGTCTATATCATCTGATGCTGTGAGTCGGAACTGTATCCACTGAAAGTGGGCTCTTCTTGCATCAATAACACCAATATCCCATGCCCTTTCCAGGATGTCACCCACAATCAAGTGCATTCCAGTTGCAGCTTCGAGGCTGGGTTCCACAACGTTGTTTTGGGTGGGAACATGTCGGACAACCCGGACCAAGCCTTGCAGGACTTGAGATTTTCTTGTGAAGTCAAAGTTGAACTAAGGATTCAAACGTTCACGTCGGCAAGCGACTCAATTCCCTTGAGACGGCAGTTGATGGCCTGAAGGTCCCTGCTGGTGCCTCATTCCTCAACCATGCAGCCTATTTCAGCATGCAACATCACACAGCCCAATCCAACCCCAATGAATGTTTCAGCGAGCGTTCTCGGCACTATAGGCTGCTATCGGCACTTCTGGCTTTCCTCCAAAACATTTGCTTTTGTATTTTTCTGTTCTTTTTGCAGACATGGATGACCCTGGATATATCCCAGATCATTTTCGCCCTGATATTTTATATGATTCTTCCCTTGCAAGTTGACCGGTCTTGGTGACAGGACAAGATCGATCAGATTCTGCAAATTTTGCCACGGTGATGAATGGCCAGAGAGACTCAAAATGCTAAAGTGCATTGAGACGCCCGGTGACAGCCAAATAGATAGCAGTGAAATCCATTGCTGGTGGTATGTCCAAAGGCTCAAAAGGAGCCATCATGGGCCCCGGTCTCACCACAACAAATTGTTGAGTCGCAGCCAAAAGCTGTGCACATTTAGGTAGAAGTCAGCGTTTCAACTGACAAAAAACATATCCAATGCACAGGACACGTCGAAGCAAGAGATCGTTATTTTTTGCATGAAACCTCATTCTCCGTGGAATGCCTGGGGCTGATCATTTGATTTGATCTGATCATCTCATGATTTGCTGGGCCTGGTTCTTGGCTCCTACCATCCGCGCAAGTCCTGGTAAACAGGATGGCTGGGACTAGTGGGGAGGGTTAGCGCTTCAGCGTGGAGGTCTGGCCAAAGGGCAATATGCAATAATATGATATGCAATGCTGTCCGCTAGTGGTGCAGGGCAAAAACAAGCAGCCCATGTCAGACTATCCTGTGCAAACCTGCACGCCCTCACCAGGCTGAGCCGCAAATTTCAGTATGGAAATCAGATTCTGGCAGTACCTGACCAAAGAGCCGACTGACTTAGATGCACTCCCGCTACTCAACTGCAAGCAATTCTCCAGGTGCGCACGAATCCGACAGACTTGGAATGTCTTGGAATAATCTTTGCAAGCACGTTTGGACATGTACCGACTTTCGCAGCAGATCTGTGTCACCAGAGGTTGAAGCAAAGAATTCCCGAAGTAGCCCTTTTCCGTTCGAGTCCAAGGAAGCTTACTGGGTCAGGTACATATCACAATCATTGCAACACGCAGGGTGCGTAAGATGCAGCAGCGCCACAAGTATTTTTGAGGCAGTTGTTGCTTGCAGCATCTTGCCGTAGAAGTCCCTGAGTCCCTGAGCCGTTTGACAAGACGAGCGACTCACCAGGTGGATGTTCTCTGCAAGCTGGTTTCTTTTCGAATCAGATCCAGCCTCAGTGCAGATACAGTGTGTCGTCAAAATGCTTGTGATTGCTCGTGGAACCTTCGATTGCTGGAGTGGCTGTTCATTGGATATCCAACAGTCCTCCATGACATGGCATGATATTGCAGCAACTTGGAGCATATAATGTATATTAATTGTATATTAATTATATTATGTGTATATATATATATAGATACATGAGAGCTAGTTGCTGAATTTCAAGGCGTGGCTTGCTTCAAAAGAGAGATGGCAGACAGTTCACCAAACAGGTGCGTGGGGAGTGGGATCCTTCGGGTTCAATGGCGCTGCGAATTTTCAACGGTCATTTATGGTCATTTGAGATGCTGCAAGTCACTGCACATCCCCAATTTTGCCTCAGTTTTTGCTGGACCGCCTTTTGGCACTCTCGGCGAAGACGGCTGAAGCCACGGACCTTTGTGCCGAGCCCAGTGGCCCTAAGCGGTATACTTAGACAATCTTAGACATACTTCGTTACTTAATGTTACTTGGACAAGACATGCTTACACTATCTTATAGACTTTCCACGTCAAGAACTTTGTTCGATCAAGAGACGCCCAACTTCTGCTCAGAGAGTGACAGCTTGACTCAAAATACCGACATCACTCAATGGAATAGCATCATCGATACTGATCACATACTGATCACTGTGGTCATCATTGTTGTCTTGTTTCTGCTTTTTACATCTTTTTACTTTTTCTCCACCTTGTTTTCGTAGCACAGTAGTATACAGTAGTTATATAAGTTATATACTCTTGATGAGCAATGATGAGCACCTCCATGGATTTTGATGGATTTTGGGGAATGGTTCCATTTGACGAAATATGCACATTCATCGTGCCATTCGTTACCACTGAATCTGAGGCGCCCAAACCCCGGTGGCTATTCTGCGGAGGCATGCAGCAGGCAGGCAGAAGATTTTTTTTTTGGTGAGCTGATTTGGTTGAGTTGGTGCAGCATTCCTTGATGCTCGCTTTCTCATGTTTTTGCTCGGGTTGGCATTTTTTGTGTGCTCCAAGTGAGCTGCTTGAGAAGCCCTGGCAAAAAAAAAGTGAGCTGCTTATGCTGCTTGCTCTAAATGGTTGCTTGACATTTCAGACTCAGTGCATTGCGCGCTGTTTGGCTCGCAGGCGTTGCCGGGCCGCCCAAGGCGCACGTGCTAAACGCTTCGCAATTGCGCATGGCCCAGCATACAGTACAGATAGTACAGTATCATTTCAGTATCATTTCAGTATCATGTGTTTCGTCAATTTTCGACGTGTTTCGGCACATTTCATAATATTTCACATGCTTTCACTACTTGATGCAAGGCTGCAACGATACAAGGGACGGTTCTGTAGTTCGCAGGTATGCCTGCAAAACAGTCCGTGTCATTCTGACAGCTCCAAGGATGGAACTATTGGAAAGGTATCGTCCCAAGAACGTGACGTTTGCAAACGGGGCTGGGTGGACACAATTTGGACTGCGGGAATATACAAGGGATGCAATGCTCAAACCTGAGGACTGAACGAGGGTTTGTGCCAGATTGTCCTGCACTTCCGCATTTGGAAGATGACGAGGCAAGATTTTTGTGTAAGATTATATACACTGATCACACGAGATACCACCGATCCACTCAGTAAGGCCAACTCAAAGGGGACATGGCACGACGTTTAGTGTTGAGTTCCTTGACTTGAGGCTAGCTAGAAGCTGATAGAAACTGCATGTCAAGAATCAAGACTTTGTATATTGGATGCATTGCGTCCAATAGCTTCCATTTTTATCAATGTTTAATCATATTTTTGACCATTGCTCGACGTGTCGATAGTGCCAAGATTGAAACACAATGTCGAAAAACACATTGAAACTGGACCCGCAGCATCTCTTGAACACTGCAGAGCTGCAGGAGTGGTCGCTCCAGTCTTTGATAGTCCCTCCAACAAATCTGCGAGTTGCCTGATCCTTGAGCACAGTATCATATCTACAAGTTTCACCAGTGTGGACATGATTTGCGAGTTATACGGTTATATATATATATATTTACGTATATATATATATACAGTTATGCAATGTTATACAGTCATACGCCTTGTACATGCATTTTGGTAGCTGTTTTGAGATGTTTTAAGAAACATTCTGACAATTCCTGACTCAGTCCCATCAGCGTGCTGTTTCTGGAGATATGTTCAGGTGAGCGTTTACTCTCGCGAAAATGGCGAGGAGTGGCGACCTGAGCTGAACGACCGCAAAAGCTGCGAGTCTGCAAAACGCATCAAAACACATCAAAACACAGGTGCTTTGACTTGGTTGGACAGCCCTTCTCGCAGGTGCGCTTTTGTGGGTTCTAGTGTTGCGGCAGTTGAACCTGTTCCAACATCATAAGATTCTGTCTCAATGTATCAAAGTACAACATGGCCAACGAACGCAAATTCGCCGCACAGCACAGTTCAGCTTCAGTTGCAGGTATATCCATTGGATGGAAAGGATCCTTCGCCAGGCTCTGGGCATTTATACTTGTACTAGTACAATCCTGTACAATATGCGCAACTGATTGCACGTGCTTGATTGGAAATGATTAGAATCGATTAGAAGAGCCTGGTTTGTCAGGGTCTTCGAGCTCATCCAACTCTATGCGATCAGTATGAGCCTTGATGACATCCTCGGGACGAGATGGGTCTGTTTTTCTGTAGTTGCAAAACCCAGCCGTGGTGCGTTTTCAAACAGTTGAACATGCCGTCCACTTGGCACTCAATCATACTAGATCATACTAGAATATGCCAGAACAACATAGCATATCTAAACGGGTGCTTAAGATTTTTTGGTGTCCTATCTCACGTACCTTCTCGGATTTTGGACTTGCAGCCCACAGGTAAAGCTTGTTTTTACTGTCTCTTTCCCTTCTTTGGTAATAACTAGATTTCCAGTTCGAGAGTATTCTGGCCCTCGGAGCAGCATCTCTGCAGGTCTTCATTCCGGATGCATTCGCTTCACAGGTGGAGGCAAAGTCCAAGCACTTGGTCGCGTGCGCACAAAGCTCTCGGGGTTGACACACGATCAATTCTGAGATTCCTTATGACAGTTATGACAGCGATGGTTCCTGATTAAACTGCTCCGTCCCCTGTGGGTTGTACAATGTTGTACATGGATGAAGAGCAAATGTATGCAGTCATATGCAATCCCATTAGCTATCATTAGCTCATTAGCTCTGGACATGCTCTGGACTTTGTGCGGGTGTGGTTGCCATGTAGTCCCATGTCACATTTGTCAGTCAGTCAAGGGCAGTCAGGGCAGTCAGGGCAGTCAGGGGCTGTTGCAGGCTAGTTGTGTAGCGCCTATATAGGATTATATAGGTACGTGCAACGGTTCCATGGGCGAGGTCTTGGAAGTTTGGAGCTCAAATCTGATGACCCCTGAGGTGACTGTTTGCATTAGAGCTTGATACGTGTTTACGAGAAATTTGGAAGCTGAAGCGTCGTGGCCTGAATGGATAAACACCATGCAAAACCTGCTTTGATGGGCCAGAGAAAGGGCTCGCCGTGTGTGACGATGGCACCGATGTTCTGCATTGAGTGAAGAGCCTGGAAGGTTTGATATCGGAATTTATCCCAGATGATTCTGGAAAGGCTGTGCGCATCTCAGTCAGACATGCAGTCCAACAAACACTAATAGACAGCCTCAGTCACAATTTGAGATTGTCACGGCAACATGTTGGCGTCTTTTGTGCTTTTTTCTTGTAACGTTTTGAATGCTGGCATTTTGTGGTATCTTGTAACTTATAGCGCTTGTTGGATTGCAGATTGGGTGCCACATGAGGTGCTTCATGGCTTCTGGAAGGTTGATATGTCGAGAGCCAAGTGGTCCGACTTTTGGCAGCTGGTTCATGTGGTTCAGTGTGACCAGTTCTTTCATCCGTGATTGTTTAACCCAGCTACTGAGGCTGGAGGGAAAGACCATGATGTACACAGCACTGGGCTCAAAGATATGCCCCAGACATGCAGATCATAGCGAGTGGCGCGTCATAAAAAGTCGAAGTTCATGAAGTTCAAGCTGGATCATGATACAGTATCATGTCGTGCTGGAGTTGCAGACAGTTGCAGACAGTTGCAGACAGTTGCAGACAGCGCAGCATGGCTGGACCCACTGAGGCATCGGGACTTGACAGTCCAATGCCTTCGACTGTACCAAACCCAGATGGCTACATGCTGGTTACATGATGATCATGATGTCAAAATATGTCAAATATTGCTAAAGGATGCGGCTAAAGGTCCTAAACCTCTGGCACTGAGAATTACAGTGTCCTTCTGTGATTTAGCACAGGTGCTGTCAACTCCAATGACTTGTGATATCTTGTGATGGTTCATGCACAGTGTGTAACATGCCTAGGCTTGGCACAAGACAACAGAAGCTTCACCATTTGTGACCCTGCAAGGCGGTTCCATCTGTAGCGGAGTCCAATCATACATCCAGGCAGGATGGTTTGGCTGGCTTCGTTGGTGTTGATATGAGTCACTCAAACGACAATAGTTAGTGAGGTAACATAATTAGTTGCGTAAATAGACATCATTTCTAGTCATGTTTATTCAATCTTAATTTATGCATCAGCGCTGCCTCACCAACAGGGTACTTTCTGTTGGACCGCTGAAGTCACCATCCCCCTCAAGTGCTATCTGCTAGCACATTTCCATAGCCAATGCAGCGTGTCTGAGTGTGTGGACTGACTTGGCATTTCATCTCTTTATCTGACAAAGTATCTTAATATTTTCAGGTTATGATATCGTGCAGTGGATTTCAGTGGATATTGTCCGTCTGAAGGCCAACAAGTGCGAGCCTCTCTGCTGCTCAATCAAGGCCGGCTTCTACATCTTCTGCAGATTTCATGCTGGTCGACGTGCGCAGGTTGAGGGTGGAAAGGACTAGTAGAAGCATACTTGTGTTTGTTTATGTTGTATGTATTGATTGATTGATTTTTTGGTTGAAAAAGGGAGATAGATGGATAGACTAGACAGGCAGGCAGGCAGGCAGGCAGACAGGCAGATAGAGAGATAGATAAGACAGATAGAAAGATAGACAGACAGACAGACAGGCAGACAGACAGACAGACAGACAGAGAGAGAGAGAGATAGACAGACAGACAGACAGACAGACAGGCAGGCAGACAGACAGACAGACAGGCAGATCGATAGATTCTTACACACACGGTGAAAGCAGTTTCTGTGCAGAAGAATCGGTTGGGAACGTTTGGTCCTTTTGCCATAGCTTGGCCCAAAGCTGTTCAAAGACCAGGGCGTCTCAGATTCAATGAAGTCTGCACAAAACAGAAGTCCACACTATTTGGGGTTTTGGGACGTGTGTCAGCGGGCTCTTGCTCGGGTTTGAGGTTGGTGTCGGTTTGCGCCGTTCCCGGACGCCATGGCCGCTGTGCTTGCACCTGTCACTGGACAGTCTGTTGCTGTGGGTCATGTGCCACTGCGGTCGGAAGTTGGCAGCCTTGCGGTCCACAGGCCTGGGTCAGTTAGGGGTATGGTCATGGCATGATTTGGTCAGTTTCATTGCAAGCCTCGTCATTCTTTCATTTTTTCTGGCTTCTTCTTTTTGCTGCCAAAAGGAGTTACTGTATATAGTGCTCCCCAACAAGGCATGATAAACGTACTAAGCCACCCTCAGCTCATGGACATGATTGAACAGGCAGAAGTATCATACAAAAAATTGCCAGGCACGGCCTGAAAACTTATATATTATATGTATAGAGCATTTTCACAATCAGCTAGAACCCCAGAAAAAGAAATCAAACGGCTCGTGCCGTTCCCACAAACGTCTTGGTGGTCCATGAATTTCCTGCATTTTCGGCACCAGTGCTGGAAGGCCACTCCAATCGCAGCAAAAGCCGCAGTATTTTCAAAAGGCAATCGTTGCTGGCTTGGTGATGTGTCAAGCCGTGAAGGCCAGGTCATATCAATATATATCAATTGAACCTTTGTTTTTTTGCCACAGAACACCTTTTTTATCCTTTTTCCCCCTCCTGCTCATGTGAAAGACCACGATCATGGTAGGTACGCAGAAGTTTCACACGAAGGCGCAAAGTGCAACGCCTTGCTGGAGATGGAGGCGCCGTCGTGTTGTCCTCGGTGTTGCGCCTGGTGTTGCACAAAGTCAGGCTATGTCAGGCTCTACAAAATCCGAAGAAAAACATCAATATGTCCCTGCCTTCTGCTGAAATGAACTGTTTCGGATCGTGCTGCAGGAGATGATGATGATGACAAGCTCAAAGTAGTGGTACGCAAGAATGTGCTCAAAACTGTCTGCCGCGTGGGGCTTTGGTCGGTCGTTACAGCAGCAGGGGCTTATCTATTCTACCCATCCCTGCAACAGTTCTTGTGCCTCGCCGAGCATGTGGGTAAACAGTAAATAGAGCTATCAGAAATCATTACCTTTCCCTTGCCATCCATCCCAAGAAAGCCTTGGCTGCTAAATAACAACCTGAAGGACAGTTGTGGCACTTGTGGAGTTTCTTTTGGAATGTACCACAGGAGGATTGATAGTCTCATTGCCCCATGCCAGGCCATGCACAGCTCTGAAATCTGAATCTGAGGTGGACGTTCTTGACGGGAACCAAAACAATTGTGCCTTTGGGTGATGTTGCTCAGGGCTATGTCGGAAATGTCCTTGCGCTGATGAGCGCCTCAACGTGAACAATGAATTCCATCAGAAGGACAAGCAAGTTGACATGGCTTATCACAGACAATCGCATGCTCATCCACGGTGAAAGGTTTGCAAACGTTCGTGTCAGTCTGTCAGTTCTCTTTTCATCGCTTCTATTTTTGTTTTCCCATGTTTTCCGAGGCGTCTTGTTCTCCATCCTGGCTGGCAGCAACTATTCATCCCTCTACTCGCAGAACGAGGCGATCTTTTGTGCTTTGTTCGCAGAGGTCTCTGAGGCCAAAGCTTTGATGGAGCAGATTGCCCTGGTGTGCTCTGGAAGGCTGCTGCTGCTGCTGCGGACTTGGCGTTGCCAAACTGGTTTCACACACATTGGATGTAAAGTTCTATGCACACAATATGTTTCAGATATTCTAACATGCCGGAACAGGCTGGAAGAAACTGGAACCACAGTTGCTTTAAGCTTTTCACTCCCCTGAAAGCATCCTGACATGGAGGCCCTTCTATCGATCTGCGCTGGAGAACATCCGCCGTTACGTGGAGCGCGACCTTCGACGGTTGGATCGCCCTCCTTCCATCCTTTGTGCTTGCAAACCACGTCTCGTCCTTGAGAGAACTATAGTGAACCAAAACATACTAAACACGAACTAATTTGTGCCAACGTTGGGCCTTTCCGCCTTTCACCACACGATGAAGCACGATGAAGCAACTTCAGGACCTGGGCTTGATCTTCTCTTGTTAACACTGTTAACTCAATGATTTCTCAGGTGATGACCCGTTGGAGAGCATCCTGTATTTGACCAGTGTAGGAGTTCCCTCAGCTGAGTCTAGGCTGCAGAGAGTGGCAAGCACAACCCGTGAGGATTCATCCGGGGGTTCTATTTATGCCACATTCTGCCACAAGACAATGCCGTGTAATGCACTGATGTACCATCACATGATATCAACATGACAGATGAGGACCTTCCACATTCAACCTTTCAACAGTTTTTAACATTTTTAACCAATGGGTTTTGGACATGTGGTGCCATGAGGTCTACGAAACAGTGAGGAGTTTGCGTCAACGCCGTGGTGATCGCCTGGGTGCAGTTCAGCGTAAACTGCCACCCGTACAGCGCCTTGGTCTGCATTTCTCTCGCTGCTGTCAACTTTTTTGCGATTCCGGCAGGAAGTTATCTTTACTTAATCAATCTTAATCATTCACTAAGAAACTTATCCAGAGGGAGGTGCTGTATACCTTTTGTGCTGGCTTGTTCTAGGGCAAGCATGATCAATGCCGCTCAAAGAAGATCAATCAACATCAATCAAAATCATTTTCCACTATTTTTCATGGCTGAAGCTCCAGTGCAGGACATGCAGGACATGCAGGACCCACCTTGGAAAACCGAGGATGGCCTTGCTCTATGTGCTGGCAGGCTTCAACTTGATGAGTTTGCTTCTTTTGGCTTCGGCGAAGCTGAGCTGGATATAGTTGGATTCCAAGAAAGGCCTTCCAAAAACACTCGATTTATAACATTTTATGATATGAGGCAATACTGTTTTATGCGAGAAGAAAGTCAAGGGGAAGTAGTAGTTGCTTTTGTACGAGTTTCTCCTCTTTCACCGCAGCTATATTATACAGATAGATGTTTTAAACAGGCTACGACTATGATGAATATATTCATGCATATTGCGACAGTAAAAAGACATGCGTGTTTGAGTTTGGGTATGTGTTTTTCTCCGCCGGTACACACCGCGGACAAAGATCGAAAGTTTAAGGAACCCTTCAGCAGCTGAGTCACAGCTTTGCCGAATGCTTTTTGCATCCATGGCTGGAGCATTGATGATGACTATGCGTGTCATCAAGCTGCGCTTAATGCGGAACAACCTGGGCAGTCTGAAAGTATGAGCTGGAAGAGCTAAGCAGCGCAAGAAAAGATGATAACTTGAATACACATGAATAAACCATAGTTCAGCAATGTGTTGTTTCTTTCTGGATCCTTGGTATTACTGGTACCGGTAGTACTCGTAGAGCTAAAACGTGTTTAAAGATGCTTAAAGCATTCGCTCGATGCATTTTGTGTCCATGTATGTACTGTATATAATTGTATAGAGTTCTTTTCCATCCTTTAGTTGGAGAGAAAGAAAGAAAGAAAGAAAGAAAGAAAGAAAGAAAGAAAGAACGAAAATAAGAAAATAAGAAAATAAAATAAGAAAATAAGAAAATAAGAAAATAAGAAAATAAGAAACAGAGAGAGAGAGAGAGAGAGAGCGAGGGAGTGAGTGAGTGAATGAGTGAGTGAGTGAGTGAGTGAGTGACTGAGAGAGAGAGAGAGAGAGACCTACACGGTTTCGAACCTATGAGTCTATGACATATGAGCTTGAAATGTTCAAGAAGCATGGGCCAGAGAGCACCTGGTCCCTAGGTCATCCACGAACTGTGGACTCCCGTGGGTGGTGCCTACAATGTGGATGGAGTCTTACGGGCTGGGGCCTCAACCTTGCAAGATTGACATGTGGGATTGTTTTGATACGTTAAGGCCGTTCAGGTTGAGATCTTCGTTTCAAATGAAGGCACCAAATTTCTAGGCATTCAGTGACCGGACAGATCCGGACAGATTGGCATTTGTCAGCCCTTGCCGCTGCTCCTGGTGACATTACCGGCGTTCGGTTTAGTTTGAACTCCTGGGAAAGGGTCGTCTTGGGATCAGATAGTGCTCTCATGTGCTCTCACCCTGATCCCTTGACCTGATCCCTTGACTCTGCACATTCTACTGTATTTGAATGTAGAATGATGTAGAATGATGTAGAATGTATTTGATTCAGATTCATAGATTGATTTAGAGAGGTTGATCTGTTGATTCACATTCTGAGGTCATGATCCGTGGCCTTGAAGATGAATTGGATCAGCGTTTGAAGGGCAAGACCTTTTCTGACACTCGCTTGCCACCGCCACCGCCCAGTTGCTCAGCTCATTTTCATGAACCTGTTTAGATGATTTTAGATGAGCAGAACGTGCACCTCCACAAAGATGCCGGGAGGTTGGAATGTCACTTTCTGATGAGGCATTGATGAGGAACTGGCTGGATTAACACATGGGTTCAACCTTTGTCACACATGCAGTGACAGGATGTGAAGGATATGCAGTGCCTTCCACATGAGCCAAAACTGCACCCTCCAAAATCGAACGGGCTGAATCGGGCTAAATCGGGCTGAATTGACCTGGGTTCCACATGGTTCCACATGGTTCCGCATGGTTCCACGGATTTCGACGGAACGTGGAACCTCGGCGGCGCCTCGGCGCATTGCATCACAGTGACGGCAGTGGCCAAGGCTTTCCAGCTCGACCAGCGGAGACCTCGGCTCTGAGCTGAGTGGAAACTGTGCGATGTCACAACTGCGCTGCTCAATGGCGTGATTTACTGTACGTAATTACGTGGACACAATCACACACACACACATTTCATAGTATTATGATGTATTATGAGAATGTCATGTAAATGTATAGTATTTCATTGTAGGAGAAAAGAGGAGAAACATCAACACAACTTGTGCGTATTATGCGCGTGGGCCCAGTTGAACTTGAAAATTGCAACTTGGCCCTGCTATTTGTCTGGGTGATTCTGGGTGTCATTGAGATGGAGCTAGGACTGGGATTGTCCCAAGGCAGCAGCAGCCTGAACATTTGCGCGAACCCGATTGTGAGCTGACCAATCAGCATTCTCGGGGCAGATATGAAGTGTTTTCAGCGGTCAGTGCTGCAATCTGCAAATTCAGTGCATACTAGATTATAACAGTGTTATTTTATCATATTTTATCATATTTTATCCATTCACATGAAGCAGTATAGCAGCTTGCTTCATGTCGAACTTTCTGCTTGAGCTCGGTTTTGCTGATTCTTGCGCATGGTTTGAACGTTGGCCATTCGCTTGCATGACTCCAAAAACAATGTATGTATTGACACGTCTCTATAGATTGATTTGCGACTGAATTTTATGCGGAGCTAAGCTGAAAAAGCATGCTGTCCGGAAGTGCTAAGAGTTGATAGTTTCCCACAATTTCCCACGATTTCCCACATGCATCAGAGAGGGTTAATTTTGGCCAAGTGGTGCTGTGCTGCTTTGATCCGCATTCTTTTCGAGCCAGGCCTGTGTCAGCAACTAGCAAGGAAGCCGAGTGGCGGCCTTAATGAAAGCCTTGATTTACAGTACACCTTTTGAACATTTTTGAGCTAGCTTTGCTATTTTTATTTATTTTTCACTTGCATTTTCGTGCGAAAAAGAAAGCAGCCATTCCCTGCTAAAACATCTAAAACATCTTGGTTGTTTTCTGGTTGAATCATTGAACAAACATCGTCGACATTGTATGCCATAGGGCAAGATGTACCAAGGTTGGTGTCGAGCCCACGGAGTGCTCCGCCAGAAGCACGTGCAAGCAACCAGGGCAACCAGGCCGGTCTGGGCCTGACATGCAGAGCTTTGCGGAGCTTATGGAATCTTGTGATAGATTTTATGTGGATTTTCATTGGGGGTTCTGGACTGCTGATGGAGAGTCAAATTTGACCTGGTGTGTAGGAAGATCATTTTATTCTTTGGTGCTTTTAGGAATCAAGTGCTAGGTATGCCCATTCAGACATATTTCAACAAACTTACTTCATCTTACTTCCATCAAAAGGCCAAAGCACGAAACCATACCTGGGATCTGCGGGACGGCCGGTAATCTACTGATGCCCTTAAACTTGGTCATTCTGAGTTCCCTCTGAATGCTTAGATTCTAGATCAGATGAAGTGGCACCAAGACCTTCATGATGTGAAAGATAATCAGGAAAGCATTTACAAGATGTTGATCGCATTACACCTTTCTTTTGAAGGCTCGTGAAGCCACGTTTGCCAGGGCTCTGTTGCAGTAAACGCAGCAAGAAAGGTGATGTCAATATCAGAGGAGCACATGTCAGTCCAAAGGTACTTGCAATGCACGCTCTGATGCCAGAGACATCCGGTGGATAGATTGCAACAAGCTGATTCTCCTGACATACAGGCTGTTTGCTTAAAGGTCTTGAAGCCGAATCAGCCAAAAGCATCCAAAAGCATCCAAGACATAAGTCGCTGTGCAGTCACAAATCAGTCACAAAGTGGAATTGCAGGAGTTGCACATTCAAGAGGATTACAGCGAAGACAACGAGCTTGAAGAGGCGATTTGGAAACTCTACCACGCCAAACAGACCATAACAGACCTCCCAACGGATGTTATTATGTTATTTATGTTGCATATGTAATATTATGTAATATTATGTAATATGCGTTTCCAGGTTCTTTGTAGGCGGGTGAAGTGAAGAGCATTCATCGTCAGGCAATAGAAAGGATCAGAGCGTCCGAGTGCAGATCTCAGATGATCTCCGAATACTCGCCGGTTATACCGGTTGTACAAAGCCAGCAGAAAGCATCCCAGCTTATGCTAAGACATCGATGGGAGAATCATTCAGCACCTGTTCGTAGGACGTTGGTGTGCAGCTGATTGAATGGTTCGTAGGACTCATAGGGCATGAGAATGTGTGGGAGGCATGTGAAGGGTTTGCCCATCAGCATGGCCAGACAAGGCCCTACACACGCAGAGCAGCTAGGCCACCATCAGCACCGGTATGGACACTACTAGTAGTTATCTTGTTTTCTATCCAGATGTCTTGCATTTTGCAATTTGCGCGGGTTCCAGATAGTGGCAGGGACATGCTGTAGTGCTGTGATTGTCTTGGCCTGTGTCAGGTGTGGCCGGACTGCCCCTCAGGCGAACATGTATGAAGAAGTGTCTTGAGGGCTTTGAACATTGAAGCTATTTGAATGAGCAATACAGGCTGCTTGAATGAAGATAGCTGTGCCAGCGTGGTCATTCGTCCAAATAATGTGGCTTGATTTGACCTGACCATGTAAGACGTCGAAGGGCAACAGCTGGACATGTTCGCATCACAGGTGTCTGCCCCAAAAATGGCAACCAGCGAGCTTGAACCTCAGGATGTCTCAGGTCACTCCCTTGGAAAAGCGTTTTCTGTTGGATAGAGCTGATATGCGCTGATTCCCAGACAATGCGGAAAGCAGCCAGCGATACCTACGCATACTAAGGAGTTTGCGTGATACAACTGTTTGGAAATTGTTCACACACCCTTTACGTCAAAATAAGTTAACCGTCCTTTGAGTTTGTAGGTTTTGCAGTCGGCCGGTCCGACTCGCAATAACTCCGGGATTCTGATGTTGCCTCGCTGTCGTGCTTGCAGAGCGCCTCGAGCAGGTTCGACCCGGCCTCGGCCCGCGATGGAGGCTCGTGCCTCAGAACTTTCGGAAATTCACAGTGTGAGACGGAGGGCCTTGGATCCTTGGATGGCCTTGGTAGCATCGTGCGTCCAAGCCGTTCCACCTCAACGTAGATGGAGTTGTTGTGCAATGTTGTGCAGTAGCAAGTACTGTAAGCGCTGGAAAGCGCATCGATTAGATGCATATATCATATAATTATGTTATTATGCTTGGGGAAGGCAATTGAGGAAAGCGCATCGACATGCGTTGCCGTTGGGGGAAATGCATTTTCCATTTCAAATTCATGGCTCATGATCATCTGTCAATATATCATTATGTGCAGGAAGATCAGTAAGCACGTTCAACAGAGGTCATGAGCAGGACGAATATTTGCAGGAACGGCAGACATAGTCATGTACGCTAGGGCTAGGATATATGGGATATGACATGAAAGGATTGCAGAAGACCCATTTGCAAGAACAAATAGGTTCGGGGATTTGCCTGCATCAGCCAGTGCCCTGCAACACCACAAAACTTGTAGTTGACTAGCTGAGGCCTGGGTGCTGGTGCAAAGCAATCGCCACAGCTTGCACCTCAGAGCCTTGTGGTTAATGTTGGGTCTTGATTAGTGTAGGGCCCCCCTTAATCAATTTTGAGAGTCTCTTTAATGTGTTTTTTTTAGGGATCGGGGTCTGAATAAATTTTTTATCAATTGATTTTGATAGATTTCAATTTACTTTCAATTGATTTCAATTTACTTTCAATCGATTTCAATTTAGTTTCCACTGATATCAATTCACTTTCAATTGACTTTCAATTGATTTTCAATTGATTTCAATTAAGTTTCTGTTCCATTGATATCAATTGATTTTGATAGATTTCAATTTACTTTCAATTGATATCACTTGAGTTTGATGGATTTCAATTTACTTTCAATTGATTTCAATTTACTTTCAATCGATTTCAATTTAGTTTCCACTGATATCAATTCACTTTCAATTGACTTTCAATTGATTTCAATTAAGTTTCTGTTCCATTGATATCAATTGATTTTGATAGATTTGAATTTACTTTCAATTGATATCAATTGATTTTGATAGATTTCAATTTACTTTCAATTGATATCAATTGATTTTGATAGATTTCAATTTACTTTCAATTGATTTCAATTTACTTTCAATTGATTTTTCAATTTACTTTCAATTGATTTCTCAATTTACTTTCAATTGATTTCAATTTACTTTCAATTGATTTTCAATTGATTTCAATTTAGTTTCCATTGGTATCAATTGATTTTGATAGATTTCAATTTACTTTCACTTGATATCAATCAATTGAAAAATAATTGAAAGTAAGTTGAAATCAATTGAAAATCAATTGAGATCAATTGAAAGTAAATTGAAATCAATTGAAAATCAATTGAACTCAATTGAAAGTAAATTGAGCTCAATTGAAAATCAATTGAAATCAATTGAAAGTAAATTGAACTCAATTGAAAATCAATTTGAAATCAATTGAACATCATTAAAATCAATTTAAAGCAAATTGAAATCGATTGAAAATCAGTTGAAGTAGATTGGAATCAATTTAAAGTAAATTGCAATCAATTCAAAATCAATTGAAAGTAAATTGAAATCAATTGGAAAATCAATTGAAAATCAATTGAATGTAAATTGAAATCTATCAAAATCAATTGAAATCAGCTGAAAGTAAATTGAAATCAATTGAAAATCAATTGATATCAACGGAAGGTAAATTGAAAACTATCAAAATCAATTTATTGTGAATTTCTGTCCAATTGATTTATCATAGAAATCCCATAGGAATCCCACAGAAAAGCCATAGAAAGATCATAGATATAACATGGAAATAGCATAGGAACCTAACAGAAATCCCATAAGAATCCCATAGAATTCCTATAGAATTCCGTCAGACATCCCATAGGAATCCCACAGAAACATCATAGAAATACCATAGAAATCTGATAGGAATCCAATGGAAATCCCATAAGAATACCATAGAATTCCCATAGCATCCGTTCAGAAATCCCATAGTAATCTCGAACTATCATAGAAACATCATGGAAGTCCCAGATGGCATTCCATAGAAATCTAATAGTAATACCATAGAAATATCATAGAAATCGAATAGAAATATCATGGAGACCCCACAGAAATCCAATAAAAAATAGAGAAATACCATAGGGATCCCATAGAAATCTGATGGAAATCCAAAGGAAATCCCATAGACATCCAGTTGAAATCCCAGAGAAATTCCAAAGAACCACCATGGAAATCCCATAGAAATCACACAGGAATCCACTAGAAATCCCATAGAACCATAGACATATCATAGAAATCCAAAAGAAATACCAGTAGTACCGCACAACGCAGGCGGAAGTTTCAAAAATAGGAAACCAATAGGAGAGGTTGGTTGTTGTGCATCACGGATGGCAGAGCGAAGCCACTGATGGACCAACAGGTGGTTGAGGTCTCCTCTCTTTCTCTCTTTCTTTCTCTCTTTCTCTGACTATCTACCTACCTACCTACCGATCTATCTATGTATCTATCTATGTATCTATCTACCTATCTATCTACCTATCTATCTATCTACCTATCTATCTACCTATCTATCTATCTACCTATCTATCTATCAGTCTGTCCGTCTGTCTGTCTACCTATCTATCTATCTATCTATCCATCTATCTATCTATCTACCTTTCTATCTATCTATCTATCTATCTATATTCTATCTATATTCTATCTATATTCTTTCTTTCTTTCTTTCTTTCTTTCTTTCTATCTATCTATCTACCTACCTACCTACCTAGCTGTCTCTCTATCTATCTGTCTATCTGTCTATCTATCTATCTATCTGTCTAGCTATCTACCTACCTACCTACTGATCCATCTATGTATCTATCTATCTACCTATCTATCTGTCTGTCTATCTGTCTACCTGCAAGCTTGAAAACGAAGCTATTCTGCGAGATGTCCTAACGTTTTGAACTTGACAACATAAAAAACGCAGCAAGTCTGTGAGACTTCCTCAATGTTTGAACTTGACAACGTCAAAAACGAAGCAATTCTGCGAGACTTCGTCATTTTTCAAAGTTGACAACATCAAGAACGAAGCAATTCTGCGAGACTTCGCTTATATTTCAACTTGACAACGTCAAAAACAAAGCAATTCTGCGAGACTCTCTCATTTTTCGAAGTTGACAACAT
>Ga0126342_10002404_pt1 | contig 29115 bp, 32 predicted proteins | sample Cyp1metagenome_FD_92528 | JGI IMG/M metagenome (GOLD analysis project Ga0126342, IMG submission 92528) | Coral microbial communities from Lord Howe Island, Old Settlement Bay, Australia - Cyphastrea 1 metagenome | ecosystem: Host-associated > Invertebrates > Cnidaria > Coral ... | reverse complement strand
GCAATGGGCACCAGCTGTGCTATACAGCTACTTCTGCTTTGCCAAATTTTCTGAGAGCTTGCGTGACAGTCAAGGTGGTTTCTGGATGCTGACAGTTCTCGCACGTGGATGACGTTAGATGAAAAGTTATTTCCCTTGAATGGGGTTCCCAAAATGAATGGGGTTCCCAACTCTTAGGCTGTGCTCCACTACCACATATGCGTGGAAAAACCACCAATCACCATGCAGCTCTTCTGCATTTCACCACTGGGGTCATTTAGGGCACATCATGTTCACAGACTGTCATCAGGCTCCACAAAGGCTACCGAATACGCATGGAAAAACCATCAATCACCAGCTGTTCTGAATCAGACTCAGGTCAAGTGGTGCATGTACAGCTCATTGTCACCAGGGACATGATGCATTCATTAACCATTAATCATTGCCCTGTGGATGATGGTAACACAGTCATCATAGCCACTGAATCGGTATTTTAGATTGAATATGATTGAATTAATTTGCAGCATTCAATATTTTTTATGCACTATTTGGGTATGCAAGAACGAGTGCTGTCACACTTGGTTTGCAAGGTATCCCACACCATATTTTTCCCGGGCTGTGCAGTTTCAACTCGTTGGTGGTTTCTTTGGACCAAAGTTAGTATTCAGATTGTTTTTTTTGACTGCTCGGTAGCGTTTTGATTGGAACCACTGGTGCAGCTGGCGGTTGGGGTACAGGTTGAATCGGGCGGACCCTCTAATTATTTATTCCATTTGTGTGGGCTAGGTTAAGTTTGGTATTATTATAATTGAAATTACAGGTCATTTTTCCCAGAAATAGTTTTGTCTGGGATTGAGACATAGCCCATCAGCATGTCGGCCAGCTTCATGGCTCAGGACACAATGTGTTTTTAGTTTTGTTTCTATTTGTAAATATATGCATAATTTTGTGAATTTTCATATGTGATTGTTGGCCATGGATTGAAATTTTGGTTAAATTGAAATGGACATTTACATTGTAAACGGCCATTTGTAGCAACAAATTTTCATTGTTTTTCAAACTTTAGGGTGCGTGCGTACATGGCTAAGTCACTGGACCCTGCACCTCTCTCGCCTGTAGTGGGGCCAAGTGATGATGAACGCGATAGCGACCTTGATTTGGGCGCCGCGCTTGGGGACGGTGCGAAGCGTGTTGCGCCAAAAAAAGGGAAGGTTCCAGCTCTGGATGATCCAATTCACCTACGGGCTGTGCTGGGGAAACGTTGTTCATGCAAGAAGCGTGATTGTTTCGGGCAGTTTTCTGGGCCAAAAGAGTTTGCAGAGTTCCATCAGTATCGAGCTGACTTCAAGAGTTTGCACAAGTTGGACCAAGACAGAGTGGATACTTGTCACAAACCAAAGGTTGAGTCACTTCAATTGCCCGAAGAACTATTGGGTGTTGATTTTGTTTTTTCAAAAGAAATGGGGCATTTTGTGTTTTGAAACCGTCCATCACATGAACAAGGTTTTCGATCGTATCCGCACTCAACTGGAGTCAGACTCAAGCTGGACATTCCTGGATCGAGAAGTGTGCTTGAAGAGCTGGAAAAGCTTGTCTGGCATTGGTGCCTGGATTTCATACTTTCCTAATTATTTTTTGGGTTTATTTTGGTTTATGTCGCTGGAAAGTGGAAATGGCACCTGGAGTCAATTAGTCAATTCTTGTTGCCCAGTTTTCTCAGCATTATTTTCTTTTTCAGGTTGTCCACGGCCTAGCCTTGACATCACTTCCATTTTGATTCACACCCTGACCGCCTGACCGCCCAGGTTCTAGGAGATTCAACCGGATGAAAAAGGCTATCAGTGACGGGCAGTCCACCCCTCCTGCAGATATTCGCTACATGAAGAAGCCACAGTCAGACAGCGCCCCAGCAAATAACCAGAATCCGGCGTATGAGGGTTTGAGTACATTTGATGGGGAAAGGATTCCATGAAACTAATTGAATGAAAAGCTGTTTTTGTTTTTGGTTCGCCAGGAAATTCTCTGGAGAAAGTGTCTTCCGTGGTTTCCTACCTCACGGAAATCTACCAGAGTGTTGCAGAAACTTTGCCTGACTTTAGGGATGACACTTGGGATGTCCAAACATCTTTGGAGTTGGGAGATGCTCTGGACAAGGATGACTATGCAGACCTTATGCTGGATCAGCAAGGCGATGAACCAGGTCCAGGTGGCAAGGACTCTGCTGCGGGGTCAAGCCAAAAGAAATGCAAAGGGAAGGGAAGCAAGACTAGAAAGATGAAACGATCAGTAATGGTAAATCTAGACAGGAAACCTGAAAGTGGTGGGTTGTACGAAGATAGGTGGTTGCCGCCTGGGCAAATCAAAGACCATTGGGAGTTATACAAGAAGCGTCAGCAGGGTTTCCAGTGTGCATCATTTACCACGTTTTGGCGAGTAACTTAGATCTCGTCTCAGAGTGTTTGTTTCTTGATTACTGTAACGCAAACTTTTTGATGATTTGGTTCAAGTACTTTGGAGTCCAAGTTGACGAGTTTTTTTTCCAAAAACCCCGCCAGTACCCGTAAGGTATGGTTGCGGGAGTTCCCCATGCTGAAAATACGTTCTGTGCGACAGCACCCGGAATGTGGAGTATGCATGAAGCATAAGTGCTTATTAAGAAGTTTGTCAGCACACATCAATGCACGCCAAAAACAACAAGAAGAATATCACCGACATTTGCACTCACAGTACCTTGACCGGCTGGAGTACTGGTCCCACAGAGGAAGATCGCGGACAGGAGGGCATGGATCAGGCCAAATTCGCGTTTCCAAGACACAAGGTTCTCAAGTCGAAAGACTTCAGCACGTTCCAAAGACCCCGTGCGCATGTTGTTGGGTGCCTCATGCACGGACGAGGGTTGCTCTTTTTTGTCACAAACCCCGATCTCCCCAAGGATTCAAGCACCCACATAGAAATCGTTGCTCACGCCCTAAGCTGGTTAGAATCTTGTGGGGAGTCTTTGCGCGACCTCTCGGTGACGCTTCAATGCGACAACACGGTGCGCGAGTGCAAGAATTCCGTGATGTTATCATTCCTTGCCAGTTTGACTATGAAGGGCACCTTTCAAAAACTACGGAAGTATTTACAATTTTCTTCTTTCCCCTGGCTTGTTGGTTTCAAGTTTGAAAATGGTATTTTTTTGGGTAGGAAATTGTTTTGAGAAATTTGGTCCTTCAGAGGCATCGTGCGTGACTGTGGCCTGACCAATCTCAGGTCAGGTCACAGCCACGAGGATATAGATCAGATCTTTTGGGAGACTTTCCAGGTTTCCATCATGGTCACGGATGCCAAACGCCCCAGGACTTTTGCAATGTAATCAACCGCTTTTTGACAGAAGCAGAGTTTCCCTTCGAGCCAGTCTCCCGACGGCGTTGCATCATGATCGACCAGACACGCGATTGGACGACTGGCTGCAAGTTATGATTGTTGCCAGCAAAATAAAAGCTCATTGTTTTATGCCAAGAAAGTCTGGTTCATGGTGCCCTGACAATTATTTATATATATATATATGTACATACATAAAATATCATATACTGCATAAATATATATATATATATATACATGTATATATGTAATATATATATATATATATCATACACACACACATATATATATAATGTTTCGAGATTGGGGCTCATTGAACTCTTTACCCAATGTGATTTGTGTCCTGGTTAAAGCTGAGGAACTCATTTCTTGCACAGTCCATTCCGGTTCATTTGCGTGGCATAGGGGGGCCTGGTGCCCCGCATGCGTTCAAATTGCAGAGGCGATGCAATGCAGGTTGGACTTAGAAACTTGAAGATAGGGGAATACAATGAAAAGATGAAAGGTGTCCATGTTTCAAGAACAAAATCAACAAACCATCAAAGCCTTTTCCAATTCATGTGGTCAAAACTGTCACCCTTCAGGCATTGATCGCGCAGACATCAAGGACCTCTTCTGGAAGCTCTGTGACTGGGAGGAAGGTGCTGACGACATTGTGTTGTCGATTCTTAGCTTGAGAGTACCTATCTGTTTTTGTCTATTTAGTGGTATCGTAGGGGCTGGGTTTGAAGGAATCAGGGGGAATGACATTTTTTTTTTGATTCAGGGTTTAGGAATTTGATTGAGATCTTTGTAAAAAGGACAAAGAGATGGATGCACAGCCCAAAGTTCACTGAGCACATTCTCTACTACCCACAAAGAATTGCTGCAGACTATCTCCCTTCTGGTGTTCCTGCAGGTGAGGAATTTGTGCAAAACATAGGAAGTAAAAGTGCGCAAAGGTTTGCAGACTACAATGTTTTATTTCGCTTTAATTTCCAGTTTGAACATGTGGAATCTAGTGTGTGAAAGCCCTTCCAGTTGTCGCGGAGAAGAACCCCATTGCGCCCTCCTACAAGGATCACATTCTGAAGCATGCAGCCATGTTGAGGAATCCTTTGTTTCAGTTGAGCAAGGCTGCGGAATATTTGGAACAGTGGGTCCATGGTCTCTTGCCTCCAAACTCTCTGCTTGATGTTTCTGCGCCGGGTGGCTCAAGTTGGAAAAGTTTTTTCGTTTGTTGACCTGTTTCAAGGCAGAGGCCATCATGATTTGATTTTGATGGGATGATTTATTTTTGATGAGTTCAATCTGATTATCATTGTTTGCTATAGAAAATCTTTGCAACTCGAGGTGCGTGGCCCCTGCCACACACAGAAGGGATCCTCAGTCTGGCTTGGCCCCTGCTGCTGAAACTTTCGAAGCAAGACCAAACCGCCTTTTGCTGCTTGTCCCCTAGATGTCAGTGTTTGTTCAACGAATATTTTTTGAATGCCCCATCACTGTGTCCGCCTTACTCCAGTTCTTGTTGAATTCACCACCAACGTTTTCTGAGCATCCCAGTGTCCACCTGATTTGTTTTGTGGCCAGCCCACAATTTGCCTTTCACTGCTGTTCCAAGCAAGGCTTGAGCGCAGGAAGGGTACTGCCAGGAAGGTTGCCGTGTACAAGACCAAGGCTGAATCACGTTTGATGCTTCAGATGGCTGCGAAGTCTTGGGCAAACGGGGTGCCCTGGGACGAAGCCCTTCGCATTGCTAAGCAAGTTTCGAGCCGGGTAGGTAAGATTCAGAAGAAACGTCTTGGGAGAGGAAGCTGAGATGTTTGTGCTACAGTGTGTGTGTGTGTGTTCAATTCAATGATAGTTCCATGTTTGCAAAGAGCTTGCTTTCAAAATATTTGCTTCCTGTCCAAGCCGTTGCCAAGAGCGCCGCAGATTCAGCTGGTTTCCAGCTAGCCTCCCAGGTCATTTACACAAATCCATCCAGTGGAATGTATTTCAAACATGCTGTTGTTGGGACCCTTCAGTGTCAATTGATCAGACTTCCTGGGTGGTGTTTTGCACCGAGCTTGCTGGTGGACCCTGGTGGACAGCAATTGCCATCCTGAAGGAGGTGGGGTGCGAGATTTTCACATCAGTATATTGCAAGCAACAGTTGCAAGTCATTACAAGCCTTCTGTTAATAAGAATGCTTGCAAGTCGCCCACGCTGGACAAGGCTTCTTTGTGTCATTCTGCTTTCCACTATGTGTAGAGGCACGCTGTGAATAGTTTGGAAGGAAAGATGTTTGTTTGTGGTTTGACTCACCGCAGTTTTGTTATTGTGCTGTGGCTGTAAGTTTTTTCCCCTCTACTTTCTGTTTGTGAGCTGGTGGTCACGTTGCTCGCAAGGCGGATGCCCCCGAAGAGTTTTCAGGCCAAGATTGCCAAGGTCGCGCCGGGTGGGTGTTGCTGAAAATGATTCAGCAGGCATTCAAATCTTGGCGAAAGTCAATGTGCAGTTGTGGATTGGGCAAATATGCGCATCAGTTCAAATAATTTACGCCAGGTGTTTGCAACTCAAGAGTTCGCAGGATTTTTTAGGTAGTTTTTTGTCTCGGATGGCGACCACAATGGCCCAATATTTGGATGGGGCCCTCGCGAAGGCAGAGACTGATAAGGCACGCTTGATCTTAGCAACAAAGATTAAGGTGATTGCGCAGCAAGTGCTTGAAGAGCTTGGGGAGCTCCAGCTTCCTTCGGCTGCCAGCTTTGGAGGGGACGTGCAGACATTGATTTGTTTATGCACCTTGTTCGAGATTGCTGATGGATTTCCTTCTGTTCATGCCCTGGGGTCTGGACACCCGCCAGCACCCAGGGAGCTAGATGATCAACAAGCTACTCAAGTGGCCACCGCCATTTACCAAGATGCCAAGGATGTTTTCTCCCAAAGCACGGGATGGGGTACCTTCAGGACTTACAAGTCTTTGGACGTTTTGACAGACAACCTGTTCATGCTCAACAGTGACCTCGGGTTGGAAGCTGCTGGAATCATTGGGTGTCAACTCCAGCATGCTTTGGCATCACGTGGGGATTTTACGGTCACGGTGGTGACCCGCACACAGTGGGGCCAACAGTGAGGTTCAGGGTGTCCAGCCCACTTGTCTGAACCAATTTCAATGTGCTAGGGTCAGCCAGTTTTTGAGACCTGTGGCATGAGCTGCCGCTTTGAACATCAAATCTGTGACATTAGCTGCCGCAAAAAAAAAGGTTTCAAGCAAAATTCTTAATGTTGACAGTGATTATTTGCCATATGGTTGCGTTCCTTTTCTGAAAGGAATGCGCGCACACGTGCAGTCGATGAGTCTAATTTTTGGATGCCTGGTCCCAAGTCACTCATCAATCTTTTGTTCAAAGTTCAAAGGGTGTCACACTGACCTCATCGCAGAGGGAAATCCTCGTGAAAACAAAAGGTTTGAATTTTTGGACCCTAGTTCACCCTACTTTTTTTTTCCTGACCCCCTTTGCCGCCGTGCAGGTTCGATCACTCTACTTTTGGATGCCTGGTCCCAAGTCATTCATAAATCTTTCGCTCAAAGGGTCTCACACTGACCTTATTGCAGATGGAAATCCTTGTGAAAACAAAAGGTCTGAATTTTTTGGACCCTAGTTCAGCTTAACTTTTTTGCCCGACCCCCTTTGCCGCCAAACACGATTGCATTCCTTTCCTGAAAAGAATATGCGGACACGTGCAGGTTCAAAGATTCTACTCATGGTTGCCTGGTCCCAAGCAACTCACGTTTTTTTGACGTGCCGTACACTGATTTCAATTTCACAAGGAAATCGTTGTGACAACAAAAGTTTGAATTTTAGATGCCAGTCCAGTCTTTCATGTCGGACCTGAGCTCCTTTGCTGTCAAACTGCTCAAGGTTTGTGCAGGGAAAGGTTTGTGGGAAAGAATGCGGGGTTAGGTTGCAGCACCATGGGATGCCTCCCGCCTGTAGTAGCCCCGCACAGGGCTGAGACGCTTCAAGTCTTCAAGTCAGATTTGTTCAAATTTCACCATGTTTTAGCAGTGTACTGAAGTTTCAACAGTTCTAGCAGTTTTAGCAACCATCGAAAGCAAAAAAATGTTGGAGGTCTGATGGCGAGTCTGACATTGAAGAGTTGCCGGTGCCTCCGCCAATCGAGCAGCCAGAGCCAAAACAAAAAAGTGGAAAGGCCAGAGCCATCCAGTGATTTCCAGTGGTATCCAGTGCCAAAATGTGCTGTTCCCAATGTCAGCACAAAAGTGGTGCACCAGGTGCCCAAAGCAAGAGCCCGAAAGATGGTCATCAAGAGATTGAAACCCACGACCAAGGCCAGGGCTTTGAATTTGAAGACACTGTCCTCATTTTTGAGCAAACAACAGCTTGATCTTTGAAGAGACCAGCTAACACTTTGAAGAAGGATTTCTGTTTGCGGACGGGTCAGACAAAAAATTGAACAAGGACTTTGATTTTTGTATAGACCAAACAAACTGAACAAGGACTTTTGTCTTTTTGAAGAGGCCCCACAAAATATTGAACACGCACTTTGACTATTGAAGAGTCCAAATTTGATCACATTCAGCTACTGCCCATGCCCAGTTGCCGCCGCACGGGCTGATTACAGCTTCTGGCGTTTTCCGCACAGCAAAAGTGCCTTTGAAGACAACGGAGGGTTTGAATCTGAAAGTTGCCCAGCACTCAGCTAGAGGTTTGTCGGCAGCCTGCAGAAACCACACATCATCTTCACACATGATTTCCAGATTGTACGCGAAGGATGACGGACGGATTTTTATGTTGAAATCGTGGGGGACATCCAATCACGTTTTATGATCCCTTTTATCAAAGTTTGGTGTCAAAATAATTCTCTGCGAATCAAAAGCCAAAAGACAAATACTTCTTGGGGGTAGGAACTACACTTTACCTCACATTAAAATGATCACAAAACACTCAGTGCAACCCACCGGCTGCAAGCCTAAGTCTACGAGGCCTGCAACGGGCGAAAGGGCAAGAAGGAGAATGGCGCTGCCAGATTCACTGGCAGCAAAACTTTTCGAGCTTGGTCCACCATCCGCCGTTGCCTCAATTTCTTTTGTAGCAGCTATTACGCTTTGTTGATGTGGATGTGTTTTGGTCTGTCAGGTTGCTTCAGCGCAACTACTTCAGTGTGCAAGGGCGACGTGAGCTGCAGAGGTATCTCTGCCTGGTCCCTAGGGGATTTCTTGCAGCTTGACCTTGATAAAAAGCTAACTTGTGTTTAAGGGCAACAGGTATATACCAGTCACCACATGGCGAAGTCTTCCAAGGACCTGGCCAACCAAATTGCTTTCTCTACTCGTTACCAAAACGAGATGAAACAGCTGGGTTTGAAGCCGGGGCAGTACCTAGCCCCTTCTGCGGGTGAGTGGTTTCAAGGCTGGGCAAGGTTCTGTGTTTCTTTCGGGGGCTTGTGAAAAAATTGTTTGCCGCCAGGATTGCCAGAAGGTTGGACCTCCGATGTTGAAGGTGCTGTCAACCCCCGAGCTTTGCCAGAGCAGTTTGGCGCTTGGGATTCTCAGGACTGCTTTTGAGCATTTCTCCAATTTGACTTCTGGACAAGTGTGATACACCTATACTCGAGTTGGATCCACAATGGGTGAAGGAAGCTGCCAAGATCCCCTGTGTTTCCCTTTTCTCGGGCGTCGGCGGTCTCGAAGCTGGAGCGAGTCCGTCTGACCCTCATTGGGGGTCAATTTTTTTCTCATTCTGGGTATGGCTCAAATAGGATAGCTTCTATTCATTGGCCCTTTCATTAAACTATTTGGACGCCTTGTTTGAGCCATGCCCTTCTGAAGATCCGATTTGCTTTGATTTGATGAGAGCTGTGTTTCAAGAAGCGAAGGTCTCAAACAGATTGGATTCTCTGAAGCCATTTCAAAATCAAGTGGCAGACAGGTTGCGCAACCTGAATAGTAAGACAGCTGCCCATCCTGCTTCAACCACCCGGTAACCAACCATCGGTGAACTCGTGTCAAATGGAGCAGTGGCAAACAGTACGAGTCGTTGGCATAAATCAAATCCGGTTTCTGTGCCGCATTAATTTTCTCGTCAGGGTTGTGTCGCCAACAGCAAGAAAACCATTGAAGTGATTCTTACACTTGGAAAAGGATTTTGGATCCTTTCATTTGGTCAGCTCTCATTTTTCTGAGGGTGCCAAAGGAAACAGCAGTGTGGTGTCGATGGCACGGCTCTTTGCAACCTGGACTGAAAGCGTTGCCTCCAATCTACTTGAGAGTCAGCTTCCAGATCTGATGGGCGTGTACGTCTTTAGTGAAAGAAACATATTTGGGTAACTCACACGACAATTTCTGTTTTCCAAACCTGTCAGATAAGGGTCCCTAGATTTCTGAACACCGCGTCGTGAATTGCATCTCAAACAAATGCTGGGTCTAACTTATGAAAGATTTTTGCGACTTGTGAGGATTTTTTTTGGGGACCAACCCACTTGGAAAATTTGAGTCAAATACCCATGGATGTTCCATACTGGCATTCAGCTCCAACTCGCAAAACTATCCTGCCTCATCGTTTTGAAGTTGCTCCCTTCTCATATGTTTAGTATATATAATATAAAAATGTTCGTCCCAGCATTCAGTGGTTTTTGGCTTGCCATTTCCCAAGGAGATAAAGGGATGCGACGTACTACCTGATGTCAAAATGGACAACATGTTTCACCCAAAAAGTTTGTTTTTAAGCGCCGTGCTTGTTGGGGCATGTTCCTTTCGCAAAACTCGGAACCTTCGCTGTTCAAATTCTTAAACAGTAGGTCCCCAAACAGGGTGAGTACAATTATCACTTTGGGTGTAACACGATTTCCTTTGAAAGGGGTCCTCGGGGTGAAAGGGGTCCGCGCGCGCACGCGCCCTTTCTCCCTGAGGACCCCTTTCAAGGGAAATCTTATTGTGTTTTTATGTTTTGTGGTTACGCGCATTGTGATAGCGGTTATAAAAAGAGCTTGTGCTTTCGCATTCTTTCTTCTATTAGTGCTTGAAGAGAAACAATTCCTTACTAACTGTAGGAGTTATCCAAAGAACTTACTGTAGTGCAGAATTGTTTTATATATATTATTCAATATTACTGGCCAGGTGTGATCTTTGGAATCCTTGGAAAACGGACATCAAAAGAAATTTCTTAACTGTACAATATCCAAGTGCCAAAAGGCCACGTCCAAGGCTCCAACCGGGTTAGCCCATGGACACGATAACTTTGACTTTCCACCCAAAGCGCCTGTCTCTTGCACCTGCCTATCACACAAACCCATTCATCGTGCCCACAAACCTATATAATAAGCATGGGGCTTTCTGAGGCCCGATAATTGTAAATCTTTTGGGCGGGCCTTTCCACAAAGGAAATTTGGTACTGCCAGTTTTCCACTTGTGTTCGCCCCGGGAAAACAGACCCCACCAAGTGTCAAGTTTCCTTAGGAAAAAGCTCTTTTTCGGGGGACTTGGTGGGGTCCGCTTTATACACTTTGAAGGGGCCAAGAAAAGTGACAAATTGCCAATCAAGACATAATCTAAAGATAGATAGATAGATAGATAGATAGATAGATAGCTAGATAGATAGACATAGATAGATAGATAGATAGATAGATAGATAGATAGATAGACACATAGATAGATAGATAGATAGATAGATAGATAGGGATAGATAGGAATAGATAGGAATAGAAAAGAATAGATAGGAATAGATAGGAATAGATAGGCATAGATAGGAATAGATAGGAATAGAAAAGAATAGATAGGAATAGAAAAGAATAGATAGGAATAGATAGGAATAGAAAAGAATAGATAGGAATAGATAGGAATAGATAGGAATAGATAGGAATAGATAGGAATAGATAGGAATAGATAGGAATAGATACGAATAGATAGGAATAGATACGAATAGATAGGAATAGATAGGAATAGATAGGAATAGATGGGAATAGATAGGAATAGATAGGAATAGATAGGAATAGATAGGAATAGATAGGTAGATCGATAGATAGATAGATCGATAGCTAGATAGATTGATAGCTAGCTAGATAGATAGATAGATAGAGATAGATAGATAGAAAGATAGATAAATACATAGATCGAAAGGTAGATAGATAGATAGATAGATAGATTGGTAGGTAGATAGATAGATAGATAGAGAGATTATATATATATATATACCAACATACTAAAAGAAAGAGACACAGCGTAATAGTTATGCCCGCCGAGGTATCCAGTAATCGCGTTGCGGAAGAACAAAAAACAATCGCGCGTAGTTATGTCTATCTCCATTCGCATGTCATTTTTATCTTGGTGGGTTGGGATCGCTCGAAGCAAAGAACCAAAAGGGTATAACTTTTCATATGTGTGCAAATATTCTTGGTACAGATTCCGAAACCATTCAAACTGAATAGTGCTGTTTGCCTAGCCCAAGAAGATTTCTTACAGTCAAAAGCAGGTGGCAATGGCGCAGCAACCAATGGATTGAAGTGGCTTCTGGTCCAACGCCTTCGCGGGAATCCCAATCTGAGCCCAACCAGGAGATTTGATTTTTCACGTGGATACGGATGTCCCACTTAGTTCATGCTTCTACTTCTGAAAGTTGACTGCCGCACGGTGCCCTCAGAGATCGTCAGGATCTTTCAGCTCGACCTGTTGACCAGCAGTGGTTGTCAAGCAAGCGACGCAAGTGAACAAGTAAAATGTGTGCTCACGCTCTTGCAGTGGTCCGCTGAATGATGTTCTGAATCGTCCCCCACAAATTTGATCCCTTTTGGGGTGGTTTAGACCAGTATGCTGTGCTAAACACATCCGATCCGCTTTGAGGTGGTTTAGACCTGTATGCTTTGCCAAATCCTCAGCGCATTGAAAATCAAAGGATTGTAAAATGATATGATAAACCAGGTTTACAGTCAAAGGATTGTGAAATGAGACACTCGGGTCCTATTTCAAACGTGGCTAGATTGCTCTTAGGTGGAATGTGACGATCACTGTCGTCGGGTGCTTTCTGCCAGAATGGCAGAAGGTGCCCTCCCAGCCTGTCCCATCATTGAGGATGTCGTCGGGTTTCAGCCTGAAGGGCAGGTCTTGACTGCAAAGGCTGTGACAGCTGGATTTCCATGCCAGGTGAGGGTCTTAATTCCGATTTTTTGGAATTTGGGATCAGTCAAGGAATAGTTTCTTTCTGTCGGGCCATCACAACTGTACTTCACTATGGTGAGTCACTCAGGATATCAGCCAAGCTGGCAATCAAGCAGGTTTGCACGGACATCGATCATCCCTCATAAAAGAAGCCTTCAAGACATACGACTGCCTGCCAAATGCGTGTTTGTCTCAGGATGTTTTTGATTTTAGCCGCATGGAGGAATCTAAATCATTACATTAGCTGTGCCCACTTGATCTTACCAAACCCACACCGTCGCTGTTTTGGCATCCATGCTCGCCAATAGTGATGGGGCTCCATAGATCAGTGTGTTTATGAATTTACTTCAGTGTGAACGAGATTTAAGCTTACTTCCTGTTGCTCACCTCCTAGGTACATGATGCTGCTCGAGAATGTCTCAGCATTGCTGGGGATGAATAAGGAATGCCGCAAAGTGCTGAACTACATTTTGCAGGTAAGGAAACTTGAACATATGCTTATTGTCATTGTGTACCTTGATTATTGAATTCAACATGCCAGCCAGGCAGCCAAAAAAAGGGACTTGGCCGTCTTTTGGACTACAAATCAGCTTACCAATGTTGGACTTCCAGTGAGAAACCCAGGGCTAAACCGCCATATTTTTTTAACAGATTAAACGCAGTGGCACAAACATCGTTGGCCAAGGCTTCCCGACGTCGTGTGTTCCTGCTCCTTTGCAAGAATGACTTCACCTTGCAGCAGGTGCATGGCTAGGCTTAGCGAACTGGGAGTGATCAAGTGAGAGCACTGGAAACAAGGAGATAATAGCAAAACCAGTCACAATTTTTTGTTGGCCTTTGTTTCCAGACCATCAGTACCAGCTCCAGCCATGAAAGTTTATTTGAAAACTGACCTCTGAGTTTCCTATCGGCTTTGCCCCATCGGTTTTTGTCTTTCTGCAGACTTAAGGAATCACAAATTATTTCCAGTACCGTGAAGACGTGAAAGCATTCAGCCCTTCGGCCTTTTTGCCCCTGTCATTGCCAGGCTCCACCGATCGACCATTTCGCCAACCTGCCATGGAATGCGGGCAACACCACCCCCATGCACAAATGGCTGGTGCGTGACAATGAGAAACGGGACGACCACAAATCCCGAATGAATAGTTTGGGCAATGTAGTTGTGCCACAACAGGCATTTCTGGCCTTGTCTGTTTTGGCGCGAATGACCCAAGGTGAGTTTTTTGTGTAAACTCATCGGAATTTCTTTTGAAAATTCAGAAAGCCGGCAGCACAAGCAGTGTCGCATGATGTTGATCAATTTCGTCAAGTCTTCAACTTCAAGCCAAAGATTGTTTTGCTGTGACCATGCAGCTGGTTACCGGTTCTAATTCAAAAATTACGCTTTGCTTCAGATCTCCGTGACAAGAAAGCCGTGACAAGAAAGCAATTGAGTCATAACAAGAAGGCGGCTTCAGCCTCTTTGCTCCGTCAATCACTATTTCTTAATGGAAGATTTTGTGACCTGAGGCTGAAACGACTTGAGGATTGAATCTATGAATCTATCGTGCGTGTGTGTGTGTGCGGCTTCTCAGGGCTGCCATTGGTGTGTGCTTGGAAAGCTTGAAATCGGTTTTGTGCTTTGCTGACTTCAAGCTTGTATTGCAATTTCTCTAAGTACCGTGGAGGATCCAAGCTGCCACCACAAAAAATTGACATCAATTAGAAATCCGTTTTTTTTCCTTTTTGATGAGCGCGCGCAGCGTTTTTGCAATTTTGTCAACACGGTCCACGACTTGAATTTGCACCTTAAAACCCAAAAATCAAAAAAAATTGGGTGCGGCATGGACATTAAGGGGTCAAAACCGGGGAGCGAATCACAAAATATGAAAAAAAATATGAGGGGTGAATTTGTGATGGATCCAGCCCCGGATCCATCACAAACTGAGGGGTTTGCTGTCGGGTCTAGTCAGTGACTTTTAAGGATGTTGTGGTTAATGACTCACCAAATGCACGTTTTGAGATGGATCCAGCCCCATATCCATCACAAATAGCGGGTGTTCATGCTAAGGTCATTTTGAGACGATATGCTGCTCATTCATGTTTCACCTTGAGGCAGGATGCTGGGTTGAGTTTCTTACTTCTGAAACCTTAAACCCCATTTTGGATTTTGTGACGGATCTGGGGCCGGATCCGTCACAAATTGCTTGAAACCTTAAAACTCACTTTGGATTTTGTGACGGATCTGGGGCCGGATCCGTCACAAATTGCTTGAAACCTTAAAACTCACTTTGGATTTTGTGACGGATCTGGGGCTGGATCCGTCACAAATTGCTTGAAACTTTAAAACTCACTAGAATTTGTGACGGATCTGGGGCCGGATCCGTCAGAAATTGGTACTTCTACGGATTTTGTGACGGATCCAGACCAGATCCGTCACAAATTGATACTTTGGACCATTTTGTGACGGATCTAGGCCGGATCCGTCACAAATTGATACGTTGGACGATTTTGTGACGGATCTAGGCCGGATCCGTCACAAATTGATACGTTGGACGATTTTGTGACGGATCTAGGCCGGATCCGTCACAAATTGATACGTTGGACGATTTTGTGACGGATCTAGGCCAGATCCGTCACAAATTGATAGTTTGGACCATTTTGTGACGGATCTAGGCCAGATCCGTCACAAATTGATAGTTTGGACCATTTTGTGACGGATCCGGCCCGTCACAAAATGGTACTCTTGGGGATTTTGTGACGGATCCAGACTGGATCCGTCGCAAATTGATACATCTAGGGATTTTGTGGCAAAAAATGTTTTAGGCTAGATGCAATACAAAATGAGATGATGGGGCATTGATAGATCTAGACTGTGTCTGCGACAAATTTATCTTCTGGAGTCTGGAGCATTTTGAAACTGATGTAGATTACGGGGAGGGAAATTTTAAAGGGAATGCAGCTTTAGGGTGTTTTTTTATTGTATTTGTTTGTGACTGCTGCGTCACACGTTGGCTTTTTCGAGGTGTGTATTTTGCAGGGACGCAGGTGTTATTTACAATGTCTTGTTCGGGTGTTGCTTTGACCTGCAAACCCTCAAGTGGCATTGGTTTCTTCGGCTGTTGTGCTCGCACACAGGGTTGTCAGGTTGAGGTTCGCAGTTCTTTTGGCGCAATTTCAAAAAAGAACGGTGGAGCCCGAACCAAGACTACAAGCAAAGCTCTGTCAGGCCTAGTTCAATCCCAAACTAGTGTAACTAGTGTTTCAATCGATTTCTGACCTTTCTTGCACGACGCCATGGGAAAACCCGCTTTGCTGATCCATCACAGGTGGTGTGTGAAGATTTTTCAACAGGGGAAGGTCTGGGAGATCCGAAACAAAGCATGCAACAAGCGTGGCAGAATAGTTTTAGCTTCGACAGCAAAGACATCTCCAACAGGCTCTACTATGGCACTGGGTGAGGCAACTTTGACCGATTGTATAGTGGTGGCTCGTCAGTCTAACGGATTGCTTTTGCCACCAGAGGAGGCGCCAAACAATTTCCTCTTTTTGAAGGAGAACCTGGCCAAGCATCAGATCGGAAGCCTCACTGATTTTCCAGGTTTGAAATCTTACCAATCGGTATACGCTTGGGTGTTTTCTGAGCCACGGGAATATTCAAAACCGCGCTCAATCAAAGTAAAGAAGGGATGTGTTACATGGGCAAACATTTGACCCGCAGAGACTTTGCGCAAAGCTGAAAATTCATTTTTGAAAAGCTGCCAAATTTCCACATGACTGTGCTGACGGGTTTGTTGCATTCCATTAAACCGGCCGCTGTGTTCCGCTGTGGGCAGGTCGGCAGGCTGTGGTGCCAAACCCAAAGGGCGCGGTTCCTCATAAGTTGAACGGGTGAAACCATCCCGAGCGCACATGAAGTAAAAGCAAAGTTATTCTTGCAGATCCAGGGATTGCGCAAAGCTTTGACAATTTGGGTTGTCGAAGTTTTCAATCTAATTTCCCGATGCTGTGGTGCTTGGGTCAAGGTCTCAGGTTTGTTTGCAACATAGGCTGTCGCTTGCAATGGCCATGAAGCGCAAGTCGGGGCAGGGCGGTAAGGCCGCAAAGGCCGCAAAGACCACGAAAGCTGCACCCAATGGTGCCGAGTTTGAGCACGTCAAGAAAGTCACAGCTTGGTTTTTCAGTTGAATTATACAATTAATCACGTTTTGCTTTTTTTGTCGGGAAAAAAGTTGAGGCCTGGCCTCCTTCACTCGTCTAAGGCTGGAGGATGTTGTGGCGCCTGTAGGGGGCCCTGACAAGTATTTGGAGAGGAAGTACGGCACACAGGAGCTTCATCAGCTTGTAAGTTTTGATTGTTGTGTTGAGGCTGACACTGTCCAGAGCATATGAAAGCTTTGACACCATTGAATCAAACAAGACCATCTCATGCAGCGACGCAGGATCAGAAGATGAAGTTTGCATCCTGGATTCATTCCACTTTTCCACCTGATGATAGGCGGGTCTATTACACAGCTCACAGTTCATGATTCCAGGATTTTGTCACAAACTGGACACCTCACGCGGGTTGAGGCGTGTGAGGAAACAAAACGCAAAGAAATTTTGGAGTTTTAGGGTAACGGGTGGTTGAAAAATCCTTTTTGACACACAAAGTGGCAGTCAATCTGAATTGATTTTAATGTTCGCATCTTCTGCTGGGAGGCTGCTGTATTCAAAGGAGTTGACGGCGGGTCCGCAGCTGCTGAGACCTTTCCACCTTTCATGGAGGGCCGACTTTGGTTTGAGCGCCATCATTGAACCTGACAATTTGGTGGAGATAGTCGAGTTGATCCTCCTGAACGGGTTGCTTAGTAGTTAAAAGTTGAAAGTTTTTTCTTTTAAGGAGGTGGCGTGGATAGCATGCCAAGCTCACCATAAATATGCAATTTGACATGGGATTCCCACAAGCACATCATCCGGCCCTTGTATCTCCAAAGAAAAAATGGTTGAACCAAAACATCTTGGAGTTTTAATCTGTTTGAGAGGAAATGCCTTTTCTGGGTTTTGTTTTATGGCCTGAGGTTTCGGACGGATGGAGGCACGTTGCAAGGAGTGGAGAAGTTGTCCGTGACCAAGCCAGATTCTGCCTTTTTGGAGTCGAAGTACAAGCCATTGCCACCGCTGCCAGAAGCAAGTGTGGAGCTCAAATCAGTTTCCAAACCACAAGTGTGCTAGTTACTAGTTTCGGATCCAGCTCCGAAAATTGTGAAAACGCTTATTTTTCATTCTGATGTTCAAAAAATATCTAAAACCACAAGCCACAAAGCGGCCAGTTTTGAATTCAAGTCCCAAATTTCGAGAATTCTTTTCGAATAATTAATCCTGACTCCGACCCTGCGTTGAACTCAGTTCCGCTGAACTTGATTCTGAGGTGACACACTGCCGCCATTCAGTGTCGCCTATGTCAAAGGCTGGCGCAGAAGCGTGAGCTGCTTGATTATATGCGAAGCTATCAAAGAGTTGGGGATAGACATGGCAGACCTCAGCACCGACTACAAGGCCATGGGTGTGAATTCACTGGCAAGCCCTTGTTGTGTGTGTGTTTTGAAACTTGTAACACATTCATTTATTTTTCTTGCTGCTTGACATTGTTCTTGCTGCCTGGCAGGCATCAATGAAATCAGTGTATGCCATTGTTGCCCCGTACGACCATGTCCAGCAACAGGTGTTGGCTACCCGAGGCACGAGTCAGCTTCTTGATGTCTCAATGTCATTGATGTTTCAAATCATGAATTAGGGACAGGAGTAGACATGATCATGTTACAAGACTTGTGTGGCAGCCGGGTGAACAATTTTTTGTTTTTGAAGGGCTCTCTCAGTTTCCAATCGTGCAGGAATCTCATGCGCTGCTGGGGTGAGACGGCCGCCGAACTGCTTCAACATGATTCGGCAGATCGAGGTTTTGGACAGGGCAGGTGTGACCGAGGAAGCCGACAAGGTGCCAGATGCCAGGTCTTTGTTTTGCCAGCCAGTCCTGTACTGTACTTTTATGAGATTTGTTTCTCAATTTCCCAATCACTGGACAGCCCAACTTAATCAGCAGCCCCTGCTTGTTTGAAATTACGCCACCTGCCAATTTGAATGGTCAGCATTTCAAGTCTGGGCTGAGGTGTTGGCTAGCGCTGCAAATGTTGCACGGGTCTACAAAGTTGGACCACGGGAGGCCAATGCAATTGTGCAGTTGAGCCAAAAGGTGACTGAACCCATTCAGGCGCTCTTGAAGGATGCTGTCCGCAAACGAGGGATGAGATCGTTTCTGACTCACGAAGCTATTGGCAAAGAGATCTTTAGCTTGGCCTGGTCCTCGGGTTCTGGCCAATATGACGCTTGGAACGATGCTCTCACCAACAAAGACGACAATGAATTGGTGTCCAATCTTAATTATGTTACAGCCCACAGCATGGCAATCTTTGTCAGTTTAAAAGCTTCGAACACATGTCTTTTTGAGTTTGCCCTCGTGTGAGGTATCCCTTCTGATTCGCCGGATGTGCAGTGACTGGGACAAGCAGGGGACATCTCGGAAAGCATGGTCTTCCAAGGAGTTGGTTCCTCTACATGTGTCATGTGGAGGTTTCTTGGCTTTCATGCGGTCCTTGAAGGACAAGATTGCTCCGGGTGAGTATTCCAAACATGAGCAATCATTGAAAGACCAGTTCATGGTTGGTGCTTTGGATCCGGAGATCGTCCATGTGCTCCAAACGACAGTCCCACCAGCAAGCCTGGAGGCAGTTAGCTTCCTAAGGCTGGATGTTGATTACCCCTTCTATGTTCCCAGTGTCTTCAGGTTGTTCGCTTTGATGTTGAAGGAACCATTCAATAAACATGAACCCCCATTAAATCTTTGAATTTTTCTTATTGACTACACGGCAGGGCCATCTCCGAAGACATCGCGCAGAAACACAGAGCCGAACTTGAGGAGAAGGACAGAGAGCTAGCGTTGAAGGTGGCTGACGCAACCCTGAACCAGGTGAAGGCGAAACTGCTTGCAGACATCGAGATCTTGAAAGCAGTGGTCCCTACAGCTGAGACTGAAGCAAAGGAGGCAGGTTTGGATCTGAAGTACCTCAAGGAAAGGCAGATGTGGCTTGGCATGTTTAGCTTGTTCTGTTTGGGGACAGGCTCAAGCTTTCTACGATGATCTTTTGTCCTGTTCTCGGCAAGTTTAGCCAAGGAAAGGGCAAGCTCACACAAAGGCATGGATGGAGGAACACTGCAAATTTGTTGTTGCCAATGATGGGGACAACATGGTCTCAAGTGTGAAGGACATTGCCCAGCACATCTCGAAGTTACAAGAAGGCCCTGAAGGTTCACCCTGCCAGGTGAACCTTGGCCAGTGCTAAGTTGTCATCTTTTTGGTAAACGGTTTTACATTTGGTGTCAGCTGAGGGTCCCTAGATTTTCATTATTATTATCCCTGTGTACTGCTCCGAATTGTCTCCTGATGTGTTCAAGAACCTTCTGGCTGTGTTCAGTGCTCCCCATCCGCTACCAAATATCCAAGTCCGTTGTAGTATGGAAAATTTACAAGGCACCTTTTTATGGATCATCGAAGAAAAAAACGTTCACAGTGTGAAAGGGAACCCAGGAAAACAAAATACATCCTTACAAGTATACATGGGTGCTCCGCATTGAATGTGGTCTATAGAGTACAGGTCATTAGACACAATGACACAAGGCTAGAGCCTTGATTGCTTGTTTGAGATCCGTGTTTGAATTCAGGTACACGCTTGTGTTGGTTGATGTGACGGTTTTCCCAGCGAACGCAAAGTTGGTGAATGGCGCTTTGGACTCTTTGGGCCTGCTTCTGAACATGAGTGCCCAAAACGTGGGCCATATTCAGCTCCCAGTCTGCCACACCAACACCAGTGCCCCGATTGTGTACAAACACAGGAGGCTTGTTGAGGACAACTTGATGAACACTCAAAAGATCGACATCTCACAGACAGTTGCTCTCCACTTCAGCAAGCCAGATGAGCCGCATGGGGCTGACAAGCGTGGGGGTGTTCAAACATGCTTGTTTGCTGCCTCTGACATCAACACAACAGCTTGGACCTCTCCACAAGTTGTGGGACCGACCCAGCTTATCAGAGTGCGAGATATGATCGGGTTCGATGCTGACACAAGGCCGGGTGCTACAGCACGAGCAGAACAGTTTCTCGGTAGCTGAAGTGACGGCAAATAGATTTTAAGACAGTTTGCTTTGAAAGGCAACATAACTAGGGTTTGAATTTTCTTAGGTTCGAATTCGGTTTCCATATTCTATATATTTAATATATTTGTGTCTTCAGTGTTGCCCAAGGACCTCTTTAAGTCTTTACAGGCCATGACTGTTCAGAGTTTGATGTCAAATCGAGGAAAGGTGTGGCAGTTCACGATGCCATCATTGAGGGGTACTTCAGGAGCCTGACATTGCGCGAGCATGACAAAGTCTTGATCGTGGACTTGCTACCAAACAGGCTCTTCGATCCTTTGAGCATCATTTTTTCGAGAGTTGTTCCCTTCATTTACTAAAAGTTTGTGGGGAAGTCTCTGTTTAAAGCTTTGTTTCTTTTCGCTGTGCCGAAGGCATGCTGAATTTGCCCGCTCCGTTGTTGCCAAGAAGCTGGGGGCAACGTCAGCGAACTGGCCAGTCTTTTACTTCGGTTTGCTCAGGGACAGCCAGAAGGATGTGATTGACTTTGTGGAAGAAACGGTTTACACGCACTGGGATGGTCAGCCCAATGCTCCACCAAAGACTCGGGTCCGGGAGGTTGCCCAGGCTCCGGATTTGAAGTTGATTCTGTGGCAGAACCACCGCCCGGTTTTTCCGATTTCCTTGTTGTCCAAGTTTTCTTCCGATTCAGATCACCATGCTGAGATCAAGAAGCTGAAGAATCTGGTGGAGGGGATGTGGCCTGCTTCATCTTTGCCTGGAGATTCATCAACAGCAGGGGCACCTCTGAGGGCAGTCGAATCGCCTGACCTTTCAGGAGTTGAAGTTCTGGATGTTTCCCGGGAAGTGTCTTTGAGCATGATCCCCATGAGTGACTTTTCGGAGGAGAGGTTTCTTCCATCTAAATTCTGCAACGTTTTCCGGATGGTTTTTAAATGATTCAAAATGCAAAAATAGCAATGAGAAAAGAAGCTGCACAAAGCCGGTTTTATAGGGTTTGGGGGTCTCAGCGTTGTTGTTGGTGTGTGTCTGTGAGGTTGGCGGTATGTCCGGGAAAGGGCGGCAAACCGAGTGTGCTGATCACAAAGACTTTCGAAATCTACTTGGGGAACCCCACTGATGATGAGATGCTTGTTCAAAGCTGCGACATTATCGGGTTCTACACTGGGACGTTTGAGATCAAAATCATCAAGAGTACCTTGGAAACGGAGAGAAATGAAGTGTCTGTTAGCAGTCTCAAGAATTTGCACATATTTTTTAAAATCGGTGAGTTTCTTCAAGAGGCTACTTAGCAAGATTGAACCCATTAGTCTAATTATTCCAAGAGGTGACTTAACTTCTGTAAGGATGTCACCATGAAACCCGTGAGGATTTATCGAAATGTTTGAAATAAATAGAAACACCCGCCTCCTGGCACTCAGGCGCAGGACCTTTGGAGAAACACACCATTCCATGGCGTCTCGACAATGACATGACGCTGGTGGCGTATGAGAAAAAGGTCATGCCATTGTGTGTCTTCATGTGCAACCAAGCTCGCGAGCGTGGAATTGGAGACTCTACGGTGGGAGACCACGAGATCAGTCCCATGACCCGCGCTGCATCTTGGTCACAAGATTTCTTCATACCCACTTGATACAAGATTTCTTCATACTCACTTGATACAAGATTTCTTCATACACTTGATACAAGATTTCTTAATACACTTGATACAAGATTTCTTCATACTCACTTGATACAAGATTTCTTCATACACTTGATGCAAGATTTCTTAATACACTTGATACAAGATTTCTTCATACTCACTTGATACAAGATTTCTTCATACACTTGATACAAGATTTCTTAATAGACTTGATACAAGATTTCTTCATACACTTGATACAAGATTTCTTCATACTCACTTGATACAAGATTTCTTCATACTCACTTGATACAAGATTTCTTCATACACTTGATACAAGATTTTCTTAATACACTTGACAAGATTTCTTCATAATACTCACTTGATACACAAGATTTCTTCATACCCACTTGATACAAGATGTCTTCAAACTCACTTGATACAAGATTTCTTCATACACTTGATACTAGATTTCTTAATACGATTTCTTCATACAGTTGATACAAGATTTCTTCATACACTTGATACAAGATCTCTTCAAATATACATGATGATGCCCCGTTTCAGTCTGGATGTGTGGAAAGATCAAGCTTTGGGTATCTAGAAGGTTCCTCACCCTACTTGACTCTGAGGCAGGAGAGGGTGATTCTGATGGCCAAGCCGTCCTCCCGTATCGCTACGAGGTGAAGCCGCTCGAGTCTTTCAAAACCAATTGCTACAAGTCCAATCCCCTGGGTGCGAACACAGATAGCGAGTCTCACAAGCCTTGGACTATTGGGGCAACTATGTTGGGCAACTTCGACAAGCTCCCTCGTCAGGAGAACAACAAAACCGCATCCTTGGTGTGGGAGGCCAGGGGTATCTCAGTTGTTGAACAGGGCGCCAAAAAGCAATCCACCTAAAATTTAGGACGTGACATCGTGGCATAATCAATCCCCATTCCCTGAAAGGTGTCTTTGCAGACAGGAGCCTCCACACCACGGCTCTTAGCCGTAAAACCGAAGGTGTACCTCACGTGCAGCTGCCGGCTGCCTGCGAAGACTTGGGCGCGCATCACTAAGGACGCCTAAGAAATTTTGCAAGCCAGATCTGAAATTTCAATCTAAGGCATTAGCTACAGCAGACCAGCGTGTAGCTGCTATCCACACCAGCTACAAAAAATGGGGAATGCAACTTAGTAACCTATTAGCTAGTTGAAAGTTTAAATCCCCTGAAAGCAGATTGAAGTAAAGTGGTTGTTGAACCTGAAGGTGGTTGTTGTGCCCTGGCGGTAGCGCTGTCTCTTTTGACGATGGCCTCTTGAATCATCTTGAGGGCCGGCTGGCAGTTCATATATTATACAACCATACGGAATATGGTTTTTCTCCAACAAACAAGCTGTTACAAGTCTGAAAAAAGGCGAAGCTGCCTACTTCCTAATTGAATGACATTCAAGTCACCTCCATTTTCTAAGAAGATACTGTAGTGAAACCCTTCCAAGGATTTTTTGGTCAGTTCTGAATGCGCCGGCCACATGATCGTCGTTTTTCAGCCCCGACCTGCCTAGCATAGCTGGATCTCTCGACCATATCCTGTTGCCATGGCAGCTTTGCTCGCCCCCATTACAACAGGTAGTGGTTCTGAACTTGAGGAGCTTTAGATTAACATTCAGAAAGATTTGAACCTATTTGGGGATTTCTTACAAGTGGGTTCCGCAAAATGCATTGTTTATAGTGGAATGGCATTTTTAAAATAGATGATTTGGGTACACCTATTTAAGAATTTCCGTATTTGTTACCCTTATGTTTGGATTTGACGATTTTATGTTTAAGACTCTTCTATATCTATCCCGGGTTCTGAGGATTCAATACCGAAGAAACGCCCTGCTTCAAAGTTGAGCGTGCCTGCAACTCCCAAGACTGGCAAGGTCCCGAGGACTGACAACTCAGAAGCCGCTGAAACACCAGACGCTAATAGCAGTCCCGTTGCTACTACCCCAAAGACACCAAAGAAAGCAAAGGCAAAGGCGAAAGCCAAGGCAAAGTCGACAGGAGAAAGCAAGGCAAAGAGTGGGATCAAGCGGCCTGCAGCAAAGGAAAGTAAACCAAAGGCCGAGAAAGACGTTGAGGAATCACAGGTTGAGGAAGAGAATGTTGAGGAATCAGGGGGTGAGCAGCAGGAGGAGGAAGGGCCAGAGGTTGCAGATCAGGAACCAAGCGCAAGTGCTGGGGAGGCGGCTACTCCTAAGGAGAAGAAAGTCAAGGCCAAGGCGAAAGCGAAGCCGGCAAGCAAGGCGAAGCCGAAGTCGAACCCGAAAAGCAAAGCGAAGGCAAAGTCGAATCCCAAGAAGGAGCTGGACAGAGAGCGTTGTGTAGGCCTGGTTGAAACTGCCCACAAGTTCACCGCGTCTTTAACTGAATCTTGAATGTGCAGCAGCTGTCAATCTTTTCGCTTAATGCTGAATCATACACGTCACATGACAGGTCCGGAGGACAACCTTTATGGCCCATACCCGTATCGCAAGACAAACATCTGGGCCATCAAGCTGAACAAAAAGGAAATCATCCAGGCCCCCAGTCAGATGCAACAATATTATACTATGATGGTTCAGATTGAATTACATAGTGCCAGGTTGGTGGCAAGTATGTGCCATTTGAGAAGTCCAAGGAAGCCATCGTCCAGCTCTTAGTTCATTTGTGCTGGCTGCCGGCCTTCTCCATGTTTGCCCTCAGGATATCGTTTTCAATCACCTGAAGGAAGGCAAGACCCTCGGCTTCTGCAAGGACGTTGCAGCTCCGGGCTCAACAATGGTAGCCGAGCTTACTAGGCCACTTTCTAGCAGTGTGATTTTTTGTAAGGCCAGTTTGAAGGAGCAACTCGCAATCCAGGCCCAAGAAGGCGCTGGTTGAAGAGTCGGACAAACACATTTAAGTTTTATCTTCTGCATCAGATCAATGGGAATTTCAGGAACCTAAATTGGAGGAATCATCATATATAAGATCTATATAAGACCTATGTAAGAGAATATCACCACAAAATATAGCCTTATATGGTAGTACAATACCTCCATGTTAAGATCCTGAAATGCCCATTGATCAGATCAAAATACAATCCTTTTCCTTCCTAGTATGTGGTTCATACACTTTCTCAGCGGCCTGCCAGGAAAGTTCAGTGACGCGGGCAAAGCTGATGCCGATGCCTCTCCAGAGGATGCGGAAGCTGCGGAAGGGGCGGAAGAAGAGGTGAAGGAGGAAGACCCTCCCCTCGAAGAGATCCAGGGGCAAGATGCCCAAGATGTGGACTGAGTTCTCACAAGTTGTTTTGGGTAGTTTGGTGGAATGAGGGAACCAAAGGCTCATTGGCTCGGCATCGTGCAAAAAATGTCATCCGTCCCGGATCAGAATTTTCAAAATGCATGACTCGGCATGTTCATTGTGGCAGCGATTTCAGACCTTTGGATTACTCTATAATAACAGCAGGTAACAGAAAACAGTTTTTTCCCTTGTCCTGACTTTGTTCCCTTTGCCTAAATGACTTGATTTCAACAGTTGTCCACTCCAAAGATACGACACCATGAGGCCCAGCAGATCCCAGCAGCCTTTCTTGGCCCTTTGGTGATCCATGACAAAGATGCCGGTCATGAAGCGACCTGCGGCGTGCACACATGAAGATGGGCCACCGCCCAAGAAATCGACAGGCCCTATAGGGCATTCCCCCAAAACCATGGCTGTTCGTCTTGCAGCTCAATTTCAAACAATTTTCAATTTCACACCCTCGCATTTTTTGCCAGGTGGTTCTGGTGCTAAAGATCCCGATTCTGACACTATTGTGGTGTCTGAGCCTACATTCATGCCCCAGACTTCCAGCTGGGTGATTCGACTCAACGGCAAGGATGTTGTGCAGGCTTGGGTAGTGACAGTAAGTAACACATTCTCGAACTATTCGCAACAGAGTGCCTATGTGCTCAACAACTGCCTTGGAGGTTGGTGGTTCTGCTTATGATCAATCAAAGATGCGTGAAATAGCTGCTTGTGTCCCAGTGGATCAGTATGTGGAAATCTGTTTACTTAACTTGGACTGCCCACTACAGAGCAAACCCAGCCCCTGAGGCCATTGCCCACCAAACTTTGCTCAGAGGTGAAACGGTGGAGAACTGCCGAATGGTTGTCGTGGCTTACTTAGGATTTATAATCACACCACGGTCAGCTCAGTAGCATTGTGAAAACTGTGCCACATAGCGCTAGGTGTTTTCCATTTTCAAGGCTGAGCTGCAATCTGCAGCTTACAACATGAAGCCAGAGTCGAGCTACAGCTACTTGGTTTGACCTTAGCGATTTTCAATTTCCACAGGCTTGGAGTGCTGTGTTTGATACTTGCAGGTGGAGTTGTTCCTCTCCCTGACATGGCTGCGGTATTCGGATCTGATTCGGATTCGGACTCTCAGAAAACCCTCCAGCTTGGCGAAACTGACTGAAGTCAAAATGACCACACAAAACAATGAACTTCGAAGACTAAATTTGTTCCAAGTCAAATATACCAACTCATCATGCTTTCAGACCCAGCGCAATATGGCAAGCGTGATACTTTGTTGACGGTTATTGTTGGAGCATAGTACTGGTTAGAGATTTCATGGCCAACCACAAGGGTGCAACTCAAGGCGTAGGTCCTGTGACATCAAAAAACATCAACTATTACATGGATTCCGCTGAATCATAAATAGTTGCAGCTTCAGGGATATGGGCGTGTTTTACAAGCAGGCTAAATGTGAAATTGAATATGGGTTTCACTGAACCACAAAGTTTTCATTCCCTGAAAAAGTCAAGGATAGTCATCAATTCGTTTTTTTGAGATTTCCACATCTGCCATGTAAGCCTTCTTGACACTGATGTTTCTTTTTTCTGAAGTCCACCCAAAAAAGGGATTTATGTAGTATGTGTATGTATAAATACGTGTATAGATGATTGCATAAATGTTGAAAACACCTCTGCATTACACAGTGCGTATTTGAAAATGTATCAGTGTGATAGATATGATACATACAATTGGAAATATGATAACTATTTTAGTATAGTTACAATGTATGCTAGGCAATGATGATATATACAGTTGGCAATATATATATATATATATATCATATTGGCATATACAGTTTGGAATATATGTATATATATATGTATAAATAATCTAATACATATGAGCTGTGCAATAACAATTTTAAATACGTACCGGATGTGTAGAAATATAAATATATATGTATTTATTTACCACAGATAAACGCATATTTTTTTAAATCTACAAGGTAAGATATATTTGAGACAAAATGGTCTATACATATTAAATAATATCTGCGTTTTATGATTTCAATATTCAGTACAATATTTAATACGCTTAAACAACATTTAAGATCATAATATGTAAATACGTGTGTGCTTTTCATCTATTATATATTATGTACAAATCTAATATACATATGTTCCACAATAAAAAAAATCCAATTTAAAAAGATGTAATGTGGTTAGCACTACCATTTGTAACATATATATAAATATAAATAACGGACACACAACATAGCAATATAATGCCAACTAGAAATTCAATATAACATATGAATTATGCTTTGTATTTGATACATATAGAGTATGCTATATTCAATTTAGTATGTTATAAGTTATATCTTTAAAGACGGTCTATTGTTTTGGGATTCTGGTCGCTGATGTCATTACCTTAACTTATCAACATCACAAATGAGAGATTAATTGTACTAGTGGGAGATTCATGGTATGTCACAACAAAAACGTCGATATTACAGCTGGTATAAAAAAGTATGTTTGGGGATTCGTCATACCTAGTCTAATTGCTGAGGGCGCAGGTCCAAGCATCTGAAAGCTTACTGTGCTGACTGGCAAGTTCTGGGAGCAGTGTGCTGTGTGTCGCTTCATGGTAGGGCTCCGGAATTGTTACTGCTGCGAGTTTTACCAAAAGCCAATCAAAAAGCGTTGGCATGGCATGATAAAAAGGAAAACACTCAGTGTTTTGGGCCAAGTGCGATAGATGCAGCCGCCAAGAACTTACAGCAAAAAAGACAAAAAAGTGCATGGGCTTCGTGTCAGTCCTGTTGGCCCAGCCGCTTCTGCGCTTCTGACTTCAGAATTAGCCCGGTTGCCAGGTAATTTATGTTCATGCCGAAAAGGAATTTGATGATGTGGGGGAAGTAATAGATAGCGTTTTTTTTTTCAAAGTATGACCCCAATAATTTTCCGAGCTAGGGGGAAAATTTATTGTTCATAGTTGTGGATGGGATGATGTGGCAGCACAGTCAGCATAACCACTGAATGGCAATGGGCATACCCCAGGTACCACACCAAATCATACTTTGAGACAATGGTCCTTGTGATCATTAGTCACTGCTTCATTGATATTGAGCAGTCAGTTTTTTTTCTATTTTCTGCCCACCCTATCTAGCTCAGTGTACTACTTTAAAATGTTGATACTTAGCCGTTTAACTGACAGACATGATGTGCCCCAGACCCCAGTGGTGAAATTCAGAAGAGCTGCATGGTGGTTCCTGACCCCAGTGGTGAAATGCAGAAGAGCTGCATGGTGATTCCTGACCCCAGTGATGAAATGCAGAAGAGCTGCGTGGTGATTGGTGGTTTTTCCATGCATATATGGTAGTGGAGCACAGCCTAAGAGTTGGGAACCCCATTCATTTTGGGAACCCCATTCAAGGGAAATAACTTTATGAACTGCCGCAATAGATAATTAGTTTGCATGTTTCTAAAAGTGATACTGTTGAATCGTTTCAGTATCACATGGCAAATCTAAGTTGGGTGTTTTTGTTGGGCCTTGCCCCGTTTCGGTGTT
>Ga0126342_10002403_pt1 | contig 29117 bp, 19 predicted proteins | sample Cyp1metagenome_FD_92528 | JGI IMG/M metagenome (GOLD analysis project Ga0126342, IMG submission 92528) | Coral microbial communities from Lord Howe Island, Old Settlement Bay, Australia - Cyphastrea 1 metagenome | ecosystem: Host-associated > Invertebrates > Cnidaria > Coral ... | reverse complement strand
TGAGCAGGAGGACGAGGAGGACAACGAGAGGAGGAGGAGGAGGACGAGGAGGAGAAGGAGGAGGACGAGGAGGACCAGGCAACTGACATAAAATCTAACAACCCTCACCTGGCAGGTGGGGAAAAAACATTTTATAGAGGGATAAAATAATGGGTTATAAGGGTACCCGGGTACCTTTATTTTATAGAGGAAATTGCCAGGGGGATGTTGGGATTATTATTCCCAACTGAATGGAAAAATAAAACATGTTCCAAACCACCAACCAGAAAATGCATGTTTCCTGGTTAACCTCAACAGACTTGTCGACAGGGTGCTGGAAGGAAGGATCACGACATGTCTGACTCCCTGTTTCTCAGTTGATAGATGTTCGTCACTCGGGGGCAAAACAACATGGCTTTGAATTGGAGGATGCCAATTGGAGGATGCCAACATCATCTAAAAATTTGGTTGTTTTCAATAGGAGAACCATTGGTTTCGGAGTTCCCCATGAAACAAGAAACCTCATAACGACTCTGTTGGTACCAACATGTACCAACCATTTGCTCCAAGGACTCATTCAAGAAAACACACACAACTGCCTTGTTCGGCTTCCAAGGTAAAAAGATGATCCCATGGCCTTGCTCCACCCATTGGCTTGCGCCTTCTCTTGCGCGAAGTAGTCGAACCAACACCTGACCTCCGCCGCTCTCTTTTGCAACTGAAGGACGTACGGCAGCTCATGCTCCAGCAGGCCTAGGTCGCACTGCTCGCACTGGTCGCAAGGTTTGGGGTGTCCAAATGTCGGTACAATTAAGAGCGGTTCTTGTCAAAGAGGGGAGGCCAAAATTACCCGAAATTGCTGATACTTATATTAAGGGAAACCAATGTCTTTGAGAAACAACATTTGGATCCATTTGGCCCTATGGTCTATTGTCTGTGCCCCCTGTCCCCATGCTGACCAAGCAACTCTTGAGGTAGTCATAGAGGCTAAGATCCTTGAAACATCATCAAAAGCTGGGAACTACCGAGAACTACTGCGCATGTGGAGGGATGCATTTTGTTCCCATAGCATGTATCTGACGACCAATCCTTACTATCATAGGTTTACTCTACACCTCGGTGGGTGTCAGGTTGAACCTCAAACAGCTGGCCTGTTTGAAAAAAAAGGACATTGCCATGGCAAAGGTTTCAATAGACCATTAATGGCTTCTATTTTCTGGGAAAATTGCTAATGATTGTAATCATTGCTATATATATATAGCTAATCATAGCTATACATAGCATCCCCATTGCCATACCACATATATATATATATATATATATATGGCTATACATAGCATCCCTATACCAGCCAAGACGTTCCCCAGCTCTTTGGCGGCATTTCGCGGATGTCGAGAGTCAGCTTGGTCCATGGGCCAGGCGATGCTGAAGTCCTTCCAGTGCACCAACTCTTCAAAGGGCAGTCCTCATGCCGTGCAACTCGCTGGCTGTGGGGTCCGCAACAAAAAAAACAAAAAAAACTGAGCTATGATGCTGGGAAAGATCAACCCCCAGCCAGACCATTGGTTCAAGTATGTCATAATATATATATATATATATGGATATAGATAGATCTCTTTGTTTGGCAGTTGGGAAGTGGTTCACGACCTTCAAATGCTCGTTGGCTTTCCCACATTAGGCATAAGCAAGTAGATGCCCAAATCGAAGCACTAAAACTTGAGAATCCATCAACCGACAATGGGTCAAGTCCGGGGAAAGTTAGATAAACCATGAAACATTGGGATTTAGCCAGCAACAGATGGGGATGTTGCCAGATTGAAAAAAAAGCGACTAAATCTAGGATGAACCAATAAAATACAAGGCGCCACCGCCTATGCAAGTTGATTTATCAGAGGCTTAACTAGGGTTATGGGTAAACATCAACCAACAAACACTTCACTGGGAACCTCACAACATGCTCTTAAACCCTAGCAGTTCCATTAAACCCCATTGAAAACCCTTTTTAAGCCAACATTATGAATCCCGGAAAAAAATGGCTCTCCTATTGAACATCATTAAACACATTATATAGAACATATCGCTAGATCTCGACAAAAAACACGACGAGACGCTGACGTGGTCGGAAAGAATCACAGGGACACAGCCAGCGAAGAGCGCCTCAAAGACCCGCGAGGTGTAGGAGCTGGCTCCTGCCGAAAGTCACGAAAGATGGGGTTGATATGTGTCACGGTGTGTATATATATATATATATATTATGTATATGTAATATACTATATATATTTATTATAATATTATATATATATATAGTGTACTATACTATAACATTTATATACATATATGTAGAATTAAATTATAAACCTATTGTAAACCTATGACCTACAAATGGTGGTGGATTGAAATCCATTGATGTCCTCAGTTATTGAAATCATTCAACAGTTTGCCATGGAAGCCATGGCCCAGTTCGATAATCAATCCCTACCAAATTCAATGCATAGCCATGTTAAACTACCAGAGGGTGGGCATGAAAAACGTGTAATATGCAGCATCTTGATCATTCAATATCATTCATAAATAATCAAATTTCAGATGGCATATGAAAGCTACATGAGTTTCATGGATCAATCCAAACATCATCATGCAATATTTAAGCGGGGAGATGAACATCTAACGTTGCCAAGATTGATTTATGATCGAACGTTGGCACTTGGAACCCTTGGAACCAAGAAAACATGGGAATTTTCGACTTGTTGACTAGAAGAAGTGAACATGTTGACCCACAAACAAAACTAGTTTTTTTATGCACCAACTCTGAGATCTAAGGATTTAACTAACAACAAGTATTGGATTTCTTCGCAACAGTGGCTCTTTTCCGGCCCAAGCCAACCGCTATTGTCTTACCGGTCCTTTGGGGCAAAGGCAAAACTTGGCGTTGCCCATGATGCCAGCATAGTCCGAGATCGGAGACCCAATGGAAACATCCGGCAGATGACCTGGTGAAGCCCCATCCCAGCTGGTGCTGATGTTCATGTTCATCCATAACTAATATTAAAATAATAATACAAGGCATGGTGATTAATAATATTAATATTAATAATAATAATATTAAAATAACTAATATTAGTTATGGTGATCTTCATCCCCAAAACAAAAAGGCATGAAAGGTTTGATTCATCCCCAGATGCTGCTGAGGATGCTGTTGAATCTGCTGAATCTGGAATGGGAGTCACAAGAAATGCATATGTTTACCATGTTCATAGCCCATGGTCGAGTGTGTCATATCAAAGGTCAAAGGAAAGAATTACTGACAATAAGCCCTATGTAGTGGCTGATGGAGAACTATATACAGATAGGGATTGTCCTTTAGATATTCCCTAAATCCAGTATCCACTGGCATCGTGGGTAGCTGGATAAACCAAGTATATAATACCCAGAACAAACATTCTTGATGTCTAGTTCCCCTTGAGCAGTGCCCGTGTTTTTTGGTATCACGGCATCACCGCATTTCACTGGCTGGTTTACAGGGGTTACCACAATGTGTCATTATCACCCCTGTATGATTATTATTGCAATATATTGTCACTGTATGACTGAGCGACCAGGTAGTCATAATAATCCCTAGTTAATTATATCAATTTAGATCATATACTTATACAATGTGGGCCCCAGTTATAAGATGGTTTATAAACCCCATGAATACTATAGTTATCACTATCATAAACCATAGTTATTGGAGTTATAAACCACCTTAGCTATCGTTTGGGGGCCCCACATTGTAGGTAATTAGCTTTACCACTTTAATCACCCACCGATCATTATTGGGGGCACCGCAGGCCCAAAGGCCCAGCCACTCAAGTTGTGGATCAGGGAGGTTCGCACCGTTTCCTTGGAGTCAATGGAATATTTTCTGAAGCTACGAAAAACTCAGGAAATGGGCCAACTCCACTTCAGTGACAAAAGAATTACATATTATATAACTATAGTTATACATATATATATATATAATACTATATATATACACTATATATATATATCACATGCTTCGGAACCAGTTATGTGTGTAGCTCCATAATTGGTTCTAATATGTCTTGACCGTTTATCTTGCGGACACCCCGTAGCTACTACTCCCTATGACTTGACCTGTCACATCGGTGATCAAACACCGAACTTTCCTTGGAAAACCATGGAAAAACATAGCAAAACCATGGGAAAACATAGGAAAACCATAGAACATGTCCCACATTTAAATGGACCATTTAAAATTAGGGGGGAAACATAAAATGAAATAGAATAACACAAATCTTCCTGATTCGTTCCCCCAAATGATGGATTTACCAATGGACAAGTGGTGAATCACAGAACTGAAATCCTGGTGGTGAATCCTTCATCTCCAATGCCATAACTTGGGGGAAAAAATCCGACCATTAGACAATTCACCTTCATTTTCAGATGAAATCTCCTGAAGCCATTGGTGAATCATTCCTTTCCCACTTAGAATTGCTATAAATCGCCATCTAAACTTGGCTAAATTCATCGAAATTTCCATATCTTTCACCCCAAAAAAACACCAAAGTTCACATCGCTAAATTCATCGCAATTCCAGCTAAACTTAGCTAAATTCATCTAAATTTCCATATCTTTCACCCAACAAACAACAAAAAAAACCACAAGCGTCGTTGGTGATTTCATAGGCCCTGCGCACCGCTGGATTACTGGACTCGGCATGTTGACCGTGCCAGGTCCTGACGTCGCACATCATTGGTGAAAGCTCTTGAATTTTGAGGGATAGAACGATTTAGTTAATGTAATGTTTATGATTCCAATGTATAGCTAGGGTTAACTATAGTATATGATTCCAATGTATAGCTAGGGTTAACTTTAGTTTGGGTTAGCTATCCCATTAATGTAATGATGATTCCAATGTATAGCGAGGGTCTATGGTTATGATTAACATCATTGTAACTACTATGTAACTACTATCTGTAGTTAGTGGCTTGTTCATGTCAATGATTTGTAATTGAAACATGTGTAGGACTCGGGGGTTAGATTCAAGTTCTTATACATAAAAACTATCTATAGCTAATGGGTTGTCATGGGTGAACATCAACCAACATCACAGTACTGGGGAGTTCACACGGCACCAAAACGATTGCTATCGCTACTCCGTAACTGGTTGGTGGTTTCAACCCCTCTGAAAAAATTGAGTCAGTTGGGAAGGATTATCTCAATATCCCAATATATGATGGAAAATAATCCATTCATGTTTGAAACCACCAACCAGGTAATAAATAGTATGTAGTGTTGTTATCTTCATTATGAGTTTTTCTTTCACCCCGATTCATGGCTGGATAAAACCACCAAGAAGACCAATAAGAGGGATAAAGTGGGGTGTATAACATCGCCTTAAAATTAAGCAGCAAGCATATACGGGGATATAATTAATTGGAATAGTAGGGAATATACGCAAGAATCTGATGTGTAAGTGGATTATAGCCCCAGGTATGAGTGGACATTGCCCTTACTTGAACAAACCCTCCGGTGTCATCAAGCAAGGCTAGCTGCGATAAACATGAAGATGTTAATGGGAACATAATCTAACAAAATGAATCAAACTGATTGATTTCCCGCAAGCCACATTTGATTGATTTTCCTATTCTGAAAACTGATTGATTGTGATCAAACAGGTTGATTAATATTTGATTATTATCAAACCAGGCGGTAAATCAACAGCACATAATAGGAACAGGCGAATAGGTGGATAACCTCAAGAATCTTATTTTGGGTAGGGGCGCGCGCAGACCATGAAACAAGTTTAAAGTTTAGGGATTGGATTAGTAAGATAATGCAATAGATGTCCGGTAAAAATGGAAAATGATATGTTCAAAAACAAATATACCCTGTAGATATGACAAATGATCTATAAATGGGACGGTTTTCCATGTTTATTCGAATATAGCTCACAAAAATGGGGAATTGCCTGATACAATTGAGCATTCTTCAAAACCATCTGTCGTTTCATTATACTGGTTAAGAACGGGATTCCTCTAATGGATTATGATCATCTCTTCAACATTTTGTTCACATGTTGTTTAGAAAAGTCAAACATTATGGTATGAAAAATATTCAAATATTAGGGGATCATCATGGATCTTCAACATAATGGCTAAGAAATTATGATCCAATGGATATGAGAATGGATTATGATAATGGATAATATCGTCATTCCTCTAGTATGTTCCCCTAAAACAATCAACCAACAAGGCTTTTGTATGAACACTGCTCTGTTTCGTTAATCGATTAGGACTCTGCGATTTCACCATGGCATCCTTTGAGTCAAATTGGGATTGAATATGAGTTACCCTCTGGTTATGACTAACACTTCGCCATAGAATAGATGGCCCATAGAAATAGTGGATTTACCTATTATAAATGGTGGTTTTCCATGGCTATGTTAAATAACCAAATGTTAACACATGAAAAAACATGGGAAGTTTCACATAATTTAGCTAATTGAAATGGTGTTTGACCGAGTTTGACCAAGCCAAATTTCGATTTAACATGATTTAAGCACCAAAATTATCAAACATACCCTCTGGCTATTTAACATAGCCATGGTATAGATGGCCCATTGAAATAGATGGTTTACCTATTAATAGCATGGTGATTTTCTATGGCGAACTGTTAGTCATAACCAGACGGTAATTGTGTTCAAATTTCATGGATTGCTAATACCTAATATTGGCTTGCCCAGAAATGGTGCAAAAACCCCGAAGATTTCTTGCCGCTTTCACTCACTGGCTTGGTTCGAAACAGGGCAATCCCCAATTGATTGCATGTCTTTTTTGTGGAAAAAGGGTCTTAAACAACCGGAAATTGGGGGATCTCTTTGTTTCGAGATGATATCATAGGCTTTGGATGAATTTGGTTGATCTCGTTGTTTCGAGATGATATATTTATATATAGAGGCTTTGGTCAATACCCATATTCAACATCTGATGAAATTTGCCATGGCAGCACCCCAAGTGTGTCTCAACACCAAGGGTTGACCCCATTTCGCCGCGCGACATCAGGAACTCGCGCTCCATGAAGGGCTTGGACTTCTTTAAGAGACTACCTCCACAGGAGAACCGAAAAATCCCACTTGGAGAATCTGGGAGAAATCATGTTCGCTGATGATTTCTGCACCCTCTGGTAATGGCTTAACTACAGTTTGCTATTGAACATGGTGATTTGCAGTTGTTTACATGTCAAAAATAGCGCTTTTTCTTAGCTATGTTAGTTTACCAGAGGCTAATCCCCATGTTTTACTCTTCAAACCCATGCGTGCGCTCTGAAAAAGACCCAAAGTTTTGTCGATTAATTATCCTCTGGAGTACTGAAACATGGCTTGCAGGAAAATCTCCTCATCATAAAGGATGTCCCAATTTCAATGTCCAGAAAAAACAGGCAATTTCCCAGCCGTCTTTCTTCGGTCGATCAAGGCACGCGCCGCCGGCAGTGGAGTCAGTGGGGGCAAGACCACATCCTGTGCTTCGATAGGCCATGCGGTTGATGAAGGTGGTCGTAAATGGGTCACAACAAAAATAGAGGGATTCAATTTGATGGTATGATTATCTGGTTGGTGGTTTTAACCATCTTGAAACATATGAGTCAATGGGAAGGATTATCCCATACATGGAAAATAAAAATCATGTTTGAAACCACCAACCAGTGATTATCCCGTACTATGAAATTCTTAATCCCCATCCAACTGATATAATATAATACAACTGTCAACTACAGGGTGAGGGCCCTGGAGGGCCCTCGGTGAAAACTCTTGGGTTGTTGAATGGTGGTTATAACATGGTATAACATGGTAAAACGTACTAGTCAATGGGCTGAACATCAACCAACAAACATTTTGAGGCGGGGCCAGGCACCTTGTTTTTTTCCCCACAAAAAAAGCAGGTCGTGAGCTGTTTCTTGGGATGTTTCATGTTCAATCCAAAGCCAGTGGATTTAAATCGGTAGTTTCTATATTTTTCTATAGTCCTAGTTTAAATTGGATTTAAATCCACCCTCTGGTTATGGACAAAGAAACATATATATATAATATCCAAAGCATTAGACAAGCAGCCTCTGGTTATTTTTCAGAGTTTGCTATGGACGATTTGTCATCATTATCATCGAGATCACTGGGCCATGGCGCTTCCATACATCGCAAACTCCCAGTTATTTCCCGTGAATCACCAGAAAGTCTAAGACACCCGGCCTGGTTAAGCTATTGAAAATGGCCCAGTCGAAATAGTTGATTTACCCATTTTCATAGCATGAAAATAGCATGGTGATTTTCCATAGGTGTGTTGTTAGTTTACCAGAGGGTACATCCCATCAAATCATTATTCCAATGCTCGATGTATAGCCATTGAATCCTATTAAATCCCATTACCGGATATTACCACATGGTATTCCCGCGAATCGCGAGCCTTCCAGGGCTGGAAACAGTCCTTGCAGTGCCAACCTTACGACAAGATCGTCGCAAAGAAATGTGGAAAACTGGATGGATTTCATAGTTGTCTATAAATTATATAGTATTTACTATGTGATTATATATATGTATAATCTATAGATTGTGTAAGTTATCTATGGGGTATCCACAAGTGGAAAAACGATTTCCTCAGATTCCTCAGATATTTTCCACATCATCTTCACATGGGGAGTTTCCAGGAAGTCATGGATGACACCGGAGGACATTGATAAATGGTAGATGTTCCTAATGTATGCTTAATATTGTTTAATAGTGTTTCATAGTGTTTAATGTATGCTTAATATTGTTTGATTTGCTAAAACTTTGTAGGGGGACGTCGCCGATGTAATTGAACAAAATGAAAAGCAGTTCAAGTTATGTTTAACCTCCAGGTATGAGTGAAATGCGCGGCCCCCTGATGGACAGGTTCAGTACAGAAGATGACTCAAATCTATGCGTTCCAGAGCAGTGCATGAATCGAGCGAAACGGTGCTGTGACATGATCGAGAATTATTTTTTAAGAACGAAGTGGGGAGTGTCAATATGTTATCTGGTTGGTGGTTTCAACCCCTCTGAAAATATATGGAAAAATAAAAAATGTTCCAAACCACCAACGAGTTATTTTATATTTGTTCTGTCATTACACAACGATAGCACCATTGCAGCGGACGGACGAAGAAGTTCGGGTGTAAGCTGACAGCGACAAATACAACTCCAACAAGATGGTGGCACTGGCGAATTCGCCATAAAAATAGCGGAGGTCTTGATGAATTTGCTGAGTTTATGAATATTAATCCATAAATATGATATGGGAATTCGCCATAAATATTAGGTTTAATCAATTCCCTAAGGTCTTGACTCATTTCCAGGTGAGACTCCAGCAGCTCAAACCCTCAGCATGCTGCAAATTCTTTCTGTAGCGGTCATGCTGCAGTTGCAGCGCCGAAAACTTACTGTCCGGACTCAAAAGATAAGCGTCGACTCCTGGAAGTGAGACATTTTTTGGTCAAAACTTTTCAGCCACCTGTGGTTTTAAGCCACCTGTACAGTATCTGTATCATGTCATTATCCGTATCAATGTTCATTTTTGGGTCAAAATTTTCACATTTCAGGGTCAACACCAATCCCAACTGTTAAATTTAACATGTCCAAAGGGTGTGTTTGTGGTTAATATACCAACTATCATGACCCTGTTTCCTCTAAAACTGGTCCAGGGTCAACCCTTGGGTTCATTGCTTTCAATCTATAGGAAACCATGATGTCGATTATAGTAACCCCAACATGATAGAAAAGTACTGTATATAAATACATATAATTTACTTAAGTGGGATTTTCCTTTTCCAGTCTTTCTAGGGGATACTATAATCTTAAATATACACATACTGTCACAATACCTTGACAAAGTTTGTACAAAGCTGGATCGTACGCTTAGAATATATTAAGCAATAGCTCACCTCATTCATTTTTGGACAACCCGCATGAATTATTGGATTTGCATGGTAGTTGGAAAGTGATTGATAACCATGGCATCAACGAATTACAAACATTGGGACAAACCCCATACTGTATGTATACCTTATATATATATAATGTACATATTATATGGCAACCCCCAACAGAAATCAAAAAAAGTAGAAAAAAATGAATTTTGCCACTACTTTTAGTAGGAGTGTACAACAATCTACTGTATCCTTTTGGGGATTGCTATGGCTTCGCATCCAGTGACAAACCATTTATACCAGTTGTTGAATACATATGGTGAAAATCTTCTATATATTGGGAAGTACAACCCCCTACTAAGTTTACTACAAGTGGATAAATTGCAATAACTCACTAACCTGAAATACCTGAGGCATCCTGAGGCCATTTGGGGATGATTCCTCTTACCATCTTACCATTCCAGTGAAGTCACAGTGATGTCACTATAATTTACACCAGGGTCTTGGCCAATGCTTAGGCGACGGGTTGCTCCTGACCAGCTCTGGTCTTACAGATTCCTCAGCAGGACGAATCAGGACAAGATTGCCTTGGGTACCTCGAGAAAGAAATTGTGTCGCAGTGGAACCTGATCTGGTTGGTGCTTTCAACCCCTCTGAAAAATATGAAAGTCAGTTGGGACTACTTTATTACCATAATATATATATATATAAATGTTCCCAACCACCAACCAGTGATTCATTCTTCGCCATTTCTATTGGGAGAAATCCCATTGGTGGCTTTTTTGGGATGCCCTGAAGATACCCTCTGGTTATATCAAAATAGCTATTGAAAATGGCCATTTATAGTGGATTTTCCCATTAATAATGGTGATTTTCCATAGCTACGTTAGTTTACCAGAGGGTATGTCATAATGCGGCATACCCTCTGGTTATGACTAACAGTTCGCCATGGAAAGATCCACCCTTTTTAAGAACGGTAAACCATATTAAACCATCTATTTCTATGGGCCATCTATACCATGGCTATGTTAAATAACCAAATGGTTAATTACAGTTGGAAGAACACAGAAAACATCTGGGAAACCATCAATTTGGGTTGGTTTCAGGGAACATGTTTTTTACACCCAATATCACCCAATGATATTATATATATATAGCCGGGTTTTCCTGTAGACTTCCCCTTAAGCCAACTGTGGCATGTATTGTCAGCAAAACACGCCGTTTTCAAATGGATCCTTTGGTGAGCTTGTCTTGAAGCAGAAAACAACTCAGTGTCTACATTACGTGTGTCTACTCAGTTTATATACGCTGTATATATATATTATATATATATATGTGTGATTATATGATGTTCTTCAGAGTCAAAATCTCTTTCAAAAAATTAAGTGGCGTTTCCTCCACTTCTTTGCTAGGAGCAGTACAGGACTTCAAGCCCGACCTCGAAGAATGTGTGAGAACTTCAAGCTTTCAGCAGGTTCATTTTGAGGAACTCTAATGATACTCCAAGTATCCAAATATGATTTCAGATCTTGATTTGAAGGCTTCAGATTATAGATCATGAGAGATCACTACTCATTAGATCTATATAGTAATATATATATATATAATTATATATATAATGAGTCATTAGATCATATAAATCACTATAGTCATTATAACCCTTAGATCCATGATCGATCCATAGCTATGTTGCAACTCAAATCGCCAACTCCGAAACGCCCTGCCGCCCAAGCTCTTGGCAAAGAAGTCGACCATATGTTTCATGGCCAGCTCCTTGGAATCTGCCCGAGTGGGGAGAGGCAAAGCCGCAGTTGCAGCTGGTTCAACGTGCTTCAACATAGATTTAAAAATGATTAGAACGGCTTAAGGACCTATTATCATCTATCATCTATAGATCCCCTATACCCTCTGGTAAACATATAAACAACTATGGAAAATCACCATGATATTAATGGGTAAATCAACTATAAGTGGCCATGTTCAATAGCTATGTCATGCTAGTTTACCAGATGGTACATCATGTTACATCATGTTGCGTCATGTTACATCATGTTACACCCCTTTCTTCAGTGGGTGATATTTTAGTTTGATATTCACATGAGCATGGGTCCAAATACCATGAAATAGCCTCTGCCAATCTAACATAGCTATGGACAATTGACCATAGAAATAGATGTTTTACCCACTAGAAACTGCAGATTTTCCTGATGATTTACCGTAGAAATAGATGATTTACCTGATGATTTACCATTTACCATTCATAGCTATACCAAAATGGTGGATTTTCCAGTTCGCCACTTCGCCTTTTTGGCCATGTCGGTCAACTCCCTTGGGGAAGATGGCCATTGGTCAGGACTCGGGGACTCAAAAAACGCAAAAAAAACAGGGCTTCAGTGGAGAAGTTCTTCTCAAACCGCTTGATTTTGGGTAGCACCCTCTTGGTAAACATACAAAAAGCTGTGGAAAATCACCATTTTTAATGGGTAAATCAACTATTTCGACTGGGCCATGTTCAATAGCTTCTTGTTGGTTTACCAGAGGGTACTTACCTCAATTTCTGGAGAAACAAACAACCGCAGCAAAAAAAAAGTCTTGTTTTACCCATTGCTCATTACATCCCATTGCTATCCTCCATGATCCATCAACTTTATTGGTGGGAAACCCAACCAAATAACCATGTTTAAATCCCCCTATCATGACCTATAGCCAAAAAAGAGAGCGAGTCAATTTAGCAAACAAAACGTGTAACCCCCGAACATCTCACATCTCCTAACCATTTCATTAGTATAACCTCCTACACTAACACATCTAGAATCATCATCTAACCAATCAACAGTAGTATTTGGTTAAATTCTGGGGTTAAAAAAAAATCATAAATCAACCATAAAATTTCATAAATATCCTCATTGTTGTTGGTTAACATCTCATAATCACATAAGTTGGTTAATCACACAATCATAAGATCCCATAAAAACCCACTGTGATCCCATTAAAATCCCATTAAATCATCCAAAACTCAGAGAAAATCACCATTAGCCGGCCTGGTTATTTAACAAAATAGCTATTGAAAATGGCTATTTATAGTGGATTTTCCCATGAATAGCATGGTGATGTTCAATAGCAAAACGTTAGTTTACCAGAGGGTAACATCACCAACTCCATCACATGAATCATCACATTCGCTGTCAGCCAAGGGCTTGCCAAAGGCAAAAGGAATCCAGACTTTTCGTGTAACTGCTTGGTGGTTGAGCTCGCCTACCCCTCCTGAATGGAAAAATAAAAAATGTTCCAAACCACCAACCAGCATTAAACCACCATAATTTCCCATTGAATCACCATTTCTCACATAACCTCTCCGAACACGGCAGCCACGGGACCACATCACGCTTCACCTCAGGCACCTTTAAATCACCACGGCAACTCCAGCCGTGCTGCATGTCCTCGTTCGCGATGATTTCAGGTCCAGTTCAAAACGTGATATATATATATATGTATTATTATTGTTATCATTATTATACATATATATATATAGAGTATGTTTCATAGTTTTACTGTTGAGGATATATTGGTTAATGTATTGGATATATGATCTGTCAAATTGTTTAGAATGGTGAAATAAGCAAGAAAAGTGGTGTGTTTAACCAACAATGCTGGTGTGTAAACCAAGACATTGTTTTGTTCTAACCAACAAACATCAACAAACAATCTGTTTCAACCAAGAAACATGTTCTATATAAGAAACAGTCTATTTCAACAACGAATTTCATATGTGAACTCATCTAAAAAAAATCATCTGCGTCACAAAATGTCGCAAAAGACTCTGGGTTAATCGCTCCACGACAAGAGGCTGGGAAGGTAATGCTGGCACCACCTTTCTTGGCCATGGAGGCTGCAATGGCACCACCTAGAGCAAGGATCAAGGTAAGGGCAACGAAAACGGCGTCACGTTTTGAACACGTGTTTCTCCAATTTCATCAGGGTTTTCTGTTTCTCAGTTTTTGTGCAGTTTTTTTGACTTTTTGGTGAATGGGTTACAGGAACATTTAACCGCTGCAAGTATATATGATTTCTTATGTACAAATTACATCAATTTACATGATATGAAATGATATAAATACACTTGCTGATTGGTGGTATACCTACCCCTCTGAAAAATATGAGTCCGTCAGTTGGGATTATGAAATTCCCAACTGAATGGAAATTCATAAAACATGTTCCAAACCAACAAGCAGCTTGCTACATCTTGATATCTGTGTAACCGAGTTTACTTATGATTCTACATGCACCTTTCGATCGATCTTTTGAGCCTCACAACTTGGACCTAAAAAAAATCATTCAACGTTTCGACCGTTCGATTCACCGGCCTTCTTTGAGATTCTCCGGGTCATTGCCTGCTGGCATCAGAAGCACTGGCATCTCGACCTTGTCCATCATCGCTTGTTCGTCCCGACCTGTTTGGATTTTTTCAAAGGTGGGAAGCGGAAGCCGGTGCCAAAAACACGGAACCAAAACATAGCCTATAATATAGATCATTGTTATCTAACCATATAATAGATATTAATGATATATATATATATATAATATAGTAGATATATAGATATATATATATATAGATATCCCATGACGGATCCATGGTGCTGCTATATTCATGGTGCTCCATGGATCCCATCAATATACCCCCAAATAATGTTAGCATATATACCAGGACCATGGATCCGCCATGGGGTATACATTGTACCTTGTTAGTGATACTATGTTATACTCCCTATGGATCCAAACACTGTCTGAGAAGGTACTTAAGCCTCCAAATTATAGTAAATTATGCACTTGGATCCATAGGGACTAGATTGTCTTTCATTTTTGGAGTATTTTCATGTTCCCATCTTTCCAAAACAGCCAATGATCTCATCCAATGCATGTAATCTCGTCTAGGGAGTGCACTTGGCGTCCCCGCCGAAAGCTCCTTCCAGTCGAGTGGAGGGGTGTGGTCCAACGCCACACTTCAAGGGAATGCCTGGAGTGAGGGCCTGAGAGGATTTCATATGCCTCTTGGGATCTCTTGGGAATCCTGAAGATTCTTGAATAAATTGGGGACGACTCATGAAGTAGGCTCCGGCAAAAGGAGGATTTTGGGGATGATTGAGCACAGATTTGATTGTCGTTGAAATACTCATGACTTTCAGGTGCACATAATCTCTGACATATGTTGATGCATATTTGATGTATATTTATGTATAATATGTGTCCTTCAAATCCGACACAGGTGTCCAAATTCCAAAGGTGGCGGGAGTTTGCTTTTAAGGTCACCAGGATTCATCATTCAAGTTGAACCTCCACATCAAGTCTTCTGCAAAAGTTCCTGACTAGGACCCGAGTCGACGGAATCGTCCGGTTGCTGCTCAGAGGCCCGAGTTGAGCCAACTGAACCCCACATCCCCACATGAGTCAAAATTAGATAATCCCACAAAACGCACCAGAATCCCCGCATGAAAGTTTCTATATTTTTCTTTGGGCTTTAATTTTCGACCCAAAACCATCTTCAATGGCTTCAGTCATCATCCCACCTTCTGAGGAAGCCTTGCAGAATGCCCAAACACCCCAGCAGAAGCCAACAGCACCGATGCTCTTGCAGCCTGCATCCTGAAGAGACAAAGTGTACAAAGGTGATACTGCGCAGCTAGGTAACTTGGGTTGACATGGTTTGACCAGATTGACTATGATTAACTAGGGTCTATGGTGATTATAGCTATAATACATTGCCAATCTTAGATACGCTGCAAGAATTAAAATTCTTAGCTGGTGAACGTTGATATTCCCATACCAAAAGATCAGGATTAAAGTACCCATCCAGTCGATTGACCTAGATACTCCGGTAGGTAATTTAACACTTTGCTCTTAAAAAAAAATGTGATTTAGAGTTGATTTACCCTCTGGTAAACAAACAAAAAACTATTGAAAATGGTGATTTAGTTCGTGGATTTACCCACTGAACATGGTGGATCTTTCCATAGGTTTTTTCTATGTTTACCAGGCCGGGTACCTAGTCATGAAAAATGCGGAAAAAAACCACTCGCAGGATCCGTGGAGAATCACCTGGTCGGATCCCGGTTTCCATTCAGTAAGGAACTAGATTTAGCTATGGTGATTCGATATAGCTATGGAAGCCATGGTTCATAAATGGTTCATTAAATTCGGTAAATGGTGATTCCATTCAAATGGTTCATTAATTAATGATTTAGAACTTCATTTACCTAGCTCGAAAATTGTAAAACTGTGACTGGTTGGTGTTTTTTTTGCCTACCCCTCTGAAAAATGATGGAGTGAAAGTCAGTTGGGATCATTATTACCAATATATGGAAAGTCATAAAATTCCATGGTTCCAAACCACCAACCAGAGTAGATTCACTGGATATCCCAGATTCCAAGATAAGGGAAGTGTAACAGTGTTTACGCTGATTTACACCAGCACTGCTGGGATTCTTTACTTTGATATTACTGCCACTGTCTTGTGGAAGGGCGTTACGTGTCAACAAATTCACCTGGACTCACCAAATTTGTCTGCCAATGGTTTACGGTAAAATTGATGGTAATGGTACCTGGATTCTTTAGCTCCCCAATTTAGGAGAGATGTTTCATCATCACATCTGGCCTCCCCAGTATCAACTTCTCAATTATATAAATCATTATCAACATGCTGGTTGGTGGTATACCGCCCCTCTGAAAATATGAGTTCGTCAGTTGGGATGATTATTCCCAATATATGGAAAGTCATAAAAGTCATGTTCCAAACCACCAACCAGCATGTTTTAATGGCCATTCTGTGGTATCTACACAAGACAAACCCAACGCCTTTACCGATCTTCTGTTTTAGCCATTCAGTCTGGCCCAGCATTCGGCGCCTGCAAATGCTTCACGCAGGTCTCGATATCTTTGCCGACATTCTTCTCCCAAGGAAAGGAGGTAATCCAGCCCTCAGATGCGACAGAAACATGAATTTTCGCCGCCGTAGATGGAGGTTTTCCATAAATGGAGCCCCAACATTCTTGGTTTGTAATGAAAAATCCTGGTAAAATGGATGAGTTAGGGGTACCCCCCATTTTAGGAAACCCACATATAGGTATCAGCTCAGCCGCAGGCACTTCAGTAATGAGGTGCCCCTAGAAGGTGGAAGAGGAAATATCTCCCGCTACACAGTTCAGTCTGCAACTTCAATCAATTGGTTTAAGGGGAAATCAACGCAAATTCATGTCATGTTGATCTTTTTGTTGTTATCTAAATCTGATTTCCTTTAACATTTCTTACTCCGGGATTTCCATTGACATTTGAACCAATTCAAACCACATTCGTCACATTCCTATCTAAAGAAAACCAATTATACCATCCGGCAATCAAACATGGCGATGGAAAAAGACCATTTTCCCGACAAAAACCTACCCTCTGGTAATTTAACATAGCTATTGAAAATGGCCATTTATAGTGGATTTACCCATTAAAAATAGTGATTTTCCATAGCTATGTTAGTTTACCAGAGGGTACATTTATAGAGATTGCCAGGAACTTTCATCCACGTGGTTCCAATGGATCCAAGTGTCCATGATATCCTCCTTCCCGGCGGCAGTGTCACCGTAGAAGGGATCTGACAGCAGCACTCGATAGCCCTGCTCTGCCAGGGTATCTGCGATGCCCATCAAGCGCCCTGCATTCCTAGATGCTGCTGGGCTTTATACCACGAGGGCCAATGGGTATTTATAATATTTTATAATTGGGGATATGATGGATTATGGAATGAGTCTAATGGGATATATCATGATATATCCCAGAATATGATGTGGATTTCGGTAAAAATGGGTCATGCCGATCCCCCAAATGGCTATATCAAAAGAAGAAATGATGATCAACATTGATCAACCATCATATTTATTGGGGTCGCCGATTTTCAGACAAACACGACGACCGGGGAACACGGATGACCACGGCAATCAGCAACTGATGGTGTTGAGGACACCAGGGATCTAATATTGGAAAGATGTTTCAAGTCACCCTACAACTGCTGTTGGAACCACTGCTCTGTGTTTGTTGGCTGACAAAACCGTTGTACTAAGCCTGACCAGCATTTGGTTAAAAAAAATGCAATGGAGGATCCCGCATTTCTAGATGATGATGCCCCTTGAACAAATTGAGATTCTCCCTGATGATTGACTACTGGAGGGGATAGCCCTTGCTACATCTTGCTCCCAAGCATCGATTGCCATCCAAAAACGTCCGGCAAAACCTTGGCATGGCGGCGACTGAGGGAAGTCATTGCGTGGCGTCATCCGCGCTTCATTGGAACTGCAAAGTGCACGTTCAAAATTCTGAATTGGTCGGCTAGTACAGTAATTATACCACATGTACCCTCTGGTAAACTAACATAGCTATTGAAAATTGTCATTTATAGTGAGTTTTCCCATTAAAAATTGTGATTTTCCATAGCTATGTTAGTTTACCAGAGGGTATATACTGCAAAATGCAAAGTCCAAACACCAAAATCTGAGTTGGCTACTAGAGTAACTATTGCAGATGATCCAATCTGTAGTGTTTGTGCACCCACTGTGAATGCCCGGAACCCCGTGCCCATATTTCGCATATTTCAGAGTGAAGCCTCTTGTGTTGGTTGACTTCTAACCCATTTTTGTTGGCTATATCATGCTTAAGCCCTTTTCTTGTCTTCATATCATATATTCCAATCGAATCCAATTGATGTTTCATGTCAGTCCCATTCTTCTTGGTTTTTTTACCCCATGATCCGTTGATTTTTCCATCCCCACCTTTTTACATCCAAAAAGGTTTTGCTGGTGGTACTTCGCTGGTGGAACCATTTCTCTGGATGTTTGATACTATCCTGGCTTTATATACCTCCCCTGCCTTCTGTCCTTACAGAGAGACTGTGGATGGTTGCGAAATCCTGCGCCAGTTGAAAACGGTGGCTAATCCCATTATTTTGTTTGGGTTTCAACCATCCAAGGTGGTGCAGGATTTCTTCCATCCACCGTATGATTCCCATTCTTCTTAGTACTAGTCCCCTTTCTGTTGAATCGATTGATATCTGAATATATCTGATATAATCCCAAACTCGATACCCATGTTGTAGCCTCTAACAGTTTGCTATAGAAACCATGGTTCATAGAAAGTTCGATACCTATATTTATTATTTACCTAGCTATAAAATGCTGATTCGATATAGCTATGGAAGCCATGGTTCATTTATTTAGAATTTCATTTACCTAGCGCGAAAATTGTAAAATTGTGATTTTTCAGTTCGCTTGGTGTTTGAACATCAACCTTCAACCACTGCACCGCCGGTCGACCAAGTCGACACCGCTAATCCGCTTTTTTCGAAGGCGCTAGGACGGCCTTGTCGCCGCTACCGATCTCGTAGACCTGAGAAGACCGTAGGATGGAAGGAAAAGTGGGCATTAAAGAAGCCAAAAATATCCACGTTTATAAGGCCTATTAGCCATTGAATAAGAGTATATAAGAGGGATTTTCTGTGATTGGTTGATTTTTTGGTGGCTTTGTCTTTAGCCGGCTTGTGAGAAGGCTTAACATTCACCAGCAAGAATCACCGTGAAGGGGCGAATCGTTAAACATCATCGATTGGGGGGATCGCCTTGTTGGAGCTCTACTCCAACAATGGCCATATCATGCCATATCTGCCATCCCGGATGGAACGTCTGATGAAAAAAATCCCAGACATCGTGGTGGTTCACCGGTTCTTCAACGGTTCAGAAGTACCCCAAATCCATCAAGGTTCCTAGTTGGGATTCACAAACCATTCAAGCCTCCGATCATGGTCATCTTCACATCTCCATTTGTTTAAGTGGTAACAAAGAAGCCATCCCTAAGTGAGGATACCACCACCGATGAAAGTGAGCGACCTTAAGAATCTGCAACCAGTTCCTAATGGAGATGCGTATGCAAACATGTTTTTTTGTTCGACATCACAACGAAACAGGATGGGGATATCACCACCATCAACAGGAACTGGGAGATGCAATCTCATACGATCCCAAACAAATCTACGAATTGACCGGGGATACATGTGTAAAATTGTGTAAACATAGCAATGTTCATGCATATTCTCCATGCGTTAGCTAGTGCATATCATGTTTCTACATTCCACTCATAAATCAATGGATACACGCACTGATTGTAAAGTGAGAAACAACACTGATGTTGTTCTGTGTTGATGTGTGTGTGTGTTCACCCAGAGTGAGTTGGGTCGAAATCTTTCAAGATTATCGTCTGTGTAGATTAATTATATCAATCTGGGTAAAACCCTAATAAACAATCCCTCAAATCACCATTTTTATAGGTGGTATAAATCATTCCCAAATGGGTGGTTTAATTGCTAATTATTGCTTTAACAACATTATCCCATTTAAATTCTGATTTTTCATATAGCTACGTACTTGGTGGCTCATCCCACTTAGTAAGTGGGTTATAACCCCAGTTATAAATGGGATTTTTGTAGGGTTAATCCACATCAATCACTGGGGTGAACTAACCCACTTACGAGCCGTGGGTAGTGAGCCACCAAGTAGTCATTCTTATCCCATCATTACAACCATTAGTATCCCATAGTTACTGGGGCTTATAAAATCTTATAAACCAACTTATAACTGGGGGGGCCTCACATTGTACGTATATTTCTTGGCCAATTTGTTTCAACCTGACGTCCACCGGTCCACCCGTCACTGTGACCAAGGAACGCTCAGGTCTCCGAGCTTGGACGGTGTTCCCTTGGGCGTGTAGTCGTCCGAGGACTGGCCTCACCCAAACGAGGCCAAGCCGAGCCGTGGCCACGATAGCTCGCTCAGTTGGTGCGTTTATAACCCCATATGCTCAATGTATGGTATATTTACCTACAAAACTGGGTGTTTTTTGGGGCAAATGTTGGGATTCATATTCCATACATGGAGCATATGGGAACTCCAATTTCACTATGGTTTATGCAAATAACGAACTAGTATTCATGGGGTTTATAAACAAACAGAACCTTTTGGCCCACGTTGTGGTTTTTTTTCCCAGCACGCCAGGGTCACCATGTTTGCTCACCGAAGGTGACAATCGTATCTCGCTAGATGCTAGATCTTCTATATCTGTTGAAATAGAGTCTTCGCGATCATTTAACTAGTTAAATCGATTTTGAAACATGCTGTCTTCGAGTGATCCCCGCCAACTGACATTCTGTCTGACATTTATTCTGACAATTTAATTTATCTGACATTTTGTCTGGCATAGTGTTCGGGTCCGGCGAGCTGGCCCCAGAGATTTTGCGAGCTTGCAATAGTGTGAAGGAGGAGAGGCGAGGCGAGGAGCAACCTGACATAACATTTTAGGGTTCCTGACCTGGCGAGTGGGGAAGCACTGGCGAATCTCCAAAGACTCAACTATTCTTAAGACCAGTTCATGAGAGGATGAAAAAAATATGTCATACATTGTCTTGGCTACCCCTTGGCTATTGGATGATTCACCCACATGAGTCTTTCATGATCATTTTGGTGTCTGAAAAATGTGGTACCCTGTTGAATACCCCATTCCATCCGCTGGGTATCACCACAATTCAAAACAGCCTCCCAGGTTCGCCAAGTGGCACGCAGGCCAAGATCCAGGAGGACAGCAGGCAGCCATGGTGTGCTGTGTAACAAGGGCCACGCGGCGCATGAAATGCTGCGGTTTCGAGTCATCAAAAAGTTGGGAGTTGAAGCATGTTGAAGCAGCAACAATGCCGACTCAACCAACAAGACATGAGATGTTGAAGCTCCAAAAAATAGAAAAATAATCATCAAACATGTTGGACGTGATGGTCAACTTCCATTCTTGGCTGGGAAAAAAACATGCTATGAAACATCATGAAACAAACTCGAACCTATCCCATGACACCACCACGGTTTGATGGTTGAATAAACATCAATGGGAATTTCAGGATCCTAAAATGGAGGTACTGTACCATATAAGGCCATATTTTGTGGGGATATTCCCTTACATAGGCCTCAAAAATAGGCCTTATGGTAGGTACCTCCAATCAATCGGTTCCTGAAACGGCCATTGACATGAATAAACCGATGGCAACTTCCGCACGGTCGCGACCGTAAACCGAGCAGCAAAGGGTCTCTGTTTCAGGGATGCCGTCAGACTCGATAGGCTCTGACTCGACAGCCAACACGATGGAGTTCGGCAGCAGATCCCGCCACCTGACGCTGGAGGGGCCATGGGATGGGATAAAATGGAGCTTTAAAATGGACTAATAGGTAAACCATCTAGAAATGGACCATTTTCCATAGATGATCCATAGATCTTCCATAACAAATCCCATAATCTATGGATAATCTATGGATATGACTGGTTGGTGGTTGAGCCACCCCTCTGAAAAATATGAAAGTCAGTTGGGATTCTTATTCCCAAATATGGAAGCATGTTACAAACCAGCAACCAGTGTTTTAATAGCATTTTGCTGTTTCACGTTGGGCGCTGTCCATTGGGATACCATTGCCCCTGAAAGAAAAAAGAATGGCATTCTTTGCGTGGAGTTCATGCTGAGAATTTAGCCAAGAAAAGTGGGGATGATTTCATGGTTGAATTTTATTTGAATGGGGTAAAATAGAGAAGTGTTTTATTGTTACCCCTAGAAATGATAGTTGATGATAGTTGAATGATTTCATGGTTGATTGAATCGGGATTCAACGATCATTTCTAGGGGGTCACAATAAAACATGTGGTATATCATCCAGAAGTCATGGTTGGTTCGTTGGATAGGAACAACATGGTGAATATATGTGAAGATATCGGATATACAATGTCAGGCCTCCCAGTGATGTTTGCTGGTTTATAAACCCATTATTTAATAACTAGTTCGTTATATCCCGCAGAAACACAATCGTTTACCAAATGATGTGTTTCAACTTAGCAATTTTCGTCAACGGGGCCTAACCTTGGATAACCAAGACAATGGGGATTAATAGACTTTATGGCCACGACCAAAAGTGAGCCCCAAATTATTAGAACATGGCTGGTGAATGGATGGTAAATGGGATATGGTGAGTAATGGTTGCTCAATGCCTAGTATTTGCCTAGTCAGCTCTCAAAGTTTCCAAATGCCTAGTACAAACGGTTTGTAACTTCAGGCAGACGGTGAAATACAAACGGTCAATGTTGGTGGTTTCATAGCGATGCAAACGGTCATCATCCCAGCAAGGTTGATATTAAAAAAAGGAAATAATTTGAACCACCAACCAGTTGGTACACACGCACGTATATAATATATATATATCTGGTTGGTGGTTGAGCCACCCCTCTGAAAAAATATGAGTTCGTCAGTTGGGATGATGAAATTCCCAGCTGAATGGAAAAATAAGAAATGTTCCAAACCACCAACCAGGTTTAAATAGATGTTTTTGTTTATAATATTTTATAATTACATACATAAACGCATATAGAAATCTCCAAGTAAACAAACTAAAAAAAAAAAAGCACCTGGATCGCACCACATCCCATTGACCTTGGTAGTTTCACTAAACCTTATGAAACCCTATGAAACCCCGTTAGACCCTATCAAAGCCTATTAAAACCCCATGAACCCCCATGAAACCCGATTAAACATCATTAAACCACATTAAACTACTAAACTATTATATAAACCTATCAAACACCAGTAAACCCTATCAAACCCCCATTGAAACCAATCCAACCCTATCAACCTACATTAAATTAACCAACCCCAACAAAACACTACAAACGCCTATTAAACCCTTTGATAGCCCATGAAAATCTTGTAAAATCATCAAATATCTATGAAAATAATTAAATATCACTAAATATATCAATAAATTCCCGTAAATATCTATAAATTTCTATAAATCATGGTGACTCATCTCCCCCCAGGGCCCCAACCCCCGACCCTGGCAGTTGCCACGCTGAGGCCCCAAAGAGCGCCACATGGTCCAAGCCCTCGCGACGTCGACGCCACGGCAGTTGCCGCACCGACTCGGCCGCACGCTGCAGGCGCTGCTGACGCGCCAAGGGGCTGGCGGCTTGGAGCCCCTGGGCTCCGGGACCGAGGTGGTTCATGGGATTGGTGGCGAACTACCCACGGCTCGTAAGTGGGTTAGTTCACCCCAGTGATTGATGTGGATTAACCCTACAAAAATCCCATTTAGAACTGGGGTTATAACCCACTTACGAGCCGTGGGATGAGCCACCAAGTAGATTGTCCCATGAAATATGAGCTTTCCTGTAAATGTTCCCTTAAACCACTTAAAGTTGTTTTTTTTTTTTTTATGGGGTTGAAGAAGAGAATAATTAGTATGGGAACGTTTTTAAAACATAGATGGGAAACATATGGTTTGATGGTGACTGAATGGTGGTTCTTATGAGGTTTGATGGTGATTTCATGGGATTAAACGGGGATATTTCATGGACAGAATCTATTCTTTGGGGTGCAAACGAAGGTTGCAATTCTTGATGGGAAAAATAAGCATAATCCGGGGATTCTAAGCCTCATAAGTTGGGATATAGCCCCTAGTTACAATTGGAACCACTTTTTTTGATATCTAGAAGCCTGAAGACATCTAAACACTTGATATGGACCACCAATATCATCATATTTGACATATTTGCAGTTTTATTATCTTCTAACCTCAGTTTGCCTTTCAGGTAACTGAAGTAGATCCAGTCTCTCCCAGTAGAATTCTAGGGGGTATAGCTTCAGTTGAAAGAGATCAGGACAGCAAATTTAGAGGAACAAGAGTTGATTTGGCGCGAAAGAAAACATGGTCTCCCGTAGTTCATTTCCCTCAAACCAATCTGATAATCCAGCTCGACAATCACAGTCAATGGTTGAAGTAACCAGGTGATATTCCAATCTCTCCCAGAAGCAGTGAAATGAGCAGGCTTTGTTGGAAGGGAAACCCCTCAGATGCGTTAGTTCATAATCCCCAATCACCAGTTTTTTTCATAACTCCTTAAAACCAATCAACAAGGGTATTGTATTTGAATGGCTCAAATGGACTTGGAGTTTGAGATTCTCCCAGTAGTAGCAGATCGCTTTTAATTCTCGACCATTTCAACCTATCCAACACCTCAGGAGGTATCGATATCGAACATGACTCAAAAAAGCCTGATGGTCCAGTTATCCCAGTATTGCTTCTTACTCCGAATGGGATATTTCATGATCTATCCGCATAATATGATCCGCTATCGTGGATTAAGCATTATCCACTAGCTTTACCGCTTAAGTTGGATCATCTTCTCGCTTGTGCAACCGTGCAACTCCTGCTGGTTTCATAGCGATCTTTTAAGTTCCTAATACGCCCCAATGTGTTCATGACACAAGCTTCTATCGTGTGCCCATGTTCATGAAACAAACATGACACCGCAACACATTTTAACCCCCAAAGTCACTATATATATTTTCAATTGGTTTTTACAATGTTCTATCTTTTTGGGGGCTCAATCCCATCCTGTCAAATCCAAAAATCACCACAAACACAAAGACAAATCCATGAAAATGCCATGAAAAAACTCCAAATGCCCCATCAATATCCATGATGAAAATCCCATCAAATCAACCACTCTCCATTCTCCGTTACCCTCTGGTAATTTAACATAGCTATGGAAAATCACAATTTTTAATGGGAAAATCCACTATAAATGGGCATTTTCAATAGCTATTTTGACATAACCAGAGGGTAACTGGTTGGTGCTTTCGTCAACGCCCGCATCTGTGACCACCGAAAAATCCCCGCATCAACGGTGCCGAAGCTCCCAGCAGGTCAGGTAGCCAGGCACGAAGAACAGCTGCGCCTTCTCCGGATCAAAGGTGCGACAGGAGCGCTGCAGGAAGCGATGGACGTAGACCTGACGAAAATCGCTGAAAATCCCAGGATTTCATCTGGGTAAATGAAATAATATTTCACTAACCTGAATTAATGCCATTTTGGGATGATTCCCCTTACTAACCATGATTCCCAGTGAGGTCGCAGTGAGGTCGTTATAATTTACCCAGGATTTCATGATAAAACTGAGGAATCCGGAGATTTTATGGTGTTATGATGTGTTATGGTGATTTCAGGTGAGGAAAATGGTGATTTAATGGTAACTTCATGGGATAGATGGTGATTTTACAGTGATTTCATGGGATGCTATGCGGGTGAATAAGGATTTAACCATCACAAGTGAGGAATCTGATGAATCACCGGTGAGAAACAATGATTCTTGATGCAAAATCCATTGATCTATGGAATTGTTAAGTTTTTGAAGTTTTGTTTTCAACATTTATGATGCATGTATGTATACAATACAGATCAATACAGTAAATAGATATGTGTGTCTAAAATGGAGTATGCTTTTCTTCTTGATATGCATGTATAAATAAACAGTCCTGTAGATAATGGGAAATGCACCGACAAGGAACCCAACATGTGTTATACTGTATGATAATTGACATCATAGTACAGTAGTTGTCCTTTATAGACGATTTTTCATTAAATCATGATACTCTGAAAACTTGAAAAAAATGACAAGACGTAATTCATGTACATTCACATATCTAGATGATTGTCGATAACCTTCCCCTCTCTAACGGTTGCTTGTTCTCCCAATGGTTTTGTCAAGGGCTTCAACGTGTACCACATCATCTCCACTTGGTTCGTTGGGATTTAGCCGTGGGCCGTGGGGGCCCACAAAATGTGTACAGTAGAACAAACGATTTTTTTTTCGCTTGTGCTACCCTATCTTAAATAACAATCCCGGTTCTGAATTATTGGATATGTGATTCCATATATATATATATATGTATATATGGTATATATATATATAATTAAATATAAATACACTATGTATACATGTAGATATTTACACTTGCAAAATCTATATCTAGTCGATATTAGTTGTTTTTGTTTTAAGAAACATGTTGATCTTCCCATATGTTGATGGTTTATACCACCCATTTTAATGGTCTCTTGGTCGGCCTCTGAGGCCCAGAATCCCGAACGAGCGCAGGACAAGGGAGTGGTGGTGGACATTTCCTGACATCGGCGAAGCGCGGAAAAGTGGGACTTCATCATGGGAAAAATGGTGATTCAATGGTGATAATGGTGGTTTAGTGGTGACTTAATGGGCATTTAATGGGATTTACTATTAAACTTAATGGTGATTTCATAGGAAATCATTCAACATGATGATACACACCACTCAAATTTTGGGGGTGCAGTACCCAATTCGTCTAGGGTTTTTTATCATTCCCAGGATATGTCCAATGACATTCCCATCGATTCCCCCCACGAAATCGACCATCGGGTTTCTGTGTCGTAGATGTAGATCCGCGGTGACCCAGGAGGGCAAAAATGGAAGCGCGGATCCTCAGGGGTGAAGAGCCAGAACTAGATAATACTAGATATATAGCGGGGTTACAATGGTAGGGGTGTTGTGCCCCCCAGTGATCATGGCAACGGGAAATCTCCGATGAGTGGAGGTTTATAGCTGGGAAAATCATTGAACTACAGAGGGTACGGGTATGTATCCCATTTAAAAAAAAAAACAATGCAACTTTCACAAGGGATCACCATTGCACCAAAGTGAGTAGTTATCATAAGTTATGATGTTATCTATGAATATATTCCTATTATAATACCCATAATCCTAGTATACATCTATCTATATCCAATTAATTCCAATTATATATAGTGATTTATACCCATTTATCCCTATTATATCCCATTAATTCCCAGTAAAAATTGGATAATCCGTTAATTATATATATATATATGTGTGTTTGGGGATATTTATCCTAAATATTATATGATATATTATATTTATAAAAATTATATTCCATTAATTCCCATTAATGATATTTATACATCTATGTTTGATTGCCAGAGGCTATCCCATTTGGCCAACTTTTCAGAATGCCCAGGCTCCATTCCCAGCAGCATGTCAGTGGGGCTGAACCTCGATGTACCCAAAAACCATGGGAAAATGCTGACTTCACCATGGAAAACCCATGGGAAAACCATAGGAAACTGGTGATTGAACCAAGAAACAATGGGGATTTACTGAGTTACTGGGATTTATAGCTGATTGATGATACTCTCTGTTAAACGTTTACGTAACTATGGAAAGATCCACCATGCTATTAATGGGTAAATCCACGAACTAAATGGTCATTTTCAATAGCTATGTTAGTTTACCAGAGGGTAGCTAAATTGACTTACATAACTTGGTTAAAATGTTTGGGTTTATGGGGGATATAACGAACTAGTTAATGGATGTATAACCAACATCGAACATCACTGAAGGGCCTCACCTTGCAGCAGAAATAAAACAGTTTGCGAACTGGAAAATCACCATTTGCCCTCTGGTAGACTAACAAAAAGCTATGGAAAATCATCATTTTTAATAGGTAAACCAACTATTTCTATGCGCCATTTTCAATAGCTATGTTAAATTACCAGAGGGTATTCCCCATCAAATCACTATAAATTACCATGACATATCATTTATTCCCATTCACCACGAATCCCCCAGTGATAGCATTCCAGTTGTTATCATAGATAATCCATCGAATTCGACCATGGGCCATGGCTTCCAAATATCGCAAACTCGACTCAAACCTGAATTGATCCAAGGTGATCCTCTGACGGTGCAAAATCCATCTTGGCGACTGCTGGAACATCCCCGAGCATCACCGAAAATCCCTGAACTGAATGGATATAAATGGAGGTTTGTAGCTGGGAAAATCAACGATCAAGGGGGCATTTTCCAGCAAGCCGTGCTTGATTACCAGAAACTATGCGATACAATATTTAAAGCAGACAATCTGCGCAACCCAAAATTTCTTCGGAAATGGTTTTTTTGAAGTCACGAGGGCTTCCCGGTGAGCAAACATGGATTCCCACAGCGAGCAACACTGCATGATTGACCATGTCATTCCAGCGACAATCTCCAGGACCTCTCAGGGGCAAGTTTTTGTCGGCGATGGGGATGGCTGGAACCCAAACATGAGGTAAAGGAAAACAGATGAAGAGTGACATGGCAAAAAATGGGAACATGACAAACAAACGTGGATCATATATATATGTATATATATATATATATATGTATATACATATGTATATATATATGTATATATATGTATGTATATATATATATATGTATAT